>Ga0134128_10000338_pt1 | contig 65357 bp, 51 predicted proteins | sample KB31754_FD_96462 | JGI IMG/M metagenome (GOLD analysis project Ga0134128, IMG submission 96462) | Terrestrial soil microbial communities with excess Nitrogen fertilizer from Kellogg Biological Station, Michigan, USA - KB3-175-4 | ecosystem: Environmental > Terrestrial > Soil > Unclassified ... | reverse complement strand
GAAGAAGACGGTGTTGCTGGCCTCAAGCCCGCCGCCCGAGAAGCGCTCGATGAGAAGAGGCTGTGAGCCGGACGACAGCGTGGGAACGGTACCCGAGATGGTGTTGTCGTTCCACGCCGAAAGCGCCGCGGTGGCGCCGCCGATGAGGACCTGGGTGTTCGCCCCGGCGTAGGAGCCGAAACCGGAGCCGGTCAGCGTGAAGGAAGCGCCGATCGGGCCGCCGCCGGGGGACGGCGGCGGGATCGCGAGGGTCGTCACGGTGAAGGTCGCGATGCAGCTCATCGCGGTCGCGGCGCCCTGGATGCGCTCGACGTAGACCGGGTAAGCGCCGGTCGAGAGGGCGGGGACGGTGCCAGAGATCGACGAGTCGTTCCACGCCGACAGCGGGGCGGTCGTCCCGCCGAGAAGCACGAGCGTGTTCGCGCCGTCGTAAGCGCCGAAGCCCGAGCCCGCGATGGTGAAGGGGATGCCGATCGGACCGGTCGCGGGGTTGATCGCGAAAAGACGCACGCCGACGACCTGGAAGTAGGCGGTGTTGGAGAGGACGAGGCCGCCGTCGGAGGTCAGGCGCTCGGCGACAACGGGATAGGTCCCCGGTGCCAGGCCGCCGGGAACCGTGCCGGAGATATTCGCGTCGTTCCACACCGAGAGCGGGACGGTGGCGCCATTGAACAGGACCTGGGTCAGCGCGCCGGCGTAAGAGCCGAAGGACGTTCCGGCCAGCGAGAAGGACGCACCGATAGGGCCCGAGGAAGGCGAGATGGACGCTATCGCTGGAACGGTGACGGTGAAGTAGCTCGTGGCGCTGACGCTCACGCCGCCGTCGGGAGTCAGGCGCTCGGCCCAGACCGCGTACGTGCCGCTCGACTGATTGGGGACGGAACCGCTGATCGTCGTGTCGTTCCAAACGGACAACGGAGCAGGCTTGCCGTCGACGAGCAGTTGGGTCTGTCTCCCGGCGTAGGAGCCGAAGCCGGTGCCGCTCAGGGTGAAGGGCACGCCGATGGGCCCCGACGAAGGGATGAGCGACGCCGCGGCAAGACCGGCGACTTGCAGGCTGAACGGGGTGATGCTCATCAGGCCGCCGTCGCCGGTCGCGCGCTGGATCGCGAGGGTGTACGTCCCCGTCGAGAGCCCGGGCACGGTGCCGGAAATGGAGTTGTCGTTCCACACGCTGAGCGGCGCGGTCGCGCCGCCGATCAGCACGCGGGTCTGGCTTCCCGAATACGGCCCGAACTGGGCGCCGGCGATGGTGAACGGGGCGCCGATCGGAGCGGAGCTGACGGAGATCGAGCTCGCCGACGGAAGCAGGACGCTGAAGAAACCGGCGGGCAAGACCGTGGTCGAGATCTGGACGAGCACGGGGTACGTCCCAGTCGAGAGGCCGGGGATCGTGCCGGTGATCGTCGTGTCGTTCCAGACGGAGAGCGGGGCGGTGGCGCCGCCGATCAAGACCTCCGTGGCGGCGCCGGCATAGGAGCCGAAACCTCCGGAGCCCGTGATCATGAAGGGAATGCCGATCGGGCCGGTGCTGGGGTTCAGTTGGTAGCCGCCGAACGACGCGAAGCCCGTGGAGGCGACAACGACGAAGCTCGAGGAGACGAGCTTGAAGCCGTTGCCGACGTTGTCCGCGGCATTCATGTAGACGGTGTGGGTGCCGACGGCCAGCGCGAAGGGGCCTGCGTAGGCCGCGTTCAAGCATGATCCCGCCGGCGCAGTCGGGTCCGTCTGGCCATGGTTGTGGCAATCGGTTGGGACGATATCGATAAAATAGTTGACCAGTGCGACGCCGGAGGCAACGCCGTCGACAATCGGGTCTTGAGCTTGCAGCGCGTACAGGGTTCCGCTCGAGATCAGCGAGACGGCGGGCGCGGTCAGATCGATGGATATGGCGGTAGATTTTTTAACTTCAGCGTGGCCGAGCAGGTCCAAGCTGAAGAAAGAGATCGTATGTGTACCCTCGGTCACGAGCGAGAAGGTGCTCGCGTAGAGCGCGAAGGACGAAGCGTCGATCGCAAAGTAGGTCTGCGCCACGCCGACCCCGGCTCCGTCGCCGATGACACCCGCATCGTCGATCGCTGACAAGCTGAATGTTGTGGCGGCGGTCGCGTAAAGCGTCGCGGACGAGAAACTGGGCAAACCGGCAAGGAACGACGTTCGCGGCGGAAGCACATCCGCATTCGGTCCCACCCAAGTGAAGAGCGCCAAAGCCGGCGGCGAAACATTGCCCGCGAGATCGCTCGAACGGGCGTAAAGCTTGTAGGAGTGGCCCTGCGTCAGAGCTTCCGCTAGGCCGTTTAGGGTGTTCCCGGATACTGCGTTCGTGCCGGCATAGACGCTCCAGCCCGCCGATTTCCTCGTCGGACCACCGGGAAAACTCATGTAAACAAGGGCCGCAGAGGATATCCACTGCTGCGTCTGGCCGCTCCACCAAAGTCCCGCTGTCAAATCCTGAACCGCAAGGTCCACGCGCCCATCCAAGGCGACGGCGTCCTGGGCCGTGCCTTGGATCGCATTCAGCGCGATGACGGTCGAGCCATTGATCAAGGAGCTCACGACGATCGACGGCGGGATCGTGTCGGGGGCGATCGCGAAATCCGCGCCGGTGACCACGGAGCCGCCCACGACGGGGATTCCGGCGACGAGATTATAGAAGCCGATGGGAGTCGCCGACGAGAACTGCATGTTCGCGCCCTCAAACGCGCCCAACCAATAAGAGGCCGGCGCGGGAAGGTTGAGGCTGTAAGCGAGCGTCGTCCCGCTCGAGGCCGTCAGCGAAAGCGTCTGTGACTGGCCGACGAAAGCGGAGCTGGAGCTCGAGTACATCAGCGTGACCGAGGCGCCGGTCGCGAATCCTGATGGACTCGTGATCGTCCCAAAGATGGACGCCGTGCCCGTCAGCGCGCAGGAGTTAGGACCGACCGCGCCGGCCACTGTCGAGGTGCCGGTGAACACCTCGGGCTCAGCGGAATCGGCGGAGTTCACGATCCAGGGCGTGCCCGCGCGATCCAAGGCAATGAGGTCATCATCGAAGCCGTTCGAGTCGGTCAAGGGATAGCCGCCGAGCAAGGAGCCCGAGGCGTCGAATTTCCACAGTGCCGGGGTCGTCGAGGAATAGCCCACCACCCAAGGATCGCCTGCTTGATCCAGGGCCAAGCCCTGGGCCGCGGCGGATGCCCCGGCCGCGTTATGCCACAGACTGGTGGTTATAAGAGTGCCGCTGGAATCGAAATGCAGCAAGGCAAGATCCGTGGCCGCGCAATTCGTATAAGCCTTGGAGGTCGCGACCCAGACGGCGCTGCTGTGGTCGACCTTGAGGCTCACGGACACGCCCTGCACGTTCGCGAAGGTGTGGGGCCAAAAGACCGGAAAACCCGACGCGAGAGTTCCATCCGGGCCGTATTTCCAGAGAGCGAGATCCAAATTGCCGGTGGCGGGGTCCGAACTGATTCCAGCGGACCAAACGTTGCCCGACGAATCCAGTCCGGTCGCGAGCGCACCGTCATAGGTTCCGCCGGGACGCTGATATCGCTTGGGGAAACCGGCCGCCAACGTCGCATCGGGCCCGAATTCCCAGAGTCCGAAACCGAACGGCCCCACGGACGTGTGCTTCCCGCCCGCCATCCAGGCATTTCCGGAAGAGTCGACTGCGATGCCGCCCGTGACGATTGGGTTATTGGCCGCGGGATAAAGCGCGGAGGCGAGCAACGCATCGCCTGTCGGAGCGATCTTCCAGACCATGAGGCCGGAAGAGCCGGTCCCACCGACCCAAGCGTCGCCTGATCGGTCGAAATCGATGCCGAAGGTCCCGGAATCGACGGCGGTCGGCAAGGTCGTCGAGCTCAGGAATTCTCCCGCCGAATCGTGCTCGCGCAAACTCATGGACTCGGTCTGGTCGCCGTTGAAATCCTGCGTCACTGTCCAGAGATTTCCCGAAGGATCGCGCGCCAGCGCCACGGCATAGCCGGGCTCGAGCGCGGTCACGCTGCTCATGATGATCACGTTCGCGGTGGAATACGCGACGTTGCCCGAGAAATCCGTGGCGCGCGCGTAGACCGCGAAATTCCCGCCGGGCAAGGGCGGCGGCGCCGCGCTCCAGGAGGCGTTGTTCGCGGACCCGGTCGTCGTGATGGTCGACCAAAGCGGAACCGCGGAATCGAAATCGCCGGAAGCCGCGTCCCACCATGTCCCATCCACCCGGTTCGACACAGCCAGAGAAAGATCGGCGAGACCCGTGTTGTCAGAAATCGTGCCGGAGAGCCCGGACATCGCCGGAATTGTGGAACCGTCGACGGGCGCGAGTATCGCGACATTGGGCGGCTGCTGGTCCATGGCCAGTTCGAGAGCGGGCGCGGTGGCCGAGACTCCGCGCAGGAAAATGGGCGCCGACAAGTCCGCGCTAACGGGATTGCCGGGACCTGGGCTCTTGCCTCCCGCGCCGAGCGAGCCGGTCAAGTCATAGGCCGCGACGAGATAGTACGTGGCCGGAGAGGGCAGGCCGTTCAAGGCATAAGCGAAAACGGTCCCGCTGCTGGGCGCGGGGAGGGCTCCTGCATTCTGGACATTTTTGGAGAAGCCCGGCGAATCGGCGGTGAAAAAATACACGTCGCCGCCGGAATAGCCCGCCGGATAGTTCAAAATGCCAGACACGCTTCCGAGCCCCAACACCTGGCTTTGCGCCTTGAAGGAGCCGTCGCTTTGGGTCGCGAGAAGATAAAGATCGGGGCTTGCGATCGCCACGTCGACGCCGACGTTGACGGACGGCGTGGTATAAGTCGGGTAGAGGTTGGCCAAAATCAGGCTGGAACCTCCTGCCGCCGGATACTGCCAGAGCGCGAGGCCTTTTCCACCCCCGGAATCAGTTCGCGCCCCCGCCACCCAAAAGCGGCCGGCTGCGTCGAGATCGATTCCTTGCGCTTGGTCGGAAGCCGCTCCGGTCGAGGTCGCGACTAAGGAGATGGACGCGCCGTCCCACTCCCACAGGGCAGCCACAGAGCCGGTCGCCGTCTGCGCCCAACCGGCCATCCAGACGTTGCCCGCGCTGTCCTCGAGCAGGGCCTGCGCGGAACTGCCCGCGCCTCCCAGTGTGTTGACCCAATCGAAGCGCGCGGTGTTGCCGTTAGCGTCGTAGCGCCACAACGCGGCTTCATTCGTCGCTCCGGCCATCCATAAGAATCCGGCGCCGTCGGCCAGCACAGCCTGCGCCGTCGCGCCGGGAAAGAGACCGATCTGAACCAGGCCAGAGGAATCGGCTTTCCAAAGCGAGGCCATGCCCCGGGACGCACCCGCGATCCAGAGACTTTGCCCGTCTGAATCCACCGCCGCGGCCAGCCCGCCCAAGTCGCGATAGCTCGTCTTCGAGAGGATAGCTCCTTGGGGAGAGACCTCATAGACTAGGGTACTCGTCGTGGCGCCGAGGAGCGCAAAGGCATTACCGTTGGCGTCGAAGCCGAGGTGCCAGTCGCCACCTTGCTCCGCGCCTGGCAATGCCGTCGCGAATTGAAGCGAGCCGTTGGGGGCGTACCGGGAAATGCTCGGACTTGCCGCCGTCTCGGCTCTCCACATCGTCCCCTCCGGGTCGAGAGCGACGGCGGCCTTGTTCGTCGAGCTCGCCGCCGGAATGGGGATGAAGATCGCGAAGATCCCGAAGGAGTTCGCGTTGCCGGTCACGGTCTCATGCGTCGTGTCGACGCTCGCGGTGACGTCCACCCAATTGCCGTTGACCAATTGGTAGCACCGCATCTGCGGCCATTGGGCCGGGAGTACGGTCGTGCCGGAGAAGCTCAAGGTGACGCTTCCTGCGCTGAGGCTGCTGCCTGTGACCGTGAAGTCGACACCGTTGTACGGCAGGCCGGGGGGCATCACCGTGCCCGCGGGCTCATCGATGCTGATCTTCTGGCATCCGGCCTTGGCGCCGGAGCCGGTCGGGACGTTGTTGAGCGAGATCGATCCTCCGCACATGCTCATCGAAACGTTCAGCCCTTCGGGCAGCGGCTGCAAAATAGGAGCGATCTCGGGAACGACTACGGTGTCCGTATGCTGGAACGTGACCTCGACATAGCCCACCGAGCAGTAGGGATTGGCGGTCCCCGCCGAGATCAAGACCGTGCTCTGTGGACTGACTGAAATATCCGTATCCTGAATCTCGTTCACTGTGTTCAGCGTGACGGATCCGCTGGCAGCGGAAGCGGGATCCAAGGCGATCTGGCCGCCGTTCGGCGTCGGGACGGAGACCATACTCGCGGCCGGCGAATGAACGGAGACGGACACCGTCGGCAGCGGACCGGCGGTGCAGGCGGCCGGCGGCGTGACCGGGTTTCCGGACGGGTCCGTCGGGTTGATGCAATCGGTCTGATACTGCGCGAACTGCGAAGGCGTTATATTGCAATTAAAGTAGTGCAGCCCCACTTTACGGATCACGCCGCCGAGGTTTTCGATGGTAGCGACGTCGCTGATCTTGACGCCGGAGGGGCCGGAGGAAGCCGAACGACTGTCTATGAGGCCGTTGCCACCGGTGACTATGCCATCTCCGCTGACGGTCGTCGTGAGAAATGCTCCGCCTCCAACGTGAAAGGCCCTACTTGTGGTCATCGAGCGGATATTGTTCAGGCTGCCGAGTCCTGCGATGTCGGCCGTATAGAAACTGTTCTGGCCGAGCTGAATCGGCATTGGATCGCAGATGCTCGTGTCATCGGGATCGCCGGCGGGAACGTTCCATTGGCGTAAGAGCGGAAACGGGTTCGACGGGTCGCCGCAGGAGGTGTACGGAGGGAGCGTGCCGTTATTCCAGGGCATGGAATTTCCCGCGTAGAGATGGCTCATTTGTCCCCGCGTCGGGTCGCTTGCGAACGAAGGAGGCACTGGATCGGGGTTGAGGCCCATCATCTTGAAGCCGGCCAAGCCGGACAGATTGTCCTGGGCCTGAACATCCAGCGACAGGTCGAAATCCCCCGTCCGGTGCACCGTCGGGGCCAACTGCGGCGGCACGCTGTCGACGTTGAACGGGATCTGCGTGACGAGTCCTCCGACAGATGTGGCCGTGAGCGAGTATCCCATGGCGTCGGGCAGGACGGTCGCGTCGATGGTCGTCTGCCAGTCGGGACCGGTCGACGGCTGCCTCTGGGTGGCGTATTGAGTGCCGTCCGGCAAATTCAAGACAACCGAGTCGATGCCGGAGCGATCTTTCACGGTGATGTTGATGCCGTTGACCGTTCCAGCGAACGGCGGCAACGCGTTGCTCATCCAGATCGGAGCACCAGTGTAGGTTCCCATGTAAGGTCCGAACGGCTGGCCGGGCTGAAAGCCCCCCGAGCCGTAGACGGTGGTATTTCCGAGAATAGTAACGCTCGGGGAGCTGGTCTCGACGGTGAAATTCGACGTATCCAGTGGAGTTCCGCTGCCGTCTGCGGACGCGAATGAAGAAATCGAATAGTCGCCGTCGGCAAGATTGTCGAACTCGGCGCTTGGGCGCTCACCCGGAACAAATGAGATTAGGCCGGACCGGTGATGTCCCGTGAGGGTGATCGAAGCGGCGGCGGGATCGGTGGCGAAAATCGTCGTCAGGTCAGTGACGCCGCCATTGGGAATCACAACGTCAAAGGCGTTGGTGATGAGAAGCTTGCTGGTCACGTGAAATGAGGCGTCGGTCTCGTTGCCGGCGGCGTCAAAGGCTTTGATTGTGTAATAGCCGTCGGGGAGTTGGTCGGGAGCGCCGGGAAAGTCGGCAAGCGAGTATTGGTGATAACCGATCGGAAAGGCGGCGTCATTCTCGAGCAAAATGTCGTTGTCGCCGGCGATAACGACTTTCGCCGGACCGGAGCCGAATTTTGTGGTGTCTCCAGGGAAATGATCGTTGACGCTAATCGTGAGGTTCTTGCCGCCGGAATCGGCCGTCGTGTTTGCCTGGCCGGGGATTCCGGCGGAAGCTACCTGGCCGTAGGTGTCGGTGACGGTCAATTGCGGTGCAACGCTGTCAATTGTAAAGTTCACGCATGTATCATTGCTGCTGTCGCCCTGCAAAGGGTTCGGGAAAATATTCCCATCGTGGTCCGTGAGCTGCACGCAAAGGTTGTAGCTGCCGTCCGCAAGCTGCGTTCCGGCAACACTCCCTTTCCAAACAATGCTGTAGAGCTTCCCGTATGGCAGCTCCACGTCAGAGCCCAAGGTGTCTTTCCATGAACCATCCCATGTTTTCCCACCGTCGTCGACGATGGCCTGATTCGTTTCCTTGACATAGAGCCTGACGGCAAGATCGGGCATTCTGTTTTCAATGGCCTTGAAGGTAAGGGTTGTGCCGGTGTTGGAATTTACATTGGGATCGGAAATCTTCAGGGGTATTCTCATGAGAGGAGGCAGTGACAGGGAAATGGTCTGCAATTCCGCGACCGTGTCCTGCCGGGCCGTGTAAAGCTGGGCATTGCTGATCCGCTGAGCCAACGGCGTAAGCACGCTGGCAAAGCTTGTGTCGTTGAACCAATCTTGGCCAACCGCCGAGGTCGGCGTCAGAAACCGCGAAGCGCAGGGCACATTAAGCTGACGACCATAGGCGCCCAAATCATTAAAGGGGACGTTCCCGTCCTCATTGGGGCCAAGCCAGAACTTCTCATTGCAACCTGTCGCGGGATCAAGGAAGGGCTGATCAAATGCAATGTCTCCGGGAACGTTGTCGACGTGGTTGTTTGATGCGAATTTTTCAAACTGGTCCGAATTGCTTCCGACCGTGATTTGTGTCGGATCGGTGGGAGAAACCGTATACGTTGTGTGTAGCCCGTGGCCGACAATTTTCTGGTGGGCCGGGACCGTGATGTCTTGTCGCAAATGAATCACAAACCCCGCATGAGTATAGGCGTCGGAAAAATTGAAGGCACGATATTGCACGAGCTTAACGTCGTCGCGCCATCTCTGCTCATTCCCGAACCAATAGCTAATGCTGTTGTCTGTTTCCTTGTGGGCACCCAGGACGGTGAATAAACCTTCAGTGCTCGCGCCGCTCTGAATTTGGCTGCTGAACAGGGCTATATCCGGATAATCTGAGCCTACGTCGAGGAGAGCGGCTTGCGTCAACTTGTGATGGTCGTCGCCGCCATAGCCAAGAAAGCCTGAGAGGTCGCTGGAGCTGTAACTCCAAGAAGGTGTCTCTAGAGAGACGAGCCCGAGCGCGGCCACGAGTATCGGCAGCACTGAGGCGCGTCGAGCGATCTTCATTTTTCAATGCGCGCTGGCTTCATGTGCGCGCCATCTTTGCCGTAAGGATCATACGGATCGGGACGCAGCCCCTTCTCGTAAAGGCTCAGTTCCCGTTCAACCCCCTTATAGGGCACTCGTTCCCCGGTAGCCTTAAAAATCGCCTGCGCAGCGACGGCTCTCCCGGTAGTGTCGTTGGGCTCCCACTTCTCATCCTCCGCAATGTAGTCTTTCAAGTAAGGAACGACTGCTTTCAGGGGGTTTCGTATCAGGGCGTATAGTATGTCGAGCCTAACAGCAGGGTCCTTTCGCAATGACTCCATCGCTGTCGGCAAACCGCCTGAGGGATCGACTCGAATTAGCCCCGAGTAGGCGTAACCTCGAATGAATCTGTCCGCACTCGACAACTTCTGCTTGAAAAGCTCCCTCGCTTGGACTATGTTGGCAACAGATTTCATCGGCATATCGGCAAGCGCATGAATTGCTGACCTTGCAATCTCCTTGTCGTCATCGTTCGTGAGGCGGAGCAAATCGGGCGCGGCGGTCTCATCACGCAGCGCCACAATCGCGGAAAGTGCGCCGTTCCGGCGTTGATCCTTCTTCCGCGCCAGCTCCAGAACCTTCGGCAATGCTTTCGCGCCATACCGTGCCACAAGAGGCCCGCTGAAGCTGCTGTTGACCATCAATTCGTCGCGCGAAAGGATTTCATCGATGGCCGCGTCGTGGCCCAACTCCACGAGGGCTTCGGCGGAGGAATCCACGAACTCCATATGGTCCGGAGTCATCCACTGCGGATTAGTGGCCGAATACTTCTCTCGCGGAGCCTTCGAAAGAACTTCGAGTATTTTCGGTGCCGCTTCCGTCGCGTGGAGTTTGGCGCATGCTCGGGCTGCCGCACCTTTGATCGTCTCATCACTGTCATCTAGCAGCCGTAGATAGACGGGCGTTAGTGCTTCTTTTGACGCGGGATCGGGATTGCCGAGCGACCTCGCGGCGATGTCTCGCACGGATTTTTTCTGGGCCTTGGTCCCCGGCGCCGACAGAGCGCGAACCGTCCCGACCAGATTCTGAACGTCTTCGGGCTTCTTTGGTTGGCCCAAATGTTCCGAGTTACCACGCGCGTCAGCACCGGGCTGCTGTTCCTGGGCAGCTCCAGCCAAGACCTCCCCTCGCGAAACGAACAGGAAAGCAACCAGCAGTGCTGCTACCCGACCGTCAATCGAACTCCTATTCATCGTTCTCCTTATCATCCGTGTGTCTTTGCCTTCGCCGCTCTCTCGATCACGATCTGCTCGCAGACCATCGAGACCTCGCCGCGCAGCTCCCACAGGTGCCGGTTGAGCATCCGCAGGTTGCGGATCAGCGCGCGCTCGAACGGCTTCTTCAGCGCAGCCTCGTCCGGGTCGCCTTCCAGCGGGTCCACCGAGGTCCAGCGCTTCCTCTTTATGCGGTCCTGTGGCACCCTATAGGCATAGCAGGCGAAGGTTTAGGTAAGGTAAAACAGCGGTCGGTCATGACCGGCCCGGACACTGTTTCTCGTCGAGAAACTGCCTCGGGATAGGGGCGGGGCCTAGATGGTCGCAGGCCTTGACAAGGTCCGGGTAGGACGGCGTCCCCGCGACTAAGAGACGGGTAGGTTCGTGTTCAGAACGTAGCCCAGGCCGCGCCGCGTCTCGATCCGCTCGCCCCAGGCTCCCAGCTTCTTGCGAAGGTTGCTGATCTGAATGGTCAGTGCCTTGCCCGCAGTGCCCGACTCGTATCCGCGCACGGAGTGCCAGAGTTGATCCTGTGAGAGTACCCGGTCACGTTGGGTCAGGAACAGCGTGAGCAGGGAGACCTCGGTCTTCCACAGGTCGAGCCGCTGACCGTTGAGCATCACGATCCCAGTCTGCTCGACGAGCCGGAGTCCGTCAAGTTCGAGAACTTTGTGCTCGACGGGTGCCTGCTGCCGCTGACGATTGAGCCGGCCCCGCAGGCGGGCGGCCAGAAGGTCCATGTTGAACGGCTTCGTGACGTAGTCGTCGGCGCCCGCCTCGATCGCGATCTGGATGTCGCTCTCATGGTCGTTGGCTGTGACCATGAACGTGACCATGCCGTTTGTCGGCTCCGACTGGATCGCCTGGAGGACCTGGAACCCGTTCTTCGTGCCCCGGTTCAGATGCCAATCGAGCAGGGCCACGTCAAACTCGCTGTCCTTCAGGGCGGAGATCGCCGCGTCCCCGGTCTTGGCCAAGGACCAAGTGAACTCCTCCGCGTGATGGTCGAAGAACTTCTTGTAGAGGTCCTGGAAATCCTCGTCGTCTTCAACGACCAGCACGCGGGTTCGGGTCATGGGGTTCGGAGAAGTGTAGATCAGGTTCTGCCTTATGTCAATGAAGTGACGATAATTCCTCTATTTCTTGGCATCAGCGGCCGCACTGGTATTCCTCGAACCGTTTTTTGGCCGCGACCATCACCTGGTCCGCCTTTTCCGCGCCGTGCTTGGCCGCGATCTCGTCCTTAGACGCAAGAATCTTAGTCAGCGTCGCGCAGTCCTTCGTCCTGTCGCGCGCGGCGGGCTCCGGCCGGGCCAGCGCCGCCGCGATCTCGGCCTTGGCCACGGACACTTCGGCCTGCTCAGGCTTCAACCTCTTCTCCAGCTTGGCGATCGACCGGTCGTCGAAGTAGAACTCGGGCAGGTCCGTCCCGTCCACGGAATATCTGTCGTTGGTCGCGGCCGAAGCGATCACCTTCAGGTGCGGGTCAGTCATCTGCTCGCCGTAAACGTTGTCAAACGTCTTGGGTTCGAGATACTGGGTTACGACGAAGAGGCGCCTCCTCAGCGGGCATGTCCGTCTCCAGGTAGACGATGGTCCCGCTCTGGTCGCCGGTCCGGTCGCCCAGCGGGTTCATGATCCAATACAAGAAGAACGAGCGCCTGCCAGACTTGGTCTCCACCCACGGCTCAATTCGGCCAGGAGGTGTGGTCTCAAGGTCCAGGGTGTCGCCGTATAGGGCGGGGCCACAGGCGGCGTCGCCCAGCGCCCCGGGCAGGTTCCACGCCATGCCGTGCGGGCGCAGCGCTGGATGAGGTCTACCAGGTCAGCGAGCCCGGTCAGGCAGTCTCCCCCGGACGGCCGAATGAACGGGATAACGCTGCCTTGAGCCGACACTGAATTCAGTCCCCTGAATTCAGTCCCCTTGCGTTTGAAGAAGGATGTCGCTACTCTTAGCGGATGCCGCGGAGCGCGAGCGACTCTCGCCACGGGAACAGGCCTCTCGCGATAGCGATTGCCGAAGTCAAAAAACACCTTCTTCCCGCCACGAACGGCGTCTGGTTCGCGCTCGCCGCGATCGTTCTTCTTGGCCTAACCCTGAGGATTCTCTTCGCGCCTGGCGCCCCGGTTCACGCGAACAATCACGGGATCGAAGAAATCCGAGGGTTGGTCGAGTTCTCGTGGAGAGCCGAGCGCCACGACCCCTACGGAAACACCTTCTTCGTCGTCATGAACGGCCTTCTCTCCCTCGTCGGCCGGAATGAGGCGAGGCTCTTCCTCGTTAATCGCGTCCTCGGAACCGCCGCCATTCTAGGAATGTACATGCTCGCGAAGGCGCTCCGTTTCTCCGAGCTCGGGGCGCTCTTCGCGGCCCTGTTTTTGTGCCTCAGCCCCTCACAAGTCTGGATTTCCGGCACGGAATCGCAGATGGTCCTGCATCTCTGCCTCGCCCTCGCGGGATTGAGCGTATTGATCGCCTCGGTGCGAGCCGCCGATCCCCTGTTGTCGTGGTCCGCGGCCGTGCTGCTCGCGCTGGCTTCATCCATGCACGTGACAACCGTTCCCCTGGCTCCCCTCGCCCTTGTCTTCGCACTCTGGGCGGGACTGCGCCGCGCGATGCGGGAGAATTCGTCATATCGCCGGCATTTCCTCGCCTGCCTTGCCGTCGGCGTGATGTTCGTGTCCCTGCACGCGCTTTCCCTCAATGGCGACTCCCTCGCCAGAGGAGTCAATGAGTTCAGCTTCGCTCACGTCCTCGCCCCGTGGGCCACCGTCAAAAACATCCTATGGGACCCGACCCTCACGCCCGTCATCCTCCTTCCGCTGATGACGGCGGGAGCGTACATGGCGCTCCGCCGTCGGGCCGATCTCGTGTTCCCGCTCGCGTGCGCGGCCGTCCTGATGGTTCCTCTCAGCTTCGCGGTATGCGCCTGCCGGACGGACGCGCTGCGCTACCAATCCCCGGAGCACTGGATTTATTATCTTCTCGCCGCACTGCCATTTGGAGTGGTTCTCCCCGGATCGAGCCGCCTTATGCGGCTCAGCGCCTGGGGGACGATCTGCTTGCTCGTTGCGGCCGCGGCCCCAGGGCTCGCCCTGCTCCGGACCGGAAGCGAGAACATTCAGGAATATCGCTTCATGCGCCAAGCCTCCGCCGTGGCCCCCCCGAACTCGGAGATATGGCTGCCGACGCGCGCCGCCCTGGGCAATCTCAAGACGGAATTCCCTGATTATCTCAACGAGCAATTTCTGATCAAAGGAGATTCGACGGACCCCTTCCCGAAGCCGCGCGATCGCTGGCTCTACGTCGGCCTCGACTGCTACAGGCGCGAGTCACCCGACGACGCGGTCGACCCGGCGTCTGGGCTTCGCGAGGAGTGCCGCGCCGCATGCGCCGGAACGCGCAAGCTCGTCATCGAGAAAACCCTCGACGCGCACAGACCGAGTTGGGGATATCAACAGCCGTTTTGGCCGCTCACCACGGAACAGCCCGTCGTCGGCCTCTATCGCTGCGAGACGTCCGCCCCCCCGCGGCAGCAGACGACGGATTGCGGCGCTCAATCTCGGCGCGATTCGGATGTCCTGCGTCTCGCGGTGCTGCAGTATCGCGGAATGGCCTCGCCCCGCAGGTCGTTGGGGATTCTCGAGGGGCTCGATGGACGGTGCAGCCGCGCCGATCTTCTCTTGGACTTCGCGGACGAGGACGCTAAAACGGAACTATGGGAAGAGCAACGGTCCGCCCTCGGGCTCGCTCAGGAACTCAAACCGAACGCCGAGCAAGCGCGACGCATAAACGCCGGGCTTTCCGTGCTGGATGAGTTTGACGTCGCCGACCGCGTGCGCCGTTGGGCCGAATACTTGAGAACCCGGAGCCTCCCCGTTCCCGTCTTCCTCCGACGAGCGGGATTGCGGCGCATCGCGCGCGCACGGCGGTTCAAGCTGAACGCGGCGCAGCTCGGTTGGGCGGCGATCGCCTGCCAGGACCTGGGTGATGACGGGCAGGCATCCGAAATCCTGGATCAGCTCGTCGCCGAGCACCCCTCCGAAGCGCGCTGGCGCGACGAGCGAGGAGTCCTTCTCTCGCTGATGGGCAAGCCCCAAGCGGCCGCGGCGGATTTAGAGGCCGCCATCGCTCTCGATCCCGATTCGCTTGAGACCTATTTCAGCTTGGGGTCGCTCTACTCCTCGATGAACCGTCGAAATGAAGCCCTAAAGATTTTCCAGAGGGCCTTATCGCGATCACGGACTAAAGGAGACGCGGAAATGACCAGCCGCATCCTCGCCGAGACCGAGAAGCTCTCTCCGGCCCTGCCGCGATCCTGATCTTTCCGGCCGTCGGCGCCCGACTATCGGCCGGCCATCGGCTTCCCCGCACGGATTCGCAGGGAGATCATCGCCAGAAACGTCAATGGCGCCTCCGCCGCGGCCTTTGTTTACTCGACGGTACGTCAAGGCCTACTTTGATCTTTTCTTGATGCCAGAAAATTCTCGACGGGAAATTAGACCAACCGCCCCCTCCCCAAGAAATTAAGCCGGGGCGAGGTAGAGTCGCGGAGTAGATTCGATCAAGCCGCCGGGATCAGCAGCGTGAACCGGGCGCCGCGCCCCGACCCGGCGCTCTCGGCCTCGACGCTGCCTCCGTGCTTGGCGGCGATGCGCAGGGCCGCCGACAGGCCCAGGCCGCTGCCCTCGCCCTTCTTCGTCGTGAAGAAAGGCTCGAAGATCCGCTCGAGGTCCTCGGTCGAGATGCCGGCGCCCTCGTCGGCGACGAGGACCCGGTGGAAGCCCGCCTGCGTGGAGCCCGACACGCGGACCGCGCCGCCCTCCGGCGAGGCCTCGATGGCGTTCTGCAGAAGGGCCGCCACCGCCTCGCGCAGCAGCGTCGCGTCGCCGCGCGCGAGCATCGGCGCGGACAGGCCGGAGGAGGAGGTCTTCACTTTCTTGCTGCGCGCCTGCGAGGCCAGCGCCTTGAGGGCCGCCCGCACCGGCTCGCGCAGGTCCAGCGGCATGACGTCCATCTCCTCGATGCGGCCGAGGTCCAGGAGGTCCTTCAAGATGCGCTTGCAGCGCTCGACCTCGCCGCTGATCTCGGCGAGCTCCTTGAGCGCGGCCTTGTCGTCGCCGAGGCGGGAGGCGAGCACTTCGGCGTCGACGGCGATGGTGGTGAGAGGGCCCTTGATGCGGTGGGCGACCTCCCCGGCCACGCGGCCCAAGGTCGCGAGCCTGCCGATCTGGACCAGGCGCTCCTCGTAGCGGCGGCGCTGCTCGTCCTGCGCCTGCCGCGAGTCGCGCGCGAGCACGGCCATGAGGGCCGCCGAGACCGCGAGGAAGACCGCGCGCAGCCAGAACTCGGGCTGGCTGGGCCAGCCCCGGGACGCGCGCCAGCCGGTCAGCAGGTACAGCGCGATCGCCGCGAGCGCCACGATCAAGCGCTGGCGCGCGCTGCGCGTGAGCGCCGAGCCGAACACGAGCAGCAGGTACAGCAGGAAGAGGCCGTCATGCGATCCCGTGACGCGCAGCGTCAGCGTCAAGGTCGCCGCGACGGCGTCGCCGACGAAGAACCCGGCCTGGAACCACCAGCGCGAGAGAAGCTCGTCCGACGCCAGCCGGAGCAGGACCAGGGAGGCGATCAGCAGGAACGCCAGCGCGCTCAGCGCCGCGTCGGCGGGCCGGCTCGGTCCCTGGAAGACGACCAGCAGCAGCAGGACCGCCATGAACAGGCCCTGGAAGGAGAAGTAGACGGCGCGCCGGCGAGCCGTCTCAGGGATCAAGCCGATACCCGAGCTTGGGGACCGTGACGATCATCCGGCCGTGCGCTCCGAGCTTCTTGCGCAGGTTCTTGATGTGCGTGTCGAGGCTTCGCGTCGGCACGGGGCGCCCGTAGCCGGACGTGTGCTCGATCAGGAAGTCGCGCGACAAGACCTTGCCCGCGTGCGCGGCCAGCAGGAACAGGACCTCGAACTCGCGCGGCTGCAGGCGCAGGCTGTCGCCGTCGAGCACGGCGGAGCGCTGCGAGGCGTCCAGCGCCAGCTTCCCGGCGCGCGCGGTGCTGGCCGCGCGGGCGGCGGGGCTCGCGCGCCGGATCACGGCCTGGATGCGGGCCATGAGCTCCATCGCGCCGAAGGGCTTGACCACGTAGTCGTCGGCGCCGAGGTTGAGGCCGAGGACCTTGTCCCCTTCGTTGGCCAGGCCGGTCAGGAGGATGACGGGAACGGCGCGCGTCGCGGCGTTCTCCTTGAGAGCCTGCAGTATGACGCGCCCGTCGCCGCCGGGCAGGCGGACGTCGAGGAGGATCAGATCGGGCTTGGAGGCCGCGGCCTCCGCGACGGCCTTGTCGGGGTCCGAGACCCAGTCCAAGGAGAACCCCGGCGACATGGTCAAGGTCTTTTCGACCGCCTTGACGATCGCGGGGTCGTCCTCGACGATCATCAGTCGTGGCACGGCCCATTATAGATGAATTTTATGGACGAATTCACATTTCGCCCACAATTCCGCATTGGCGCTCGTTCACGCTTCTGTTACACTCAAGACATGGCGGCACGGAAGGTCCATCCGGCGGGCTTCACCTTGATCGAGGTCCTGGTCTGCGTCATGATCATCGGCATCCTCTCCGCCCTGGCCGTGCCCCAGTACTTCAAGTCCATCGAGCATGACAAGGCGTCCGAAGCGGTGAACCTGATGATGGCGCTCAAGTCCGCGCAAGACCGGTATTGGGCGAAGTACGGCGTCTACTGCAACGCGGCCATCGCCGCCTGCTCCGGCTTCGATTACGACCCTCCGCCCCTGAAGTACTACAACGCGATGCCCGCGTTCACCGCCGGCAGCGCCGGGAACCAGTCCTGGTCGCTGGTCCTGACCCGCAATCAGACTCCCGCCGTCTACGGCGCGTACAAAATGACCTACGACATCGAGCCGAACGCCGCTCCGAAGATGACGTGCGACAACTCGTCCTGCGTGCAGGACCTCATTCCGAAGTAAACCATGGAGAAACAAATGAACAAGGGAATCCGCAAAAGCCTCAAATCGAAGGGCGGCTTCACGCTGATCGAGCTGCTGGTCGTCGTGCTCATCATCGGCATCTTGGCCGCGATCGCCGTGCCTCAGTACTTCAAGGTCGTCGAGAAGGGCAAAGCCTCGGAAGGCTTGGCCACCCTCGACTCCCTGCGCAGCGCCCAGGAGCGCTATCTCGCCGCGACGGGCAGCTATTGCGGAGCCGCCGGCTTCTGCGCCGGCACCGCGGGCTGGGACCTCACCATCCCGACGATGAAGTACTTCAGCCTGGGAACCCCCGGCACCGTCACCGTCGGCACAAACCCGGGCTGGAGCGTGGTCCTAACGCGCAACGCGACGCCCGCCGTGTACGGCCAGTACACCGTCACCTACACCGCGGCCGGCGGCGCGCCGACCGTCACCTGCAGCAGCACCAACTGCCAGCAGGACCTGATGCCGCAGTAAGAGACGCATAAAACATCAAAGCCCCGCCCCCGCTTCGCGGGAGCGGGGCTTTTTGTTTTAGAATAGCGTCATGATGAGATACATGATCCTCGGCGCCGGCTTCCAAGGCCGCGCCTGCGCCTTCGACATGCTGCGCAACCCGGCCGTCGGCGAGGTCGTGCTCTGCGACGCCTCCGCCGAGAACCTCGCCTCCGCCAAGAAGTTCCTCGCCAAGGTCTCCGGCGGCCGCGCCAAGTTCAAGAACCTCGACGCCGCGGATCCCAAGGCGGTCGCGAAGGCCGCGAAGGGCAGCGGCGCCCTCGTCTCCTGCGTCCCCTACTTCTTCAATCTCCCGCTCGCCAAGGCCGCGATCTCGGCCAAGGTGAACTTCGTGGACCTCGGCGGCAGCACCGACATCGTGCGCAAGGAGCTCGCGCTCGACGCCGCGGCCCGCAAGGCCGGCGTCTGCGTCCTGCCCGACAACGGCCTCGGCCCGGGCATGATCTCGACGCTGGCCGTGCACGCCATGTCGATGCTCGACCGCACGGACGACGTGATGATCTACGACGGCGGCCTGCCGCAGAAGCCCGTCGCGCCGCTCAACTACATGCTGACCTTCTCCGAGCACGGCCTGATCAACGAGTACGCGGGAACCGCCGTCGCCCTCGTCGACGGCAAGCTCGTGACCCGCCCCGCGCTCTCGGAGATCGACGTGATCGACATGCCGCCGTTCGGCAAGGTCGAGGCCGGCCACGCGGCCGGCGGGCTCTCGACGCTTGCCGAATCTTACAGAGGCAAGGTCAAGAACATGTTCAACAAGTTCGTGCGGTACCCGGGCCACATCCCGGCCATGGAGTCGATGCGCGCCATGGGCTTCTTCGACCTGGAGCCTTTCGAGGTGCGCAAGGGCGTCAAGATCGCCCCGCGCGAGCTCGCCGTCAAGCTGTTCCGCCGCCACTTCCACCGCCCCGGCGACGAGGACGTCGTCGCGATCCACACCATCGTGCGCGGCGTCAAGGACGGCAAGCCCGCCGAGGTCGTGCACGACCTCGTCGACCGCTACGACCGCGAGAACAAGATGACCGCCATGATGCGCACGACCGCCTTCCCGGCGTCCATCGTCGCTCAGATGGCGGCCAACGGCCTCATCAAGCCCGGCGCTTTCACCGTCGAGGAGGGCGTGCCGCCGGTCCCGTTCATCGAGGAGGCCCGCAAGCGCGGCTTCGACCTGACATGGAAGTTCCGCTGGCTCTAGATCGAACGCCTCTTCTTGACGCTCCCCGCCGTGACGATTATACTGGACGCGTGAAAGCAGCGCGCGAAAGCGAATGGAGTCGCGGACCCCTCCGCGGAATCCGCAGAGCGGCCCGACAGAGCCGCTCCCGCCTCCTCGCAGGCTCAACCATGGTGGCAGAACTAGCTCTCGCCGTCATGACGGCGCTTCCCATCGCTGCGCAGGGGACTGAACTCACGAATGGCGGCGCCCAGAGCCGCGCTTTGATAGCCGCTGCCCGCTTCCGGACGGAGCAGGGTCCCCGCCTCGTCGTCTGGCGCGGCAGCGAGACGGACGCTTTGACGTCTCCTTCGTACGACGCCCTTCCCTTCGACCGCGCCGTCATGTCGTGGAACGCGAGCGGACCCGCCGTCTTCGAGCTCGAGGTGAACGGTGACGGGCAATGGCGAATCATGGGGAAGTGGGGGCCCAAGCCCGAGAGCGTCTCGGAGAACGGCGTGAACGTCGACACGCTGGAGCTGCCGGCGCCCGCGAGGTCCTTCCGCTTCCGCTTCACGCCCGCGCCGGGGACGAAGGTCACCCTCGCGGCCGTGACGACGTGGCTCAAGGGCGAGAAGAACCCGCTGTCCAAGAGCGCGTCGCCGGCCTGGGGACGCACGATCGACGTTCCCCAGCGCTCGCAGAGCTCCTCGAAGGAGGACCCGGCCAAGGTCTGCAGCCCGACCTCGCTGTCGATGATCCTGCAGTACTATGGGGTCGATCTGCCCACCGAGAAGGTCGCCTCCGGCGTGTACGACCGCGCCTCCAAGCTCTACGGCGACTGGCCGTTCAATACGGCCTACGCGCACCAGACCGCGGGGCTCGAGGCCTACGTGCGCAAGATGATGGGGCTCGAGGACCTGGAGGCCGAGATCGCCGCGGGCCGTCCCGTCGAGATCTCGCACCGCTGGGAAAAAGGCGAGCTCGACGGCGCGCCGATCTCGCGCACCGACGGCCACATGATCGTCGTCGTGGGCTTCACCGAGGACGGCGACGTCGTCGTCAACGACCCAGCCGCCAAGCCCGGCTCGGTCCGGCGCGTCTACAAGCGCGCGCAGATCGAGAAGACCTGGCTCGTGCGAGGCAGCGGCATCGCGTACGTCCTGCGCCGGCCTTAACCCTTCAGCATGCCGGCTTGACCGGCCCAGATTCAGTGGCGCTTGAAGTACTGGATCTCGCGCTCGTGCTTCCAGGCCTGCGCTTTGGTGGCGAACGTCCCCAGGTTCCGACGATGCCCCGTGCGGGGATCGACGTGCCGGGACCAAATCCGGTACTTTCCCGACGAGAGTTTTCGGATCATAATCCCCCCCTCTGGAGATAGTATGGCCCCCGGGAAGCGGACTCGCCCGTGACGGTTTTATCGCCGGGCGCCGGACCGCGGGCCGTCCGCGAGCTCCAGCGCCTTCGCGACCGCCGCGTCGAGCGAGAGCTCGCGGCCCGACGCGGTCGCCGCGGCGAAGGCGGACGGGTCCAGCGCCGCGCGGACGTCGCGCGCGGTCTCCTCATACTCGCTGCGGTCGGCGTAGACCAGGACGGTCCCCTGCTCCGCGAGAAGCTTCTCCGAGGCCGCGAGCAGGACCGCGGCGGCCTCGGGCTGGCCGGCCGCGAGCGCGAAAGAGGCGAAGGAGATGAGCCCGGGCGGGACGTTTCGTTTGTTGCCGATCGCGTGCGCCGTCGATAGCGACTCCGCCATCAGGGGCAGAGCGCGCCGGGAGTCCCCCAGGCGCAGGAGGCAAACCGCGAGGTTCATGCCGGCGACCGCCCTCCAGAAAGCGTTGCCGAGCTCTCGCGAGAGGCCGAGGCTTTCCTCGTAGAAGCGCGCCGCGGACGCGAAGTCGCCGGAAGGCCGGATGTTCTCGCCCATCACGTTCAGGAGGATGGCGAGCCCCAGCTTGTCCTGCGCCTGGCGCATCAGCGCGAGCGCCTCGTCGAGCAGCTTCCGGGAGCTCTCCGGCCTTCCGCGCTCGAGCTCGACGTAAGAGGCTCGCTCGAGAGCCAGCGCGAGGCGCCGCGGCTGTCCCAGCTTTCGGCTCTCGGCGAGCGACTCCTTCGTCAGGGCCTCGGCGCCGTCGAGGTCGCCCTGGTACATGCGCACCCAGGTCAGCGTCGTCAGCGCGTCGACGGCGCCGCCGAGGTCGCCGAGCTCGCGGTACAGCGCGAGCGCCTCCTCGAGACGAAGGCGGGCCTGCGGCAGGTCTCCGAGGCCGTTGTGCATCTGGCCGAGCGCGAGGACCGCCCGGGCTCGGGTCTCGGACGGGGCGCCGTCCCCTAGGCGCAGCGCGGCCTCGAGCTGGGACCGGCCCTCGCAGTAGCGGCCCCGCTGGCTCCAGAGCGGGCCGAGGTTGGCCGCGAAGCGCAGCGCCGCGTCGGCGTCGCGCGCCGCGAGCGCGCGGTCCAGCGCCGCGCGGAAGTTGTCGAATTCGCGCGCGAGCCGCTCGGACCAGCGCTGCAGGTCGGGACCCTCGAGGCGCGAGCTGCACGTCTCCGCGAGAGAAAGAAAGTGGCGCGTGTGCCGGGCCCGGGCGTCCTCGCCTTCCCCGTGCTCGTCGAGGCGCTCGAGCGCGAACTCGCGCAGCGTCTCGAGCATCTCGAAGCGCGGCTCGCCGCCCTCCTCGCACACGCGCAGCAGGCTCTTGTCGAGCAGAGACTGCAGCGACGCCAGGCTGCGCTTGCCGTCGAGGACCACCGCCGCGCCGCCGCGGTCCCAGCCGCCGTTGAACACGCCGAGGCGGCGGAAGGCGGCGCGCTCCCCCTCGTCGAGGAGGTCGTAGCTCCACGCGATCGCGCCGCGCAGGGTCCGCTGGCGCTCGGGCAGGTCGCGGGCGCCGCCCTCGAGCAGCGCGAGCTTGCCGCCGCCGCCGCAGGCCACGCACAGCTCCGCCAGCATGGCCTGCGGAGTGAACAGTCGTATGCGCGCGGCGGCGAGCTCGATGGCCAGCGGAAGGCCGTCGAGCTCGGCGCAGAGGCCGGCGACGGCCTCCGCGTTCGCGTCGGTCAGCGCGAAGGACGGGCTCACGGCCCGCGCCCTCTCGACGAACAGGCGGACGGCCTCGGCGGCGCTGCACTCGCGCCAGGACTTGCCGGCGCAGGGCAGCGTCAAAGGCGGAACCGGGAAGTCATGCTCGCCGTAGACGCGCAGCAGCTCGCGGCTCGTGACCAGGATCTTGAGCCCGGGCGCCGCCGCGAGGAGCTCCGCGACCGCGGGACCGGCCCCGACCACCTGCTCGAAGTTGTCGAGCAGGAGCAGGAGGCGGCGCTCGCGCAGGAAGGCCTTGAGGCGCTCCATCGGCTCGACGCCCGACGCGTCGTTGACGCCCAGCGCCGAAACGATCGCCGGGAGGACCAGGTCGGGCTCGCGGATCGACGCGAGCGGCGCGAACCAGACGCCGTGAGCGAACTCGTCGGCGAGGTCCGCCGCGGCCTGCAGGGACAATCTCGTCTTGCCGGTGCCGCCCGGCCCCGTCAGCGTGACCAGCCGCGCGCCGTCGCGGCGCAGGAGCTCGCGCAGCTTCGCGAGCTCCGCCTCGCGGCCGACGAGCGACGTGGCCTGCGCCGGCAGATTGTTGGGTCGCGAGTCGAGCGTGCGCAGCGGCGGAAAATCCGACGGCAAGTCCCGGACCGCGAGCGAGAAGATGCGCTCCGTCTTCTCCAGATCTTTCAGCCTTCGTTCTCCGAGGTCGCGCAAGGAGGCGCCCGTGGGCAGGGCGTCCGCGACGGCGTCGGCGGCCGCGCGCGACAGCAAGGTCTGCCCGCCGTGGCCCGCCGACAGCAGGCGCGCGACGCGATTGAGCGCCGGGCCGAAGTAGTCGTCGTCGCGCTCCTCGGCGGTCCCGGCGTGGATGGCCGCGCGCACGCGCAGGGGACCCGGCGCGCCCCACGTCTCGGCGGCGAGCGCGCGCTGGATCGCGAGCGCGCCGTCGACCGCCAGCCGCGGCGACGGGAACACCGCGCAGAACGCGTCGCCGATGGCCTTGAAGACGCGGCCGCCGCAGCGCGCGACGGACGCGCGCACGAGCGCGTCGTGCCGCGCCAGCGCCGTCCGCATCTCGTCCGGATGGGACTCCCAGCGGCGCGTGCTGCCCTCGATGTCGGTGAACAGGAACGTGAAGACGGAGTTCGCCGGGCTCATGCTCAGGAATCCGAGAACGCGAGGGACACGATCCACTCGTGCCCCAGCCGCCCCGGCCGCGTCGTCAAATGGGCCCGGGTCCGCCCCGGCACGGCGGACCGGTACGCGGACCAGCCGACCTCGAAACGCGGATCGTAGACCCCGGGACGCCATGAGGCGACGTGGATGTAATAGCTCGTGTGCTTGCCGCTGGTCCGGTGCGTGCCGGTGACGGGAAGCACGTAGCTCGCCGCGGGGGCCGCGTCGAGCGCGCCGTTGACGAACTCGAACCCGAGATAGCTGATCGTCGGGAAGAGGATCGCAGACCCCAGAAGGAGCTTTCCCGCCGCCTGCAGGAACCACGACTTGCCGCGCAGGACCGACGCGCAGCCCAGGAAAACCACCGCGCCGAGAGGGAGGCTGACGCGCAGCGAGTCCATGAGCAGCGCCCACCCGTCGACGGGCCGCCAGGCAAAGGAGGAGCCGAACATGAGCGTCGCGTAAAGGACGACGAAGCCGGCGGTGATCGCCATCGCGAACCAGCCGTTGAATTTCTTCTCGGACAAGCCGCCTCCGTCGAGCGGCGCCGGGCCCGTCGCCGGGACGTTCAGCGTCAGGGCCTGCAGGGCGGACGCCGCCGCGCCCACGAAGTCGGCGTTCTCGTCCTTGGGCGTGAAGCCCGCCCAGACGGCCGTCGCGTGCCCGTCGTCCCATTCCAGCGAGGTGCACCCCGCCGCGAACAGGGCTTCGACGGCCGACCGCTTGCCCGCGTCCGCGAAATAGGCGGAGGCGAACGCCTCGTCGTCGCTGTCGATGTGGAAGCGGTCGCCGAACGCCGGGTCGGCCGTGCGGACCGGCCGGGCCAGGCTCAGGCTCTCGACCAGGCGGTCGGCGGTCCCCTCGCGGCGCACCTCGAACTGGCCGCGCCCCGCCGCGCGCACGCTCAGGGTCAGCTTGGGATTCTTGCCCTCGATCAGCGCCAGGCTCGCGCGCGACTTGAGCGCCTGCGCGCGCGCGGCGTCGCGGAAGCCGGAGGCGACGCCCCTCTGCTTGAAGGACAGGACGACGGCCCCGACGATCGCCGCCGCGACGACGACGAGGACGGCGACGACGAGGGTTTCCGTGCTCATGCGCGCCCACCCAGTGTAAGGCGGGGGAGCCCGGCCGTCAAGGCGGAGAAGGGCCCTCGCCGAGACGGTCCTTTTTCGCCGCCGCGCTAGGCCCGATGGCCCGCGCGCGCCCGGGGCATCCGCGTTATCATGTGAGCATGAAAAGAACTCTCGGAGCCGGGTTGTGGCTGGGCCTGCTGTGCGCGGCGTCGCTGACGGCGGGGATCTCGCCGGCCCGCGCGCAGGACTGGAACCGCCGCCCCGACGGCCGCGACGGGGACCGGCGCGACCGCGACTGGCACGACGGCGACCGCCGCGACGGCGACGGCTGGCAGGTCCAGCTCGGCGACCCCGCCGACGCCGACTGCGAGACCTGGGAGTTCACCGCTCAGACGCCCTCCGTCAAGACGGAAAAGCTTTTCTCGCAAGGCCGGGAATGCGCGAACTTCCCGGACGAATCCGGCACGATGCGGAACTACTGCCGCCCGACCGGCAAGATGTACTCGCGCAACGTGACCGTCAGCATCGGCGCCCGCGCGCTGCAGCCGTGGGAGAAGGAGGAGCTCAAGGTCTGCCTGGACCAGTTCGGGCTCGCCTCGATCGACGCGTCCGGGATGGCTTACGAGTACGCGACGGCCTCGAAGGACTCCAACCCGTTCCTCGGGACCGCCTCCACGGTCTTCACCCTCACGCCCGGCGCCAAGAAGCCCGCCGCCGTCTCGTCCGACGAGCTCACCGTGACCTCGGCCTCGGCCGCGAAGGTCGTGCTGGCCGACGGCCGCGCGGATTACTACAAGGGCGAGAAGATCTCCATCTCGGTCGACGGGATGCTCATCCCGGTGCTGACTCCCGGCATGCCCGTCGACGACCTGCTGAAGTCGTTCGCGAACTTCAAGGCGTCGCAGACCTTCGACACGGCGCCGAGCTACGAGCTCCCGATCTCCGGCGCGACGAAGCCCGGAAAATACGTGCTGACGATCACCTTCTCGCGCCAAGGGCCGAAGTCCACGAGCGCGACGGCCAGCACGATCGCGACGTTCACGCTCCCGTAGACGTCAGGGCCTCAGCCGGCGCAGCAGGCCGAGCCCCGGCTTGAGCCCGGAGAGGACCAGGATCAGGCCGCCGACGACCGTGCCGGCGACCGCGAACGGAGCTCCCGCGGCGGCGGCGCCGAACAGGGCCTTCGCGCGCGCCGTGCCGGGCGCGTCGCCGTGCCAGCGGCGCTGGATGCGCTCGACGACGAAGAACGTCGCCGCGAACGCGGCGAGGCAGGCCAAGACCATCGAGACCGGCCCGAACTCCCACTCGAGGCCGAAGAACAGCCAGTCGAGCCCGAGGATGGCCGCGCCGCTGGCCGGGTGGTAGAACGTCCGGCGTTCGGTCACGGCGGCGTCGCCTTGTCCTTGCGCTCCGCCTCGACGGCGCCCAAGGTCTCCTTCTGGCGCGCGAGATGCAGCAGAGCCTCGTCGGCGGACTCCCGCAGCTTCTCGTTCTGGTCGACGGTGCGCTTCAGCGCTCGCTCGAGGTTGTCGATGACGGCGTTGAGCGTGCGCACGGTCTTGACCAGCTCCGGATCCAGGGCCGCGGCGTCCTCGTCGAGCTGGACGCCCCAGCCCCCGTTGGCGATGCGCCCCAGGGTGAGCCGCAGCTCCAGCCCGCGGACCTTCCTCTCCCCGGCGCGGACGCGCTCGGCCATCACGGCCGTGAAGAACGCGACCACGTAGAAGAACGCGAAGCGCAGCAGGAGGTTCGTCAAGGGAACGTCCTCGACGCGGCCGTGCATCCACAGCGCGGCGTAGACGAGGCTCGAGACGGTGCCGATCAGGAAGCTCTGCCGGACCTGGGTCATCAGGCCCGACATGAACATGATCAGGAAGTACATCAGGTACAGCTCGTTGTCGAGGCCCTCGCTGCAGTAGATCAGGCTCGACACGACGCCGACGTCCCACAGGTAGGCAAGAGCCTGCGCGGCGGCGGTCTGCAGGCGCGGGCTCCGCGAGCGCCAGAGGACGAAGCTCGTGAAGAGATAGAACGCGGCCAGCGCGAAAGGGAGCAAGCGGAAGGATTCCTCGAGGCGGGGGCTGTGGACGAGCATCAGCACCATGGCCAGGAATACGACGCCGCGGAAGGCGAAGACGGCCGCGCGGTCATCGAGAGCGAAGCGATCCTCGAGCGAGAACGTCCGCATCTCGACAGTTTGCCCCCGCGGACGGCCTTTGTAAAGACCCGCCCGCCGGAGTTCACCGAATGTTAAGGACCTATCCAGGAAATGACGAAAATGAGTTTTCGGGCGGCGACGAATCTGTTAGACTTGCGCCATGAAAATCCTCTCCACCGCCGCCGTCGCCTGCCTTCTTCTGAGCGCGGTCGCCTGCGACAAGAAGTCCGCGCCCGCGACCTCCGCCGCCCCCGCACCCGCGCCCGCCGCCGCCCCGGCTCCGGCCGCCGCGCCCGCCGAGGCACCGATGCCCGCCGCCGCCGGCAACGCCGCCCTGCTGTCGCCGCAGACGGCGACCGCCAAGGCGCCCGACGCCTACAAGGTCAAGCTGTCGACGACCAAGGGCGACATGGTGCTCGAGATCCACCGCGACTGGGCGCCCAACGGCGCCGACCGCTTCTACAACTTGGTCAAGATCGGCTTCTTCGACGGCTGCGAGTTCTTCCGCGTCGTCGACGGCTTCATGGCCCAGATCGGCATCCACGGCGACCCGGCGGTCTCCGCGAAGTGGCACGACGCCACCATCCCCGACGATCCGCCCGCCGGCCACTCCAACCAACGCGGCGTCGTGACCTTCGCGACGGCCGGCCCCAACACGCGCACGACGCAGTTCTTCATCAACTTCCGGGACAATTCGTTCCTCGACAACCAGGGCTTCCCGCCCATCGGCAAGGTCGTCGAAGGCGACGACGTCCTCGACAAGCTCTACCGCGGCTACGGCGAGGGCGCGCCCCAGGGCAACGGCCCGGACCAAGGCCGCATCCAGGCCGAGGGCAACGCCTACCTCAAGGCCCAGTTCCCGAACCTGGACGCCATCAAGACTGCCCGCATCGTCCCATAAACCAACAACGGGGTCAGGCTTTGACTTATTGACTTATTCATTCGCTCCAAGCCGCGGCAATAAGTCAATAAGTCAAAGCCTGACCCCGACGTTCAGTCGTCGAAGCGCTTGAGGCGGAAGACGCCGTCCCAGTCGCCGGGCGGCGGGTGGCGGCGGAAGACGAGGACGCGCTGGAGCAGGACGCTCGACGGCTTGTCCTCGCCGAGCACGCCGAGCGCGGCGCGGAAGAGCTTCTCGGCCTCGTCCCAATCCCGCTTCCGGTAGACCGCCAGCGCTTCCTCGTAGAGGCGATAGCCGCGCAGGCGCCTCTCGTCGATCTGTCCCGGCAGGCCCAGCAGCTCGAAGATGCGGATCGCGTTCTTCTTGCCGCGCAGCTCGAGCAAGTCGATCTCGCGCGTCTCGACGGCGCCGCCGGCCTGCTCACGCGTGGTCTCGTTGATCAAGATATGGGTGCCGTAGAGCTTGTTGGCCGCCTCCAGGCGCGCGCCGGTGTTGACCGCGTCGCCGATCACGGTGTAGCCCATGTGCTCGGCCGAGCCCATGTTGCCGACGATCATCCGTCCCGTGTTGACGCCGATGCGGATGTCGAACTGCGGCAGGCCGCGCTCGGCCCAGCCCTTGCACATCTCCTTGAGCCGCGAGCGGTTGTCGAGCGCCGCCCAGCAGGCGCGGCGGGCGTGGTCCTCCTGCGCGACCGGCGCGCCCCAGAACGCCATCACCGCGTCGCCGACGTACTTGTCGAGCGTGCCGTCCTGAAGGAAGATCGAGTCCGTCATGGCGCCCAGGTACTCGTTGATGAAGCCGACGAGCTTGCGCGGCGGCATGTTCTCCGAGATCGACGTGAAGCCGGACATGTCCGAGAAGAAGACCGTCAGCTCGCGCTCCTCGCCGCCGACGCTCAGCGCCGAGGGGTCCTTGATGATCTGCTCGACGACGGTCGACGACAGGTAGCGCTTGAAGGCGTTCTTGACGAACAGGCCTTGTTTAAGGCCCGATGTCATCTCGTTGAAGGCGCGCGAGACCTCCGCGATCTCGTCGCGTCCCTCGGCCTTCACGCGCGCGTCGAGGTCGCCGCGCCCCACGCGGCGCGCGGCGGCCGCCAGGGCGGTCAGAGGCTTCGCCACGACGCCGGCGCCGAGCCACGCGCCGGCGAGCGCGGCGGCCAGCGCCAGCAGCGCCGCCAGCAGAAGCCGCCCCTGCAGCGCCCGCGTCTCGCCGGAGATCACCTCCGTCAGGGCGGCCTGCAGGCCCTCCAGGACGCCTCTGGCCCGGCGCGCCGGACCGATCACGCGAGAGACCGGCGTGCGCACGAGGTAGTACCAGTCCTTGCCGCCGGCGCGGGTCTTGATCGCGACCTGGGCGTAGGACAGCAGGTCGTCGCCCGCCACGAGGGTGCCGGAGCGCTCCTGCAGCGAGCGCCGGAACGCGGGCTCGAGCTTTCCGCCGAGATAGCCGGCGACGTTGGGCGCGTCGTCGGGCCCCCACGACTTCCACGCTCGGCGTCCGTCCTCGGAGATGGAGGCCGCGATGCGCACGCCGCCTTGGAAGTTGACGAGCATCGCGTCCGTCGCGGGGAGTCCGGCGAGGTCGAAAAGGCGGTCGAGCAGGCTTTCCAGCGCGATGTCGGCCGCGGAGACGCCGACGAAGCGCCCGTCGAGGAAGACCGGTTCCGCCGCGGTGATCACCGGCTTGCGGTCCTTGTCGAGGTAGATGTTGCTCCACGTGAGATAGCCGCGCTTGACGGCCTTCTTGTACCACTCGCCGGCGCGCGGGTCGTAGCCCGCCGGGAAGGGCGTCGTCCCCGGGTAGCCGATCAGGAAGCCGTCGGACGCGCCGATGTAGAGGCTCTTGAGCCAGGGCGTCTCGCGCAGGGAGAACGCGTAGAAGTCGCCGAGGCGCGCCAGCCTCTCGAGCTCCCCGCGCTCGGCATCGAAGCTCGCGCCGGGAGCGAGACGATAAACGGCGTACGGAGCGACGCGGACGGTTCCCGAGGACTGCTTCGGATCGGCCATGACCTGCGCCATCCGCGCGTCGGACCACAGCGGGGCGCCGTGCGGATCGGGGGCGTCCTTGAGCGCGCGGCGCGCGATGAGGCTCTGCATCTGGACGAGCCGGCGCCCCTCCTCGAAGAAGTCCTGGAGCTCCGCCGCGCGGACCTCGACGACGTGGAGGTGCACGCGCCGCGACTCGGCGAACAGCGCCTTCTCGCCCGCGTCGCCGCCCGCCTCCCCGGTGCGCGCGCTGGCGGCCGTGAGCTCGCCGCGCAGCGCCTGCGTCCGCCACAGGACGGCGCCCGCCGTGAAGCCCAGCGGGACCGCCGCGCAAAGTGCGAGCAGGACGAAGAGCTTCGCGAAGAGGAGCACGGCCCGAGGATAGCCGCATCCCGCGCCGCTGTCCAGCCCGTCTTTGGAGGGTCAGGCTTTGACTTTTTGACTTATGGGTCTTTGGGCCCAGGTGCGCGATGGGCCTATTCGATATAATCAAAAAGCCTTGACCCGCAGACCCCCCTGCGCCGTGCTTCCGCTCCTGCTGACCGCGTCCGTCCTCGCGGCTTCGCCGCTCGCCGCGGCCCCGGCCGTTCCGGTCGCCCCCGCGCCGACGCCCGCCGGGCTCGGCGCGCTGTTCGACGGCTCCCGCGTCTCCCGCGACGCTGTCGCGGTTCCGGCCGATTCCGGCCTCGACGGCTGGCTCGCGCTCGAGAAGAGCATCGCGCTCCAAAAAATGGAGGCCAACATCTCCCCGCCCGGCGCGGCGCCTGGAGCGGTGGCCGCGTCCCCGTCCCATCATGATCCGGATTACTTCTTCCATTGGCGGCGCGACGCGGCCCTCACGATGCAGGAAGTCGTGACGCTGTACGCCCAGGAGTCCGAACCCGGGCAAAAGGCCGTGTATCTGAAAATGCTCGCCGATTACGCGTCGTTCGTGCGCAAGACGCAGGCCGCCTCGACGCTGACGGGGCTCGGCGAGCCGAAGTTCAACATGGACGGCACGCCCTTCAACGGCCCGTGGGGCCGTCCGCAGGACGACGCGCCCGCGGAGGAAGCCAGCACGCTCATTTACTTCGCCAGCGCGGCGCTGAAGGACGGGAACAAGGACCTCGCGCGCCGGCTGTACGGCGATTTCGCCGGAGGCGCGAAAGGCGATTTGGAATACGTCTCCCACCATTGGGGCCAGACCAGCTTCGACGTCTGGGAGGAAGTGAAGGCCCACCACTTCGACAGCGAGAGCGCCCAGCGCGCCTCCCTGCTGGAAGGGGCCTGGCTCGCGTCGCAGCTCCAGGACGACGGCGCGCCGCAGTGGTACCGCGCGCAGGCGGCTCAGCTCGGCGCGGAGCTGGGCCGTCACTGGGACCCCGGGAAAGGCTATCTCGTCTCGGCGCTCGACCAGGACGGCGGGCTCCAGGGCAAGAACAGCGGGCTCGACTCCGCGGTGATCCTCGCCGCCGTCCACCGGCGGCCGATCGACTCCCAGATCATGTCTCCGGCCGACGCGCAGGCGTTCTCGGTCACGGACAAGCGCGTGCTCGCGACCGCGCAGGCGCTCAAGGAAAAGTTCAAGGCCGAGTACGCGATCAATGGGCGTCCCGGGGAGCCGGGAGTGGCCATCGGCCGCTATCCCGAGGACAATTACTTCGGCGGCAATCCGTGGGCGCTGCTCACGGCCGCCTTCGCGCAGCTCGACTACATGGCCGGAAGCGCGTACCTGAAGCAGGGGACGATCCCCGTCGAACCCGAAGATCTATCCTTCTTCCGCGACCTGCTGTCCGACGAAGCGGACAAAGCGGCTCTGCGCGGCGGGCTGACGCTTAAGACGGGAGACCCGCTCTACGGCAAGCTCATCGACGGCCTCAAGACGTCGGGGGATTCCTACATGGCCGAGATCCGCGCCCATGCCAATCCCGACGGATCGTTATCCGAGCAGATGGACCGGCAGTCCGGCGTGATGATCTCCGCCAAGGATCTCACGTGGAACTACGCGAGCATCCTCTCCGCGCTGCAGGCGCGCGACTCCTTCCTGAAAGCCGCCCGCTGAACTCGCTCCGGAGCGAGTTCGAGCTTGCTCCGGAGTACGCCCGACCGTTCGATGAGGATCAGTTAGAGACCGTAAATCTCGCCGAATTTGGCCGCCAGATAGCGAAGATACGGCTCCGGCGAGATCGGCTTGCCCGTCGCGCGGCGCACAATCTCCTCGGCTCCGAACTTCCGTCCATGCCGATGCACGTTATCGCGCAGCCACCCGAGAAGGACCGAGTAATCATCGGTCTTTGGCGCCGCTTCGAACAACTGAACGGAGATCATGTTGCCGACGGCATAAGTCGGGAAATAGCCGAGCAGCCCGGCGGACCAGTGCACGTCCTGAAGCACGCCGCTCGCCGCGTCGGGCGGGACGATGCCGAGATACTCTTTCGATTTCGCCGCCCAAGCCTCGGGCAGGTCGCTCGCCTTCAGCTTGCCGGAGACGAGAGCGCGCTCGAGATCGAAGCGCAGCATGACGTGCAGGCTATACGTCAATTCATCGGCCTCCACGCGGATAAACGAGCGCTCGACCCGGTTCGACGCGCGATAGAGGTCCTCGGCGCTGAAGCCCTTCGCCGCCGGGAACAGCTTTTGGAACCGCGGCGTGAAGCGGTTCCAAAAGCCGCGGCTGCGGCCGACGAGGTTCTCCCACAGACGCGACTGCGACTCGTGCACCGCCATCGTCGCGCCGTGGCAGAGGGGCGTATGCTTCAGCTCGTCGGACACGTTCTGCTCGTAAAGACCGTGGCCCGCCTCGTGCATCGTGCCGAACAACGCGCTGAACGGCATGTCCTCGCGATAGCGGGTGGTCAGGCGCACGTCGTCGCGCGAGATCGCCGCGGAAAAGGGATGAGCGGACACGTCGAGCCGCCCGCGCTCGAAGTCGAAGCCCATTGCGCGCGCGACCTCCTCGCCGAAAACGCGCTGGCGGTCGATCGGGAAGGAACCCTTGAGCTCCGGGAGCCGCGCGGAGCCGGCGCGAGCCGAGACCTTCGCGACGAGCTCGACGAGGCCGGGCTTCAGCTCGCCGAACAGCCTCTCGATGGAAGATGTCGTCATCCCCGGCTCGAACTCCTCGAGCCAGGCGTCGTACGGGTCCGCGAATTCGCCGACGAAAGACGCCTGCCGGCGCTTGAGCTCGACCATCCTCTCGAGCTCGGGGCGGAAAAGCGCGTAGTCCTTTTTCGCGCGCGCCTCGGCCCAGATCTCCTGGGCCCGTGCCGTGTGCGCGGCGAGCTCCTCGACGAAAGAGGCGGGCTGCTTCCGCCGCCGGCGGTGCTCGCGCTCGGTCCAGCGCCAGGCCGCGGCCATCGCGTCGTCGGCGGGAGCGGCGGCGGCGGCCGGAGCCAGCTCCTCGAGCAGGCGGCCCGTCACCTCGGCGACGATCACCTCGTGCGCCGCCTTCGTCACCGCGCTGAACTGCAGCGCGCGCGCCTCGGCCGCGGCGCGGGGCATGAGCACCTCCATGTCCCACTCGAGCAGGCCCGCGGCCGTGTTCAGGGAATGGAAGTGCCGCAGGCGGTCGCGCAGCTGCCCGAAGCGAGCCGAGACGTCCTTCATCGCTGGAAGGAGTCTACTTCGCGAGCTTCTGCGCCAGCGTCACGCGCGTCATCGCGATCTGCGCGTTGGGGCGGTCCATGCGGTCGCGCGGCGCGTTGCCGATCTTCTCGACGACGTCCTGCCCCTCGATGACCGCGCCGAAGATCGCGTGCCGGTCGTCCAGGTGCGGCGTCGCGGCGAGCGTGATGAAGAACTGCGAGCCGCCCGTGTCGGGGCCCGCGTTCGCCATGGAGAGGACTCCGGCCTTGTTGTGGCGCAGCTTCGGATGAAACTCGTCCATGATCGTCCAGCCCGGGCCGCCGCGGCCGGTGCCCGTCGGGTCGCCCGTCTGCACCATGAACTTGGGGATCACGCGGTGGAAGATCACGCCGTCGTAGTAGCCCTTCTCGATGAGCTTCACGAAGTTGGCGACCGTGTCGGGCGCCTCCTTCGGGAACAGCTCCACGACGATCTTGCCGAGCGTCGTCTCGATCACGGCGACGGGGTTCGAAGTCTTATAGGGACGGTCAGCCATGGTGATTCTCCTTAAAGGGGGTCAGGCTTTGACATTTTGACTTACGCGATCGTGGAACTTTTTGGGGGGTCGTCTCGTATGAATAGCGTGCCGCGTTCCGCAAGAATACATTATCCCGGCGCCATCTATCACGTGATGGCCCGCGGCGTCGACGGACGAACCGTCTTCGTCGACGACAACGACCGTCAGAACTTCCTGCAGACCGTTCTGTCCGTGAAGAACGACGCGCGGTTCTCGGTTCTCGCCTATTGCCTCATGGACAACCATTTCCATTTCGCCATCAAAGTCGGCGCCATGCCCCTGTCCGCCGTGATGCATCGACTGCTCACTTCTTATGTCGTGAAGTTCAATGCGCGTCATGAAAGGACCGGCCATCTCTTCCAAGCACGATATAAGTCGGTCCTTTGCCTGGATGACGCCTATCTGATCGCGTTGGTCCGCTATATCCATCAGAACCCGGTCAGAGCCGGGCTGGTTATGGATCCGAGCGCGTGGCCCTGGTCAAGCCACCGCGCCTATCTGGGGCGCACCGGGACCGCACTCACCGACGTGAACCATTTTCTCGAAGCTTTTGGGTCCGCCGGACTCGATGCCGACCGCTACGAGAGGTGGGCTGCCCAGACAAACGAAGGTTTCAGTCCTTGGCCCGAAGCGGACTCGTCCCTGGACATGAGTCGCGAGGAGGAAGTCGAGGTTATACCGCTGGACGCGCTCGCCGCCAGCATGTTTCCCGACGATGCCGTGGAGCTGCGGTCCGAGAGCCGCAATCGCTCCATCGTCTGGAAACGATTCATTTTCGCCGAAAGGGCCTTCCAGAGCGGCCACTCCCAGACTTCAATCGCCGAGTGGATTGGGTGCTCGCCCTCGGGCGTGCATCGCCTACTGCGGCGCAATAAGTCAAAAAGTCAAAGCCTGACCCCGGCGTTCAGCGCTTGAAGCAGCGGCGGCAGCGGGCTTCGTACTTGTCGGCGGCGCCGACGTCGATGACTTTTTTGCCGGTCGAGAGGCGCTGGGAGCGGTTGGCGGGGTTGCCGCAGACCATGCAGATGGCGAGGTTCTTGGTCACGAACTCGGCCACGCCCATGAGACGGCTCGTCACGGGGAAGGGAACGCCGCGGAAGTCCTGGTCGAGGCCGGCCACGATGACGCGGCGGCCGTCGTCGGCGAGCTTCTCGCACACCTCGACGATCTCCTCGTCGAAAAACTGGACTTCATCCACGCCGACGACCTGCGTGTCCGGGGAGATCTTGGTCAGGATGTCCCGCGCCCTCTGAACCGCGATCGAGGGAGTCTTGTGGAGATCATGCGAGACGATGTGATTCTTCGCGTAGCGCACGTCGAGCGCGGAGTTGAAGACCTGGACCTTCTGTCTCGCGATCGACGCGAGGCGCAGGCGGCGGATCAGCTCCTGAGTCTTGCCGGAGAACATCGAGCCGACGACCGCCTCGATCCAGCCGCCGCCCGTGTGGCCCCAAGAGACGGGGGCGGCGGGACGATGACCGTTTCGAACCACGTTCTCCTTCTTGCTCATTTTCCCTTGTAGGCGGCCTTGTAGTACGAGCGGTAGCCGCCGTGGACCTTCAGCGGCCGCCACCACTTCTCATTCGCGAGATACCACTCGATCGTCGTGCGCAGGCCCTTCTCGAAATCGTAGGAGTGCTTGAAGCCCAGGCTCTTGAGCTTCGAGCAGTCCAGCGCGTAGCGCCGGTCGTGGCCCTTGCGGTCCTCGACGCGCGCGACGAGCGAGGAGTCCTTGCCCATGAGCGTGAGCACCTTCGCGATCAGCTCGCGGTTCTCGCACGTGTAGGAGCCGCCGATGTTGTACACCTCGCCGAGCGCGCCCTTGTCCAGGACCGTGAGGATCGCCCGCGCGTGATCGACGACGTGCAGCCAGTCGCGCACCTGCCGGCCGTCGCCGTACATCGGAAAGGGCTTGTCCTCCATGAAGTTCGTGATCATGAGGGGCAGGGCCTTCTCGGGATACTGATACGGCCCGTAGTTGTTCGACGCCCGCGTGGTCACGACCGGGGCCTTGTGCGTCACGAAGTAGGAGCGCACGAGCATGTCCGACGCCGCCTTCGAGGCCGCGTAGGGGCTGTTGGGCTCGAGGTTGTCCCCCTCGCGCGAGAGGCCCTTCGGCACCGAGCCGTAGACCTCGTCGGTGGAGACGTGCAGGAATCGCCGGACTTTGCGCCGCAGGGCCGCGTCGAGCAGCACCTGCGTGCCGATGATGTTCGTCGTCAAAAACGCGGAGGCGTCCAGAATGGATCGATCGACGTGAGTCTCCGCCGCGAAGTGGACGACGAGCTCGCAGCCCCTCATCGCCCGATCGACCGCTTTGGGATCGCGGATGTCGGCCTTGATCCACCGATAGCGGCTCTTGACGTCGGCGAGATTGGCCGGGTTGCCCGCGTACGTGCGCGCGTCGAGGTTGACGATCTTCCAAGAAGGCTTGGCCTTCAGGGCCGTGCGGATGAAATTCGAGCCGATGAAGCCGAGCCCGCCGGTGACGAGGACCTTCATGCTCCGCTCCGCTTCGCATGATTTCCCTTCATAAACCAATCCCACGTCTGCCGCAGGCCTTCCTCGAACCCGACGAGCGGCTTGTAGCCGAGGTCGCGGCGGATCTTGCGGTTGTCGGCCCAGGTCTTGCGCACGTCGCCGGCGCGCATCGGGTGGTGGCGCCGCTCGAGCCGGCGCCCGCAGATCTTCTCGATCACGCGGATCATGTCGAGCAGGGAGTAGGTCTGGTTGTTGGCGACGTTGTAGACCTCGCCCGAGAACTTGGCCGGCGCCTTGGCCGCCAGGATGTTGGCCGAGACCACGTTGGCCACGTGCGTGAAGTCGCGCGACTGCCTGCCGTCCCAGTGGACGTCCAAGGGCACGCCCTGCAGGGCCTGCTCCATGAACTTGGGGATCACGGCCGAGTACAGCGACTCCGGGTCCTGGCGCGGGCCGAACACGTTGAAGTAGCGCAGCGAGATCGTGGAGAGGCCGAACGACCTCGCCCAGACGATCGCGTAGTGCTCGGCGGCGAGCTTGCTGACCGCGTAGGGCGACAGCGGCTGGGGGCGCATGTCCTCGCGCTGCGGGTAGACCTTGCAGCCGCCGTAGGCCGAGCTCGACGAGGCGTAGACCAAGCGCTTGACCCCGGCGTCGCGGGCCGCGACGAGCATGTTCAGCGTGCCCGTGACGTTGGCCTCGTTGGACGGCAAAGGCCGGTCCATGGACTTGGGCACCGAGCGGATCGCCGCCTCGTGCAGCACATACGCGACGCCTTTGCAGGCCTTTGCGCAGTCCGCGGGACGCGTGATGTCGCCCTTGAAGAACTCCACGCGGTCGCGGACCGCGCCGAGCTTGTCGAGGCGGCCGGTCGACAGGTTGTCGATCACGCGCACCCGCTCTCCCCGCTTCACGAGCCCTTCCGCCAGATGGGAGCCGATGAAGCCGGCGCCGCCCGTCACGAGCCAGAGATCTTTTTTCATCGCGGAGGCCATCTTATCATTTCTCGTTTCCCGTTCGTTTCGCCCCATGTTCCCGCATGTTTGGTGGCCGCCGCCCGGCGCGCCTGCTATCGTGAGGTCATGAAGAATCAAAGGCGCGGGTTCACGCTGATCGAGCTGATGATCGTCGTCGCCATCATCGGCATCCTGGCGGCCATCGCGGTGCCGAAGTTCGCCGATCTGATCCGCAAGTCCACCGAGGGCGCCTCGAAAGGCAACCTCGGCTCCATCCGCTCCGCGCTGAGCATCTACTACGGCGACATGGAGGGCGCGTACCCGTCGTCGATCACCGGCCTGACCGTCGGCGGCAAGTATCTGTCCGCCCTTCCGCTGGCCAAGACGCCGAACTACCATCAGGACTCCGGGGCGGAGACCGACGGCGTCCTCGTCGTCGGCAGCGCCATCACGGACGCGGGCGGCTGGTCCTACAACAACGTCGCCGGCGACTCGAACGTCGGGAGCCTGGCGGTCAACTGCACGCACACCGACACGAAGGGCAGCGTCTGGACCGCGTACTGACCGGGCTCTACGGCCGCTGGTCGTCGGAGAATCGCGCGCGCTCGGGGAACCATTCGGCCTCCCAATCGCGGTGCGGCGCCTGGTTCGGGTTGGTCGTGCCGAACTTGAAGTCGACGCGCACCGTCGCCTCGCCGACGCCTCCGGGCCGCGCGCGATAGCCGAGCTTCGTGTAGAAGTCGTGCCAGCGCTGCGTCCACTCGATCTCCTTCTCGAAGAGCCGCAGGCCGTGCGCGCGGGAGACCCCGCCCGGGGTGGCCACCAGCTCCCGCAGGATGAAAGCCACCCTCCACGTCGGGCTCGACGGGCCCACCGCGAACTCCTCGTTGGCGTAGTAGTTCTGCGGGTCGAAGACGTTGTACGTCAGGCCCCCGCCGATGGACGGGCCCTGCGCCTCGCCGTAGCGCGCGTCGGCGATGATCGAGCGGTTGCCGCGCTCCAGCTGGTAGTCGTCGCGCAGCGAGAGGTCGAGCTTCTCGGCGGCGCGCCAGTTCGTCTGCGCCACGAACGGCTGGACGCGGTCCCGGAAGCCCACCGTGTGGTCGCGGAACGTGCGGAAGTCGTAGCCCGTGGTGAACTGCGCCCAGGCCCGCGGGAACGGGATGACGATGTCGGACAGCGTCGCGAGGTTCTGCTCGACGCCCTTGTCCACGTTGACCGTGTCCTGCGTGAAGGAGTCCGCCTTCAGGCGCTGCGTGTACGTCTCCGCGGCGTCCACGCGGCCGACCGGCGAGTTCCAGCGCAGGTCGCCGGAGGCCGTCCAGCGTCCGTAGGCGCCGTCGTAGACCGTCGTGCTGCCCCGGTCGACGGTGAGCTCGGTGAACTTGTTGTAGTAGGTCTCGTTGTAGCCGAGCTTCGGGGCCAAGCTGACGCCGCGGGCGAGCACGAACGTCCGCGTCCCCTCCCAGCCGGCGTTGACCGACTTTTGAATGTACGGGCGGGACGCGTCCAGGTTGTTGTCCGCGAAGCCGGTGAACGTGTTGAGCCAAGGCAGGTTCAGGATGCGCAGCGGCGTGCTCGCGTAGTCCAGGCGCGGGGCGTCCTCCGTGCTGCGCAGGAAGGTCGTGCCGTTGGCCGTGTCGAGACGCGAGTAGGACAGGCGCGCCGTGCCGTTGGAGAAGCGATGGACGAAGGCCGCGTTGTTGGTCAAGTCGGGCGTCACGCGGTAAAGGCTCGAGCGGTTGTAGTCGTTGTTGAAGTTGGGGTCCTTCTGCAGCTGGAAGCGGCCTTGGAACGAGCTTGACGACGGCAGGGCCTGGAACCCTTGGCCGTTGAGACCCCAGCGCTGGGCCCCCGTCGAGGTTTCGCGGATGCTGTAGGCGTAGAGGCCGCCGCGCGAGTTCTCGCCGTCGTGATGCTCGAGCTCGCCGCCGTAGCCGAAGCCCTGCCGCGAGTAGTAGTCCGCGAAGAGCTTGCTGTAGGTCGACGTCGAGTACTGCGTCGTCATCGTGTTCTTCACGAAGGCGCCGTTGCGCTTGTCGTAGCCGGGCTGGGACTTCCACCCGAACGCGTGGATCGGCGTGAGCTGCTCGTAGAGGACCGGCGTGTAGAACACGGGCACGTCGCCCAAGTAGAAAAAGACGTTGGTCGCCAGCAGGCTCTTCTTGGGCACGACCTTCACCTTCGAGGCATGGAAGTGATAGTGCGGCGGGACATGATCGCACGACGTGAAGTCGGCGTCGCGGTACTCCAGGCGCTTGCCGGCGCCGAGGTCGGCCTCCTTGGCGTGGATGCGCCATGAGGCGACGCCCGCCGAGGAGTGGAAGAGCCGGCCGCGCTGGCGCGGGAAGTCGAACTCGCCCGAGTCGCCGTACACCGCCGAGGTGCCGTCCTCGACGAGCAGGGGGCCGTCGGAGCGGCCGGTGCGGTCCTTGGTGTCGATCCAGAGGTCCTCGCCCTTGACCGTCATCGTCGTCGTCTTCACGACGCCGGCGTTCACCGTGCTCGTCGTCTGCTGGACGACGACGCCGCCGGAGAGGTGCAAGGTGGAGTGCTCCGCGTCGAACTCCGCCTTGTCGGCCGAGTAGTCGACGTGCGAGCCGGGAGGCGGCGGAGGCAGCTCGTAGTCGTCGGCCGCGACGGCGGGCGCCGAGTGCGAAGCGATCGTCGCGAGCAGCAGGAGGAGGACGGCCGCCTTCAACGGCGCTCCATGGACAAGAGGGCGGCGCCGACGCAGCCCCACTCGCGCTCCTCGGGCATGGAGAGCTTCACCGTGTCGAACGGCTCGCGGAACGGCTGGGCGGCGAAGACGCGGCTGATGGGCTCGAGCAGCAGGTCGCCGGCGCGCGCGACGCCCCCGAGCAGGATGATCGCGTCCGGATTCAGCAGCATGACGGCGTTGGCCAGGCCCGTTCCGAGATGGGTCCCGGCCTCGCGCCACACCTGGCGCGCGCCCGGCGCGCCGGCGCGCGCGGCGTCGGCCAAGGCCTTCGGAGTGAGCGGCGACGGCGGGCGCTTCATCAGGCGCCGCGCGAGGCGCTGGAGACCGTAGGTGCCCGCGTAGGCCTCGAGACAGCCGCGCCGGCCGCAGCGGCACAGGAGGCCGTTGATGGAAATAATCTGATGGCCGATCTCGCCCGCCCCGCCGGTGGCGCCGCGGTGCAGGCGTCCGCCGACGATGAGCCCGCCTCCGACGCCGGTCCCGAGAGTCACGCCGACGACGGTGCGGGGCTTTTTCTTCAGGCCGATCGCGTAGCCGCCCCAGACCGCGACGTTGGCGTCGTTGTCGGCGACGGCGCGGACCTTGAGGCGGCGCTCGAACTCGCGCTTGAACGAGAAGCCGATCCAGCGCTTGAGGTTGGGGGCGAAGAGCAGGGTGCCCGTCTCGGCGTCGAGGCCGCCCGCGAGGCCCAGGCCCAGGCTGTCGTACCTCCAGCCCTTGAGCGCCGCGGCGACGTGCCGGACGAACTCCGCCGGCGAGCGGCGCGTCGCCGTCGGGATGGCGGCGGAGCGGACGACGTCGCCCGCGGGCGTGACGAGCGCGATCTTGGCGAAGGTTCCGCCGACGTCGACGCCGACCGCGAGGCGGCTCACGCGCGCCTCCCGGCGGCCTTGAGCGCGGCGCCGGCCAGGTACAGCGAGCCCGCGCAGACCGCGACGGCGGGCGCGCGCGCGTCGCGGCGCCAGGCGGCGATCGCGCCGGCGGGATCGCGCTCGACGGTCACGCGGGCGCGCGGCGCATGCCTGCGGACGGACGCGGCGAATTCGAGCGGCTCGAGCGCGCGCGGGCTCGGAGGCCGCACGACGGCGACGTCGCGCAGGAAAGGCGCGAGCGGCTTCAGCACGCCGGCCTCGTCCTTGTCGCGGAGGATGCCGAGGATCCAGCGGGCGGGGCGCTTCGACCAGGGGGAGGCCTTGAAGGTGGCGGCCAAGGCACGAGCGGCCTCGGGGTTATGCGCGCCATCGATGACGAGGGTCTTGCGTCCCAGACGGATCGGCTGGATTCGAGCCGGCCAATCAACGGAGGCCAATCCCTTCTTCCACGCGGCCGCGCTCACCTCGAGGCCCGAGGCCGCGACGGCGGCGTGCGCGAGAGCCGCATTCCAACCCTGCTTCGAGCCCAGAAGGCTCAGACGGAAGCGGTCTCCTCGCGGCGAAAGGAGGAGTTGAGCGCCGCTGGCCCAATCGGTGCGAATGGTTTTCCACGGCCGCCGGACGACGATCGGTGAGCCTCTCTTGACCGAGCGACGAAGCACAGGGAGATCCGGAAAAACGGCGGGGCAGCCCGTCTTGAAAATTCCGGCTTTTTGAGCGGCGATGGCGGCAAGGGTTTTACCCAGAAACGACATATGGTCATAATCGATCGAGGTCACGATCGCGGCCAAAGGACTCGTCACGACGTTCGTCGCGTCGAGACGCCCGCCCAACCCCGTCTCGAGCACCGCGACGCCGCACTTTCTATCCGCGAAGTGCTGAAAGGCGACCGAAGTCAGGAGCTCGAAGTAGGTGAGCCTCTTCTTCGGATCGGCCTTGAGCGCGCGCGACATGAATCGAGCGAAGTCGTCCTTCGAGATCGGACGGCCGTCGACGGAGATGCGCTCGCGCACGTCGAGCAGGTGCGGAGAGACATATAAGCCCACGCGGCGGCCCGACGCGCGAAGGACGGACGAAAGAATGGCGCACGTCGAGCCTTTGCCGTTCGTCCCGGCCACGTGGAAGACCGGCACCCGTTCGTGGGGATCGCCCAGCAGGGAAAGGTGCTTGCGGACGCGGTCCAATCCCAATTCGATGCGCGCTTCCTGGCGCGCCTCGAGGGCGGCCAGGGCCGAGGCGTACGTCATTTCAGGCGCTCGACTCGCGCGCCGACGCGCGCGAGCTTGCGCTCGACCGCCTCGTAGCCGCGGTCGATGTGGTAGACGCGAGAGATGACGGTGCGGCCCTTGGCGGCGAGGGCGGCGATGAGCAGGGCGGCGCCGGCGCGCAGGTCGGAGGCCATGATGGGCGCGGCCGAGAGCTGCTCGACGCCCGCGACGACGGCGGCGGAGCCGGAGACGGCGATCTGGGCGCCCATGCGGCCGAGCTCGGCGGCGTGCATGAAGCGGTTCTCGAAGACGGTCTCCGAGACCTTCGTGAAGCCGGCGGCCAAAGTCATCAGCGCCATCCACGGCGCCTGCAGGTCGGTCGGAAATCCCGGATGCGGAGCGGTCTTCACGGCGACGGCCTTGGGCCGGCGGTCCATGGAGATCTCGATCCAGCCGCGGCCTGTCTTGATCGTCGCGCCGGCCTTGCGCAGGCCCGCGAGCACGGCCTCGAGATGCGCGGCCTCGGCGCCGGTCACGCGGACCTTGCCGCGCGTCGCCGCCGTGGCGATCAGGAAAGTGCCGGCCTCGATGCGGTCGGGGATGACCTTGTGCCTGGCGCCGTGCAGCTTGGCCTTGCCCTCGATGACGACGGTCGCGGTCCCCGCGCCCGCGACCTTCGCGCCGAGCTGGGTCAGGAACGCGCCCAAGTCCTCGATCTCGGGCTCGCGCGCGGCGTTCTTGAGCGTGGTGCGGCCGGGCGTGGCCGCGGCGGCCATCATGAGGTTCTGGGTGGCGCCCACGCTGGGAAACCGGAGCTTGAGGGTCACGGCGTTGAGCTTGGGCGCGGACATGATGATGTCGCCCTGGTCGGCGATGCGGCGCGCGCCCATGGACTCGAACCCTTTCAGGTGGATGTCGATGGGGCGCAGGCCGATGGCGCAGCCGCCGGGGATGGGCACGCGCACGAGGCCGAAGCGCGCCAGCAGGGGTCCGGCGGCCAGCACGGAGGCGCGCATCTGCTTGACGATGTCGTACGGGGCCTGCGTCTTCAGGGATCCGGTCGACTCGACGCGCACGGTCGCGCCCTCGACGGCCACCTTCTTGCCCAGGCTCTCGAGCAGGCGCACGGTGGTGCGGATGTCGCGCAGCCCGGTCGGGCAGTTCTCGATCACGCAGGGCTCGTCCGTGAGCAAGGTCGCGATCAGGATGGGAAGCGCGGCGTTCTTGGCGCCGCTGACCGGGATCGTCCCCTCCAAGCGGCGTCCGCCCTCGATGACTAAGCGGTCCATGGGAGAGGGACTCTACCATTTTGCCTGTATTCCACAGGAGTCATACCCGGACGCCCCTCCGTTCCTGACGCCCTTGACGCGGCGCGCCGCCCGGCTATACTGTGCCCGTGAATCATCTCGAGGATTCTTGGGCGTTCTACGCGGGCCTTCTCTCCGCTCTCGCGGGCGTCGTCGCGATCATCCGAGGCATCCTGTCCGGCCGCCGCCCCCCGTACAGCCCCGCGGGGTCGACCTTGGACTCCGGCGGCTGGCCGGAGGCCATCGAGGGCAAGACCGAGGCGATCGTGACGCTGGAATCTCCCGCCACGAACAGCGAGTGCGTGCAGTACGAGGAGAAGGTCAAGTCCTCGGCGCCCGTGGGCGAGCTCGCCAACGACGACGGCCAGGAGGCCGCGCTCTCGCAGGTCGAGGACATGATGTCCTTCGAGATCGCCGACCGCGCCGTCGGCGTCTTCCTCGTCGCCAGCGAGGCGGGCAAGGCGCTCGTGTGGCCGGGGATCGGCGACGTCGGCTACGAGGACGGCTGGACCAAGCGAGAGAACGCTTTCGAGGACCGCGAGTCCGAGGAGCGCATCCTGCGCGCCGGCATGATCGTGCGCGTGCGCGGAACGCCCGGGCCGATCTCCCAGATGATGAGCGAGATGATCGACGAGGCCGAGGACCTTCCCGAGGATCTCCTGAAAGCCCTGCAGAGCCGGGGCGACCTGTCCGCGCTGGCCTGCTACTGGCCGCGCAAAGGCCGCCATTTCTCCGTCGAGGAGGAGGGCGCCGAGCTCGATGAGGGCGACGAGGAGACGGGGCCCGTCGCGCACTTCGTGCTGGCGGCGGTCGCGTTCCTCTTGGCCGGCGTCCTGATGTTCTGCGCCTACAAGCGCATCCTGTAGGCCGGCCTGAGCGGGGCTACGCGGGAAGCCGGCCGATCGCGAAGCGATCGAGCTTCTGGGCGTCCTTCTTGATCGCCACGCCGGTGAAGCCCGCCGCGTGCAGGAGCTTCGAGACCGCCGGGCCCTGGCGATGCTCCATCTCGAGCGCGATGAAGCCGTTGGGCTTGAGCAGCTTGGGCGCGGCGGCGATGATGGCGCGCAGCGCGTCGAGGCCGTCCTTGCCGCCGTCGAGGGCCAGGCGCGGCTCGCGCTGGACCTCGGGCTCGAGCGAGTCCAGGTCCTTCGTCGGGATGTAGGGCGGGTTCGAGACGAGGATGTCGGCCCAGCCGCGCAGGCCTTCCTTGTTGGAGAACAGGTCCTCGCGCACGAAGCGGATGCGGTTGGAGACGTGGTGGGTCAGCGCGTTCCGGCGCGCGAGGTCGAGCGCCTTGTCGCTGACGTCGGTCGCGAAGACGGCGGCGTGCGGCAGGAGCTGGGCGAGCGCGATGGCGATGCAGCCCGTGCCGGTGCCGACCTCCAGGATCTTCGGCGCCTGCAGGCTCGCGGACTTCAGCAGCCGCTCGGACTCCAGCACGAGCTCCTCGGTTTCAGGACGCGGGATGAGCGAATCGCGCGTGACGGCGATCTTGAGGCCGAGAAAGGGCTGGTCGCCCGTGATGTAGGCGAGCGGGATGCGCTTGCCGCGCTCCTTGAGCCACGTCTCGATGTGCCGGCTTTGCTTGTCGGTGAGCTCCTGATGCGAGCGCAGGTGCACCGCGGCCCGGCCGACGCCGAGGATCTCCGCCATCATGAACTCGACCGTGGCCTGCGCCTCGGGCACTTCATGATCGCTCAGATAGGCCTCGCCCTTCGCCAGCCACGCTCCGACGTTCATATCAACGGCTCGATTGAGTTATCCACGAACTTGGCCCGGGCCAAGTCTGTGGATAAGTCACTTCGCCTCCTCCATCCGGAGGCGGCGAGCCTCCTCGCGCAGGGCCTGGAGCACGCCGCCCAGGTCCCCCTCCATGATCTCGGCGAGGTTGTGCCACGAGCGCTCCAAGCGATGGTCGGTCACGCGGCTTTGCGGGAAGTTGTAGGTGCGGATCTTTTCCGAGCGGTCGCCGGTGCCGACCTGCGTGCGGCGCGCGGACGCGGAGGAAGCCGCGGCCCTTTCGCGCTCGGCGTTGGCCAGCGTCGCGTACAGGCGCTTCATCGCCTTCTCGCGGTTGCGGCCCTGCGAGCGCTCCTCCTGGCACTCGACGACGATGCCCGTCGGGAGATGCGTGATGCGCACCGCCGTCTCGACCTTGTTGACGTTCTGCCCGCCGGCGCCGCCGGCGCGGTACGTGTCGAGCTTGAGGTCCTCGGGACGGATCGTGACCTCGACCTCCTCGACCTCGGGCATCACCGCGACGGTCACGGTCGACGTGTGGATGCGGCCCGCCGCCTCGGTGGCCGGCACGCGCTGCACGCGGTGCACGCCGCCCTCGTGGCGCAGCCAGGAGAAGATGTCCTTGCCGGTGATGAACACGACGGCGGACTTGAGCCCCTTGCCCGACGGCGAGGCCTCCTGCACCTCCACCTTCCAGCCCTTGTTCTCGGCGAAGCGCGTGTACATGCGCAGCAGCTCGGCGGCGAACAGCCCGGCCTCGTCGCCGCCCGCGCCCGCGCGGATTTCCAGATAGGAGTTCTTCTCGTCGGCGGGGTCCTTCGGGATGAGGTCGAGCAGGATGTCCTGCTCGAGCGAGGCGGCGCGCGCCTTGACTCCCGGAAGCTCCTCGTGCGCCATGGGCCCCATGTCGGCGTCGTCGAGCAAGGCGGAGAGGTCCGACGCTTCCTTCTCGAGACGCGCGAGCTCGCGCACCTTGGCGATGACCGGCGCCTGCGCGGCGTGCTTCAGCGACAGGTCCTTGACCTCGGCCGCCGACAGCCCGGCCGACGCGAGCTTGTTCTCGATCTCGCGGAAGTCGACGTCCAGCTTGGCGATCTTGGCGTCCATGATAGCGGAGGTGTCGAAGGTTCCCTAAAAAAGCGGGAGCCCCGGCGGTTGACGCGCCGGGGCTCCAGTCGTCCGTGCGGCGCTAAGCTTCTTTCTTGGCCGGAGCCTTTTCCTTCTTCGGACCGGCCTTCTTGGCGGCCTTCTCTTCCTTCGTCGGGGCCGTCGTCAGCGTCTTCTCGCGCTTGGCCGTGCCGCCGACGTGCGCGAGCTGCTTGACCTTGGTCTTGGCGACCTTGCGCTCGACGGTCTTGCCCTCGGTGGAGACGAAGCGCTTCTTGAAGCGGTCGATGCGGCCCGCCGTGTCGACGACGCGCTGCTCGCCGGTGTAGAACGGGTGCGAGAACGCGGAGATGTCGACCTTAAAGAGGGGATAGGTCTTGCCGTCCTCCCACGTGATCGTGTCCTTGGCGTGGACCGTGGAGCGCGTGATGAAGGACTTGTTGGCCTGGACGTCCTGGAAGACGACCGGGCGGTAAACGGGGTGGATGCTCTTCTTCATGGTGTTGGGAAACTTCCTCGATGGGGGCTCAAACGCCGAAGACCAGTATAGCAAAAATCAGGCCTTTTATGGGCCCTTTCCCAGACGGGCCCGTTCGAGCTCGGCCTTCAGGCGGTCGGAGCCCGGATCGTACCGCAAGCCCCGTTCGAAGTGCCAGGCGGCCTTGTCGTACTCCCCTTTGGCCGCGAATTCCAGGCCCAACTGCTCGTGGATCAGGGCATGGTCCTTCTCCGTGGTCCCCGTCCGAGCCAGCAGATCCGCCAGGGCCTTGTGCATCTCCTCGTCCCGCGGGTTGAGCGCCACGTGCTCCTCGAGCTCGAGGATGGCCTCCCCCGTCCGTCCCTGCGCGAGCAGGGCCGCGGCCATGCTCGGCCGCGCGGCCAGCGAGGCCGGGTCCACGCGCGCGACCTGCTTCCAGAAGGACACCGAATCCCGCCAGACGGGGATCTGGACGCTGGTCGCGACCGCGAGGAAGGCGAGGATCACGGCGGCGACGGCGGCGGCCGCGGCGCGGCTGTACCGCCCGAGGCCGCGAAGGCCGGCGCCGAAGAGCACGGCCCAGCCGAGGCTGGAGAGATAGGAGTAGCGGTCGGCGACGAGCTCGTGGCCGATGGTGACGATCCCGAGGACGGGAGCCAGCATGATCGCTTGATAGAGCCAGGCGGCCAGCAGCGGCGCTCGAAGCGCGCGCGACCGCCAGGCGAGGACCGCCAGCACGCAAGTCGCGGCGAACCCGAGCAGGACGGCCGAGCGCACCGGCGCCCAATGCCATTCGTACAGCGCGAGCTTCGAAGGCCAGAGCAGCTTGCCGAGGTAGAACACGAGGCCGATGCCGATCTGGTTCAGCTTCTGCAGCGGCTCGACTTTCCCAGCGACGACGAGCCCGCCGCCCTTGCCCTGGGCGGCGGCGGCGAGCACCGCGAACAGCGCCGCGAGCGCCGCGAACGGGAGCTTCTCCGTCCACGTCTTCAGCGAGCGCAGCGGGCGCCTGAGCGGCCAGACGTCGAGCAGGACCAGCACGAGCACGAGCGGGATCGCCGCGGCCTTCGAGAGCAGGGAGAGGAGGAACATCCCGAACGACCACGCTTTCCCCCGCGCGCCGCGGAGCTTTCCGGGACGGAGCGAGCGCAGCCAGAACAAGAGGGACAGCAGGAAGAAGAACCCGCACAGCACGTCGCGGCGCTCGGCGATCCAGGCGACGGACTGCACGCGCAGCGGATGCAGAGCCCAGAACAAGGCCGCCCCCGCCGCGGCCCAGCGGTCGTCGCGGGTCTCGCCGCCGAACGACAGGAGCTCCCGGCAGAGGAGATAGAAGAGCCCCGCGTTCGCCGCGTGCAGCAGCGCGTTCGTGAGGTGATAGCCCGCCGGATTCATCCCCCACAGCGCGAAGTCGACGGAGAAAGTGAGCAGGGACAGCGGGACGTAGTTGCTGAAGTAAAAGCTCGTGAAGATCCCGCGGATGTCCGCGAGGCTCAGGCCGCGGAACGGCCGGATCACGAACTGCGGATCGTCGGAGTTGACGAAGCCGTCGCGCACGCAGGCCCAGAAGACGAGGAGCGTGAGGGCCGCGACGAGCAGGAAAGCGCCGGCCTCCAGCCGGCCCTGGGAGCGGCTCTTGACGGTGGCCACGCTCGTCCTAGAGGCGCTTCAAGAAGGAGACGAGTCGCTCGTTGAACGCCTCGGGGTTCTCCGCGTTGGAGAAATGCCCGGCGTCGGGGATGATGTGCAGCTCCGCGCCGGGGATGCGCGAGCGCATGGTCTCCGACAGCGGCAGAGGGGTGATCTTGTCCTGGGAGCCGAGCAGCACGGCCGTCGGCGCCTTGATCATCGGCAGCGCCGCGGTCATGTCTCCCCGCGAGGCGAGAGCCGCCAGCGCCGCCATCACGGCCTCAGGCGAGGACTTGAGCGCCGCGCCTCTCAGAAATTCCACGACTTTGGGCTTGTCGGTCTTTGTCTTCGGCGCGAGCGCATCGGCGAGGAACGGGTCGAGGAACGCCGCGACGCCGCGGGTGCGGACGAAGTCCACCGCGGCCGCGCGCTTGACCTTGTTCTCGTTGGCGTCGGCCTCGGCGCGGGTGTCGCAGAGGACGAGGGCCTTCACGCGGGACGGATTTTTCTCGACGGCGCGCAGCGCGACGTAGCCGCCCATCGAGAGTCCGACCAGCACGGCCTTCTTGATCGAGAGAGAAGAAAGAGTCTCAAACAGATCGTCCACGGCGTGCTCGATGAACCATGGAGTCGACAGCGCGGTGGCTCCGAACCCACGCAGGTCGGGCAGGATCACGCGAAAGTCCTTGAGCGCCGCGAGCTGCGGCTCCCACATCGCCGACGACATCGGGAAGGCGTGGAGCAGGACGACGGGAAGACCTCGCGGGTCGCCGGCTTCCCGGACCGAGAGCTTCATCTCTTCTTCCGCGCGGCCATGACCGCGCCCGAGTGGCCGATCGAGGCCATGGGGTTGACCGCCTTGCCGTTCTTGTCGCGCACCTCGAAGTGCAGGTGCGGGCCGGTGGAGAGTCCCGTCGAGCCCACGCGGCCGATCAGCGTCTTGCCGCGCTGGACCATTTGGCCGATATGGACGTAGATCTTGGACAGATGGCCGTAACGCGTGGACTCGCCGTTGGGGTGGCGGATCTCGATCAACTGGCCGTAGCCCTCATGCCAGCCCGCCTCGATCACGCGGCCCGAGCGCGCGGGGTAGACCGGCGTGCCGTAGGGCTTGGGGATGTCGGTGCCCTCGTGGAAGCGCTGCCGCTGCAGGATCGGATGGAAGCGGTAGCCGAACGGCGAGGAGATGCGCGGGCGCGCCTGCGACTCGAACGGGAAGCGGTACGTGTCGAAGTTGATCTTCACGCCCGGGATCAGGATGCGGTCGCCCTTGTCCAGCTCGTACGGCGCCAGCAGGGCGATGCCGGGCAGGTTGTTGGCGCGCACGAGGACCTCGCGGAACTTGCGCCGCTCCTCGGGCCCGCCGCCGCGGAACTTGACCACGATCTGGTCCAGGGTCTCGGAGGCTTTGCGCACCTCGTAGAGCTGGCCGTCGCGGTTGAGCACCGTCATGCGCATGCCGGGGTACATCAGGACGAACTCGTTGTTGTTCGTGGCCTGCAGCGCCCCCGGCGTCGTGCCGAACTCCTTGGCGATCGCCGCGGCGCTGTTCTCGCCCTTCTGCACGCGGTGCTCGCCGTAGAGCAGGCGCCGCGACTTCGCCAGCGCCTCGGGGTTGGGCTCGTCGGGCCCGGGCGGCGTGAGCACCGAGAAGCGCTCGAAGTCCTGCGCGCGCGGCGCGGCCTGGGCGCGGGCGCCCGGGGCGAACAGCAGGACGGCGAGAGCCGCGGCAAGCATCCTCATCCGGCCATGTTCGACAGCTCCATCGCCTTCATGAACTCCTTGTTCGACTTAGTCGAGAGGATCTTGTCGCGCAGCAGGTCCATCGCCTCGACGGACTGCAGGGGCGCCAGGACCTTGCGCAGGATCCAGATCTTGTTGAGATCGTCCTCGGAGAGCAGCAGCTCCTCCTTGCGCGTGCCGGTGCGGTTGATCTCGATGGCCGGGAACATGCGGCGGTCGGCCAGCTTGCGGTCCAGGTACACCTCGGAGTTGCCGGTGCCCTTGAACTCCTCGAAGATGACCTCGTCCATGCGCGAGCCGGTCTCGACGAGCGCGGTGGCCAGGATGGTGAGGCTGCCGCCCTCCTCGACGTTGCGCGCCGAGCCCAGGAAGCGCTTGGGCCGCTGCAGCGAGGTGGCCTCGAGTCCGCCCGACAGCACGCGCCCCGACGACGGCGTGCAGGTGTTATAGGCGCGCGCCAGGCGCGTGATCGAGTCGAGCAGGATCACGACGTCCTTGCCCAGCTCCACCTGGCGCTTGGCCTTCTCGAGCACCATCTCGGCCACCTGCACGTGGCGCTCGGCCGGCTCGTCGAACGTGGACGCGATGACCTCGCCCTTGATCGTGCGCTGGCACTCCGTGACCTCCTCGGGCCGCTCGTCGATGAGCAGGACGAGGATGACGGTCTGCGGGTGGTTCTTGGCGATGGCGTTGGCGAGCTTGGACAGGATCACGGTCTTGCCGGTCTTGGGCGGCGCGACGATGAGGCCGCGCTGGCCCTTGCCGATGGGGCAGATCATGTCCATGAGCCGCGTGGTGACCTCCTCGCGCGACGTCTCGAGGTTGTACTTGGCGTTGGGGTGCAGCGGCGTCAGGTTGTCGAACAGCGGCCGGTCCTTCAGCGTCTCCGCGTCGATGCCGTTGATGCGCTTGACCTGCAGGAGCGCGAAGAAGCGCTCCCCGTCCTTGGGCGGCCGCACGAAGCCGGCGACGGTGTCGCCCTTGCGCAGGCCGAACTTCTTGATCTGGGACGGCGACATGTAAATATCGTCGGGCCCGGCCAAATAGCTGTAGTCCGGCGAGCGCAGGAAGCCGAAGCCGTCCGGCAGGATCTCCAGGACGCCCTCGTCGAAGATCATCCCGTTGGCCTTGAGCTGGCCGTCGACGATCTTCGCGATCAGCTCCTGCTTGCGCAGGCCGGAGACTCCCTCCAGCTTGAGCTCATGCGCGATGGCCGTCAGCTGGGCGATCGTCTTTTTGGCCAGCTCGGCCGTCTCCAAAGGCTTCAGAGGCGCCGCCGGCGCCGAAGGCGGCGCGGCGGGCGTCGGAAGATGGTTCCCGTTCGGGGTCTTGGGCTGATCTTGGGTCATTTTAGTTTGAGTTTCCATTCGGCGTTCCTCCAAATAAAAGCGATAGGCCCGAGTGGAGCCTGCGCACCTTTACTTGTAATTGTGAAAGGGTCGTATCGTTATCGATGGCATAGTCCGCGAGCCGCCTTTTGGCTCGTAATGGAAGCTGCGCTTTCATGCGCCGCCGTGCTTCCATCGGAGATAAACCATCTCTTTTCGTCACGCGGCGCCGTTGCGCCGCGAGATCGCTTGAGATCAGGACCGTCGCGTCAAAATGTTTCCGGAGCTTCTTCTCGAACAAGAGCGGAACGTCCACCACGACGACCCCTTCCATCGAACCCACGAGCCTCTCCATCTCTCGTAGGATCGAAGGATGAGTGGCTTTCTCCAGCCTCCTCAGCGCCGCCGGCGATTTGAAGACTATTTCACCGAGGCCCCGACGGTCGAGGCGTCCGTCGGCTCGTACGACGTTCTTTCCGAAAGCTTTTACGATCGCGCGATAGCCCTCCCGCCCCGGCTTCGCTTGTTCATGAGCGATCTGATCGAGACTCAAAGTGCTCGCTCCGGCCCGCTCGAACTCAGCGAGAGCGGAAGATTTCCCCGTTCCAATCCCGCCCGTCAGCCCCACGACGAACCGCTTCGGCCTCAAGAAGGTTTATTCCGATCCGAGTACCGTTTCATGAGCTCGCGCTCGGCATCCGTGAGCGACTCCAGTCCCGACGCGAGGATCTTGTCGAGGATCCGGTCCACCTCGGCCATGGGATCCTCCCGCCGCTCCTCCATGACCGCCGTCGCTTTCGACGAGCGCCGCGCCTGAGGCCGCACCGGCGCCTCTTCCACGTCGCGATGAAAGAGGCCCTTGGCAAAACCCTTCGCGTTGAGCTTCCACACCCACCACCAGCGGATATAGAAGTAGCCCGTCACCATGCCGCCCAAGTGCGCGAACCGCGCGATGCCGGGCGTGGCGCCCGTGGCTCCCGCGAAGAACTCGAGGGCTCCGAACAGGATGGCCATGTGCGCGGCCTTCACGGGGATGAGGAAGTACAAGTACACGACCGCGTCCGGATACAGCATCGCGAACGCGACGAGCAAGCCGTAGATCGGCCCCGAGGCCCCGATCACGGGGATCGTCGAGTGGATGTTGAGCAGGGTGCTCGTCAACGCGGCGCCGAAGCCGCACAGGAAGTAGTACTTGAGGAACTCCTTCTCTCCCCACTGCGCCTCGACGGGCATGCCGAACATCCACAGCGCGAACAGGTTGAAGATCAGGTGCCAGATGTTGCCGTGGATGAAGAGATACGTGACGGGCTGCCAGATCCAGCGTTCGAAGATCAGGTGCTGGGGCACCAGGCCGAACATGTCGTTGATCATGGCCGGCCCGGCGAGCTTGGCGATCGCGAAGCCGATGATGTTGGCGATCAGCAGGCCCTTGATCGCGGGCGGCATGGCGCTGAAATCGATGGGGTCGTGCCGGAAAATCCGCGTCACTTGATCTTCTCCATGTCCTGCCAGTTGGGGCCGGCCTTGACGTCGACGACGAGCGGGATCCGCAGCTTGACCGCGCCTTCCATCACGCCGCGCGCCCACTTGGCGAACGCGGGGACCTCGTCCTTGGCCACCTCGAACAAAAGCTCGTCGTGCACCTGCAGGAGCATGACGGCGTCGCGCTTGCTCTTGGCCAAGTCCTTGGCGATCTCGATCATGGCGAGCTTGATGATGTCCGCCGATCCGCCCTGGATGGGCGTGTTGCGCGCGGCGCGCTCGGTGAATTGCCTCACCGCCGTGTTCTTGGCCGCCAGATCCGGCAGCCAGCGGACCCGGCCCAGCAGCGTTCTCACGCAGCCGTCCTTCTTCGCCTGCTCGAGATTCTTCTGCACCCACGCCGAGACGCCGGGGTATCGCTCGAGGTAAGCCTTGATGTAGGCCGAGGCCTCGTGCTGAGGGATCCCGAGCACTCCCGCTAATCCGAACGCCGTCTGGCCGTACACGATGCCGAAATTGATGGCCTTGGCGGCTCGACGCTGGTCGACGGTGATCTCGTCCGCCCCGACGTGGAAGATTTCCGAAGCCGTGCGCCGGTGCACGTCTTCTCCATTCTTGAAAGAGGCGGAGAGCGCCTCGTCGCCCGACTCATGAGCCAGCACGCGCAGGTCGATCTGCGAATAGTCCGCCGACACCAGGAGTTTTCCCTTCGGCGCGACGAATGCCCGCCGGATTCGACGGCCAGCCTCGGAGCGAATGGGAATATTTTGGAGGTTGGGATCCAGGCTCGACAGGCGGCCGGTGACCGAGCCGGTCTGGTCGAAAGTCGTGTGCACGCGCTTGGTCTTGGGGTCCATGCGCGTGAGCAGGCTCACGACGTAGGTGGACTGGAGCTTGGAGATCTCGCGGTACTCCAGGATCTTGCCGGGCAGCTCGTGCGCGGCGGAGAGCGCCTGCAGGGTCTCCTCGTCCGTCGAGCGGCCGCCCTTGGCGGTCTTGCCCTGCACGGGCAGGCCGAGCTTGTCGAAGAGGACCTCGCCGAGCTGCTTGGGCGAGCCGACGTTGAGCGGGCCGCCGGCGAGCTTGTCGATCTCCTTCTGGAGGCCGGCCAGGGTCTTGGTGAACTCCTTGGACAGCTCCTCGAGGTATTTCTCGTCGAGCAGGACTCCGGCGCGCTCCATGTCGCGCAGGACAGCGGACATGGGCATCTCGACTTTCTGGAACAGATCGAGGACGCCGATCTCCTTCATGCGCTTGAGCTGGGCCTCGCGGTTGAGCGCGGCGCCGGCGCGGGCCAGGACGGCTCCCTCGGCGTCCTCGGCCTTGGGGTCCTTGGCGTCGCCGGGGTTGAGGCAGTAGGCGGCGAGCTTGGCGTCGTAGTCGGGACCGGCGAGCTCGAGGCCGGCGCTGTCGAGAGCGGAGCGCGTGGCCTTGAGGTCCCAGCCGACCTTGAGGGCCTTGCCGGAAAGCGCGGACGCGACGGCCTTCTCGCGGGCGGCGCTCTCGTCGAGCACGGCGGTCTTGCCATTCTCGAGCGCGAGCGACAGGCGCACGCGGGAGGCCACCAAGAGCTCACCCTCGCTCGCGGCGTCGGGCACGGCGGCGATCACGAGCTCGGACGCATTCGCGAGCTCCTTCGAAAGGGTCTTGAGCTCCACTTTCTCGGCGGTTCGCGCGGGAATACCCCCGGCGACGCGCGGGGCGGGCGCGGTGAGCACCTCGGTGACGGCGGCGGCCGCCGCCTGGGCTCCGTTGGCCTTGGGGACGAGCTCCTTCGCCAGCGACTTGAACTCGAACTTCTCGAGGCCGTGAAGGAGGCGCGTGGGATCGGGCTCGGTCACGCGGCAGTCCTCGGGCTCGTCGGGCAAGGGGACTTTCTCGTCGAGGGCGATGAGGGCGAGCGACATGTCGGCGACGGCCTCGCCGTCCTTCAGGGCCTGGACGAGCTTGGGGGTGAGGTCCTTGTCGCCTTTCTTGGCCGCGGCGATGGCGCCCTTGAGCGAGCCGTAGGCCTTGATCAGCTTGACCGCGCCGACGGGACCGACGCCCTTCAGCCCGGGGACGTTGTCGGACGCGTCGCCGACGATGGCGAGATAGTCGCGCACGGCCGACGGCGGGATGCCGAATTTCTCCTCGACCTGGGGCGGGTCCATCCACTGATCCTTCGAAACGTTGAAGACGCGGATGCCGGGGCTGACGAGCTGCAAAGCGTCCTTGTCGCCGGTGACGAGCACGGCGTCCCAGCCGTTCTTCACGGCCTTCCTCGCCATGGTGGCCATGACGTCGTCGGCCTCGAAGCCCTGCTTCTCGATGCACTTGAAGCCGAGGGACTCGGCCAGCGGCCGGGCCTGGCCCAACTGGGTGATCAGGTCGCCGTCGATTTCCTTTCTGGTGGCCTTATACCGGTCGAACATCTTGTCCCGGAAGGTCGGGCCGGGGGTGTCGAAGCAGACGGCGAGACCCTCGGGCTTATCGCGCTTGAGGATCTGGATCAGGGTTCGCGCGAAGCCGTAAAGCGCGCCCACCGGCTCCCCCTTGGAGTTCGTCAGCGGAGGGAGTGCGTGATAGGCCCGATGCAAATACGCATGGGCGTCGACCAGGTAGAGACGGGGTTTCAAGTCGAAGGGAACGGCGGCACGAACGGCGACGTCGGCGGCGTCGGGCTTCTTAGGCGGCGACGAGCAGGCCGTCGAGGAGCTTCTTGATGTCGGCCTTCGAGAGGACGCCGACGCGCTGCTCGACGAGCTTGCCGCCCTTGAAGAACAGCAAAGTGGGGATGGCGGAGATCCGGTAGCGGCCCGGGGCGTTGGGGTGGTCGTCGGTGTTGAGCTTGCCGACCTTCACCTTGCCCTGGTACTCCTTGGCGATCTCCTCGACGATGGGACCCAGCATCCGGCACGGACCGCACCACGGAGCCCAGAAGTCGACCAGCACGGGCTGGGCGCTTTCGAGGACTTCCTTGTCGAAGGTGTCGTCGGTCAGCTGGATTTCGGCCATCGGGGGTTTCTCCAAAAACGGGAAAACGACTATAACGCCATCATAGCAGGCGTCGACGGGAGGAGTCAAGAAGAGAACGGAACGACTCACGACTTGAAATCGTGACAGTTGCTGGACAGCTTGCCGACGGGCGCCTTAAGGCCGGCGCGAATGGACTCGCGCATGCCGGGGATCGAGAGTAGATGGAGGGTTTCCTGGAGCGCGCGCCAGTCATCCTCGGAAATGAGAATGGCACTCGAGCGCTTTCCGATTATCTGGATGGGCTCATGCGTCGAGGCCACTTGGTCGATAAGCTTATCGAGCTTGGCTTGGGCGACGCTGGCGGTGAGAGTGTTCATTGCCGCTCTCAGTTGGCCACTCTTGCATGGTTTCATCATCGTGTTTAACGCCACCGCTGACCGGCGGCCGCTATAAAATCCTCCGCAACGCGGCCGTCCGGTCAAGCCGAAGGTTAGATGGCCCCCGATCCGAAAGCCGTCGTCCATTCAAATACTTAAGACGACACGCGTCACTGCAAAAGTGATTCTTTGGTCGTGGGCGGCTGTTGTAAGCACGCATCTTCCAGGCTTCCATTAGGTGCTTCTTCCCACAACGGCGGCACTTGATCTGAACAAGAAGAAGTCTAGTTCCCTTCCTTCGAAACATCCGGAAGCCATCCGACGACTTATCCCAACGAACTAAACCATCGGGTCGAGCCTTTCGGTTACCAAGCCAGTTCTTGTGGGGTGCTTTCTTGGGAGCAGGAATTATCCCGCTGAAATGCCGTATGTCAGATTGCCTTTTGCGAGAATTGCACCGCCAGCAGAGCGTCTGCGCATTCTGATCAGCATTAGTCCCACCTGCCATTATCGGCAGTATGTGATCCAGCTCAAGACGATCCGAGGATCCGCACCGACGGCAACTCTCTCCCAAGAGACGACGACGCTGCGCTTTGGTGAAATCCTGCCCTACGCGGCCCACCGAAAGCCGATCAGGATTCCACCGATGATTTAAGTCCCCCGTCATCGCTCTTGAAAGTGCCCGCCGATGAGCCTCAGAAATCTGCTTTCCCCTCCGATGATGACCCTGAATGAACTCCCTCGTGCGGCCCTTCGAGTCTAATTGCCGCAGCTTCTTACCGCAACCGCAAAGACAAGCGATCCAAAGGTTCGGTCCACGCTTGCGCATAATTCTGGACATTGAGCGTCGCCACTTATTCGACTTTGGCACTCCTCTTTGGGAATGACCACTAACGACAAATTTCCGGACCTGACCGTACCGCGAGAACTTCCGAAACCGCCTCCCGCAGCCGCAGGCGCAAGCAACGATTGGATTACGCGATGCCTTCATTTAGCTAGGGAAGCCACGCCCGCGGAAGGTTAGCCGACTTGCCGAGCATGCTCCTCCTCCGCAGCAAGCAACGGCTCGTACCAGGACCACAGCTCTTCGAAGCCCACATCCCGTGGAATCAGATTCTCGGAGACAAATTTCACCTCCATGTACTGACTCCAATAAGCCTCACCAGTCCGGCGCGGGTGCTTAGCAATCCACGATTGATAAAAATCGGAATGAACATCGTAATGGTGCGTATGAATAAAGGGCTCCCAGGTTTTCACAAGCGTATCGCGATCCCGAATGTCTATCAGCTCAGTCTGTTCTAAGGAACGCTCCTCCACATCGCCCCAAGCATCTTTGAGAAGTTTCACCGCACTCGAGTCCGAATTGGGTGCTCCATATCCAAAAACCGTGAAAATGCATGCGGCCTTAAGACACTTGCGCAGATAAGCCCAGGACCTTGAGATCGATTGGGAGCCTTCGTAGTTCTTTTGCGCGATCGGGTAGAGAAGAGGCACGCCCTCGAAGGCCTTGCCACACCGCGAGCAGTTAGCGCCGCGCATCCCGTGAACATCGTCGTTGCTGCAGTACGCGGACAAGACGTTGCCGTGCAAAAATAGGAACGCGGGTCCCTTCCCTTTGAGAGGCCGATTCCGACTGATCGCCTGTATCAGAAACGGATCCCAGTTGAAGGTTGCTATCACATCCTTCGGTCTTAAAGACAGGATCAGATGATCGTACAAGGTGGGCCACGGGGGCAGGCGCATCTCTGAGAAGTAGCGGAAGATGCGCGCTTCCAATTCTGCGCGAATATCCGCTTTGCTGGGATCATTCGCGAGCTCGGAGTAGAGCAATTCAAAATTTCCATTGAGGCTTTCCGGGGGTAGAAGGTCGTCAATGGGAACGTGCTTTGTGAAATCGAGCATTAGCGGCAAGACCTTGCCCGTATACTCACCGTGACGGAAGGCCGCACGACTGGCTCCAGCCCCCAACAGAACGACGTGGGGGCGCCCCATGCTCACATTGTTGATCTCGTCTTCGACTGATGCGTGGTGCGAATCCATCGAAAATGGGTTCGGCTAACGCAGACGCTCTGCCGACGCCGCTTCGACTGTCCCTCCAGACGAGGCGGCGGGCGGCAGAAGCGAATGGTTAGCGGGAGCAGAGATGCGACATCTGTGATCAAATTTCGCCATATCTGGCCGATTGACAGACAAAAATGGGCATGTTACACTGATGGTGGAACTGGTGCTGGGCTCTCTAGCCCCGCAATAAGTTTTGCATTACCCGACTGGGTGTGCCAAACTGCCAGTTCCTTTTTATTTTTTATTTCGGTCCTTCGCTGTTCCCACCCCTTTCGCGAACTGCGCGGAAACCCCTCTGAACAAGATTCTGCCCCTTTTCGTCTTTTAGCACCTTCCCATCGAAATCGAGAAGTGGCGCTTGGCTGATGAATTCCATCTTTTTGATCCGATCGTAAAATTCACGAATATCCTTGTCGCCGGTAAACATACGGCCAATTGCGTGGCCGAAAATATCCGCTAATTGAATGCCGTTATTGTCGTTCGAAATCCCAAAAAATGGGATTTTGAGAATGTGTTCAAACTGCTTTCCACGCGAGCTTTTGTGAAAGAAATTGCTGACGCTCTTAGAGACTTTTTCGTTTGTTTGGAATCCGCGATCGTCAAAAACAATCTTCGCCACTTTGTCTGGGTGGCGCTCTACCATAAACTGATTAATGCGTTCGAATAGATAGAAAAATGGCCTATCAAGCTGATTGGCATTCGCGCAGGCAAGGTCCAGTTCCATCTTGTCAAAGATGATGGAAGCGAACGCCTGAATTCGGATTCGTTCGCAGTAGGAGAGCACATCTCGCGCGAAATCTAACTGAGTGCTTCTAACGCCCTTTTTCTCTAGGCGAAAATAAAAACGGGAGAATAGGCGGCCGCCTTTCAATTCGAGGTCGCTAGCCTCCCATCCCAAGTGCTTAGCCTTGAGCCCACGCATATCCGTAGAGAATTGATTGAACCGGGCGCTCTCGATCGGAATGGCAGAGAGTATGCTGACCTTGAGGTCCTCATTCCCGGAAGCTTTCTGCCACGATTCATCGATGAAAAATAAAATTGGACGCTCCCCGTCTCAGCCATCTCTGACCGCATTGTAGTGGGAAAATCGGGACTTCGCCAGCCTGCGAAGGGCCAAAAAAGCAGACGGCCGGGAGCGCAGAAAATCCGCGCTCAACCGGCCGTTCTGTTCTGGTACGACTTAAGTCCTTAGCTCGGGCGCCGAACGGACGTCAGCACCGACTCGATCGCCGACCACAGCCGCTCGACGCTGATCGGCTTCGGCAGGAACTGCGACGCCCCCGCCTGAATGCCCTCCGCGCGGTCGCGAGGGTCCGAGTACTTCGTCGAGGCCGACACAAAGATGATCGGCGTGTCCTTCTGGTTCTCCAGCCGCTTGACCTTCCGGCACAGGTCGAACCCATGGACGTCCGGCAGGTTGATGTCCATGATGATGATGCAGGGCTTGTTCTGCTTCAGCGCCTTGATCGCCTCGTCGCCGTTGCGCGCGCCTGAGACCTCCACGCCCTTCAGCGACATCACGTCGATGAAGGTCTCGCGGAAATGATCGTCGTCCTCGACGATGAACATCGGCTTGGACTCGGCGTCCAGGATGGGAGTGGATTCGGCAGTCATGGTTCAGCTCTTGGGGCCCCGTCCCGTCAGCCGCAGGAACAAGCGGCGAAAAGGACCGGAAGCCTCGTAATCCGCGTTCGGATGCTGCTTCAAGAGCACGTCCAACGAGGCTCGATCGGCGTCATACTCCGGCGCCATCGTCTCGTAGTAGTGCTCCAGCATCTCCTCGCGCACGCCCGCGCTCAAATGCTGAGCGGCGGCCATATAAGCCTTCGAGCGTGCATCATTGTCACGGATCTTGTCGCTCAGGCGGCGATACTCCGCCACGTGAGCAGGAATCGGGGCCCGGCCCGTCAGGCGCGCCCAAGCGCGCGCGATCAGCCCGGAAGAGAGGTGCGCGATGTCCGGATACTCGGCCTCCAGCGCCGCCTTGCCGGCGTGGATCTTGCCGAGGTCGGCGATCTGCCGCTCGACGATGTAGTCTTCCGGGTAACCCGCCACCCGGTTCGCCTCGGACATCGGATCGAGGTAGTCGGAGATCGTGCTCTCGTCGAGCTTCAGGCGCTGATAGCGCGCGATCGCCGTGGGCGGCACCTGGCCCGGATTGAACTGCTTGTAGAGGGATTCGTAGGCCGCCGTCACGTTGAGGAAGCCCTCGCCCTCGTTGTCGGCGCCCTGGCCCGTTTTTTCGACGGTGGCCATCACCGCGTTGACCACCGCGTCGAGCTTCGCGCCCTTCGCCGTGATCCCGAAGACGATCAGAAGGAGCGCCAGCGCGCCCGCGACCGACGGAGTGGACATCGACGTGCCCGAGATCGCCTTGACCGAGCCCAGCTCCGGGTCCGTGCGGTCCGCGTCGCCCAGGGACGCCGGCCACGCGCCCTCGGTGTTCGCGCCCAGCGACGCCAAGTCCGGCCGGTGCGCGAAGCCGTCCTTGCCCGCGGTCTTCGGCGAGCCCGGCCCGCGAGAGGAGAAGGAAGCGACTTTCTTGTTGCGGTCCGTCGCCGCGACCGCCAGCACGCGGATCGCGCCCGTCTCGGAGTCCTTGTACTGCACGATCGCGGGAGAACCCACCGTGTTCGCGCCCGGACCCGCGTTGCCGGCCGCGAAAACCATCACGTGGCCCTCGGAGGCCAGCTTCTTGACCAGCACCGAGTCCGGCGACTCCGGATCGCCGTCGTCGGAGCCCCAGGAGTTGGAGATCACGAGGTTGCCGTCGTTGGCCGCGGCCGTGAGGGACTTGAGGATGTCGTCGAGGGTCGCCCCGCCGTTCAGGAAGGTCTTGTAGTGCGTCACGTTCTTCGACCACGGAGCGTAATTGAGGACCATGCTCGTGACCCACGACCCGTGCCCGATGTCGTCGACGTTCTCGCCCGAGGTCTGGTTCTTGACGTCCTTGACCCGCTTGAGGAGAGGATGGCTCACGTCCGCTCCGCTGTCCACCACGCCGATCGCCGGCTGGGCCGGCTGCTCGAGGCCCAGCGCCTTCTTCACGCGCTGCCACGGGTTCATGTCCGGGCTGCCGAAGCGCTTCTGCGCGATCGCCTGGACCGCGTCGGCGCCCGTGATCCTCAGATTCTCGGACATCGAGACCGGGTTGCGGGACGCCGGATCGGTCCCCTCCGGGACGACCGGGGCGGGGATGATGATCCGGCGGCGCTCGTTCGGATAGACCTTGTGGCCGGCGGCGCGCAGGGCCGCCTCGAACTCGCTCGCCCTCGACGCGTCCACGCGGATCGTCGCCGCGTTGATGCGGCGGTAGGAGGCCACCGGCGTCGCCTCGTAGGCGGCCAGCGCCTCGGGGCTCAGCCCCACGGAGTCGAGCTGGCTCAGCAGCGAGCTCTGCACGGCCTGGTAGGCCGACACGTAGTTCGCGGAACGCGAATCGACGGAGGAGAGATGCAGGTCCTTGGTCAGGGACTTCTCGTTGGAGAACAGGACGACGAGATCGACGGGCCGGTTCGAGCCGCCGGAGGCCGCGCCCGGCGCGGCCGGCCCGGAGGGCGGCGCCGCCTCGGCCGTCAGCTTCGCGACCGGCTGCCCGCGCAGGGAGCCGATAGCCATGCCCAGCGCCGCCATCGCGGGCATCGCCGCGCTCGCGAGTTGGACGCCCGTGAGAGCGAAGGACGCGCCGATCAGGAGATGGGTCAGGGCCGCCGCGGCCGCCATGATGAAGCCGCCGCCGGCGACGGCGATGACCGCGATGGGCAGCATGCCGAGCATCCCGAGGCGCGCGTACAGCGATTGGATCTTCAGCGCCACCGAGGCCGGCAGGAACGCCATCAGGATGTGGCCGCCGTCGAGCGGCGGGATCGGCATCAGATTGAAGATGGCCAACAGGGCGTTTATGAACACGAAGCTCGTCAGCGCGCCGAGAACCACCGTGCCCAACCCGGCCGCGACAGCGCCCGCGTAGGCCAGCGCCCCGAGACCCGCGAGAGCCAGGTTCACGGCCGGACCCGCGAAGGCGACTTTGGCCATGTCGCGCAGCGGATGCTTGAAGTAGGAGGCGTCGACCGGCACGGGCTTGGCGCCGCCGAAGATGAAGCCGCTCGAGAGGTAGGTGACGATCGGCACGACGATCGTCATGACGGGATCGACGTGCTTGGCCCACGTCAGCGGATTGAAGCTGGCGCGGCCCTGGTTGAAGGCCGTCGGATCGCCGAGCGCCTTGGCGGCTTTCGCGTGGCCGATCTCGTGCAGGACCAAGGAGATCAGGACGAGCGGGATGGTCAGGAACGGCTGGACGAAGGCCACGCCGCTCGCCGCGGCCAGCCCGGAGACGCCGAGCGCGCCGAACAGCCCGCTGCCGCCGCGTCCGTCGTCCTCGGTCGTGCGATGGTCGTCCGGGCCGTGCTCGCCGCCGACGCGCGCCGGGTTGCCGAGGCCGTCGATCGCCCCCTCGCGCTTGACCGGATGGCCGGCGCCGTCCAGCTCCTCGGAGGGCTGGCCGGCCTTCGCGGACTTGGAAAGCCCGCTGCGAGTCATGCCGCCGGCGGCGGCGGGGACGGCGCTCAGCGCGGGAGCGCGGTGGGACAGCTCGCCGACGCGCGACAGGAAGTCGGCGGCGGCGGCGCCCTTTGAGTCGCCCACGGACAGCTTGGAGAAATCGGGGAGCTCGCGGCGCAGTCCCTCGAGGGCGGAGGCGGCGGGGGCGTTCGCGGCGGCGGCCCGCGAGGGAAGAACGGCGTTCGCCGGAGCGCCGACGGCTTTCGCCGCGGCGACGGCGGAGATCCCAGCGGACGGCGCAGAGGCGGCGACGGGGATGAGGTTATGAGCGGCGGCTGGCAGCGCGGCTTGAGCGGCCGAGGCAGGAGCGGCCATCGGAGCCGCAGCGCTGGGAGCGAAGGCCGACGGAGCGGAGAACGCGGGAGAGAGGGTCGTCAGGGTCAGCGCGGGCGCGAGAGGAGCCGCGCCGGCCGCGTTGGCGATCGAGCCCGCCGCGGAAGCCGCGGCGCCGGGGACCGCCGTGGGGACGCCGCGGCCCGCGATCTCGGCCACCTGCGCCCAAGCCGCCCCGCCCGGCGACAGCAGGATCAGCGAGAGCGTGATCCCGGCCGCGAGGGCGGAACGCAATGTCTTCATGAGTCCATTATAAGCGCGCCCTCCGGCCGAGTGGCGGGTCCTAGGGCCCAACGGGGCCCAGGCATTGGTCCCTCCGAAAACGGGAATCTTGGACGGCCCCGCTGGGACCTTCGGCGCGAAGACGCGAATTTCGCTATATTCTCGGCGATGACGCGCGCGTCGAAACAGCAGCCGTCCGACGTCCTCTCCGTCGAGGAATTGCGGGAGCTCAGCGTGCCCTCAGGGCCCAGGTCCTGCCTGGCCTTCGGGGGCGATTGGGCCGTCGTCGCGGGCGTCCTCGTGCTCGCCGCTCGATTCCCTCATTGGTGGGTTTACGCCGCGGGCATGATCCTCGTGGCGCGCCAGCAATTGGCGCTGGCCCTGCTCATGCACGACGCCGCGCACGGGCGCCTGTTCGAGTCGCGCGCCCTGAACGACCACGCGGCGCAGCTTTTCTGCGCCGGTCCCGTGTTCCTGCCGCTGGCCACGTACAAGACCCGCGGCGCCCTGCCCGAGAGCAATCTCTTCCCGGGCTACACCCCGATCCTGGCTTCTCTCGTCCGCTGACGAGTTATCTACAAACTGAGCCCGGGCTTAGTCAGTGGATAAGTCTCAGGCTGGACTGATTCAAGAGCCCCTTTTTTCCGGCGCGGTGTGTTGGGCCTCCCGGCACGCGGCCGACCACTCTTTCTTGTGCTCCATCATGCAGAGATTGACCGAGCGCTTGCCGGCGCACAGACGTTCGGCGTCGCTAGAGCAGGCGCCGAGCCAGGCCGAGGGCGACTTCGCGGTCTTCTTGTCCCAGCTGGCGACCGGCGCCGCGCAGCCGGGAGTCAGGAGGCGGCCCGGCACGGGACCGTTGGAGGTTCGCCAAACTTTCGGTGAACTTCCGAGCCCTGCCGCAGCTAAGAGGCGGCGATCGCGCCCTGGAGCGTGCGCACGAACTCACCGGTGGTGGGGTAGCGGCGCTTGGGCTCGGGCTGGAGCGCGCGCTCGAAGATCGCGTCCAGCGGCCGCGGCAGGGGCGGGTCGGCTTCGCTGGGCCTCCGGTACGTCATCGACACCTTCTGCAGATGGAAGTTCGGTCCCGGGAACGGGAGGCCGCCGGTCAGCGTCTCGTAGGTCACGGCGGCGAAGGCGTAGACGTCGGACTCGCGCACCGCCTGGCCGAGCTCCTGCTCGGGCGGCATGTAGGCCATCGTGCCGAACGCCTCGACCTGCGTGAGCTGGCTGACGGTGATCTTGGCCTGGTGCGCGATGCCGAAGTCCATGACCTTGGCGCGCCCCTCGCGGTCGATCATGATGTTGGCGGGCTTGAGGTCGCGGTGGATGACGCGATGGGCGTGCGCGTAGTCGACCGCTTCGGCGACGCCCGCCAGGATCTTGACCGTCGCCGCCGGCGTCAGCCGCTTCTGGCGGTCGAGGATGTCGTCGAGCGTGGACCCGTCGACGTACTCGAAGACGAGGTAAAGGTCGCCGGCCTCCTCGATGATCGCGTGGATGCCGACGATGTTGGCGTGCTGGAGCTTGGCCACGGTCTTGGCCTCGGCGAGGAAGCGCTCGCGCGCCCGCGCGTTGTGGGCGATCTCGGGGCGCATCTTCTTGAGCGCGACGCGCCGGTCGAGAGAGAGGTCCATCGCCTCGAAGACCACGCCCATGCCGCCCTTGCCGAGCTCGCGCTTGATCTCGTAGCTGCCGCCGACGAGCGCTCCGCCGTTGGGACCGGCCGCGGAGCGCGGCAGCGGCGCCGTCGCGGCGCTCGGAGCCGGCGGCTCCAGCGGCGTCTTCTGCCCCACGGCCAAGTCGACGATCGTCGGCGAGCTCGTCAGCGGGGAAGGGACCGTCGGCGGAACGGGAAGCGGCGCGGTCGAGGGCGAGGAGCGGATCCTCTGGATGCCGTAGAGCGCGGCCGCTCCCGCGAGGACCGAGAGGACGATCGGCCAGGGCCAGCTGTCGGACGCCGGCGCCGGCTCGGGCGCCGGCGCGGCGGGCGCCGGCAAGGGCGCGAGGGGCGCGGAGGCCGCGATCACCGGAGCCGAGACGGTCGCGGCGGCGGCGACGGGCGCCGGCGCTGGAATCGGGAGGGGCGCGGGCGCAGGGGCGGCGGCGACCGGGGCGGGAGCCGGCGCGGGCGCGATCGTGGGCGCCGCGGCGGGCGCCGCGTCCGGCTCGGAATCCGGGACCGGATGGATCGCCGTCTCGGCTTGCGGCGCCGGCTCCTCGGCGCGCGAGCGGGCTTCTCGTCTCGGCGGATGCG
>Ga0134128_10000337_pt1 | contig 65544 bp, 56 predicted proteins | sample KB31754_FD_96462 | JGI IMG/M metagenome (GOLD analysis project Ga0134128, IMG submission 96462) | Terrestrial soil microbial communities with excess Nitrogen fertilizer from Kellogg Biological Station, Michigan, USA - KB3-175-4 | ecosystem: Environmental > Terrestrial > Soil > Unclassified ... | reverse complement strand
CTGTCTGATTTCAGACAATCAGCAGGAATTGTATATCCGTTGTCTGTATCAAAATATTGCATCGTAAGTTTTCCTTCTATATCCCATTCTTCAATAGGCCAGATTCCAATGACTATTCCGCCTTTTGTTTTTTTACAGGATAAAACATTTTCTTCCTGCAATATTTCTTTTCCTTTAGAGCGTTGTTGAACCCTGATTCCGACTTCCGGAAAAATCATTGTTATTTCAGCATCTTTCAAGCTGTCTATTTCGTTTGTAAGCAAGGGGAATAGCTCCCCTATATACTGAATAGCTTTTGCATGCAATTTCATTTTTTGCTCCTGATCATCGGTAATTAAATCCGGCAATGTAAGTTTAAAATCTGCCCTATTGTTATCAAGCGAACCAGGGACTATACTTAACGAAGCAAAGCTTTCAGGCAATTGTTTTGAAGCAACAAGCTGCATCATCGTTTTCTTTAAAATCATATTCAAAGAAAATTCGTTTTCAGAAGCGATATTCTTCACGCTAAATATTTGCGAAGCCGCCTGATACGATGAAGAAGAAAGCATTTCGATTTTAGCCAACTGAGAAATAATGCCATTCCCACTGCAATCAACTATATTTTCAAAATTCAGATCAATCGTTTCACCATGTTGATTGATCGTTACCTGTGAAATAATGCTTTCTTCTTTTCTTACCCGGATGATCTCTGCATTTTTCAGTATGTGTACACCTGCCTGTATAAGCTGCTTCTCCATATATTCAGCAAGTGATTTCCAGTCATAAGATATAATAAATAAACCATTATGGTAGTTAACTACTTTGTTTGTAGCAGAAAGAGAAAGCACGTCAGCAATAAAATCTTTACAAAAATCATAGCCAACAAGTTTGGGCTGCTGGGATAAGGTACGGTAATATGCCCCGCAAATAGTGCCCACATTGCTGTTGGTTGCATTTCCTCCAAGCCGGGCCGATCTTTCAACCAGTATAACTTTTTTATTCTCTTTGGCAGCTGCTATTGCCGCTGAGAATCCTGACATCCCACCACCTACAATCACTATATCTGCAGTATGTAACATCAATTTAAATTTCCCCGAAAACCAATTCGTGTTTAAGTTGCTTTTCTAAATTACTAAATTCTTTTTCAGTGATGACTTCTTCAAAATACAATACCATTAGCTGCAGGCAATTATTAAATTTCATAAAAGCAAACGTTAAGCCGGGCTTAAAATTATTAGGTGGTATACTTAATGCATTTACAACATTCAAGCCTTCAAATTTTAATAAGCCGTTTGGATGTTCTTCTGCTACTGTAAATAAAAAGCTCGCTAAAGAATTTCCTTTGGGTCCTTTGATCAACTTATAATAAACAGAGGAAGGAATCCTTCTTAGAAAATTCAACAATACATCATAGGCTTTAGGTAAACCTTTGCGCATTTGATCTACCATTTGGTTGTTTATAGAAGTAACACTTTGTTTTAATGAGCTTAATTCTGCATGACTGATTCTATAGAACAAAAAGGAAAGATGATTGCTTAACAAGGGCCAAAAGGCTCCTTTTTTCCTCTTGTTTTGAGGAACAGGCACCCAGAAGTTGGCTACTGGGAGGTTTCTGCCCACTAAAATTTGCTTTACTCCCCGCGAAGCACAAGCCAGGTACAACGGACTAAGCCCAAATTTTGCGCCTGATAGAGAAGCATTATTTTCTATCTTCTGAGTTTCCTCTTTAGTAAATGCTATGATCTTTATTTTTTGATTAACGCTTTTATAAACCTCAGCGATATTTATGCCGCTTAACTCTTTGCGGGAAGATCTATCAATAAAAAATTTAGCCCGGTGTGCCTGTTTTATATTATCAAGATTGAATTTTATTTTCTCCTCTTCAACAGATAAAATAATTTTATCATTCAACTCCAATTGCCTTAAAAGCAAAACAGCGCCATAACTATCCATCAGCAAATGATGCCAGGATAGTATTAAACAGGAGTTTTGATTGCTGCGGTGAACAATATCAAACGAAAATAAATTAGATGTATCTACAGAAAAATTCTTAGCCAGGATCTCTCCGGGCAAAAACACATCGCTTCTATATTCATTTACTTCAATATCTTTTATTGCACTGGATTTCCATTCCGGTTTTGAAAACAAGCGTTTTCTATAAACAGATAAGGATGATAAGTATCGTACTGTTTCATTCTCATTGATCTTTTTTTTAAAACTGCTTGCATCTAATTTCCCATCCAACTCTAAAACATACCGGCATGTATTTCCGCTTGCTCCTTGTATACGGTTATGCTTTTCTAAAGCAAGAATAAAACAATCAGCCCCGGTTAGAAATAAATTATTGGTATGTTTTGTATTGTTCAAAGCGGCAACTAAATATATTTATGAGTGCATTGTGCCAAAGCATCAACTGATCTTAGGTTTTCAGGGATCAGATCCTTTTCAGCTATACTTACTTTAAATCTTCGCTCGATATATAATACCAATTCAATAACCGATGAAGAATCTAAGCCTATTTGATTAAAAGGTGTCTGAGCTTCCACCAACACCGAACTGTCTGCAATATTATTTTTTATATAAGCGATCAGCTCATTACAAATATATTCCTGCGTGATCTTATTTTCCATCTAAAATGCTTTAGTATAATTTTATTTTTATTTTGTATAAACGATAAGAAACAGCCAAACAAAAAACAAAAAACACGATCAATTCCATCAATTGAAATTGTATAGCATGCCAGCCTCCGCCTTTTATAAATAATTCGTAATAGCCTGTCAATGCCCAGTTTAAAGGAGACAAAGAACTGATCGTTTGCATTACATGCGGCATAATATTTAAAGGCACCCATATACCGCCCAATGCAGACATAATTAAAATACTGATACCTCCAAATACGGCAGATTGCTGAGGCGTATTAAACAGCGTTCCTACCAACAAGCCATAACCTACCGCCGCTAAAGCCAATGCTACTGTTAAGGCTATCAATGCGAACGCGTGTGTACCCATATTTAAAACAGGCAATCCTAACAAGGGTAAGATATACTTGCCTACTAAAAGCACCATGGCAAATTGTATCAGCGCAACAATAAAATAAACAAATAGTTTGCCTGATAAAATGGATAAATATGATCCCGGAAACGTTCTCATACGAATAAACAGTCCTTCCGAACGTTCGTTAATAATGCTTCCTGCAAGAGGTAGTACAATAAAAAATATAGAAAAAATAGCCCAGGCGGGTATATTATGCTGAACGGCATTTGGCTGATAAGCTTTATTATCCCTCACGGCATAATCTTCATTATAGGCAAAAAAATCTTTGCTTGGCATGGCCATTTTTTCTTTAGTATCTAATAAGCCAGAGATTTTTTCACTCATTATCTCAAACAGCACTTTTGTCTTTACAGCCGCCATAAACTCTTTTAAGCGACTGGTAATGGCAACCACAAAAGCTTTGTTGGCTGTTGGCTCTATTATGATCTCAATATTTACCTGGTCTGGACTTTTGCCGCTTGACCTGGTTTTATCAAGCAAGCTGTTCATTATTTTTTCCACATCACCTCGCAAAATAGCAGTTGCATTTTTAGGAATGACCAAAGCAATTAAAAACTTGCCGTCAACCAATTGCTTTTTAATATCTGCGCTTGTTTTATATTTTTCACCATGATCCAAAGTAAGCTCACAAACAGGATATTCTTTAAAACCATTTTCAATCGCCAGGCCCAGGCTATCCCGGTCGTTATTCACCAATAAAACCGGTATGCTTGAGTTTGTGAGGCTCTTATACGCTTCGTTCTGTATAAGTGTCATAATAACTACTAACAGGATTGGCATCACAAATAAAATAGCAATGCCTGTTTTGTCTGCAACAAGCAGCTTACATTCTTTTATACAGGTAGCCAGCAGTCGGTACATTAATCTCTAATTTTTCTTCCGGTTAGTTTTAAAAATACCTCTTCCAAGTCGGTGCAATTTTCCTGTTTCATTAAATCCTGCGGAGAGCCTATGCAAAGCAGCTGGCCTTTATCAATAATTCCTACACGCTTACAAAACAGTTCTGCCTGGTCAAGGTTATGCGAAGTATAAATGATGGTTATCCTTTTAGTGCGGTTCAATTCCTGCAGGTGTTCAATAATAGCCATGCGCGTTTGCACATCCATGCCAACGGTTGGCTCATCCAATAGCAGCACTTTAGGTTCGTGCAAAATGCCGCCAATTAAATTGATCCTCCGTTTCATCCCGCCCGAATAATTTTTAACCAGCTCATTGCTGTTATTATCAAAGCCAAATTTAGACAAGCATTCCTGCACCCTGTCTTTCAATACACTGCCCTTCAATCCATACATGCGGCCTATGTACATTAGGTTATCCCTGCCCGATAAGGTATTATACAAAGCAAAATCCTGGGGAACCACGCCAAATATTTTTTTGATCGCTTCTGTATCTTTATTCAATGAGTATGAGTAAACAGAAACATCTCCGCCGGTGGGTTTCAACAAGCCGCACAAGATGGATAAGAACGTAGTCTTACCTGCACCGTTCGGGCCCAGCAATCCAAAAATCTCTCCGTCAAAAATATCGAAGCTGATCTCCTTTAATGCAAAAGAATCATTGCCCGGGTATTGTTTGGATAATTTTGAAATATGAATGCCGTTTTCTTTCACCTTAAACTCGAGAAAACGAAATTAGTTGTTTTTACCCAATAACATTCTGTTTTTATATCTTTGAGAAATCTATTTATGCAAAAAAACTGCGCAGTTATCGGTTCCGGAATTGCAGGCCTGGCCTCTGCTATCAGGCTGGCTGCCAGGGGTTGCACGGTTGATGTATATGAAGCCAACAATTATGCCGGCGGAAAGATCAAAGAACAGCATGCCAAAGGCTATCGTTTTGATATGGGCCCTTCTGTTTTTATGCTGCCCGGTTTAGTGGATGAATTATTTACGCTTTGCGATAAAAACCCGCGCGATTATTTTACCTACTCGCCCATTGAAACTTCTTTCAAATATTTTTTTGAAGACGGAAGTGTGATCAACGCTTATGCTGATATCAACCTCTTTGCCAAAGAAATTGAAGAGAAGACAAACCACCCGAAAGAATTATTTTATGCTTACTTAAAAGATATAGAGGCTAAATACAATATCACTAAAGAAGTTTTTATTGAAAATTCGCTGCACGTTTTCAGTAACTTCTTTACAAAAAAAATGGCATACGGAATTGCGAATTTCAATAAAATAGATTCGTTTAAAAGCATGAACGAAGCCAATAAAGCCTTCTTTAAAGATGCGCGCCTGGTTCAATTATTTAATAATTATGCTACCTATATCGGCTCTAATCCTTTTGTGGCGCCGGCTACTTTAAATGTGATACAGCACCTGGAAATAAACACCGGCACCTATCTGCCCGATAAAGGCATGTATGCTATTGTAAGCGCTTTGGTAAAATTAGCCGAAGACATGGGTGTGAAATTTATTTATAATACACCTGTGGATGAAATTGCTATACGCGATAAGCAAGTGGAAGGCATAAAAATCAAAGATCACATTATAAAATACGAGCGCGTGATCAGCAATATGGATATTTATTATACCTATAAAAAACTGCTGCCTAACGAAAAGTTTTCCAAGCGCATTATCAACCAGCCAAAATCAACCTCGCTTATTTGTTTTTATTGGGGCATTAACCGACAGTATAATGAGCTTGAAATACACAACATGCTGTTTGCCAAAGATGAAAAAGAAGAATACGAAGCTATTTTTGAAAGAAAGACTATCTCTGCCGATCCAAGCCTGTATATATTCATAACTTCCAAACATATAAAAGAGGATGCGCCCAAAGGCTGCGAAAACTGGCTGGTGCTGGTTACAGCGCCTAATGATACGGGGCAAGACTGGGAGGAGATCGTAGCACAAACCCGCAAAAACGCCATACAAAAGATCAACAGCATGCTGAAAACCGATATTGAAAAGCACATTGATTTTGAAGGCCATTTAGATCCTATAAAAATAAAGAACAATTATTCCAACGCTTTTGGTGCGGTATACGGCAACAGCTCAAACAGTAAGTTTGCCGCTTTTTTAAGGCACCCTAATTTCTCCAAAAAAATAAAAGGACTGTATTTTGTGGGCGGCACCGTGCATCCCGGGGCAGGCATCCCCATGTGTTTAAACTCGGCTAAAATTATGGATAAGGTTTTTTCTTAATTACTCTTTCACAGCCGCTTTTTTAGCTTCTGCAAAAAAACGGTACGGCACCCAAAGCATGCCATAGCATTTATCATTCTCTTTTTTGTAATCTGCTTTTTTATCGTGCTGATGGTGCGCCAGGTGCCCGTTGCGCAGGGCAAGTAAACGCGGGTTTTGGGTGTTGGCTAAAATCTTTATCCTACCGTGTATCAGGCCTTCGTGCACCAGCACATAGCAAACCCCGTATAAAGTAACTCCAATGCCTATATACAGCCTGTAATCGCAGCCGGCCATAATGCCAAACATCATAAACAGCCAGCTGGGTATGGCAAAGACCAAAGCAAAAAAATCGTTCTTCTCAAACTTTTTGTCGTGTGTAATGTGGTGGTCTTTATGAACCCACCATAAAAAACCATGCATCACATATTTGTGCAAGGTCCAGGCAACCCCTTCCATTAAAATGAAAGCCCCCAGTATGATGCATGCGTTATAAATAAAGGCCAAAATAGTTGTATAAAATTACAGGCAAAAATATGCCTTAATTAGCAAAAACCGCAAACTCTGCCTATCTAATTGTTAATCAATTTTTAATACAAAACCCGGGGAGCGTCTTTTTGGGTAATTTTAAATTTGTATTTTCGCAGGTAGGCAATTTTAACAAAATAAAACATTTAGAATACCGTTATATTACTTTTGGGTAAGATCTTCTTATGAAAGAAATTTACGATAATGTTTCCATAGCATGTAGTAAGCGCACTACACAGGCATACAGCACCAGCTTTTCGCTGGGCATTTACTGCCTGGATCGTAATTTACGCAACCCCATTTATTCTATTTACGGCTTTGTACGCTTTGCCGACGAAATTGTTGACTCTTTTCACGATTACAACAAACTGGAGCTTTTAACGGAGTTTAAAGAAGAAACCTGGAAAGCCATCGACCGCAAAATAAGCCTCAACCCTATTTTAAACAGCTTCCAAAAAGTTGTGCACGACTATCATATTGAAAAAGAGCTGATCAGCTGTTTTTTGCAAAGCATGGAGTCGGACCTGGATATTACCGAGCACTCTAAAGACTCGTACAATAAATACATTTTTGGCTCGGCCGAAGTGGTTGGTTTAATGTGCCTGCGGGTTTTTACCGAAAACAATACAGCGCTTTACGAGCAGCTGAAACAGCCGGCCATGAAGCTTGGCGCAGCTTTTCAGAAGGTTAATTTTTTGCGCGACCTGAAAAACGATTACAGCGAGTTGGGAAGGATCTATTTTCCAGGTGTAGATTTTGCATCGTTTACCGAAATAGAAAAACAACAAATTGAACAGGAAATAAAACAGGATTTTACAGAGGCTTACGAGGGCATCAAGCAGCTTCCGCGAAGCTCGCGCCTGGGTGTTTACGTGGCTTATGTATATTATGAAAGCCTGTTCAACAAGATATTGGCCATACCCAGCAAATCTATTTTAATGCAGCGGGTGCGCATCTCTAACCGTAAAAAAATGAGATTGCTGCTGGCTTCTTACTTTAAGCACAGCTTTAGTTTGATCTAATCAGTCACTTTTTATTTCATAAAAAAGCCCCCGATCTCTCGGAGGCTCTTTTCACATTAAGATAGTATAGTGATCCGGTTATTGAACAAAAAGCTTTTCGTTATAAACTTTTTTTCCTGAGTCGTTAATTTCAATAAAGTAAATACCTTTCTGAATATCTTTCAGGTCGACCGGCAATGTTTCGTTTCCTTTTAAGCCATTTTTTTGCCAGATCATTTTTCCGTTTATATCAAATATCCTGGCTTCCCCGTTATTTAAAGGCTGGCCTATTTCAATATTAAAAACCTGGCTGGTTGGGTTAGGATATATCTTAATATAATTATTAGCTGTTACAGAAGTAATTTCAGTTGTACGGTTGTTGCAGCAAAAACTACTTACTGTAACTTTAACTGTTGCAGTAGCATTGCAGCAGGTATCGTGCGTGGTTTTGTTATAGGCATAAATGTGTAGCGTGTAAGTGGTGGTGGTGGTAGGCGAAGCAACCGGGTTAGCTATATGCGGGTTACTCAACGCAGTGGTAGGCAACCATGAGTAGAGTGTGGAATCGCAACCGCTGCAGCTGTCAATTGCGGCCGGGCTGCCGCCAAGGGTAACATGTGAGCCGGGACAGCAAGATGACTGCGCAGTGCCTGCATTTGCAACGCATTTTGGCACGTATGTTACCGTAACCGTACTTGTTGCCGAACAACAGGTATCGTGGTTAACGGAGTTATATGCATAAATATGAAGCGTATAGGTTGTAGTTGCTGTAGGCGAAGCAACCGGGTTTGCCGCATGCGAATTGCTTAAACCGGTTGGAGGCAGCCAGTTATATAGGGTAGAATCGCAGCCGCTGCAGCTATCTACTGCCGATGGGCTGCCGCCTATTGTTACGCTACCCGTGCAAGGCAACGTTTTTGGAGTGCCTGCATTGGCACTGCAACGCGGCAAATAGGTTACCGTAACCGTGCTCGATTTTACGCAGCAGGTATCGCCGGTTAGTGTATTATAAACGATAACGGTTAATGTATACGTTGTAGTAGCCGGAGGATGTGCCCATGGGTTGGCTACATTAGAGCTGCTTAAGCCTGTGGTTGGAAGCCAGGAGTAAACAGAGATATAGTGCCTGCCGCAATTATTAGAACCCGAGGGGCTCCCTCCTATCTGCACACTATCTTTGCAATAAGATTTGTTGGGGCCTGCGCTTACCGAGCACGAAATTATTTGTGCAAACGAATTTAGTGATTGCAACATCAGTGCAACGACCATGACTGTGAAGATCTTTTTCATACTTTTTGGGTTAGTTATTTTAGGTTAGGAAACAAACATATGCCATTTGCCTTTCATAAAAAATACGATAAACAGATTTATCTTACACATGAAACATTGCAATGAAAATAACATGTATCCAATAAAAAAAGGCATCCTGCTAAAGAATGCCTTTTACTCTTAAAAGCCTTACCCGCCTTTAAGCTGTAGCCATATTACCTGATATGTTGTGCGAGCTGCTGCCACCCAGGTTTTTGCCACCTGCGCCAACTTTTAGCTGTATCCAGCTGCACCAGTTGTAGGTGGTTTTTTTGCTGTTTACTTTACGGTTTCTAAAGTACCACACATCGCCGGTGCTAAGCCCGTTTACATGCGTTTCGCAGGTAGTAGTAGCCGGCAGGTTAGTAATGGCTATCATGTCTTTGCTCATTTGCCATTCGTGGTGGCCTGTGCCATCGGCAGTTAACAATACGGTGCCAACTATTTGCGTATTAAAAGCCGCGTTTTGTTTTTTCTGCCTTACCGTATTTGTTCTTACAAAGAAACCAACGCTGCCAATAATAGCCTCTGCAAGGGGTAAGTTTGCATTAGCTTTGCTTTGCACCATAGAGAGGATGAGCTGCAGATCAGCCTTAATGGTTAGGTAAACCGCATTGCGCAAACCTACCGCACCGCTAACATGGTTTTTTACACTTGTTTCTGCGCTTATATACGCATTAACATCTATACCAAACTGGGCCAGGGTGAGTGCACCGGCCAGCCAGCCCGGAGGAAAATAGGTGTTATTGGTTAATTTATTTTGTAACTGTTGTAAGCGCACAATGATATCGCCAACTTTTGTCGGCATTTTTATAACAGCTATCAGCTGTTTGTTATTTGGACTTGCCATAACTTTTGTTTTTATTTTTTTAATACTAATTGAATTAACCTACTCTTCTTTTTTTACAAAGCATATTGTAAGAAGAAGTTTATAAGCCACTTTGCCTGCAAAGCATGCTTATGGTATGTGTTTGTTTAAACGGCCGTTGGTAGGTGTGGTCTCTTCCCGTTTAGGTTTACAGTTAAGGTGGGTATTTAGCGTACGGACTTTATTAATTTTATCATGCAGTAGAAATTTAGAAGTTTATATTAACCAAAAACTGCAAAACCCGTGCCAAATTTTTAAACAACTAGAACTATTTGCCAATTACAAGCTCTAAATTACAAATCAAGAACTCCCATTTTTGAACAACTTGCTTCCAATTGAGGACTATAAGCTTTCGATTGCAAATCAAGAGCTCTCGTTTTTGAACAACTTGCTTCTAATTGAGGACTATAAGCTTTCGATTGCAAATCAAGAGCTTTCATTTTTGAACAATTTGCTTCCAATTGAGAACTATAAGCTCTCGATTGCAAATCAAGAGCTTTCATTTTTGAACAACTTGCTTTCAATTGAGAACTATAAGCTTTCGATTGCGGATTAAGAGCTCTCGTTTTTGAACAACTTGCTTTCAATTGAGAACTACAAGCTTTCGATTGCAAAATTACTTAAACAGGATGTTAAATTTTTAATGTAAAACGTAAGAAATAAAAAAGCGAAAGCCTTAACTGTCGTCTAATTGGATAATCGATTATTTCAGTCGTATCTTTAGTTACCTGGTTCTAAAATTCATAGCATAATTAATAAGCCATGGATTTATATCATTTCGACCAGATTTTATCTTACTAATCAAAATACTATCGTCTTCATTAATGGGATAGATCCCTAAATCTCTCATAGAATATCCACTTGGGCTATTTTTACAAATGCTATCTACTAACAAGGCGAATCTATCTCCAGTATAAAAAATATACCCATTACGCTCACGTTCAATAAAACTTTTTCCGTGCACTTGTGATGCAACTTTATATATAAGTTTTCTATTTTTTTTATTAAAACCAAATGAACCAAACTTAACGCGTTGATAAAAAAAAGTTAACTCATATTTTTTTGCAGGAACGAAAGTAAATTCAATTGTATCGTTAAATTCTTTCCATTTATACAACTCTAATTCTATTGATAAAACATCTTCTAATGTTATTAACTTTCCCCAATTAATCCTGTATTCAAATTTATTATGAGAATTTGAAGCATAAAAATACCACATTGCTTTATTATATAAATCACAGTATTTTTTTTCTGCAATTTCCTGAGGGCAATATTGATTATCTTCCAAATAAACCTTAGAATTTTCACTACACGAAACACAAATAGCAATCAAGATTATTTTAAAAAATATTTTCATATTGGTTCTTTTTTAAATTTAGCCTTTGTACGATGTTGTCCGCTCCGCAGGATTTGCAATCCTGCGGCATAGTTTATTATTTCATTTACTTGTTTTTCAATCATATTATAAAACTACAAATAAAAAAGCGAAGCCGAAGCTCCGCTTTTTGGATTTTAAATACTATGGGAGAGTTAATATTTTATAAATAAAAGGTGATAAAGTAAATTAGCTTGTTAACGAATAAAGAATTAGAAAAGGGCTAAATAATAAAGGGTAAGAGATAATCTCAATAAAAATCGAAGTCTGTTTTATTTTACTAAAAATAAAATTAAGAACCATCCCATATAAATTGAATATGATTAAAAAAATAAATGAAAAAACAACAAACATTCCAACTGAATCTGAGTTCGAATCAAAGAAGAAAACTTTTAAAATCCAACCTAAGCAAACAATGTTTATAGCTATTATGACTCTTTTTCTAATCTGTGAAGAACTCATTATTTAAATTATTTTTTAATGACATCCGCTCCGCAGGATTTGCAATCTTGCGGTATAGTTTATTATTTTACTTGCTTGCTTTCAGCGTTTACCTTGTTATTACAAATTTAATTCATTTTGTAAAACAATATAAGGTGTACTGGTGCTTATTGCCTCAGGATTGCAAATCCTGAGGAGCGGGGGCTCCGCCTTTTGGATTTTAAATACTGTGGGAGAGTTTATATTATTTTAGATTTTAATTCGCTATATTGTTATTAATATCTTTCAAAAAGAAATTTTCTGAAAGTTTTAGCGTACCACCTTCGTAATTTAATCTATCTTTTAAATCTATTCTTGTGGGTGCTTTAGTAAAAATAATAACAGGTTCATTCTTTGCCAAATCCTCAAATTTGAAATGGAAAACAATTAAACTATCTCTGTATAAACTAATAAAGTCAACACTACAATCTAAAGAGTTTATTACTTTACCAAGTAAAGTATCTCCTTCATAAATAGATATGCTATGGTAATTATTTTTTATAGTATCATTTAAAAAGTATTTAGAATAGCTTTTTAAAATTGCATTAGTCATGCTATTAAAAAGCGATTCATTTTTCTTAAAAATAATTTCTGCTTTTGTATTTCTTATTTCCGTACACGAAATAAAAAACATACCTACTACAAAAAAAAATATGTACTTTTTCATTTAATGACCTGTTGCTCCTTTCCTTGTATCTCCTTTTGATATACTGCTTGGTGCTGCTGGGAACCCTTTCAAATTATATGGTTTACTGGTTTTGTTTTGAGGAACATACTTACCAGTTTTCAGAGCTGTGGCTTTTTCACCTTCGGACAATCCTACTTCCATAGTTCCTACGTTCATTCCTCCAACCTTAACATCTTCTTGCTTTGTTTCTGGCAATCGTTTCCTTTCTCCATGGTCTTTAAATGGAATGCCTTCCCAATTTGGTGCATTTTCTGGTGCAGTCGCTCCCGCCCCCTTAAAATGTTGCTCTACATCATTAATTAACTCATCTCCTGTTTTTTCAACAGCGACAATTCCTCCCATTCCATCATCACGATAGTTATTTTTTTCGAAACCAGCAGAAAAAGCATTAGTTGGTAAATCTTCATAAGAGTAATAACTTTCATTAGCCCCTTTTCCAAAAACAGCAGCTTGTAATAATCCATTTCCACTTGCTGGTTCTACTACATCCATTTGAGTTTTACCATATTTTTGGACACCAAAGTAATGCTGTAAATCAACCCATCCATTCTTTTCAGTATAAACATATCTAACCGCGTTAGGGTCTTTTTGAACGAACTCCAAAATATCATTAATACTTTGGTTTTTCAAATTTTTCCATTGAGCTTTTGCTTGTTCGATTGTTCCTGCTTGATTTCTATCTGGTTCTTCTCCGCCTTTATCAATCATTAAAATTGGAGAATTCCCAACAAAAGAATAAGGACTTAAATCAGAGTATTTAGCTGTTTTAGGGTCAACTGACATAAATCTACCCAAACGAGGGTCGTATATCCTCATGCCATAATCATACTCATTACCACCTCCATAAGTCTCATCATCCTTTTCTTTTCCGTTGAAGCCGTAACGGTAAGGGTTAATGAATATTTTTCCCGAAAGACCTCTCCCCTTAGCTTCCATATAAATATATAAAGGGCTTTCCAAAAGGATGGTTTTACGATTTATGTAAACCTCGTAAAAAAATTAGTAGATACAATCTAGTTGAGGTGATATTTTTTCAACATGTAAGAATCTGGTGTTTTTTGTAATTATAATTTACTCAGCTCGTTTTTAGTTGCTGGAAGACGAGTCTGAATTGGTACTGAAATATAAAAGGGTAAAGGGTACCTTTAAACCGCTATATTTTAAAACAGTTTAAAGGTACCCTATCCTGATGAGAGAAAAAAGCTGATTCACTGAAAGTTTTAAGCCTTTATTAGAAGGGAACCTGAATTCTAATAAATAACTGAATTCAGAATATAATGCACGATGGAATTCACAAACAAGAATATAAGTAGGTGCAAAAACGTATGTACAAAGGGGATACAAAGCGTATGACCAAATGAATAAACAAATTAAAGTGCAAACGAGTGCACAATGGAATTCACGAACTAGTGCACAAATAGGTGCACAATGGAATTCACAAACGGGTGCACAAATGAATTCACAAACAATAATACAATTGTTTGTACAAACCTATGTACAAAGGGGAAGACAAGCATATAGCTAAATGAATAAACAAATTAAAGTGCAAACAAGTGCACAATGGAATTCACGAACTAGTGCACAAATAGGTGCACAATGGAATTCACAAACATCTGGAAAATAAATTAACGAATTAGCTACAGTATAATTTCAGGAATTATTTACTAAGAGTATAAAATGTTCCATTACCGCCTACACCAACTCTTTTAATAAATCCGAGTTCTACCATTTTAGAAAGGTTTTTGGAGGCAGCTCTGTGGCCAACCTTAAACAGTTTTTGATATTCGGTATTCGTTATTTTTCCTTTTTTCTTCAGATAATTAATTGTTTTCATTTGGTTAGCAGTTAACACTACACCATAAATTGAAGATGGTTCTGCTACCGCAATTTTACGTTCAGAAACTTTTGGTTCAACTTTTTTAAACAGCACATTAAATCCCGTGGGCTGTTCTTCAAATTCAGGGGTTGGCATACCAGATGCCTTACAAGCTTCTAGTATCCGTTTTACACCACTTCCATAATGTTCAATAGCTTCTACGTCATATAAAGCTTTAGCAATATTTTTATTTCTAGGAATAGAAGTATGATTGGGATTTCTATACATTTCCATGGTCATTCCAAATGGAAGTGTTCCAGGATTCCATATTACTATACTATCATCATTTATCTTTATAGTAATTTCATTTCCATCTGAATAATCTCTATGGCAAATCGCATTGATTACAGCCTCCCTTATCGCATCAAGGGGGTATTCCCATACTTCTTCACGTTGTGCTTTTTTTCCAGTAATAATATACTCAACACTAATATTCCTTTGTATAACAGACATGGTTTTGTCTATCTGTTCGAATAAATCTCCTTCGATATAGTTATCATCTATAATTCTTGCTCCTTTTAATCGTCCACAGTGTACTCTGGCATGTGGGAGGAATTTACTAGGGTCATTGCCAAATAAAAGTATAGCTGCCCAAGTGGGTTTATTATTAACTACAAAACCTAACTTATGTAATATTTGTAGAGGTGAATCTGTGAATTTTCTTCGTTTTGAAGCTATACTTCGTTGCATGTAAAATTTAACTTTTTTCATGCTTATGTCTCGTAAGGAAGCTTTAAGAACTGGTAGTCCATCCCAGCTTATCCCTACTGACCCCATGTATATCTCACTTACTTGGTGTAATGGTATCTGGCGATTGCTATTAGAAACTCTTAAATAATATCTACCATTTGCAGATACTGGTTTTACTTTTGTGTTGGGTACTTCAATAATAGCAACGTGCTGGTCTTTTATTTTTTCCGAGTGTATATCGACAACCAATTTAGGTTCTGTTGCCTGTGAAATCTGGTTAACCCAATCTTTTAAAGTTTCTTTGCCAATTGAAACTCCCTTTATTTCTCCTTTATCTGTAACACCAATAAGAATTTTCCCTCCACTTTTACTAGCAAGAGCTGCGGCAGAAACAATAGCCTCACTCCCGAAACTCTGTTTGAATTCCAGCGTTTCGCTTTCACCTTGTTTTATCAGATTAGATATCGTCATAACTCCTTCGATGTAAATATACAAACAAGACTTAAATTTTTGTCTTTATAATTTCATACTTCCATCCTCAAAATGAAAATATAGTTCCATTAAGTATTTGCTTTCTTTTTTTTGTGACCGAATTCTTGTATTAATGCGTTAGCCGTATTAAAATCATCTATCCATTTAGATACACGTTTTTTTAATTCTTTATCGACAAAATTTCTAAAGCGGTAATAATTCTTATGCATAGCATAAGTATCATTGTATGTGTCAATATATTCAGTAAGGTTAAATTGAATAAACTCTTTTTTCAATCTATCTAAATCTTCCCTTATCAACTTTACAGAAGGTCGAGGTGGATTGGAGGTTGAAATATCTCTCGCATCTTCTGGAAGTTGATATGGTAGTTTAGCTGGATTATTTATGATTTGTTCTATATACTTTTCAAATTTAGCTTGGTCTTCTTTATATTCAATATATCGTTCCAAGTTCACACCACGTTCTTTTAATTCCTTGCCTAATTCCACAATATCTTTTTTATTGAAATAGAGGTTATTTCCCCGTTTAAAATAATTTATGAATTTTAATTCGTTTATAAGAAACTTAGATGGATTATAGGGAGCATGTCGTATAATTTTTTTTATATCAGAGCCTTCAATCCACTCCCCTCTTTGGATAGATAGTTTTTGAAATTCAACTGCCACCTTATCAATAGCTGTTTTGGAAAATTGCAATTTTTGTGGTAATTCAGAAGTACCAACCACTTTGGCCAGTAGAGTTTTTATGGATTTGATTTCATTTAGTATTTTATCTTGATTATCCATTTTGATTAATTAAATCCTAATTAATTTTGATATGTTCTTTAAAATATTCTCTCAAATTCTTATCACAGACATAAATATAGGTTCCTTTAACTCCACGGAACATTAAAGTCTTGTATATATTGATAATGTAGGTCTTTAATTCTTCGGCATCTTTGGTCTTTATACCAACCTTGCCATTTCTGTCATGGTAATTCTCTTTTTTAATTATGATTTCATTGGTAATAGGGTTATACGAGATTTCATTTCCAAAAATGATTCCAACATAATTTAAATCGTAGCCTTGGGTGGTATGGATACAACCTACCTCATGTTTCGCTGTTTTAGAATTTATCCAATCAGCGTTAGTGCTATTCCATTTTAAATTAATTCCCTCTATTTTAATGTCTGTTGCACTCTTTTGGTTTTTTGATTTCCAGACCCAAGAATAACCAGCTACCAATCGGCAAAGTCCAAACTCATCTTCTTTTATATTAATTGCATCGATTAATTGTTTCATAGAATCAAATAACACGAATTCATAATCTTTGCTTTTGAATATTGATTCGTTTTTCTTGAGTTTGCAAGTCAATAGCTTATCTACATATTCTATATAATCAATACCGCCTTTAACCCTGTGCTGAGATTTAAGTTTTAATACGGAAGATTCTTTTTTACTTTTTAGTGAAATGAATTTTTCTTTCCTAATATCTGATGGCTTTATTGATTGGGCCATATCATAAAAAAATATCTGGTGTTTGCTTTGTTTTAAAACCCAATCTAGTTCATCTCCTGCTTCACCTAACTTAAGGGTTTCATTATTTTCATCAAAACTTCTGTAATTGGTGATACCCACTCGTCTCCTCAATCTATGGGCTTCATCCACAATTAAAATATCGTATTTTTTATTTAGAACTTCAGAGGGGCCGATAACCATATTGGCTCTTAAACCTTTTATATTTCTGAATACTTTTTTAAGTGTACTTCTTAAAGAGGTCATCGGAACAACCAAACCTATTTCTAGGGTCTTATATTTCTTTTTGAATGAGTTCAATAAATCAAGCTCTTCTTTATCCTCAATATCTTCTTCATCTTCTAAGTTTTGATAAGCACTTACCAATAATTTAATCAGATATATAGCTAATATTGTTTTTCCAGTTCCTGCACTACCTTCAATAAAAATTGAATTTTTGTCATTTTCAATAAGTAATTTAATTAAACTTAACGTGACCTCATACTGGTCGATACTTAATGATTTGTATGGAGAATAGATAAATAGGTCTGTATTGTTTATCTGTTTTAAGTCATATTGAGCCAGCTTTCTCTTTTTTAGTTCCAGCCATATTTTCTGAAACATCTCTAGATATTTCTCTTGCTCATAATACGTATGATAAACTAATCCAGGACTTACATTTTGTAATTTATACTTTTTATCAGCCGCTATATATTTAATTAGATTGAATTCTATATCTAACGCGGCAGATTTGTTGAATTCGTCACTGGTAATCAAATGAAGTGTATTTAGTCTTAGCCTATCTTGGTTAGATAGATGGTTTCGCATTCTTTTATATGCATTGGTTGACTCGCCAATATACGCTTCTCCAATTTTATCGTTGCTAATAATATAGATTAAAGGCCAAAGGTTAATAAATTTATCTTCGGTGATAGCTTTGACGGAACTTTCATCAAATTTGTAATCGGTAATGGAAAAAGTTGCTTTAGGTCTTTTGGCACTCATAGGTCTGTGTATTTCTTTGCGTTTCCCTTTGATTTATCTACAGGATACTTTTCACCATTTCTTTTGATTTTATCTAAAACTATTTGTTTTACATCAAATCCATATTTATCAGCTAAAAGCAATGAAAAAGAAAAAATATCGGCTAATTCTTCTTTTACCTTTTCTTTATCTGCTTCTTCTGAGGATTTCCAAAGAAACACTTCCAGTAACTCTCCAGCTTCAATGTTTATGGCCAGTGCCAAATCCTTAGGATTATGAAATTGTGCCCAATCTCTTTCATCCCTAAATTTAACTAGCTGTTGAATCATTTCATTTAATTCGCTCATCTTTTGTAATTAAAGTTTTGTTCGTATTGAATATATTAACTTAAAGGATTGTGATAAAAATAACTAAAGATTTTAAGTTACTTCGAAATAATCAGAAAAGGTTTCTTGATTAAAATTGTCTATCACAATAATTCTAATATTACATGGTTTTTTAGGAAACACGCCCATCAAAAATTGATAATCACTATCTATTTTTTCTGTTGTTAAATTTCTTTTTATTTCCTCTCTATTCAGATTTTCTCTAATGTAATTTAAACGTTCCCCATTTATTTCAACATCCAAATATTTAATTTTTACTTGCTCAAATTCTTCTTGATTTTCCTCTTCTTCCAATTCTTTGTAAACATGAATAGAAACAGCTGGCGTAGAAGTAGTTGAAACAATTGGATTTCCGCCCCTCTGGTAACGATTAATATGAACTTTATCACGCTTGGAGTTTGCAAAGACAATTCTGAAAGCCATATTTTATTTTTTACGTTTATATAAAGTTAAGTCTATTTCAGCAGATATCAATTATTTATGTAGGCTTCATTACATTTTTCACATATATCTATACCCGTAATGCTTGAATTAAATTCATCACCGCAATTGCCGCAAATATCAGTATCATCCAACAGCTCTACATAGCTATTTTCTATCATTCCTTTTCTATCAACTTCTTCGATATATTTAAAACTCAAATCACATCCTTCGCAATGTTGAATCTTATTCTTTTTGTAAGATATAAAATTCCATATTTCGCCACACTCTGGGCAAGCAATATGCTCTGTACCACAATTATTACAAAAACCACATTCAGTTTTTGTTATCTCTTCTTGTTTATATTCAACAACTTCATCTGGGCTTAAACCATCAAATTCAATACTTAATTGATTTTTATCTTTTCTTTTTCTTAAATCAGCAATGCTTATTTCATTATTAAAATTTAAAGTGCCAATAACTCCGTCGTCTGTATCACATACTTCACATAAATATTCTTCATCTATACCTGAAAGCTCTTCAACCCATTTTAGCTCACGCTCATTTACTAAATCTTCATTTAGAGTGGTGTTTAAGGCTTCCGAAAGGGATTTATAAAAATGTGAGTTACTTAAATCTATCTTTACTTGTAATGAAACGTGTAGTTTATCATTTGGAAAAAACTCTTTTTTATTGCTTGTTACAAAATGCCCTCCTTTAATATTATTTTCTTCCAAGTAATTGACAAACTGATGAAATATTAAACAATCTGCAAAATTATTTTTTCCATTTTCAAAAGGAAACTTCTTTTCAATTGCTAATTTAACTACCGTCAAAGATGTCTTTTCATCTGTTTGAAGCAGAACAGTATTAGGATGATTAAAAATTTCTTCTACTCTTTCTATATTCTTTTTTGCCTTATTTAGAATTTCTGCTTTATGTTTTTTTAGTTCGGTGCGTAGTTCATTAATTTTATCTCTAAGTTTTATAAGCTTTGTACTTTCACTTTCTTCCTCATCTCCCCATAAAAAAAATGGAAAATCCAGCTCGTTCTCTAAAAACTCGTTAAGATTTCCTAAGTTTTCTATATGGTTATTTGTTGAAGCCTTAGTTTGTGTGATAATGAATTTGTCTTTATTTCTGTTCCATTCTGTTTTAATTATTTCGGGTAATAATAGTTTAATATTATTACCTCTTATTTCATCATAAAGTCTATCTAATAGTCTTGGTGGTTCAAGTCCATTAGATATGTTTATCCAAATATTTGTATCGCAACAGAGGTATATCACTAATTTATTTTTATATTAAAAATAGGAATTATTTCGATTAACATTAGAATTACCATCATCTTTTGTTTTATCGAAAAATTATATGACAAAGATATTTTTCAAGACTTTGTACATTTACAAATAATATTTATCAGATAGTACACAATTTATAAAGGGATAATAAAAGTATTATCTTTATAAAGTTAAAAATAAGATTAACTAGGATAGCTAGATTCTAGGTATGAATTGCAATTAATAATAAGATTCAATGGGACAATATGATGCTTATTTAATATGTAAAAATGGACATGGGGTAAACGCTGCATATTACAGAAGCCCATCATTCAATAAAATTTTTTGTACATCTTGTGGTTCAAAAACATTGCATCAATGTCCAAATTGCAATAAAGATATTAAGGGAGAATACCACGTTGAAGGAGTCATTTCGTTTTTAAAACCACCACCTATCCCAAATAGTTGCGATAACTGTGGAAAAGATTTTCCATGGAAATCTAAAAAAGCTCAAATCAAAAATAATGTCAAATCAAATAGTAAAGATGATATACTTTTATTAGAAACAATTATGGACAAATTTCATCTTGTTGTTAAGCAAATGCGACAACGACATGATAGTCGTGAAACGCTTGACGTTCAAGATGAATATGATGTTCAAGATTTATTACACTCACTTTTAAAAATATATTATGAAGACATACGTACAGAAGAATGGAATCCAAGTTATGCTGGTAGTAGTACCCGTTCAGACTTTCTTTTAAAAAATGAGAAGATAGTTATTGAAGTTAAGAAAACAAGAAAGAACTTACAAGCCAAACAGTTAGGCGAACAATTAATTATCGATATCGCTAAATATAAAACGCATCCTGATTGTAAGTTATTATTTTGTTTTGTTTATGACCCTGAAGGATATATCAACAATCCATCAGGAATAGAAAACGACTTAAATGAAGATAATAAAGATAAAATGAAAGTAAAACTAAAAATTGTACCTAAAGGTCATTAAAATAATCAGCAATTAAATAATAATTTTTCACGTTAAGTGGAAATTCAAACCTAAGATGATATGGAAGTCAATCAAACAAATAAGACAGATTCAAGTTTTGATATCATTGGATTAGGCAAAACCGCAAAGGCCGTACCTTCAGAAGTATATGTTGAAACTGCTAGAAGCCTAATAGATAATTTTAATAAAATCGTTGCCCCACTTACTGAAACAACTAGCGGCATTGGTCGGTACATACGGCAAAAATTTGACAATATGGTGGAGGTTGAGAAAGTGATAGTAGCTCATACTATTCAAAAAGCTATTGAAAAAGCTGAAAAGAAAGGCCGCATAAGACAACCCTCTCACATAAAAAGTTTTATTCATTCTTTTGAAGAAGCTTCCAAAGAAACTGACCCAACTTTACATGAAATGTGGGAGAACGTTTTAGCGAGTCAAATTACTGAATCGAATTTTCATCCACGTTATGTTGGATTTCTTTCGAGTTTAAGTGCAGAAGAGGCAAACCTTTTATCTAAGTTGAATACAATTGATAATTTAGGCAAAGACTTTAGCGGATATTTTGGTTCACCTAGAGATGCTTTTAACCATTATGTCCTTAAAAATTATGATACTGAATTATATAAATGGTCATATTCATGTAACATTTTGTTAGAATTTGAACTTGCGGAAGTAGTTGCTCCAAATAATGGAATTTATAAAGCAAAAGATAAGGTAACAATACTTTTTTTAACTAATTCGGGAAAAAGATTTTTGGACGTAGTCAATTAATTGTTGCAGAGCTTAAACTATAAATTTATAACATAAATGTTAGAGAAAAGTCGAAAAGGTTTATAAGATTTAAAATTAATTTGTATTTAAAATGACCCCAGAAGAAACAAAAGCTTTTGACGAATTCAAAAAAAGATATTCAGTTAAACCAGATTTAGGTTTAAAAACAAGAATGAGTGTATTATCAAGTGCACTATTTATTGAGGAACTAATTGCAAGATTTCTTGGTGGTATGCTTGGTATAAACGACACATCAGGAACAATTTCTCTTGGAAATAAAAACACTTCACTTTCTTTTAATCAGAAGGTTAATCTTTTAATAGATATTGGTGCAATTGAAAAAGATAATAGAAAGAAGTTTCAACTTTTTATGGAAATAAGAAATCAGTTCATGCACAATATGGCTGCTAAGTCTTACGAAGCTTGTTTTTCTTTTCTTGATGGGTCTGCTACATTCTTATTAAAGTCTTATCCGCAAAAAGCAACTTTATCTAATGAAAAACAATTAGAGCAAGCTGTTTTAGATTTGGCTGTTGAAATAACAAAATTAAGTATGAATATAACAAAACAAATAACAGAAAAACATAAGATAATTGTAGAACACGAAACTAATAAGATGATGCTAGATGCACTTTTAGAAAGTGTAAATAAAGTAACAGCTCAAGTTAATGGTACTTTTGAAAGCATGATAAAGAACAAGAAAAAAATCTCAGCAAAAGCTCTTGCTGGTTTCGGCACGAATATTTCAAAGTTAATACAGCTAAACACTCAAAAAAAATTTAATCAAAAAGTTAAAGAAGCAAAAAAACCTTGGGAGTAGTGTTTTTTTATTTTTAACCAGCAACAAACTTCATAAATTATTTCTACTTCTTTAGAGGCTTCACCGTATAGGTCAAAACATTCGCCATTTTATATAAAAACTTAAAAGTCCAGACTCGATATACATCTGGCTTAATCAATCCAGCTTCAATAGCAATGCTTTTAACTGTTCTTAAATTTCTTTCACCGTTTTGAGTATAGATTTTATCCTTATATTTTTTGGATAATTTCACTTAGTGTTGTTGTTTTCATATTTACTGTTTTTAATTGTTACTTTTTTATTTTAACGGATGCCACTTGTTTATTTTCTCTAGCTGCTCGTTGATGTCTTTACGCCTGTATTGTTCTGTGCTGCTAGTCCACTTATGACCAGCAAACAACTGTACGGCTTCCAAAGGTTGCTTATATACATTAAGCATATTTGATATAACACTTTGTCTTATGGTTGATGGTGTTAAGTTCCTATCCATAAACAAACCTTTCAGCGGGTCAATCATAGCTTGTATGCCATCCACAGTTTCACGCATGCCACGTGTTGTTATCAGTAAACAATCGGTATTTGATTTGAGCAAGTTTTGTCGGGACGTATTTATGTAATTTATGAGTAATGTAATTTGGTTCGATTTTAATTCCAATGTACGTGATGCATTCTTTGGACTACCTTTTATATAGATAGTACCTTTGTCTAAATCAATATCTCTTAATTCTAATCTGCATAACTCCGCTGATACCAATGCTTGGTAAATTAGTAGTGATATAATAACCTTGTTTCTTAATTCAAGATTTTTATATCGGTTTTCTCTGGTCATTAGTTGCTCCAGTTCACTAGGGCTAAATAAATCCTGTAACTGTATAGCTTGTTTCTTTCTTTTTAAACGGATACTTTTACATGGGTGGTCGGTACGTTTACCAGTTTCTAATAGGTAATCATAATATCTTTTAACGGCTGCAAAATGTGGGCTTATCTTAGATACATCTTTAGTAACTTTTTTAATCTCGTTGATGTAATTGATAATATCGGCATACATCAAACGCATAGCATTCGGGTGTTTCATCAAAAAAACATCTATATAATACAGATATGTTTTTGCTGTCTGGTCGGTGTGATTGCGATACATATATTGCTCTAAGCTTTCGGACATACGTTGATTATTTTAAAAGTATTTGTTTCATTTTTCTGCGTCTGGCATATACGTTTACTGTATCAATTTCAGCATGACCGAGATAGTCCCGTACAAATTCTATGTTAGCACCGTTATCCAAAAGATGGGTAGCAATGCTATGCCGTAAACAATGCAGCGTTATTTCTTTGCTGGTCATATCAACATTGTTTGTTTTGGCAATCAACTCTTTTAACCTTTCGTTGATATGGTCGCCCTGCATACGCTTGCCTTTGTTATTTACTAAAAATGCTTCGGTTCTTTCTTTCTCGTTATCTGCAAAATAGATGTGTCTTTCGTTGATGAGGTAATCTTTTAACTCGGCTATGATGTTTTTTGATAGTGGTATTTCTCTGCGTTTATCGTTTTTACCTGCACGTACAATTAGGATACCGCTAGTTAATTGCACATCAATAATATTTAATGTTTTAATCTCTGAGCGTCTGGCTCCGCAGCCATAAGCAATATTTAATATAGCTCTGTCTCGTTTGTTTTCACATACAGCGTATAGGTTACGTATCTCATCTATGGTTAAAATATTTCGTTGTTTGCCTTCGTACCTTGCTTGCTTTGGCATAACTATTTTTTTATCTATTAAACCTTTATCCAGCATATAGTCAAACAATAAATCTATACTAAACAGGTGGTTTGATATGCTGGATGAACTTAACACACCTTCGCTTTTTAGATTTGGTCGGGTGCTTAAATATTCATAGTAAGCAATCATGTTTAACGGCTGCACTTTTTTTAAATTATGTATGCCGTTATTTTCCATATAACATAAAAACTCTCTTACATTTGCTTGGTAGCCATTGCCCGTTTGTCTATATCCATAAGCCTTTATCATTGCATCGTACTCGCTTAATAAAAGTTGATAGCTGGCTGTCTGTAGTTCAAATCGGTTATTCATTCTTATTGTTTTTTTTGTTGACCATCGTACTGATTTTTTTGCTTGCTATATATACACCTCTGGGATTTTGGGACGCTACCAGTTCAGCCCTTTAATATTGTGGTTTCTAGCGTCCCAGGGTGCTTATTTTAACTCCGCTATCTGGTTCATTAGTTCGGCTTTTACCCTTTGTCTTATCTTATCCATGTCATCCCAGTAAACTATTTTATACTTATAACCTTTGTTGGCAGAACCTTCAATAGCTTGTATATATTCTAATACTCTCAAATCCTGTATGTATCGGCTTGCTTGAGATTTACTTATATTAAAGGCTTGGCGTATCTCTCTAATTGTAAAGCGTTGTTTATCGCTGCTTTGTTTTTTGATGTGATTTTTTAGCCTTTCAAAAAACTGTCGTAAACTGCTATCCAGTTCATCTATTTTCCACATGATAGCATCAAACATAATAGTACAGGCTTGCTCCAAATCCTCAACAGTTGTTATTAATCTGCCCTGCTCATCTTTGTTTCGTTGATATTGATTAAGCAATGTTATTTGTGTTACAAATTCTTGGTAATGTGTATTTAGCCTTCTTAGTGTTCTTGCTTCAATAGGTAAGTTTAATTTGTTGGCAAAACGATTGACCACTTCATAAGGCTTTAGAGTACGGATACAATTTTGTAAAAGCTCTTTGGCTTGTAGGGCTTCTTTCTCATCTATCAATCCAGCTCTTTGCCTGTTTTGTTGTTGTATGATACATTGGGTTTGCTCTTCGCTTTCATCTACGCCCATTAGAACAGAGCGGTTGAGGTTATCAAAATAAATCTCGGCATGAGTGGTGGCTACCAAGCTGGCAAAATGTGCATTGACCGTTTTGTTTACGGTATGCAAATTGCCATACTTGTCTTTGTGTGGCACGGTGTTGGTTATAAAGCCAGCGGTTTGTAATTCTCTAAAGGCAAACATGGCTCCTTCGTCCATTCCATCAATATCCTGTATTATCATTAGTCTATTAACCAGCTCATCTTTTTTATGGTAGTAAAATGATTTGCTGGACATTCTAGTGATATTGATAACGTCTTCGGATGGCATGAGCTTGGCAATACCATTTATCAAATGTGATTTTCCGCTGCCGCTTGTTCCCTGCACCAAACCATGTAAGGTATTCGGCATCTTATAGGTGCTGGCAATAACAAAAACCATTTTACGATTAGTTTCTTCGCCAACAATACCGCTGGTCGCAATCAAATTATCTATGTTATCAATTAAATTAGGCTGACTTAAAAAGGTAATGGCTTCTTTTTCTTTTTCTGGTGGCAACAGGTTAACCGCTTTATTTTTTTGTCCATATTCCGCTTCTAGTTGTTTTTCTCGGTGCTGGTCTAACAGGTTAGTTAACTTCAAAAGCTCCGCATCCACCAGATTAAAATCTATTTGCTCGGCTTCGCTAATAGTTTTGGCAAAGGCAACAACTTGGTTCCTTTCAAACAGGTCAAATTTATTGCGGTATGGTCTTTTGCTGCCAGCTTCTTCAAAACAAAAGGTCGCTTTTAGTGTTCCTAAATCCGTTGAGATAGTACCCAACACATAAAATTTTCCTAGCGTGGCCTCATAACACATTTTGTTCTCATGGATTTGCTTTAAAACGCTTTCGGTTTCTGCTGGCACCTCTACCTCACTAGTGCTGATATGGGTGTTTAGGTTAGCTCCTGTAACCTCACTAATACTGATTTTGCCTGTGAGTAATTCAGTTATTCCATGCAATCCATAAGTAACCCACATATCGTTTAGGCTATTGTCTTCGGGTAATTCAACATACGTAATTTTAAAGCGTTTATACAACTCACTTACATATGTATGCGTTACTGTTTTGGGCGTATTCCTTTCTGGTATAAAAACAATTTCTTTTAACTGGCTTAGTTTATCTATGGCTTTATATCTTTCATCTGACATTTTACCATCATGCAATGCGATAACAGCATCCCTGTTATTCATAAACTTAGATTCCAAAAGTGTAGCCGCATCCAGTATAGTATCGGTAATAAATAATCGTTCCGTTAACTGGTGCGGATGACTTGGGTAGATACCTTCTTCATTAAGATGTTCGTCTGGCTGATTAGCTACATTGATACGGATACCGTAAAAGTTTACGGTTTCTTGGTTATCATTTTTCAATGCAAACACAATCGCTTCTTTACCAAAGGCGGTGTAAGCCTTCATCTCTGGGCTTCTTACGGCTGCATTGCTTGGAGTTAAAAAACCAATGCTTAAAAGTTCATCAATAAAAGTCTGTTCCCTTCGGTGGTGGGTTTGACCAGAGCTAAAACCAATACCCGTTAGGTCCATTGATAAACCGTGGCTTTCCAGCCATGCTTTGGCATCTTTGCTTTTAGCGGCTCTAATTCCATTGTTAAAGCTGGCATGTAGCGTTTTAAATATGTACTTTTTCTCTCTCATGTTTTTAATTTTTAGAAAAAGCAATCCTACCCCCATGTTTAACATGAGAAAAAAGTAGAATGCAACTGGTTTGATTTTTTGGTCTAATCCTTTAGTTTAGACAAAAAGATTCCACTAGGTTAGGTTACCCATTTTTGCACATTCATTATTTTTAATTGATTTTTACTACAAACCGTGGTTTTTAACCCGTTTTTTGATGATTTTTTGTTAAAATTGGTATTTTTTGGTGTTTTTTCATCATTACTAGCTTGCCTAACAAAGGTACTAAGAAATCTTGAGACTACCAAATTTAAAATGTTAAATTTCATTGTCACATCGAAAATAGTGTTATAGATTGTAATTATCATTTAAGCAGCTAATGGTCTTAATGACCTTTTATATAACTGTAACACGGTGGCGGCTAAAAACTGCTTACCATATCTCGTTTTAAAATTCAAATTATTTAAGTAAGATGCAATCGCTCTGTAGGTCATACCTTTTTCTTTACAGTTGCTAATGATAGATTGTGCCTGTCTGTTTCTATCATTGGTCAAAGCATTTTGCTTTATTATAGAAACCCCTTTAGCTCTTGCATCATTATTTAGATTCTCAGGCTTACCAAGCTTAATACCTTTTTTCTTTAGCTCACAAAGGGCTTGTCTTGTTCTTGAACTGATTAATTTTGCCTCCTGTTCAGCAAGAGCCGAGAAAATATGTATCGTAAAATTATTAGCACTTGGCATATCAACCGCTATGAACTCAACACCAGCATCCATAAGCGAGCTAACGAAGTTGACATTTCTCGCTAATCTATCGAGCTTGGCAATTATTAAAACTGCTCCTTCTTTTTTTGCAAGCTGTATAGCCTTTAGAATTTCAACACGTATTTTTTTATTTGTACCTGTTTCGACTTCTTTAAACTCCTCTATTAATTTCCCATCTTGACTATCTAAGTATTTTGTAACTGCACTTTTTTGAGCAGCTAATCCTAAACCACTTATACCTTGCTCTTTTCTGCTTACTCTGTAATAGGCTATATATTTTTTCATATTTGATTATTTTTTGAGCTTTGTAATAAATCATGAATGTTCATTTATGTTTTATTACAATGCAAATATTCCAGGCATTTTTGGATTAAACAAGAAAAAACCAGGTTTTCCTGGGCTTTCAAGGTATCGAGTCTGTCAGCACTATTCTTTTTAGGTTTATGTTATAATAGTTTTGTTTGATGCGCTGCGCGCATCAAACGGGACATTAGTATCTTATTTGGAGGGGGGGGGGAGCGGAATTGGGGGGGAGGCATTGAGGCGTAAGCCTAGAGCGGAGCTCTTCCATTGAAGTGGGTTTATAAAAAGGTTTAACAGCAATTTGATTGATATAGTTGCTTCGCTATATCTTATATAGTATGGTTTATAATTGTCTTCGACAATATTTTAGTTGAGATGGCTTTATAAAAGGTTGCATATAGCATATCTTCAATAAAAACAAATACCAACCAATCTCAACAAAATTCTGGTATAGTTATTTTTATACCGTAGGTATTTTTATACTTTAGGTTATATCATACATTAGGTAATAATTATACAGTAGGTTATTATGGTATGTTTTGGTATTAGCCAAAGACAATTTATCTTTATATAAAGACAAATTGGTGGGTATGGTATATAAAGCATCTTCAACTCAGAAAAAATATTTTAATAAAAAGACGAAATGTACTTGACTTAGTTATTTTTTATCATTAAAATTATAAAAGTAGCCCCTAAGTGGGCTAACACATAACATTTAGATTATACAATATGAAATGTCTAAACAAAAAACAATCAAAGAAGTCTACGCAGATGCGTTGTTCTGGGCTATGTCTCCCAAATCAAAAGGCAACACCTACCACCTAACACGAGTTGAAGAATCCGTCCTTAGAAAACTCATACGTTACGATAAAACCAGTCCAAGGATTGACTATACCAATGATTGGATAGCCAAGCATACCTTTTTAGATGAAAGTCAAATAGAAAAGGTTATACCAAAACTTGACAAAAAAGGTTTTATCAAAACGATTCATTTTACACTAAAGAATGATGAAGGTCAAAAAATAAAGCGTAGAATAATCAATATCAAATGGGACTTTATCGAATTTGTTTTATCATGTGTTCCCAAATCTGATTTACGAGAAGAAACCAGCATGAATGAAAAGGAATCAATCATAACCGATGGTATTGATTCGGTTTCAATTATGGAATCAAAAGAAACAGGGCCAATCACTCAAACGCAAAAAGCTATTGATGGGCCAAGCGTCAATGAGGAGGTTATGATAACAAAACAACAAGCACCAAAACCAATTCAAGAAATAAAAAAAGAAGTTGATGTAAAAATGCTAGATATTGTTGAAAACGTTATAAGGTATAAAGATTTTTATCAGCTAATCATTAAGAATATAAACAGCGGCACTAGATACCAATTTATTCCAGTTAAGATAAAGCAAGAAGATAGCAGCATTACCAATGATGAAGCCATGTTATTACCAACTGGAAAAAAATATGCTTTAAAATCATTGTTATTGAAAATTGAGCCTACATTATTTGATAAAGTTTATTAATCAACAACAATAGGTAAAGGTCAATGCCCATTACCTAAAGCCTATTTTCTTATCCAATTTTTTTGAAAAAAATTTTAAACGCATATTCATATACTGATATATGCGTTTATTTTTTCAGCCTTTATAAGGCAAGAAACCGCACTAGCTTTTTGATATTGAGATACGTGAGGAGGGCTGGCTAAATATTTCAACGGGGACGGGAGGGGCTGAATGCGAACAGCATTATATATGTAAGACCTAACAAATTATGTATGTGAAACTTAGTATTTAACCCTTTAGAATATTTAGGGAACTTTTTAGAAGCGTATCGGAACAAAAAGGAACAATAAACCACCGTTTTAAACATATTCTTTTTGATGATGTTGTGATATTTATATAGTATGAAGAAAGTAATTAAGATTAGTTATAGTGCCGCTAAACACTTATTAAACAACATTCAACCTAACAAGTCAATTAAGATTAAAGTTTCAGATGCTAACCGCATTTTAGATAGCGGTAAAGCAAAATAAAAAAGCACCGTTTTTAAGCGGTGCTTTCTTGTTTGTGTAGTCTCTGTTTTTAATGATTAACCCAAGTACATCTATACTTACCACCAATGTACCATGATTGTTGAGCATTTTGACCATTTATTGGAGCTGCCCCAATCCATCGCAAACTAGTACCATTGGCTGTTACATTAGTCAATACATCATTATATGTACAAGTTTTCTCAGTAGTGGTAAGCTGAGTATTATTGTAAGGTATATGTCCATTTTTATCAATTAGCAAATCAACAAAATTGGATGCGATATTAGAATTAAAAAAACAATAAACACTATCTACCTCTAATGTAAGTGAATCATATTTATTCATAAGGATTGGTGTTTTTAAAACAGCAGCTGTATTTTGAATATTCTGAGCTAATACCAGCCACCCATTATTACTTCCGTCATTGAAGTCTATTTGTGTTCCGTAACTGGCGGCGTTTATTTTATGACCATTCAGATACAATCTAACGGTATTAGTATCATAAAAGAACTTGAAACTTTTTGCAAATGTCGTATCAAGTGATGTTACCAAAGTAGGTGTTGGTAATGTGAATTTCAGATTAAACCAAACACTATCTTTAGAAGTTGTTGTGTTTGAAATAACTGTTACCATCGATACAGCCGTACCTGTGTTACCTGCCGTTGTTCCTGTAACCGTGTAGCTGGTAGTTAAGCTTGGTGCTACGCTGATGGTATTGGTTGTTGCACCTGTACTCCATGTATAAGATGTTGCACCGCTAGCGGATAGTATAACCGATTGACCAGCCGTAATAGTTGCACTATTAACCATTATAGTAAGCGTTGAGGTTGTGCTTGCTGGTGGTGTAGTATGTGAACTGGCATTGGTTGGGGTATTGTTTTGTTTTTGACATGATGCAAATACGATAATCAATGCCAATAGTGTTATTAATTTTTTCATTTTTTTGATTTATGATTATTACATTAAGTAAGAAAATACACCAAGTAAAACACCAATGACACCCAACACTAACGATAACACAATATGAGCAACACCATGACCTATACTGCCTTTGCTTATGGTTACAATTCCAACAACTATACCAGCAGTCAAAAATAAAATCGGATAAAACAATAAGCTAACACAAGCCATTATGTAACCAGATACTATCAATCCATTGTTATCATTTTGCTTTCCAATATCATTAAGAATAGTTACCATTTGTTGAGGTTGTTTGATTCGCTGAACTGGATACGAGCATTTAGGACACATTAAAGCATGTTCAGAGACACTAGTACCGCAATCGGGGCAATGAATAAGTGGCATTTTAAAATTGCTTGTTTTTTATTTTCACGTTATAATATATTTTGGTCGCATTAAATCCAGTATAAAGACCAATAGCAAGTGCAAATACCAATCGAATAACTATTTCTGCTATTTTATCTGGCGATTGGCCTACTGGCATTGCCGCTTGAGTTGAAGATTTGAATAGCATTGAAATCAGATATATACCTATGATATTTATTACTAAAATTATTGTACCCCAACCAAAAGCCCCTTTACTAAAACACCATAGCCAATTGAAAAAGAAAGCCCACCAATTGAATTTACCCCGATAAACTTCTTTGCTGTTATAGATTTGCTCAAACTCTTGTTGATAATAATAATCTAATCCGCTAACATCAACTTTGTCGGTGGTGGTTTCTTTTGTCGGTTGTTCAATCTGTCTGAAATTTAATTTGCTGATTGGATAAGCACATTTTGTACATGCTGTTGCTTGGTCTGAAACTTGAGTGCCGCACTCTGGGCAATGAATTAATGCCATATTTTAAAACTGATTTATTATTGCCAAAGGTAATAAAAATAATTCTAAAAGGGAAATATATTTCCCCTTATAAACAACCATAATTTACCACTTTTCATATGTGAAGTACAAGAAAGAATTAAGCGAATTTAGCAACAGAGTTAAAGCACTCCGAAAGGCTAATAAATTAACTCAACTTGACGTTGCTGAGGCTTTAGATATTGATGTACGAACTATCAAAAATATCGAAGCTGGTTCTTACAATCCAACATTGGTAATAGTTATTGGGCTTGCCAAAGCATTCAAAATTGAGATAGGAGAGTTGTTTCCGTAAATTAGGCACTATTTATGACAGAAAACTTTAAAGAAGCAATCTTAAAGGCATGTGCTTCGGCTGCAAGTATTAATGAAATATTACAAGCAAATGAAAAAAGTAACATTGGTGATTTAGCAGAAGAAATACTCCATTTATTGACAGAAATAGCAAAAGACAATAATGAACCAAGTTTAGAAAAAGCACATTACGTTGATACCAAGGTATTAATTCTTTCAAATTTAATTACCATTATGAAAGCTAAAAATCCGTTAGTATCTGACTTACTTGTTGCTGATATAAATAACTTGGGTTTAGAAATGAAAGAGTTAATTCTCCTTACAGGAAAGTAAATAAATTTTATGGAAACATATAAATTCTTGAACAAAGAACAGTCTAAAGCACTTTTACTAACTTCAATTTGTACATCAGTTGCAGTTTTCTTTTATCATGAAATTAAACTTAACCAGTTAAGCTGCCTAATATTTTTATTTAACAGCATGCTTCCGTTATTTTATTGGTCAAAAATTATTGGAATGCAGAATAAAACAAAAGATAAGAAGGGGCTTTATAAAGTTTTTGAAAAAGATATGTTTTCTACGTCACTTAATTTTTTATGTCTGTGTGCTACTATTGCAAGTTGGGCTGGAGCTCTTTATTTCGGTATACATAAACCATAGTAAAGAAATTTTGACTTGTTCTCGTGATTATTCAAACATTCTCTCAATCCACTTATCCATCTGACGTAATTCCTCATTAACGTTTTCCATGATAAAAAGTTCTGGATAATAGTGTTTGCCAAGCCATGTACTTACTTCTTCGTACTCCGAATGGTCTTTATCTTTTACAATTTCTAGCTTTTCGTAGAAGCCATATACTCCACCACTATTCTCTGGCGGGCAGTTCATCTCACCATCTATGCACATAGGATATGTGTACCAAGTTTCTTGTGGTACTGTTTTTTCAAATTCGATGGTGTGTTCCCAGCTATCACCAAAATCGTACAGGTATGTATATTTTTGTTTCGGCTTATTTAAAAATTGTTGAAGGGTAACTTCACTAGCATCAACATTTTCATTATCGTTTACATCTAACTCAAGTTCTTCATTAGGCAGACATATGGTAGTATCGTTTACCGTGAACTCGAATAGATGGCTATTTGTCCAACCCATAGTTATCTGGATAGTTATATGAAGCTCTAAAAAAGTCATATCTTGATGTACTTGCAACCTACGCCATATAGAAGGGTTTGTTTCATCAAGTGTTATTTTAAGTTGAAGTATTTCGCTCATGCTTTTGTTGTTACTACGAACAAAAATATGGTTTTATTTTTTTAATGTGTTAATACAATTTTCCCAAGTGTGCTAAATAGATGCGTTCCGAAAAGTATTGAGGCGGAGTTTATTTAGTTCGTTTTTTTTCTTTTTTATTTGTGCCTTCTATATCATGTATGGCGTTAACTCCGCCAAATTCAAAGCAACTATCAGGTATTGCTTTAGAAAAGTGAAGGTTTTTTTTAACAAATATTTTAAAATCGTTTTGGGCATTTAAATCAGTTTTAAAATCGACAATCAATAACCCTTTAGTATAATCACTTACAGATTTAGCCCATCTTTTTATTAAGTCATTAATGTGTTCATCTCGAAAGCTATAACCTACTATAAAGAGTTTATTGTATTTTCCATAGGTTGAAACATCCTTAAAGCTTCTATAGTAAAATTCAAATGGATATTCTGTAACCTTTAATGACTTTCCTCCACCTGTTATAATTGCTGGATACAACGTCCAATTTTCAATATGTATTTTCTTATAAATATCATTTATTAAAATATCTTCGTTTTTAAACTTAATTGTTTTATTTCTTTTGTAGTCATAAAACAAGGATAGCGAACCATGCAAGTGATGTAATTCAACCTTTGCATTTGTATAATCTTCTCCATATTTCTCTTCATTCATTGCTGGGTCAAAATCATATTTATATATATCTGATCCCGAATATTTTCCAGACATCGAGCAAAAATCAGTAATCTTACTTGAACCTATATCTTCTAATAGAATTGCTTCTGATAGTAAATCATAATTAAGCGTAAAAACATAGCCTTTTTCGCATTCAGTTAACTGCTTATTCAGAAAAGTTGTAAAACCTTTTAATTTCTGTTCAATTCCTTTTTTAGTCACGTTACCCTGTATAAGGCTTAATATCTGAAAAATATATTTATCGTACAAAGATTTTATAACCGTTTCATGTTTTTCTAATTTTGGGTCTGATAACTTAAATTTTTCTAAAAATATCTTACCTGTATCACTATCTAAAAATTGCTTGTATTTTCTTAAGCTACCGTAGGCAGCTTCTAGCATTGCAAAATTAAATTCAAAATCCTCAAAGTTTAAATTTTCTGCTCCGCACAACTCATAAAAGAATATTTTTTCATCACCTTCTAACCCTTCAATAAATTTTTTTGTGATACTTCGCAATGCAAAATCTGGGGACAATGCCATTGACAAACCATTGCCAAAAAGAAAAAGGGGGCTATTTGAATTCATACTCTCAATTGTTACCATTATAATTTACACTAAATAATTAGGCTGCGTAATTTTAATTCTCATATTCTATCGGAATCTCAGACCAATCCCATCATTATCTATATATAAATAATGATTATCTAATACGTCTTTTTGTTTTGGTACTATTACTTTGATAGAATCAGATAGACCTTCTTTTGCATATTTTTCCGCTTTATGTATTAATAAAAGGCTTGGGAAATCAAATTCATAAAAATCATAAAACCTTAAACGACTCAGTCTGGTTGAAAATAATTTTGTGTATTGATTTGCCTTTAATCTTATTTCAAAATATTTTTCATCATTAATTGTAGTTTCTGAAATATAAAAATATTTCTCATTGAGAAAATCTAGCATTCCACTATAGTATTCTTTTGAAGCAGCATTAAGTAGTTCAAAGTTATATGGAACATTTTCATTAATCGGGTCATGATAATTGCAATGAACTTCATCATACAAATTATAAGCCACTGACGCAATACTATAATTTACTTGAATGTCCCCAGTTTTAGATTGCTTTTTATGCTCATTCATATCGCCAGCATCGTTAGTCCGTCCTTTAGCTTCTATCGCAAAAATTGAATTACTCTTAAATGCCAGAAGGTCTGGCCTACTTCCACTAATGGGCATTCCACAGAGACGCATAGCTGCTTCATAATTAATCGTTAATAAGCTATTATCAATTCTTTTTGATAAGAAATCCGCAATGGCTTTACCAGCTAAATTTGAAAATTGATTTATTTCTGTTGGGTCGTAAAATAAATCATCTGGCCTAGAAAATCTATTGTTATAAAATTCTGTCCGTTGTATATAACCACTATAATGAAAAAGCATCCCCAATGTCCTGATTAAATTTTGTGTTCGAGGAGCAAAGCCTTGGCCTGCCATAGCCAAATGCTTAACAAAAGCTAAGCGAGTCATTGTGTGCGTTTCGTTATGCGTAACGCTATTGGAATCTAAGTAGTTTACATTAATATCCATTGCTGTAATACGTATTACTCTTTTATTTCAACCAGCTTTAAACAACCTTAATTCGGAGTAGCCTTTACAACGTCCCATCCGATTGTACTAGTACCTTCATATTTATCAATTTTTAATTCAAACTGTTTTTCTGAATGTGGAGGAAAAAAATCATAAATAATATAATTATTACTACCAATTACAGTTTGCGTTTTGCTATAATAAGTTACTTTAACTACCACATCCTTAAAATTCGCAACAGTCGCACTATTTTTTATCACCCCATGAACTTTTATACCATTGCCGAATAAGGTTTGATTATAAGTACCACTCGCATTTAAAAAATTAGTTGGTTGTGAACGCTCAATTTCTTCCACTGATTGAACTTGTTCTTGGTAAGAACCATTATTATTACGGTTATTATTACAAGCATTTAGCATCGCTGCTAAAATAAAAAGATTAATTATTTGTTTTATTGTCATAATTGTATGTCAAGTATTTATAGTTTAACTTATTTAATTTGTGCCAAAATATTATCGAACTCTGGATGGGTTATACCTAGTTTTTTAAAGGAGTCGAAATCACCTTTAACACCATCATACCAACTTCGTTTGTCATCAATGTTTTGGCCTTTGTATTTTAGATACATAGTTTTTGCCATATCAACATCTCCACCAAGTAAGTAAGAATGTGCAAGATTACCTTTTATAAAAAGGTCAGTATCATCTAGTTTTTCTCCATCTTTCAAATACTTGGAGGCTTTTAGATATTGCTTTGTAACCAAATAATACCAGCCGATACTATTGTAATCTTTAATAGTTGGAGTTCCACTTGATATGACAGTTTGCATTTTAAGTATCGCATCCCCGTAATTTCCACTCAAAGCTAAAGTGTTTGCATCAGAACGAATTTTATTTATTAGATTAGCCGTTTCTCCTGTTTCATCCAAGCAAGATTTCATATAAGCAGATGTTATTTTATCTACCTCACTACTTGCCATGTTTTGAACGTCTTGAACCTTATAGTTCGTTTGAAGTTTATCGAGCACACATTCACAAACATCTTCAGCTTTTGTTAAATCTTTTTCTGCACTGATACAATTTTTAATGAAGTTTTCTTTAATCTCTTTAGTCCATCCTCTGCTTGCTTTATTATCAACCCAAGGTACTACTTCTAAATAGATTCTTTCGTCCTCTATTATATTTGTGCTATGGAATGCAAAATATAAATCAGTTGGATTACTACCGACACAATCATTTTGTAAAAAAATCACATCCTTATTTATTTCATCAGGGTTTTTATAACAAGCCGTCCCTGCTTGACCATTTTGTATGTAATCATTGGCATCTGTATTATTTAAAAACACAAAGTATCTACATTTGTCATCTCCCGAAATAGCAGACATTAGTGTAGTAGCTGCGGCAGCGGCATTCGTATATGGATTAGGCACTGCATTTAATAAATCTACTAGTGCAGATTCAACTTGTTGGTCTGTTTCAATAAGTGTTATTCTAAATAGAACTTGAGTTGTTCCTGTTGGCACATCTACTCTATGCCAAGTTCTTGCCCCTGCTGCAAGATTGATTTCCTTTATAGTAGAACGGGTTTTATCCCAATAACCACTATTGTCTTGGGCAAAGAGACTAATTGATAATAGCATAGCTAAAAGAGTAATTTTTATTTTCATATTTCCAGTTTAATTATTAATAACAGATTTTACAAGCTTTTCTATTGTAGGTGTTTATCGCATCAGATTTCGTAACCTCAAGTATCTGGCTTTTACACCTATTAATCCCTCTGCAACTACTATTTGAATGGTAAGCATAAGAGTTTTCACTATCGCAGATATAAACCTTAACTTCTTTATTTACGTTTTCAATTAGAGGTTGGTGCTGTGAATTATATTGACCAATGCTAGAGGTTGAGCAAAATAATAACAAAACAACTGGTAGTAGTAATTTGATTTTTCTCATTGTTGTTAAATTAATTTTAACAAACATACAATCTTTAAGTATAATAAAATATACATAAAACAGAAGTTTCTTACATGTAAGTATTATTTTCAATGTTAGCTAACTGTAATAAAAAACGACAGCCGTAACCATCGTTTTAATTTTATAATCTTAATTACAATCCTAACATCCCAAAGTTTTACCCACGCTTACAAAAGCGTTTTAACAAAATAAAAAAGCCAAGCCTACACTCCGCCTTTTATCATTTTCTACTGTATAGTAGTTTTAATTATTTTAAATTTAACATGAAAGTAACTTTTCTATTTAACCTTCTAAGTTGCTCTTTATCTTTTTCACTTACCATTTTATTAATTTCTTTCATAGAATAACTTGGCTTTTTATCACTCATTGTTTTAGTTTCTATATCCGATTCTTTTATACCACGTGCTATTAATATTTTTTTCAATTTTTCTGCTCTCTTAAACCCAAGGTCTTTTATCTTTTCCTTTGAATCAGAATAGCCTATAATGGTTATTAAACATTTAGGATTAGATTTAATTAAATCTACAATAACATTGATTCTTTCTGTAGAATCAATGTTACTATATGTAGATTTATCATAGTCTTGGAGTGTATCAAAAACTGTACTATTGAATTTAAATAGTAAAACAGGTAAATATTTTGTTTCAGTAGCTTTCTTAGCTGAAAGAAGTAATACAAAAAGAATTACTAATATGAATGTTTTTTTTATCATGGTTCTTTATCTGCTGCTTTATTAACTTGTGTATTAACTTTTTCGCCTGTTGAGCCTGGAGCTTCTTCACCTTCTGGAGGAGAGTAACCAGCACCGCAGCCACAATCTTTACCTCCGTTTTTAAGATTACCATTTTCATCTCGACCACCGAAGTATTTTTTATGTTCTGCATCTGGCTCATTACTCTTGGAAGTTTCCGTTTCTAATGCATCTTCTAATGCATGAGCGATAAGTTCATGTGCTATACTTTTTGCAGCCGTTCTTCTGTCTCCAGATTTAGTAAGATTTTTTTTATCATCTGATTTATCAACATTTCCTTTATTTATGGTGTTAAATAATATCTTTCTACCTTGGTCTGCTGTTTCTTGTAAAGCTCCAATAAAAGCATCGTCTATTTGCTTTTCATCAATATATCCACCTAACGCTTTTGCAAGTGCACCTTTAGGATTATCAGTTTTGAAAGCTTCATTTAAAATACTCTTCAAATTTTCATTTGAAAAACCATATGTTATACCACCCGCTCTATCTGTACTTCCTTCAACAACTATTAAATTATAACCTTTGTTCTTATTTACATCTTGAAAAGATTTTCTTGCATCTGTATATACTTTAACATTATCTAATAAACTTATTAATGTAGAATTACCACTTTTTGCAAATGCACCTAAATAATATATTTGCTCCAAACCGTCTAAATCAATTGATGCTATTGGATTATCAGATGAAAATTGATAAGGTGTTAACTCTGGAAATTTATGAGTCAAAGGGTCAACTGACATGAACCTACCCAAACGTGGGTCGTACATTCTCATTCCATAATCATAACTGTTTCCTGCCCCTTTCACCTGGTCATCCTTCTCTTTGCCGTTAAAGCCGTATCGGTACGGGTTTATAAATGTAGTTGATGAGATGTTATCCCCTATACCCAAACTATTTGTATTTACTGGGGTTTTCAAGGGTTTTATGCGATTGCATTAGAGATGTAAATTTAAAAATAAAGTTAGATATACGCAAATAAAAAAGCCTCCGATTTCTCAAAGGCTTTTAATAAGCTTAAATAAATATTAAAGGTTGTATTTTAATTTGATTAGTAGCACAAAGATTTTACCTAGATACCTAGAGGTAGTCCTAATTCTTTTCTTAAAGATTTAATCGTTATATCAACGAGGTCAATTAGTGATTTTGTATATTTTTCTTTTTCTTCATCCGTTAAAGAATCTTTACCCTTGTTGTCTTCTAAAAAATCTACAAAACCTTTCATTTTTATTTGTTCCTCTGTTTCTCCATATAACTGAAAATTGACATAAGCTGTATGAATTAGATTATTCAATTCTGTGTCCCACCTGTATTTCTTTTTTCCTATTTGTTCTTTAAAAATTATCAAAGATTTTAACATTTCAATTCTAACTTTCAACCGTTCCGAAAAGCGTATCTTAAATTCTTCGAGTTCTCTCATTTTTTTAGCATTATATCCCCAAGATACAATAGCTATTATAGCTGGTACAAAAATGGCAAGTGGTGTAAATAAATCTGTAATCATACTTTTATTTCTTTATCAAATATACCTATATAATAATTTCAATTGGTGTTTTGTTTTTCATATTTATTGGTTTTAATTGGTGCGATTTTATTTCAACGGATGCCACATATTAATTTTCTCCAGTTGCTCGTTGATGTCTTTACGTCTGTATTGCTCGGTGCTGCTTGTCCATTTATGACCAGCAAACAACTGTACCGCTTCCAAAGATTGCTTATGTACATTCAGCATATTTGATATTACACTTTGCCTAATGGTGGACGGGGTTAAGTTCCTATCCATAAATAAACCCTTCAAGGGGTCAATCACACTTTGTATGCCTTCCACCGTATCGCCCATGCCACGATGTGTAATGAGCAAACAATCCGTATTTGATTTGAGTAGTTTTTTACGGGACGTGTTGATGTAATTTAATATCAACGTGATTTGTTTTGATTTTAATTCGAGGGTACGGCTGGCATTCTTGGCACTCCCTTTAATATAAACCGTACCGTTATCTACATCTATATCCTTTAGCTCCAGTCGGCATATCTCAGCACTCGTTAAGGCTTGGTATATCATAAGCGATATAATAACCTTGTTTCGTAGCTCTAAGTTTTTGTAGCGGCTTTCACGGGTCATAAGTTGCTCCAGCTCGCTGGGGCTAAATAAATCCTGTAATTGTATCGGTTGTTTTTTTCGTTGCAAACGGATATTCTTACAAGGGTGGTCGTTGCGTTTACCTGTTTCCAATAAATAATCATAGTAGCGTTTCACCGCCCCAAAATGGGGGCTTATTTTGGATACTTCTTTGCTGCCCTTTTTTATTTCGTTGAGGTAAGCGATAATATCAGCATACATCAAACGCATGGCATTGGGCTGTTTCATTTTAAAAACACCGATGTAATACAGGTAGGTTTTTGCCGTCTGGTCGGTGTGGTTACGGTACAAGTATTGTTCTAAGGTTTCAGTCATGGTTTGTTTATTTTGATAAAAGCTGTTTTAATCTTCTGCGTCTGGCATATACATGTACTGTATCAATCTCGGCATGACCGAGGTAGTCCCTTACAAATTCAATGCTTGCCCCGTTATCTAAAAGATGGGTGGCAATGCTATGACGTAAACAATGCAGGGTAATTTCTTTTTTGGTTATTTCTGCATTGTTTGTTTTGGCTATCAACTCTTTTAATCTTTCGTTGATGTGGTCGCCCCGCATACTTTTACCTTTGTTGTTTACCAAAAACGCTTCGGTTCTTTGTTTCTCGTTATCTTTAAAATAGATGTGCCTTTCGTTGATGAGGTAGTCTTTTAGGTCGGCTATGATATTTTTTGATAGCGGTATTTCTCTACGCTTATCATTCTTACCAGCACGTACAATTAGGATACCGCTTGTTAACTGCACATCAATAACATTAAGGTTTTTTATTTCTGCACGTCTAGCACCACACCCATAAGCAATATGTAAAATTGCTTTATCCCTTTTGTTTTCGCATACAGCATATAGGCTTAGTATCTCATCAATGGTTAAAACATTTCTTTGCTTGCCTTCGTGCCTTGCATATTTTGGCAGCACTATTTTCTTATCTATCAGTCCTTTTTCCAGCATATAATCAAATAACAAATCAATACTAAACAAATGGTTTGCTATGGTGGATGAGCTTAACACGCCTTCGGTTCTAAAGTTGGGACGGGAACTTATGTATTCATTATATGTTATCATATCTAGCGGCTGCACTTTTTTTAGGTTTAGTATGCCGTTGTTTTCCATGTAACATAAAAACTCTTTTACGTTGGCTTGGTAGCTTTTACCTGTTTGCCTATATCCTAAAGCGTTTACCATAGCATCGTACTCGTTTAATAAAAGTTGATAGCGGCTTGTTTGTAGTTCAAATCTGTTGTTCATTTTTTTTGTGTTTACATCGTATTGTTTTTTCTAACCTATATATATATACATCTTTGGGATTTTTGGACGCTACCACTCTAGCCCTTTAGTGTCGTGGTTTCTAGTGTCCCAAAGTGCTTATTTTAACTCCGCTATCTGATTCATTAGGTCGGCTTTTACTTTTTGTCTAATCTTATCCATGTCATCCCAAAAAACTATTTTATACTTATAGCCTTTGTTGGCAGAGCCTTCAACAGCTTGTATATATTCTAAATTTTTTAAATCCTGTATATATCGGCTCGCTTGGGATTTGCTTATATTAAAGGCTTGGCGTACTTCACGAGTGCAAAAGCTATGTTGACCAGAGGCACTTAATTTCTTTACATAAACTTTTAATCTTTCAAAAAACCGGCGTAAACTGCTATCGAGTTCATCAATTTTCCACATGATAGCATCAAACATGATTTCGCAAGCGGTCTTTAAATCTTCAATGGTGGTTATAAGTCTGCCTTGCTCATCTTTGTTTCGTTGATATTGGTTTAACAAAGTGATTTGCGTTACAAATTCTTGGTAGTGAGTGTTAAGCCTTCTTAATGTTCTTGCTTCAACGGGTAAGCTTAATTTGTCGGCAAAACGATTAACCACTTCATAGGGCTTTAGGCAACGGATGCAATTTTGCAAAAGCTCTTTGGCTTGCAAGGCTGCTTTCTCATCTACCAGCCCAGCTCTTTGTCTGTTTTGCTGTTGTATAATGTATTGGGTTTGCTCATCGCTTTCATCCACGCCCATTAAAACAGAGCGGTTGAGATTATCAAAATAAATCTCGGCATGAGTGGTGGCTACCAAGCTGGCAAAATGTGCGTTGACTGTTTTGTTTACAGTTCTCAAATTGCCGTACTTGTCTTTGTGTGGTACGGTGTTGGTTATAAAACCAGCGGTTTGCAGTTCTCTAAAGGCAAACATAGCTTGTTCATCCAGCCCGTCTATATCCTGTATTATCATTAACTTATTTACCAGTTCATCTTTTTTATGGTAGTAAAATGATTTGCTGGATACTCTGGTTATATTGATAATGTCTTCGGCTGGCATGAGCTTGGCAATACCGTTTATCAAATGTGATTTGCCGCTGCCACTTGTCCCCTGTACCAAGCAGTGTAAAGTGTTTGGCATTTTATAGGTACTGGCAATAACAAAAACTATTTTACGGTTGTTTTCTTCGCCAACAATACCGCTGGTCGCAATCAATTTATCTATATTATCAATTAAATTAGGCTGGCTTAAAAAGGTAATGGCTTCTTTTTCTTTCTCTGGTGGTAATAGATTAACCGTTTTGTTTTTATATCCGCTTTCGGCTTCCAGTTGTTTTTCCCGATGCTGGTCTAACAAGTTGGTTAACTTCAATAGCTCGGCATCCACCAGATTAAAATCTATTTGTTCGGCTTCGCTTATGGTTTTGGCAAAGGCAATAACTTGGTTTCTTTCAAACAGGTCTAGTTTGTTTCGGTAGGGTCTTTTGCTATCCGCTTCTTCAAAACAAAAGGTGGCTTTTAATGTTCCCAAATCGGTTGAGAGATTACCCAATACATAAAACTTACCTAGCGTGGTTTCATAGCATAATTTGCTTTCGTTGATTTGTTTTAAAACGGCTTGGGCTTCTTCTACCTCACTAGTGCTGATAAGTGGCTTTAAAACAGCTCCTTTTACCTCACTAACGCTGATTTTGCCTTTCATTAGTTCGGTTAAGCCATGCAGTTGGTAGTTAATCCACATATCGTTTAAGCTATGGTCTTCGGGTAATTCTATTCGGCTAATGGCGATGTTTTTAAAGGTTTCTTCAATGGCAGTTTCTTTGCTATTGTTTTTACTTGGTATGAGTATGATTTCTTGTAACTGGCTTAGTTTTTCTATGGCTGCATAATGCTCATTGGTCATTGTGCCATCATGCAATGAGATAACGGCATCACGGTTATCAAGTATTTTAGCTTCTAGTAGCGTTGCGGCATCCAGTGTGTTTTCTGTTATGTATAAACGCTCTGTTAGTTCATGTGGATAGCTTGGATAAATTCCGTCTCCGTTGAGATAATCGCTTGGCTGGCTTGCCATACTTATACGGATAGCAAAAAAGTTTACGGCTTCGTTCTGCTTGTTTTTCAACGCAAATACAATAGCCTCTTTGCCAAAGCTGGTATAGGCTTTTAGTTCGGGGCTTCGCACCGCTGCATTGCTTGGCACTAAAAAACCAACACTTAACAGCTCATCTATAAAGGTTTGTTCCCTTCGATGGTGGGTTTGACCCGAGCTAAAACCTGCACCCGTTGGGTCAATGGATAGACTTTTGCTTTCAAGCCACGCTTTGGCATCTTTGCTTTTAGCGGCTCTTATGCCATTATTAAAACTGGCATGTAGTGTTTTAAATATGTCTTTTTTTGCTCTCATATTTTTAATTTTTTGAAAAAGCAATCCTACCTCCATGTTTGACATGGAAAAAATTAGGATGCAACTGGTCTTGATTTTTGGTCTAAAGGCTTAGTTTAGACAAAAAGATTCTACTAGGCTAGGTTACCCATTTTTTCATTTCCCTTATTTTTGAGTGATTTTTGCTACAAACCGTGGTTTTTAACCCGTTTTTTGATGTTTTTTTGTTAAAATTGTTCGTTTTTTGAGTTTATACATCATTTCTTGTTAGCCTAACAAAGGTACTAATAATTCCTCAGACTGCCAAATTTAAAATGTTAAATTCCATTGCCATATAAAAAATAATACTATAAAGTGTATTTGTTGTTTAAACATACAAACCAACCGTTGAATGGCTAAGGTTTAAACTTTTACCTATCATTCTGTTTGATAGTCCTTGCAACTTCATTGACTTAATGCTTTCAATGATGCTGGTTTCAATCGTTGGTCTGCCACCTTTTTTAGTTGTTCTGGCTAAACCAGCTTTTACTCTTTCGCTGATGCGTACTTTTTCTTGTTTGGCTAGGGTTGAAAGCAAACTGATAACAACATCTTTAAAGATGCCGCAACTATCTATATACTGTTCTGAATAGCTTTTAAAACCAACACCGTAGCTTTCTAATTGTTCCATGTATTTAATGGTAGCTCTAGTTCCCTCCCTAGTCCAGCGGTCAAGCGACCAAAACAGCACCAAATCAAATTTTCTTTTGGCGGCATCCGCAAATAATCTTTTAAATGCTGGTCGTTCACTTGTACCACCGCTTAATTCATCCATATATTCGTTGATAATGGTGTAACCCATTTTATTACAATAGTCCCTTAATACTTCTAATTGGTTATCGGCATCTTGTCCTTTATTGGTGGTCGATACTCTGGCGTAAATTCCTACTTTCATTTTATGTGTTTTTTAAGTGGTCGAAAAACCTAGTTATTTTGAGCCTCTGAAAAGCCCTGTTTTAGGGGCTTCATTTTTTTAAGTGGGCTGGTCAAATAACACCTGTTTTTCGTCCACAAAGATTCCAGGCATTTTTGAATTAAACAAGAAAAAACCAGGAAATCCTGGGCTTTCAAGGCATCGAGGTTTTTAGCATTATATTATAATAGGGTTTGTTTTATGCGCCGTGCGCATAAAACAAACAATTAATGGAGGGGGGTAGAGCGGAACTGGGGGGAGGTATTGAGGCGTATGTCGACAAGCATCTTTTTTCATTGAGATGGGTTGCTCCGCTATACCTTTATATATAGTATGATATAATTGCCTACGGCAATAGCTTTTCATTGAAGGTAGTTTTATATAAAGGTTAAATAGCAATTTAGTTGATATGGTTGCTTCGCCATACTTTAATATAAATTTGATTTAAAATTGCTTACAGCAATTGCTCTGCATTGAAGTAGGTAATTTCAATGTTGTAATAAAAATAATTTTAATAAAGCATACATTATATAATAGTATGGTTGCTTATATATAGTCTTATATCTATTTTTATTTATAATCTTATATATACTCTTATTTATTGGTATTGCAGTCGTATAGGGATTGGTATCTCAATGCCATAGGGTATGGTATTTATAAGATACAGGTGTAGTATTCGGTTAATATAGAGTATAGTATTTTAATGCAAAAAGATTTGATTTACTTGCAAATGCCAATATTTATTAGTATAATTGTATATCAGTCAACTATAAACCAAGGTACTGGTATTATAATGCAGCCTTCAACATTCAGAACTACGATGTTAGGGTCATAGGGTTTAAATCAAGTTCAAATTATGTTTTCAAATAAAAATTATTTAACCAAATCTGGTTTAGGTGATTTTACTCGTTCTTTTCACAAAATTATGCGAGATAAAAATCTAACACTTCTTAGAAAGCTCATTTTATGCGATGTTATTTCAAGAAAAATAAAAGGCGAATCTTATTATAAAACGAGTGCAAAATTAGCTGAGGAGCTTGGAACTTATAAGGTTGAAACAATCTATAAGAATTTTCAATGGCTCGAAAAAAACGGATACATCAATACTCAGCCATATAATAAAGATGGTTTGTATGATTATGACCTACGAGAAGTAGAGGTTATACAAATGGAACAATGGATTTATACAGATGAGTATTTAGAAAAAATAAAGTTTGAGGTATCACCAATAGTAAAGAAAGGTAAAGACCAAGTATCCAATTGGAAAAGGGGTAAAAAGAAAACAAGTGTAGAACCAACAACCAACTTACCAGAAACTACACTTGTTAAACCAGTTGAATTATTACCAGAGCTAAGTAAGGTTAAAGCTGAACCAGAACCAGTACTTGAAACAAAACCACTTCAACCGAAAGAAACGGCTTTTAATGTGCATGAATATTTAACACCAGCCAAGTTAGAATATACCAAGCGATTTGAAAAGGATGGCATTACTAAAGAGTTTTTATGTGAATTGAATAAAGAGGACTTAGATAATTTCTTTTATATGGATGGCGTTTTACCACATAAAACCGTTGAAAAAGATGGAGTTGATTTATGGGAAAACATCAACGGGATTAACTTACATTATATGGGTACTGGTACAAGATTAACACTTTTTATACGTGATAAAGAAGGCAAACAAAAAGATTCATTTCAATTAAACGCCCAAGCCTATGGTAATTATTTAAAGGAGCAAAATAAAGGCTTTGGCGATTTGACTTTAGATAATTTCGATACACTTAGGCAATTTGAAAAGAAACCCCTAACACTTGGTGTTTAAATTATGCAATGCCCGGGAACGGGCATTGCCCATAATGGCTTATAAAAAGGTCAAATTTTTAACCCCAAATTTTACCCAAAAATTTGAACGGATATTTGTGTGCTGATATTTCAACCCAAAAAATGTGCTATATAAGGCGAGTAACAAAAAAACCACTTTCAATTTTAGGCATATACTATAACAGAGGGAGGACTGTTTTTATATTTTTAGCGAGGGACGGGGGCGTATTTGTGAATGATATTGTGTGCATGAGACCTAACAAATTAGGTATGTGAAACTTAATGTTCTAAGTCTTAGAATGCTTACGGAATGTTTTAAGTGCAAAAAAGAACAAAAAGGAGCAATAAAACACCGTTTAAAACGCATTCTTTTAGTGCTGAGGCGTGATATTTATATATATGAAGAAAGTATATAAGATTAGCCCAAGTGCCGCTAAAAAGCTGTTGTATAACATACAGCCTAATAAGCCAATTACAATTAAAGTTTCAGATGCTAACCAAATCCTAGATGCTGGTAAGCCAAACACCAAATAAAAAAGCACCAAAAAAATGGTGCTTTCTTGTTTAAGCTTTTTTGGTTACGTATTTATCCATGTGTATATAAGTTTGCCGCCCAGATACCAATATCTATTAGCTTGACTTCCATTACACGGAGCTAGACCAATTGGCTTATCACTTACAGAATTGTAATTTGTTTGATTAACAAAATTTGTTGGGCTTATAGGAGGTGAATTAACATAACCAGCAGTACCCGTACTGGCAACTTTGCTTTTGTTTATATACACATACCCCATGCTACCAGTCATATATGAATTATAATAATAGAAGCTATCCACCACCAATGTAAGTGTATCGTTTTTCTTCATTGTAATAACACTTAAAGTATGGTTATCATTATTGAAACTACCAATACCATTATCATTGCTGTAATTAAATATTAATTTATTATTTGGCACTTTAACTCCATTAATACGTATTCTGATGTTTGTAGTATCGTAATCGTAAGCAAACGGGGTTACGGGAGTTGGGATAGCCAAATAGGCTAGTATATAAATCGTATCGCTTACCGTTGTTGTGTTTGTACCAACCGTAACTAGGGCTATTGCTGTTGCTGTACTTGTTCCCTGTGTTCCTGTAACCGTGTAACTGGTACTTGTTGTTGGCGATACAGTTATGCTACTGGTTGTTGCACCTGTACTCCATGTATAGGTGCTTGCTCCATTTGCTACAAGTGTAACTGATTGCCCAGCGATAATATTTGCACTATTAACGGTTACTGTAAGTGTGGAGGTGGTGCTTGGCGGTGTGGTGTGTGCATTCGCATTGCTTGGTGTGTTGTTTTGTTTTTGACATGAAACAAAAACGATAATCAATGCTACAAGTGATATTAGTTTTTTCATATTATATGTTTAATTAATTTTCATGTGATATAAAACAAACAGACCAAAGGCTATGGCTGCAAAACCTTTCAAGCCAATAGTATTATATAAAGCAGTTAACAAATCAACGTGCCAAGGTTTTTTTGGTGGCATAAACACACTTCGCACCAATGGGTCATTGAGGATTTTATCATACAATACTTTATTTTCTTTGCTTGGTGTAGTTTCATTATTAGCAACCAGTTTTACATTGATATTAAAATCGTTGCTGCGTTGGTAGGGTTGTTCAATGCCACCACCGCAATACGAACAGCAAACAAAATCTTTATTCGCTGGTATAAAATTATTAGCACCGCAACTTAAACAATGTATGGCTGTTTCCTGTTTCATTCTATATCATATAAGAAAAAACACCAAGTAAAAAACCAGCAATACCAAGCATAAACGACAATATAATATGAGCTACGCCATGCCCTGCACTGCCTTTGCTTATGGTTACAATACCAACGATTACACCTGCTGGTGCAAATAAAATCGGATAAAATAATAAACTGATACAAGCGAATATGTAACCCATTGCAATAAGCCCGCTGCTCGCTTCGTTGTTATTTGTGTTATAAACAGTTGTTGTTTGTTGGGGTTGTTTGATACGTTGAATAGGGTACGAACATTTTGGACATACATTAGCATGTTCAGAAACGCTTGTGCCACAATCTGGGCAATGTATCAACCCCATTAGATTTGTTTGTTTTTTATTTTAACGTTGTAGTAAATTTTGGTGGCATTAAAGCCAGTATATAAGGCTATGCTAATTCCAAATACTAATCGAATAACTAGCTCCGCTATTTTATCTGGCGACTGCCCTACTGGCATTGCCCCTTGTGTTGAAGATTTGAATAGCATTAAAATCAAACACGTACCAACAATATTTACTACCAGTATTATAGTACCCCACCCAAAAGCTCCTTTACTAAAGCACCAAAGCCATGTAAAAAAGAAAGCCCACCAATTGAATTTACCCCGATAGCTTTCTTTACTGTTATAGATTTCTTCAAACTCTTGCTGGTAGTAATAATCTAATCCGCTAACATCAATTTTATTGCTGGTAGTTTCTTTTATTGGTTGTTCAGCTTGTCTGAAATTTAATTTGCTGATTGGGTACGCACATTTGGTACACGCTGTCGCTTGGTCTGAAACTTGAGTGCCACACTCTGGGCAATGTATTAAAGCCATAATATTTGCTATTTATATTGGTACAAATATAAACAAATTTGGTGTTATAACACCATAGTTATTTAACACCAAATGGGGAATTTTCGGTTATATGATAAAACCGAGAAAAAAGCCGATACATCCTTATTTAGTCGAATTGGGAAGGGAAATCAGAAAGCTACGCTTGCAGCGAGGTATGAGTTTGGAGGTATTGGGCGGTGAAATAGGATTAGATGCTTCCAACTTGCAAAAAATAGAGCTGGGTCAAAACCTTACTTTAAATACAATACTTAAACTTTGTATTTGCCTTGACGTATCACCAGCCAAATTATTTGATAAACTGGAGTGGAAACTAAACGAAAAAGATATTGATAAGCTGATTACTTCAAGAATTATAAAAAAGAAAACTGTTAAAAAGAAAAAAAGTAAGTAAGTTAAATTGCGTGTTTAGCAAATGACAAATTCTTCACCGATAGTGGTAATTAAAGGCAAGGGATATTCTTTAGAAGATACGTTTGCTCTTTTCAACGAGTGTGATAAGTTTGAAAAAAGCATAGCCCCTATTATACTTCGTTTCTGCGATTATCTTGCTAAAGAAGGTTTTGAAAAAAAGGTTATTAGTATATATAAACTGGCTTGTGAAAATTTCATCGGCTTTTTATCATTGAATTGTGGTATTCGCAATTTATTAGATGTTACCAAAGCACAGGTTGGGAGTAAGTATTTGCGTTTTGATAATAAAGGTGCAGATTTTATAAGGGATAGATGGGGTAGAAAAATCGGATACCAATTTGATAACCGACCTATTTTACAAAAATTCTTTTTGTATCTGCATTATTCGGAAAACATAACCAACAAGAAAGTTTTACGGGCTTTGTGTTCTGAACGTGAATTAGAAGAAGCTGGTATTTAAAATAAAAAAGCGAAGCTCACACCTCGCTTTTAAACCATCTTATTTAGCATCCAAACATCCCAAAGTTTTACCCACGCTTTTAAAGCATGTGGCATTTCGGACTTTAGGGATTTATTATTTTAATTCCTTCCCACCTAAAAAGAGTTTTTCCGAATAAAGAACTTTTCCATTATCTGACCTACTATATTTTTTAAAAACGCCATGAGGCTTACCGTCTTTATATTGATATATCCCTGTAATTTCACCTTTTTCATTGTAGTCAATATTTTCCCCATTTTCTTTACCATCGATATAATAAGTAGAAAATTGTACTTTTCCATTTTGATAAAAATGTTTATACCAGCCATTGTATTTTCCCATTAAGTAATCAATACTATATTCTAAATTCAAGTTTTTATAAAACCTTAAATAAGTTCCATTTTTGGAATTTTTAATATAACGAATTGAACAGTATTTTTTAGATGTATCATTCTCATAAAAAAGAACATATTTTCCATCTTCAGCTTTTTCGGGAAAATTTATACCATCAGTATTTGTAAAATTAATTTTGGTATAATCAATCATCCAAACTGTATCTTTTTGATAAATTATTTTTTTGATATTTTCTTTTGATATTTTCACTTCTGCTGGAGGTAAGCCAGCAGGAGTGAAAACATTTTGTGAAAACAGATTATTGCAAAATACTATAAAGAACAATCCGAAATAAGTCGTATTAATTTTTCTGAACAGCATCTTTAATTTGATTATGTGATTGATTTGCCCCTGTTTTATATATAAATTGTCCGCTTACCGATTTCGACTGTTTATTTTTATCCGTTATTTTAGGTGAACCTTTATTTGGTTTAAATTGTGCTTCAGAACTATTTTCAGTAAATTCATCAATTGCTGCTCCTTGCTTTTGTGTTCTTTCCGCCTCTAATTTAGACTTTTCTTCTGGGGTTTTCGCCTCCCTTATTTTTTTATCATAGTCTTGCGTTATGTTTCCTTCTTTATTTGCAAATTCTTGAATATCGTCATTTGTAGTTAATTGTTTGACAATAGGGGTTTCACCGCTACCACTTGTTGAAGTGCCATGTTCAGTATTGTTATATGAGCCAATTTCTAATATCGGATTTGCATCGCTTAGGGCATTGAAAAGTGCTGTTGCGGTTTTAGCATCATCTTCAGTTATTGCACCATCTTTTTGAAGGGTTTTAATTAATTTTCTCAATTCCCCTCCTTTCGCAAAATCAATAGAAAAAGTTTCAATATTAAATGCTTCGCCATTTTGTGGCTGAACCTTATATGTAGAAGTTGCCTTATTTTTATCAAAAAACGCATTTATTACCGAATTTGAAGTAGGCTGCTTTATAAATGAAGCTATTTCTCCTTTTGCAGTTGCCGTAGCAGGATATATATCTCCTCCATCTGGGTCAACATAAACGATAGGGCTATTGACTGCAAAATTATAAGGGCTATAACCTGGGTATTTGGCAACTTTAGGGTCGACACTCATCCACCTACCAATACGAGGGTCATACATCCTTTCACCATAATCATACTCATTACCCTGTCCGTAAGTCTCATCATCTTTCTCTTGCCCGTTGAAGCCGTATCTGTAGCCTCCTCCCGGTAAAGAGTCGTTGCAGGTAGTAATTGTATCAACTCTGCTGCTATATATAAATATTTTACTTACATAGTAATGACAAGGTCCATTAGATACTCCTATCCCTAAATGGCCTGCTCCCGGATCATCAGAGTTAATCACATCCGAATAAGTGCCCGATGTAGTGCCTTCTGCATCCCAACCATCCCTATCTAAATCCTGTACACCTATAAAAGCTGAGTTTGAGCAACTATCTACATTAAGTATGACCTCAACAGAATATGTAGTCGATGCAGCCATAGAAAGGTTTACTCTTAAAGAATATGTTTCTCCATCTCCTAACGGATCATTCACTCTTATCTGCCCACTTACTAGAGAAAAGGTAGCTCCGTTGTCAGTAGTAATTCCTGTTAGCGAACTTCCGTCATTATAATACAAAGTATCTACTGTATTAATTGTATATGTATGGCAGGAAGAGGCTTCCATCGGCGCACCAAATGGGTAGTAATTAGTAGCACTTCTAATATCGGCAACATACCTATCTATAGTACCATCACTGTTGGTATCCACCGGCAATTTTGCATCGCTTATTGTTGTCAGTACGTTGCCCAAATGGTTGGTCATTTCATATTGCTTATTGCCTAAGGTATGCATTAAATGCACGGTATCCAAATTTGCCCCTATAAGCTGTTTTTGGGTATTATCCACGCCTATACGGCTGCTGCCGTAAATATCTTTTTCGGTTTGGGAAAAAAACGTACTGGTTGATAGTACAAAATGTCCGCCCACAAAATGCCCGGTTGTTTTAAACGTCTCTTTATAGGTTGACATTACATTGCCCTGTGCATCGCGTACATAATACGTAACGGTATTGCTATCCGCTACTAAATAATAACCTGAAGCATTACGAGCTATTACTTCTTTACTGATGCGATTACCCGCCGGGTCGTAATTAAATATAAGATCGGGAGGATAAATGGTATCGGCACCAACTACTCTGTAAGACCCCACACGATGCCTAATGGCTTCAATTTTCCCATACACATTCCATGCTATAATTGCTATACCTTCGGCACTGTCTTTTACCAAATTACCTATCTGATCATAGCTATAGTTATTGGTTGTATTGATAGATGCCAGCGTTGGGTTAAAGTGCGCCTGGTTGTCTATATCATCGGTCATTACAGAGGCCGGTATGGTATCTTGCACACTATACAAACGGTTTTGCTGTTTTTTGCCGTTTTGTATGTTGTAATTATAGGTTAAACTATCAAAAGTTACACCGCTTTGGTTTTTACGTACCTGCGTTAAGATGTTTCCGTTTTCATCATAGGTAAAGCAGTTGTTATAGCTGCCCGTATAGCTTGTTGTGCCAAAGGCATTGTTGCTTATGTTTGTATAGGCCTGCATTTCTACCAGGCGGTTAAGCTGGTCGTATTTATACGCTGTGCCCTGCGGTAAAATAGTTTGCGGCGCATAATTGGTATCGGGCTTTATAATGCTTGTTACCATGTGGCCAATATTACCATTAAACAAATCGTGCCTTGCCGCTAACAAACTACTACCAGTGGTATTGGCCTCAAAACGTTTGCTGATGGTATTCCATTTGCTCGTATCTATAGGGGTGTAATCTCCACTGTAATATCCTAAAGTATATCCATAGGCATCGCGTGCAAAATTGCTGTTTGCATTACCAGAAACAACCAAACCATCATGGCCACCATCGTTCTTAGGGTTAAGCACGTTGCTGTTCACGCCTTTAATCCAGCCCTGTAAAGTGTAGTAGTAATCAGTTCCCTGTACCTGGTTGTTACCATATTCAACCCTGGCAAGCGGGCCATGGGCATAGTAGTAATATTTAGCCTCTTTATACCATAAGCTTCCGTTGCTGCTGGTATATACATCTGTAATGCGGTTATCTGCATCGTATTCATATTTATGGCTAAACTGGTCGGTACTGTCTTTTTGATAATACACATAATTTACTTTTCCGCTTATCAGGTCGTAATCATAATCAACACGTTTGTATTGCTGTTTGATAATAGTTAGCTGCGGATTGTCTTGCAATAATGTAGTTACATTGCCGTGCACATCATAACTATAATGGGTGGCATAATCATAATCTGCCGGTATGCCATCTGCTTCTGAAGAAAAAGTAGTTGATGATACACGCTTACGTAAATTTTGCTGAACCAATGGTATGTTGCTAAACGCAACCGTATCATAATACGTGCAGGTTACATCTGTATGCTCTCCGCCTTTTAGCCAGTTTATAAATGAGGTGTAGTGCACATTGCCTCCGTTGCTTATACCTGTACTGTTATTTAAGCTGTCGCTAAACACATCGTTAAAGCGGTAATTATTGCTATCGCCGGGAGCATTTTCTGTTTTTTGGCCTACTTCGGTAATACGCCCTAAAGCATCGTATGTGGTGTAGGAATACTGTTTAGGTATAGCAGCAAACTGCTTGGAGTTTTGTGATATTACCATACGCCCTAAAGCATCATACCAAAAATGCGTAGAGAAATTATCCGACTCATCGTGCAGGTAACGTGCATAATCTGCATTGTTGATGCTATCCATATATCCACCACCTAAGAAGCCATAATTTTTAGCAGAAAAAGCAACCGAAGAAATAGTTACTAATGTAGAATCGGGAACGCCATACAAGTCAACTGTTTTTGTAGGCTCAGATTTAAAGTTAGTTGTTAGATAAGAGGAGCTGGTACTTATTTTTTGAATATTTTGGGCAGTATGCCATTTAAGCACTACGCCATTATTTCCTACCACGTACCCATTTTGATCATCCGTAAAGCATACATCCTGGAAATTATACTGGCTTGCCGGGTTAAGAGGCGGATCGTGCTCTAACCAGGAAGATGAGCCTGCATTATAGAAGGCAATTGTTCCTTTGCTACCTACTGTTATAAAAGAGTTATCTGCAAATACATGTAAACCCTGTAAATTATAACTGGACGCAAATGAATAGCTTGGTATACTTAATGCAACAATGCTAAAAGATGGCAGGCTTAACGTAAAGGCCGTCTTATTACTTCCAACTCCATAAGCCAGGTTAGGTGAGTTAGGGCAAAAAGCAATATCATTCAGATCGGGTGTTCCGGAAAGTGCACTTGTACTTATGGCTGCAGGAGTGCTTATATTATTTACACTTGCCATATATCCTTTTTTACCTACAATAATAGCTTTATCAGGCTGGTAAGTAAATACATTGCTTAAGGTATCTAGTTTAGACCTGGTTATATCCGGCAATACTACCTGCCAGGTTTGGCCGTCGTTTGTGTGGCGTATAAACCCATTATCGCCAACTACATATCCATTATTGGCATCTGTAAAATGTACTTTGTTAAGAGTTTGCGGAAATATTGAATTAAAGCGCTGTATAGCAAGTGTAGTAAGGCTGGGTGAGCTATAAGAATATTGGGCTGCATAAATACTACTATTGGCTCCGGCAACCACTACCAGGCCAAGTGTTGTGGTTTGAACGCTCATTAAGTTATTAGTAAGTGCACCTAAATTTGCTTGTGTGGCTACTGTATCAGTAGTAATATCATGTATATAGGCTGCTACTCCATTGTTACCAACTGCAAAAGCTTCTTTATTGATATTGACTGATATATCATTAAGCTTTTGTGTAAAAAACGGTTTTACATTGTGTATAGCCGTAAGCGCATATGTGGAAGCATTGAACACAAAAGAGTAGATTTTTCCGCTATCGGCTGCTACAACGCCATTGGTATTGCTATAAAAGTTTATAGCATTAAAATTATTGGTTCTGCTTGTTTTTATTTTTTTCCAGGTGCTAAGGGCATGTTGTTTTTGCAAAAGTGTTCCATTTTTACCAACTGCATAAACGGCTTTAGGGCTTCCATTATCAACGTGTATGTCATATAAAGGTGCCGGCACAACCTGGCCTATGCCCCAAACAGGAGTGCTTGTAATACTTGTATCTTTATAAACAGTGCCGCTATCGCCCACAACAAATACATCTAAATTACCGCTACAGCCTATGCCATTAAAATTATTTGTACTGCTATTGGCACTTCCTAACAAAACGGTGGCTATACTTCCGGAAATAAAGCCAACTCTTGCCACCTGTTTATTTGTGTTATCGTATGTATATACCCAATGTTTTCTTGCATCAATGGTTAGGCCAGTAAAAGGACCTGATACTACATTTGTTTGGGTTGTTATTGATGTCATCTTTCCGCCATATAAATTACCATCGCTTCCAATAGCTGCGGCAAGATAAACTCCACTATTATACAATAAAAACGCTTTATTTAAAGACACACTACTGGCAAGAGGTAAAGAATCCCATATAATGTAGGTGCTATCGGCATTATTAAATGAGTAATAGATCGTACCGTCAGAAGCTCCTATTAACACTTTAGATTTTTGAACCGTGCCTACCGTATAATTAGCCGCTGATACTGAGGTGAAATTTTTATGTATGTTAGGAGAATTTAAGGGCGCCATTCCAAAATAAGGCGCCTGCCCGTATGTGCCGGAAGTACTTGCAATAAGCCTGTTAACAGAGCCCTTAAGCCCTACTACATAAGCCTTATCAGAAGTGGCTGCAGAAGCATATTTATAAAAGGACATGTCATTATAGTATTTCCCTTTATTCCCCAACAGAGTCCATGTAGCACCGCCATTAGAAGTTTTATAAATCTGAGAATAACCTGTAGCGCTATCTACCAGGGCAACTCCAACACTATCATTACGGAAATATAAGTTGCGCACATCTCCTGTTAAATTATTGCTTACCGGAATCCAGGTCTTTCCCCTATTAGTTGTTTTTAAAATAGTACCTGCAGTTCCTCCAATAAACCCTTTTGTTGAGTCAGGAAGAAATTGTGTAGCTAAAAGCTGGTCGCCTTTAAACGCCTGCACCGAATCCCATTTTAAACTATCTGATGTAAATGGATTCATATTAGACTTATAGATTAATCCATAGGTTCCATCAGTACTAACCGCACTGGCATACACATTAGATCCGTCAAAGGTTACGCCTGTTAAATTATCTGTGTGCCCTGTTGTTAAAGAAACGGGCTTAATATACTTGGCTGCTGTTTGTGTAAAGTCTATTAAAAGAGATTTTCCATTTGTTCCTACTATCACCCCCTTGGTTGTATCTTTAAAAAACAAATCTTTCCAATCGGGTACTGTACTCCATAGGTTTGTATATTTGTTATAAGTAGGCACAACATCCCAGTTTTGTCCTGCATCTACCGTTTTAAGTATCATTCCTTTGTTACATACCGCATAACCTGAATACGGGGTTATCATTTGCAGCTTATTAATATACGATGAAACAACTCCGTCCATCGGTGCCCAGGTTTTTCCTCCATCACTTGTACTATAAATATAACCACGTTTTACTATACCCGGTTTTATTGTATCATTAAGGCTAACGTAGCCGCTTAAATAACCGGTATTGTCGTCAACAAACTGTACACCCATTATTTTAAGTTTACTGTCTATGCCTATTGGTAGTGCATATTCCCATATATTTAAAGGGTCATGATCAGGCAAGCTTTGTTTTACCAATTGGTTCAAACTATTATACACATACGTAGTAGGCATGGTGTGATTAGTAAGAAAGTTATGCTGGTTATATGTGCGGTCGTGGCAAATGGAATCTTCTGCCGAGTTTAGCGAAGTTATCGGAGTTGTTGGAGAAACCGTATCGCCTACAAGATTTACGCCTTCGGGCGGAATTGTTCTTATCAAGTTACCTGCTTGATCATAATAATAAAGTGTATAATGATATTCTTTATCTAAATATTTTTCGGTAAAACTTTCAAATGCTCCTAAACAATGGTGTAGATATGCACCCGAAATACTGGTTGTAATACTATCATTGTATTGATTATATTGATTGGTGGCATTTTGCACTGCCAAACCAATAGCATTTTGCACACAGGAATTATCCGGTGGAGGAGTTACTGGATATCCTGTTGTTGGAAAGCCACTGTTTGCAGTATCAGGTTGCACATATGGTTTACAAGGTGGGATATATTTTGCCTGGCAATATTTGCCAATATCCAGCATATTAGTATCTACTGCAGCGGGTAAAATACCTCCGGTGATGATACTTTCTAAATAAATGACATAAGACTGCGAACAATAACAAAAGCCATTTGTACCAAAACTTACGGATGTATATTTAGTTTTTGATATGTGAGGTAAAGTTGTTAAAGAATTTGTAGTAACAAAAGTATTGAATTTGCTAATAACGGCCGTATCTAACGCATAAGACTGAGCACATTGAGATGGATATGTGTTTGTATTGTTGCTTGGGCAATTAGTATAACTGCTTAACGAAACAGGCGTGTGGGCATAAGTAGTATCGTATGAATTAAGGTAATTGGTATAACTGCTAAGGCAACCGCAATAATTACCATGTATTATATCATCGTAAGTCAGTCTTTTATATTCTACAGTACAGTATTCATGGCTTTCAGCATAATGCGTACTGCAAAAATGATTCATTGCTGAAACGTACGCGTTGTATAAACTTTTACAAGTATCTTTTGGATTATAATTTCCACTGCCTGCTCCATTTGCGCCTCCTCCTCCATTATTAAATGAAATTGTATCGCCTGTAGGGCAAGCACAACATATTTTTATAGGAAGGCAAGTTTGGCCAAAAATAGTATCTGTAGAAGGTGCACCTGCCCCTGCAGAATATTTAGCTATCCCATAAAAAGAATGATAGTCTCCATAAGCATCCGGTGATCCATAACTTTTCAAGGAAGAAAAATCAACAATACTATCAAAAGCATGATGATTCAGGGTATCTGCATTTAAACTAAAATAACAAGAATCTGAGCTTGATTTTAGGGTAAACAATAACTGCGTTTTATAATGTTTGTTTAAACCCGGGGCTCCCGTATTTAAAGTGCTGCTGGTAGCTGTTAACCCTGTTGGAAAAGAATTGCTTAAAAGATAGGTGTAATTTGGAAATTTGGTTAAATCAACATTATGGCTCGCGGGCATTCCCACTAAAACATCATGCAACAATACCTGCAAATCATTCTGTAATCTATATTCATTTCCCTGACAGCTAAACGAAGTTGGATAACCGCAACTACCCATACTAATCGGGTAGATACTGGTATCTTTATGAAGGATAACCTGCTTAAAGACCTCTCCTGTCATCGGAGTAGTCCCTAAGGCAACATTAGAACTATTTAAAGGGACAATGGAAAATAAATTATAATAATCAGAATTTATGTTATTGAATGCTTTTACAAAGTGGTATCGAAAGGTAGGAGTACCGCTTGGCTTAGTAATCAGGTTAATTAATAATTTGGTTGAGTCTGTTAAAAAAGCCAAACTATCATATAATTGATAATGCGTTGAATCGGTAAAATTCCATATTAATTTGTTGGAGGTAAGTGGCCCTAATTGATTTTTTATTTGAGATGTTATATAAGAAGTATATCCTACATCTAAGCTTACACTTGATGAGTACAGGTTATTAGTAGCTGCCAGGGCAGACATCAGTTTCTGCAAATCACCTGCAAAATCATTAGGGGTACATTTTTCCTGGAATTTGCAATCAATTAAATTAAAACAGCTGGAATATCCTAAGGCTTTTTTGTAAACTATCGTTGTATCAGTTGTGTCCATTAATGTTATGTATACCCTAAAAGCATTTTGATAGGTAGAATATGTTGTATCAGACAGACCACTTACGCCTATTACTTTGTAGTTTGTTAGAGAACTTATTCCTGCTGTTGAAAGATCTATACCTAATGAGCATTGCGTATTGCCGGCACTGTCTTTAAAATTGACGCTGATAAGAGAGCCGCTTGTGCTACTATTCCAGTAATAATTTTTATATGGAGACCCACCGCCTAAAATATTATAAATGACCGGCACAAATGTTGAATAGTTTTTTAAAGCTTCGGAGGTAGCACTTTTGAATTTACCATAAGCTATAATCTGATTAAGAAGGCTTTGCAAATCTGCTGCAATAGGACATTGACCTGTTTGCAGGAAATATTGATATGATACGCTCGTATAATCACTGGGCATTTCTGAGTCGGTAGAACTAAACCGCTTTGTTTTACTGATGTATAAATGATACGTTGCCGATCCGCATGGCTGCTGGCTATCACTATATTCTGATCCCAAAGAAACACTTCCGTTATATGTGCTGCTGGAATCCCCCATACAACTGTTATAAGCCGGGCATCCACTACCTTTAACAATACTGTCAAGATACTGGTATTGTAAGCTTTCCTTTTTAGACAAATAAAAACCTACAAATGTTTGCCATTCGTTATCTCTTATTGAATCAACCACAATACTATCTCCAAAACTGATACATCCTGTATTTGAGGTGTTTCCATATAAATTACCGCAACGCGTAGTATAAGCAGCTACCTCTGTCATACTTCCATTATACCCGCCATTTAAAGTAAGATAATTAGTTATTGAATTTTTTAATGTATGACCAAAAGATCCTCCATGCAATAAAAAAGGATCGTATGGAAGTGAATCGCTTACCTGTGAAAAATCTACTAACCTGTTGTTGTAAGAAAAATTATGGTAATTATATTTCAGGATTTTATTACTATAAGCTGCAGCGAAAGTTTGCGTATTTTGCAATAATGCATCAAAGGCATCACTTGAATATGTTCCACCATACGTATTACTAAACGTAGAACAATTTAGATAATAGCAATATTCAGGATGATAGATTACCAACGATTTTGCCCAATTGGGATCCCAGTAATATAAAAAATCACTGAAATTCAAAAGGTTTTCCGGCTGTGTAGAATAAGTATCGGTTATACTGTTATAATTTACAAGAGAAGGATTAACGACTGCCGGAGAATATACTCCGCTACTTACTTGTTGAATATTTATGGTAGATATATGGCCATTCTCATCTGTATAATTAAGGTAGGTTACGCCATTTAAAATAATAGAAGGATAATGCCAATTCCCCGTGGATGTCCCGATATTTTTAGGCAGACTATTGCTTGTATTATAAACAGATAATGGAAAGGCCGCTGTATTAACACTGTCTGTATTATCCAGATATTCTCCATATTGCCCGCTTGGAGCCATATCAGCCACCATTTGAAGATATGTTACATAACAGTTGGTTGTACCTTGGCAAGGTTCGTTACAAGCCGTAACAAGTCCGTCATAATCCATATAAGATCCCTTTCCTGCTGCAACAAAAGCATCTCTGTCACCCAATGCGGCTACACAGCTTGCACATGTTATATGACAGCTGCTTGTATCAACTTTTGAAAGTGCACTATCTATAAAATTAGTTAAAGTTCTGTAGCAACTATTATCTGTTGAATCTTTAAACTGAGTAACATAATAATTTAAAGCTTGTTGGTTAATGGTAAGCACTTTACTTACAGTATAGTTTCCGGGGTTCATTAAAATAGAAAATGTATCTGTTCTATTAAACAAAGTAATTCCCGAACAACTGTCTACAAAAACAATATTACTGTCAGCATCTTTTTTAAAATGTCCAACTGTCTTTTTTATACCCAATAAATCAACTCCACAATCATTATAAATGTGCATTTCAAGATCATAAACGCAACTAAAGCAAATACCCGGCTGTAAACAAGCATTGCCCATTGTATCAATTGATAATGAATATGTAAAATGCTGTGTTGACGCGTATGGCACCAATAATTGCGTATTAAATTCTATAGCATTACCGGATATATTTATGGTATCCGCTTTGCTTACACCTAAAGCATTTTTATTGAATAAATCATACGTAAGGTGCTTTAATGCCTTTTGTTTATTGGAAGGAATATCATTTACATATGGAATTGAATCTCCTGCCAGGGAAGTGGCTATCGTTTTTCCTTCCATATTCATATAAGTAATGCTCGATTGCCCATTAGGATCAATAACTACATTTTCTTTATAATGCAAGGCATCTCCAACCTCGGAACCAAACATCCTGTCAAGAGCAAGCTGGCTTGGCTGGCCATAGAAATAAGTAGTTTCATGCCCGGAATTTAACTGAAACTTATCACCAACCCCTCCTTGTCTTTTTATTCTTCCTGTGTTATCTGGTGTATATTCAACTTGTGTGAACGGGTATTTTTTTGCATCCGGTAAAAATGCCTGTTGCGCTTTTTTATTTGGATTGTTTTTTGAATAATAATGGGAAGCTCCTGTACTGGTATCTCCCATTGGCGCTACTGTACTGTTGCAAGAACCCGTTGATGCATCTACATCAAAATCATTTCTTGTATAAGCATTGGTAGAATCGTCCTGGTTAAAATTAGGATAGAATTTAATAGCTGCCTCTGAATTACTGCAAGACGGTGAATCTACCGGCACAGGTAATACATTAATAGCGGGCCTGCCCTGGTAATCATAAATAGTTTCTCCAACTAATGTATTCCTATCTGAATTCATTTTAGTTACAGATTGCCTGTTACGTGAACTTCCGTCATAATAAGCAACTACTTCTTTTTTCTTACCTTCTTCGGCAAACGAGGCATTGTATTGCCAATTCATAGAGTCTGTCTGGTGAGGTTGAGTAATATGATAATGATCAGCAGCCGCAGAAACCGAGCCTGTGGCGGCAGCTATGCTCCACGTTCCGTTCAATATATTATTAATATTTGATGTATCATTTCCAACACCTCTTACACGATACAAAAGATATCCATGTTCATATATTAATGAGAGTGTATAAGAAGAAAGAGTAGTATTTACACGAGTGCTATTGCCAGTAAAATCATACATAACATGTGTACTGTCTAAATATGATCCTATGACAGAATCATAATCATTAACAAATGTCCATTCCAGGTCAAATGACTCAGGAGAAACCATACCGGAACCCGAACCAAACGAAGTGTTCCATGAAAGAACAAGCTCATCATACGTGTTATTTGCATCGCAATCAATATTTAACAGAACAGGTGTATTAAAGGCAAACATTGAATTAACATAAGAAGAAAATGCATAATATCTTTCAACATTAATATCATCATCTATGTATAGCCAGTCAGGTAAGGTTGCAGAAGATGTGCCATTAATTACAGCACCCATAAATTGCACACGACATTTGTATGCTTTTTCAAATTGATAGATATCCTGGTCTTTATAAAAAGTTTTTCCGAAAGGATTATACGTTACTGTAAGCGTTTGGTTAGTTGTACTAATAAGTGAATTACTCGCGTCATATCCATCAATCTTTAAAATAACTTTGCAATTAATAGAGTCCTTACCAAGGTAACCTGCGTATCCCGGATCAATTCCTAATGTTATTATATCCGAAATGCGTATATCTTTAAAACTTCCTGTTTTATATGTTACTTCGGTTACAACTGTATCTTTGACAGTAGTTGAAACGCCAGTTTGCAAACGATTATGTTGCGGTAATATACTGGCTGTTCCTATCATATAGAAAAGCTGAAAAACTAAAAATGCTTTGAGCCAATGAATTTTCTTTTTATGCATAAGATATATTGCTTAATTATGTTTAATCCTTTGATCTAATAAAGTATAGTCTCCGTAATTATCTTTCAATTTTAAAACAGTGTTATTTCCGACTAAAAAGAATTTATTTTCATTTAATTCATCCTTTTCAATAGGTATTTTTACATTGTAGTTTTCAAAAACAATAGTCAATTTAGGTTTTACCATTTGACCTGTTTTTGATTTAACTTCATTGGCATAAAAAACAGTAATAGATTGAAACAATTCATCCTTATTCAGGCATATTTCATAAGAACTAATAGCATGATTTTTTTTTAATTCGATCTTTAACGTTTTAGTTTTTCCATTTAATATGCTAATTGAAGTGCATTTCTCTAGTATTTTTTCATAATCAGCCAGGCTAATGCTGTTTTTTTGCTCAAAATCTTTTAACGGGCTATTTACCAGTATTATTTTTTTAACGCTATCCATTGTTATCAAATAATTTTTATTTTGTATACTTTGTATATCTGCAATACTGCTATGAAACCCGGTACTAAATTTTTTAAAATACCCCTTTCTTTGTTCATATGGAGTTTTACTTGCATGTCCTGCATATGTAGCATGAATAATCACAAAAGAATAAGAAGGCGTACTGGTATACCAGCGATTTATTTTTTGAAATATTTTACCAGCATCTTCTTTACTTAAGGTTACATATTTATTTTCCTGCCCTTTCAAAAAAAGACTAGTCATAAAAAAAATCAGCAGTATATAATTTTGTTTACTCATTTATTTTTTGGGTGAGCTTGTACGGCTTTCTTTAATGGTCATAGTTCCTCGTTCAGTTTCTTTTTTCACATGAATAAGCTTCCCTTCTTCATCATATTCATATTTGGTTGCGTAGTTTCGTTCATCTAATTCAGCTACCAAGCGCATACTAATCGGATCATACACGTAACTTTTTAAACTTCCGTCAAAAGGAAACGCACGGATATCATCAAACAAGACATCTCCGCTTGAACTGGACAGCCTCAAAATCATAAAGTAAGCAGTAGCAGGCACATTAAAAGTACCTTCGATTCTTTGCCAACCATCTATGATGGAGCCTGATGGATAAAACGGCCCTGCTGTGGAGATATAAGTATTGCTACTGGTTGTAAAATCAACATATATAGCCGGGAATGTAAACGTAGTTTTTGTTAAAAGTACGTTATCTTCTCTTGCCCATGCGCTTACCAAATATTTTTTACCGGGCAATGGAGCAAATGAACTGACACAATAACACGGCGGTTCTTCTCCACGAGGAACACCATCAGGAACTATAGTAACCGTAGAAGTAGCATGATTTGAGCATTCTATGCTAAAACCTGTAACCGTATATACAGTAGTAACACTAGGTGTAGCTGTTACAGTTGATCCGGTTGTAGCACTTAATCCGGTGGAAGGAGTCCAACTATACGTTGTAGCCCCTGTAGCGGTTAAAGTAGCAGACTGTCCAATTAAAATCGTAGATGAGTTTACAGTAACCGGAGGAGAATTCACATTTACCGTACTGGTTGCCGAAGCTGTGCAACTTCCCAATGTTGCCACGACTGTATAAATAGTCGTAGTTGTTGGAGTAGCTGTTACACTGGCACCTGTTGTAGCACTTAAACCGGCAGAAGGGGTCCATGTATAGCTTGTACCATTACTTGTTACTGTTAATGTAGCAGAATTTCTGATACATATAGATTGTGAATTCACCGTAAGTGTAGGTGTTGCATTTACCGTTACACTACTTGTTGCCGTGGCTGTACAACTTCCCAAAGTAGCCGTTATTGTATAAACTGTTGTTGCAGTTGGACTGGCGGTGACGGCTGTTCCTGTGGTTGCGCTT
>Ga0134128_10000336_pt1 | contig 65596 bp, 63 predicted proteins | sample KB31754_FD_96462 | JGI IMG/M metagenome (GOLD analysis project Ga0134128, IMG submission 96462) | Terrestrial soil microbial communities with excess Nitrogen fertilizer from Kellogg Biological Station, Michigan, USA - KB3-175-4 | ecosystem: Environmental > Terrestrial > Soil > Unclassified ... | reverse complement strand
CTTGCCCATGGGTGTGGTCGAGATCGAGAAGCTGCTGCCGCATCGGTTTCCGTTTCTGCTGCTCGACCGCATTATCGAATTCGAACCACGGAAGCGGATCGTGGCGCTCAAGAACGTCACCGCCAACGAACCGTTCTTCCAGGGCCACTTCCCCGGCTACCCGATCATGCCGGGCGTGCTGGCGCTGGAGGCCCTGGCGCAGGCCGGGGCGCTGATGATTCTTCACGAGAGCGAAACGCCGGGCGACCGGCTCATTTTTTTCACCGGCGTGGATGGCTGCCGTTTCCGAGCGCCGATCGTGCCGGGCGATCAGATCCGGCTCGAGGTTGACGTGCTCGCATTCCGTTCGAGCGCGGGCAAAATGCAGGGCCGCGCCCTGGTAGGAGACAAACTCGCGGCCGAGGCCACACTGAGCTGCGCGGTGGTGAGCCGTGCGGCGGATCAGGTAAAAGCGTGATTTCGCCTCTGGCCACCATCGATCCCGGCGCAAAGGTTCCAGATTCGTGCTTCATCGGCCCGGGCTGCGTTATCGGCGCCGACGTGGAGCTGGGCGAGGATTGCCGGCTTGACGCCCACGTGTTCATTCAAGGACCGACGCGCATCGGCGACCGCAACCATTTTTTCCCATTCAACAGCATCGGCCTCGGACCTCAGGACATCTCGTACCGGGGCGAACCGACGCGGCTGGAGATGGGCAGCGACAATATGGTGCGCGAGTTCTGCACGCTGCACCGGGGCACGGTCAAGGGCGGCGGCATAACGCGCATCGGCAGCCACAACCTGATCATGGCGTATTGCCATATCGCGCACGACTGCCAGGTCGGTTCGCACATCATCATGGCCAACTGCTCGACCCTGGGTGGCCACGTCGAGGTTGGCGACCACGCGTCGCTGGGCGCGTTTTCGCCCGTTCACCAATTTGTGCGCGTGGGCGAGCATGCCTATCTGGGCGGGGGAACGATCACCACACAGGACGTGATGCCGTTCGCCATCACCAGCGAGGTGCGGGACAACCACGCCTATGGGCCGAATAAGATCGGCCTCAGGCGGAAGGGCTTCACACCGGAGCGCATTGCGACGCTGGAGAACGCCTTCCGGCTGCTTTTGAATTCGGGACTGAACACCAGCCAGGCGGTCGAGCGCATCCGCGCCGAAGCGTGGAGCGAGGACACGGAAATACTGGTCAACTTTATCGAGTCCAGCCGGCGCGGAGTGATTAAGTGAGCGGCAAGTATGGACTCATCGCCGGCAATGGGCGCTTCCCTTTCCTGCTGCTCGAGGCCGCGCGCGAGCGGGGCGAGACCATGGTGGTGGCGGCGATTCGTGAGGAGACAGACCCCGAAATCGACCGCTATGGCGCCGAACACGGAGCCGAGGTTCACTGGATGAGCCTGGGGCAGTTGGGGAAACTAATCCAGACGTTTCAAAAAGCCGGGGTCAGCCGCGCCGTAATGGCCGGGCAGGTGAAGCATAAGCAAATATTCTCAAGCCTGCGGCCGGATTGGAAGATGATGACGCTGCTGGCGTCGCTAGTGACGCGCAACACCGATTCGCTGCTGGGCGGAGTAGCGCGGGTACTGGCGGATGAGGGTATCACGCTCGAAAGCTCGACCGCATTCCTGCAGCCGCTGCTGGCCATCGAGGGCGCGATGACGCGGCGCTCGCCCGATGCACGCGAGAGCGCGGATCTTGATTATGGGTTTGAAGTCGCCCGGCATCTGGCGGCCAAAGACATTGGGCAGTCGGTGGTTATCGCGGACGCGGCCTGTGTGGCCGCCGAGGCGATGGAGGGGACGGATGCGACCATTCGGCGCGCTGCCACGCTGGTGGGCGGGCGCCCGTTGACAGTGGTCAAAGTGGCGAAACCGAAACAGGATCTGCGATTTGATGTGCCGGTCGTCGGCCCGGGAACCATCGCCGCGATGGTCGAAGCCGGCGCGACGGCGCTGGGCATCGAGGCTGGGGTGACGCTGCTACTCGACCGCGAAGCCTGCCTGGCACATGCCAACACCGCCGGCATTTGCATCACGGGGCGGCCACGGCTAGCGGGGGCGGCATGAAGAACATTCGGGTTGGCGTGGCTGGATGCGGGGCCTTTGGCCGCAACCACGTTCGCGTGCTGGCGTCGCTGAAGGACGCCGGAGCAGAGCTCACGGGTATCTATGATCGCGATGGGGAGCGCGCCCGCGCCGTCGCGCTCGAGTTTTCGACACGGGCTTTTGGTTCAGCAGCCGAACTGGCAGCCGCTTCGGAGGCGGCCATTGTGGCGGTGCCGACCCAGGCGCATACCGACGTCGCAGTTGAGTTCATGCGGGCTGGATGCGACGTCATGGTCGAGAAGCCGATTGCCCCCAGCCTGGCTGATGCCGATTGCATGATCGCGGCAGCGCGCGAACATGGGCGCATTCTAATGGTCGGCCACCTGGAACGGTTCAATCCCTGCGTGCGGCTGATCCGCCCGCGCATCACGAAGCCGCTTTTCTTCGAGGTTCATCGGTTGAGCATTTTCACGCCGCGCAGTTTAGACGTGGACGTTCTGCTCGACCTCATGATCCACGACCTCGACATCGTGCTTAGCTTTGTGAAGGCCGGCGTGTCGGACTTGCAGGCGGTAGGGGTCGCGGTGCTAACGGCGCATGCCGACATTGCCAACGTGCGGCTGTCGTTTGACAACGGCTGCGTGGCCAATTTGACGGCCAGCCGGGTGAGCACAGAGAAGGTCCGGAAGCTGCGGTTCTTTCAGCCGGGCGAGTATATTTCACTCGACTACGCCCGGCGCGACGCGCGTATTTTTTCGGTCGCCAAACAGCCGGGCGCGATGCCTGCGATTGCCCATGACCATCTCGCCGGTTCGCCCAACGAGGAACCGCTGCGGACTGAAATCGAGGCGTTTCTCGACGCGGTGCGGAGCCGCACCGTGCCCGAGGTATCGGGCGAGGTCGGACGGGCGGCGCTGGCGGTGGCGCTGCGCGCCGCCGAAGCGATGGCCGCACACGCACGGCTGGTTGGATTACACTAAATCTGCTATGACGACGATGGACCTCCGCTACCGCTACCAGGCCCCGCTCAGCGAGACCCAGATTCGCGCCCTCGCGCGCGTGCGCGATGTGTACGGCATACGCGCGCTGCGGATTGACGAAGCGGCCAACCAAATTGCGATCGAGTACGATGCCACGCGGCTGGACGCGGCGCGGGTTTCGGGGTTATTGCGCGGGTGCGCGGTCGCGGTCGAGCCAGTGACCGCTTAAGCGAGGGCGTAGACGTCGAGTTTGCCGCCACCCAAACAAGCGATGGTGCTGTGCTCCAGGCAGGCCGCAAGGCCGTGGTAGGCGAGATCGAGCCGGGCCTCGCCGATCAGCTTTAGATCGGACGTGCGCCAGACGCGGAGTGTGTTGAAGTCACCTTCGGCGTCTTCCTTCATGCACAGGAAGTACTCCGAACCGAGGCCGAATTCGAGCACGGGGAGGGTGTTGGCTTCGAGCGAGAGCAGGTTGGCCTCGACGCCGGTTTCGGCATCAATGAGCGAGACGTGGCGCTCGTTGTTTTTGAAATCAACCATTTCAACCGCCAGCAGTTTGCCGTCGGGAGAAAGCGCGTGCACGCCGGCCCCGATGCCGAGGTCAATGTTGTTGCGCACATTTCCCGCCGGGTCGCAGGTCAGCAGGCGGAACTTGCGGAAGATCAAATCCGCGCCCTCGACCTGCCGCACGCTGCCGACGGCCTCGCGGCCGAAGCAGGTGAAACCATTTTCAGAGCGGGCCAGGTCGCGGAGCTGCAAATCGGGCAGAGCCAGCAGCGGCAGGTCGCGGCGCGGGTCAAGTTCGGCTCCAGCCACGGCGCTTTGCGCATTCCAGTACACGGCTCCGTCGCCAAAGGCACAGCTCTCGACCGGCGCGGGCGCGGCGACGGCGAAATGCTCGCGGCCGTCGGCGTGGAAGACGGCGAGGGCGCCGCGGGTGGCAGGGTGGTTGTCGCCCACGTTGGCGGCGGCGATGAATTTGCCGTCGTTGGAGTAGCGCAGGCGGGCGAGAAAATCGGCGAAGGCGAACTCGGCGCGCGCCGCCCCCGTTTCGACAGCATAACTTCGGAAATGCTTGTGGCCGACGGCGATTTCCTCGCCGTTGGGCGAGAACGCCATGCGCGTCAGCAGGTACTCTTCCATTTCCGAGGAATGAACCAAATCGAGTTTCATTAAGCCGCTACCCGCCGGCACACCGCAACGCCATCGCGCAGCGGCAGAATGACCGGCTCCAACCTAAGGTCGCTATAGATCATGCGGTTGAATTCCTTAATGGCGACGGTGGATTCGCTGGTGTCGTCAGTCGAAGCCACGCGCCCGCTCCACAGCACATTGTCGGCGACGAGAAGGCCGCCCGGTTTGATGCGGGGCGCGGCCTGGCGCAGCGCCTCGGGGTACTGAGGCTTATTCAGATCGCAGAAAACAATGTCGAAGTCGCCGGGGGTGGCCGCCAGCATTGCGATGGCATCACCCTGCAGGATGCGAATGCGGTCGCTCAACCGCGCCCGCTCGAAGTAGCCCGCCGCCTCCTGGCAATTGGCCGGATCGGAATCGGTGTAGAAGACTTCCCCGCCCTCGCCCACCGCCGCAGCCCACCAGAGAGTCGAGTATCCGATGGCCGAACCCAACTCGAAGACGCGGCGCGCGCCGGTCAATTCGGCCAGGAGCCGGAGCACGCGCGCCACCGCCGGTCCGACGATGGGGATGTCGCGCTCGCGCGCCTGCTTCTCCATCTCGGCCAGCACCGGAGGGCTGGGCGGAAGGAGCTGGTACAGGTACTGCTCGAGCGCCGGGGCGAGCAGCGGGCTCATAGCGTTTGCCCCGGCGTCATCGCCACCACTTCGCAGCCAAGCTTCAATTTTGCGAGTTCCTGTTTGAAGGCTTCGGGTGTACCGGTGAGCATGGGAAAGGTGCCGTAATGCATGGGAATGGCGGCTTCGACGCCGAGCAGGCGGCAGGCGTGGGCGGCCTGCAGCGGCCCCATGGTGTAATGGTCGCCGATGGGCAGGCAGGCGACCTGCGGCCGATAGATTTCGCGAATGAGCGCCATGTCGCCGAAGACGTCGGTGTCGCCGGCGAAGTAGACGCGCAATCCCTCTTTGAAAGCCACCACCAGGCCGGCGGGATCGCCGAGGTAGAGCGGCACGTCGTTGAGTTCGGTGCTGGAGGAGTGCAGGGCATTCACCATGGTCACCTTGGCGCCGGCGCAATCCACGGTACCGCCTTTGTCAAAGGTCACGACGTTTTTTGCGCCTTTCTTGCCGAGGTACAGGCCGAGTTCGGTGATGGCGAGGATTTGTGCGCCGCTGCGTTCGGCGAGAGGCAGCGCGTCGGCGATGTGGTCGGAATGACCATGGCTGAGCAGGATGAAATCGGCGTCTTTGGTATTCTTCTCCGATTCAGGGCATTTCGGGTTCTGTTCGAGAAAGGGGTCGAAAACAAATGTTTTGCCACCCGAGCGCATGCGGAAGGCCGCGTGTCCCAACCAAGTGATGGCAACTCCATGGGTGTTCATTGGTATTCCTCCTTCTTTAGCTTAGATACATGCCGCCGTTGACGGCGAGCGTGTGGCCGGTGATGTAGCTGGCCTCCTCGCTGGCCAGGAAACGCACCGCGGCCGCGACTTCGGCCGGGCTGCCGATGCGCGCCATGGGAATGCGCTCGATCAGCTTGGCATTGACGTCCGGGCCCAAGGTCGCGGTCATAGCGGTTTCGATGAAGCCGGGAGCGACGGCGTTGACCGTGATCTGGCGCGAGGCAACCTCGAGCGCCAATGATTTGGTGAGCCCGATCAAGCCGGCCTTGCTGGCGACGTAATTGGCCTGGCCGGGATTGCCGGACTGCCCCACCACGCTGGCGATGTTGATAATGCGTCCCCAGCGTTGGCGGATCATGCCGGGCAGCGCCGCTTGCGAGCACCAAAAGGCCGCCGTCAAGTTGGTCTGCAATACCAGCTGCCAATCGTCGGTCTTCATGCGCATGGCCAGTTGGTCGCGGGTGACGCCGGCGTTATTAATCAAGATGTCAACGGGACGGTTGAAATGCGCGCTGGCCTGCTTGAATGTTTCCTTGACGGCGGCTTCCTGGGTGACGTCCAACGCGAGCGCCAATGCCTGGCCGCCGGCGGCCACAATCTCGGCCACAACGGCGTCAAGATGCTCGCGATTGCGGGCCGCGAGGGCTACCGGCGCGCCGGCGGCAGCGAGGGAGAGAGCAATGGCGCGGCCGATGCCCTGGGATGCTCCAGTGATGAATGCGAGTCGGTTCCGCATGGGATTACGCGAGCGCGGCCAGCGTTTTTTCGAGCGAGGCGGCGTCCTCGACGTTGAGGCAGACGGCGTCGCGGTTGATGCGGCGGAGCAGACCGGCCAAAACGCGACCGGGACCGACTTCGATAAAGTGGGTCACGCCCTTGTCGAGCAAGCCGCGCATGGAGCGCTCCCACTGCACGGGAGCGGTGACCTGGCGAATGAGGGAATCGCGGGCTTCCTCGGCGCCCTCGATGAGCTCGGCGTCAACGTTGGTCATGAGGGGCATTTGCAGTTCCAGGAAGAAAGTGTTCCACAAATCCCACTGCAACACCTCTTGCGCCGGCGCCATGAGGGAGCAATGGAAGGGGGCGCTTACCGGCAGCTTGACCGCTTTTGTCGCAAGAGCGCAAGCGCGATCCACGGCGGCGGCGGTGCCGGCGATGACGATCTGGCCGGGAGCATTGAAATTGGCGGGCGAGCAAACGTCGCCGTTGGTGCTTCCAGCGAGGGCTTGTTGGCAGAGCGCGACTACCGCGTCGGGTTCCATGCCGAGTATGGCCGCCATGGCGCCGGCGCCGGCCGGAACCGCCTCCTGCATCAGCTCGCCTCGGCGCCGCACCACTTTGACGGCGTCTTTGAACTCCATGCCACCGGCGGCCACTAGGGCGGAGTATTCGCCCAGGCTATGGCCGGCAACGTAATCGGGCACGATGCCGCGCGATTCCAGGACTTTGGCGGCGGCGATCGAGGTGGCGAGGATGGCGGGCTGGGTGTTGGCGGTGAGCTTGAGCCGCTCCTCGGGTCCGGAAAAACAAAGCTCGGAGAGGGCCTCGCCGAGGGCCTGGTCGGCGGCGGCGAAGGCGGCAGCGGCCTCGGGAAATTGGGCGTTCAGCTCGCGCCCCATACCGGCATACTGCGAGCCCTGACCTGGGAAGAGATAGGCGACTTTCATATAGTTTCAGGGGCGGGAGCGGTTTCGTGAATGCGCGCCAACTGGGTTTCGATTTGATGGTTGATCTCGTGCTGCACCGATTCGGCCGCGACCCGGATGGCGTTTTTGATGGCCTTGGCGTTGCTGCGTCCGTGGCAAATGATGACGATGCCGCGCACGCCCAGCAGCGGGGCGCCGCCGTACTCGCTGTAGTCGAGGCGCTTCTTGAAGGCGGCAAACGCGTGGCGGGAGAGCCAGTAGCCGATACGGCTGGAGAGTGAATCGGCGAGCAACTCTTTCAACAGTGAGCGCACGGTCTCGACGAGCCCTTCGCTGATCTTGAGCGCGACGTTGCCGACAAAGCCGTCGCAGACGATGACATCGACCGCGCCGTTGTACAGATCGCGACCCTCGACGTTGCCGATGAAATTGATCGGCAACTGGCGCATGAGGGTAAAAGCCTCGCGGGTCAGCTCGTTGCCTTTGATGTCCTCTTCGCCGATCGAGAGCAGGCCGACGCGGGGACCGGGCGTGGTGTCGGCGCGATCGCAGCCGAGAATGACTCGGTAGTAGATTTCGCCCATGATGGCGAACTGTTCGAGGTGATCGGGGCGGCAGTCGACGTTGGCGCCCACGTCGATCAAGATGGCGGCGCGTCCGCCGGCGGTGGGGATAACGGTGGCCAGGGCCGGGCGCTGCACGCCGGCAAGCGAGCCGAGCATTAACTTGCTGGTGGCCATGACGGCGCCGGTGTTGCCGGCGGAGACAAGACCGGCGGCGCGCCCGGACTTAACCAGGCGAGCGCAGACATGGACGGAGGAGTCACGCTTGGTGCGCACCGCGCGCACCGCCTTGTCCTCCATCGTGATGACTTCGGTGGCGGGGACGATCTCGACCAAGGCGCGATCCTCGGGCGAGTAGGCGGCCAGCGCCTTCTGCAGCTCTGGTTCGAGACCGACCAGCAGCACCTTAACGCCATAGGCGCGCGCCGCCTCAATGGCGCCGGCAATCTCAGGCGCGGGCGCAGTGTCGCTGCCCATCGCGTCGAGCGCAATTGTGACGGTACCGGCCACGCGGTGCTTACCGCTGCTTGACCTCAATCACTTCCCGGTCCTTGTAATGCCCGCATTTGGGGCAGGCACGGTGGGGCAGCTTGCGCTCCTGGCAGTTGGGACAGACCGCGAGCGAAGGGGTGGTCAAAAAATCGTGGGCGCGACGGGTCGAGGTGCGCTTGGAAGAGTGGCGGCGTTTGGGATTCGGCATGGTGTTATTCCTTGCGGAGCGACTTCAACGCGCTCCAGCGATCGTCGGCGGGGGGCGGACAGGAGCACGTCCCGCTATTTAAATTGGTACCGCAGCGCGGGCACAACCCGCGGCAGTCGGGGCGGCACAAGGGCTGCATCGGCAGCGCCAGCAGTACCTGCTCGCGCGCCACTTCACCCACGTCAACGCCCGGGTCGCTGAAAAACGCAACGTCGGTGTCGGGAGCGTGGATCTCCACTTCAGCGCTCTCGCCCAGGACCGATTCCGGCTGGTAGAGCAAATCGAGGTCTTTGTCCACCGCCATGGGAATTGCTTCCAAACAGCGGGAACAGGCAGGGGCGATGTCGCCGTGCAAATGGCCGGTCAGGCGCATTCCGTCGCCGGCCAGGCGGGCTTCGCCCTTGAAGGTCAGCTCACCGGTGACTTCGGGCACCGAGGCCAGTTCGGCGGCGCCGAGGCGCAGGTCGAACTTGACCGGATGCAGTCTGAGATCTGTGACTTCAATGACCACGGCAACTCTCGCTTCGAACCTCGAAACGTGCAAAGTAGGATGGTGGGCGCCATAGGACTCGAACCTATGACCTCCGCCGTGTGAAGGCGGCGCTCTAACCAACTGAGCTAGGCGCCCAAAAATCCGTCTCTAGTCTAGCATCCGACGGGCGCGGGCCCCGGCGCGGCGGCGCCGCGCGTCCCGCTTATTCGCAGCCCCGGCTGGGGACTCCAAAGTCCCGAACCGGCGCTGCGCCTTCCCCGCCGTTAGTACTTGAGGAACACGAACAAGAACGTGTACAGGGCCAGCGATTCGATAAACGCAAAGCCGATGAAGAAGACGGTTCGAATGTTGTCCGCCGCGCCGGGGTTGCGCGCGATGCCTTCCTGGGTGCCCTTGAGACCCATGCCCATGCCGATGCCGCAAAGCCCGGCGGCGAGCGCCATGGCAATGCCGCCCATTTTGAGGGTGGAGAAATCAGTCTTGACCGCCTCGGTGGTGGCTTGGGCAAACAAGGGTGAAGTGCAGGCCAGCAGGAACAGGCCGGCAAGAGAACGGGACAGGTTGCGAATGGACATTACGAGTCGGACTCCTATTAGACAAAATTCCCGCAGGAGGTGGTTCCCGTATTCGCTGGGGCGTTACGGTCTCACACTGGACGGGGTACTACCGGACAACTAATGGGCCTCGGCCAGCGCCCCTCCGAGGTACGCCATGGCCAAAACCACGAAAATGTAGGTCTGTAGAAGGGCCACGAACAAGTGCAGCCCCATAAAGACAATTCCGGTCAGCGGCAGCAGCGCCACGAACACGCCGATGATCATGTCACCGGCAAACATGTTGGCGTACAGACGAACGCTGAGCGAGAGCACGCGGGCCACGTGGCCCACCACCTCGATGATGAACATCAACGGCGCCAGCCACCATACCGGACCCAGGAACTGCTTGATGTAGCCAAACCCATGGCGGCGAATGCCGACCGAATGGTAGACGGCAAAGACCACCAAAGCCAAACCGAGGGTGACCACGATGTCGGCGGTGGGGGCTTGGAAGCTGGGAATCAGGCCGATCAAGTTGCTGACCAGGATGAAGAGGGTGAGGGTCAGCAGGAAAAATCCAAAGCGATGACCGCCGCCGTGGCCAATCATTTGCTCGCCCTGATCTTCAATGAACTTGAGGCTGAGCTCGGTCATGTTCTGCCAGCCCTTGGGCGCGGCGACCGAGAGCCGGCTGCCCACAATCGTGGCGAAGGCCATGAGAATGAGCGCCACCAGAATCTCCATCGAAAGGGTGTTGTTGAACACCCTCTGAGTCGATTCGAAATGCACCCCAAACAGCGATGAAACCCAGGCGGCCGCGGGGCCGAGCAGGGCGTTCAGGAGGTGGGTGAACCAGAGTTGGGTTTCCATAGGACGTTAAAAATCACGGCCACCATGAGGCCGGCCGGGGCCGCCAGAAGGCCCGCCAAAACCGCCACAAAAGGGGTGAAGTGACTCATAAATATAGCATATAGAGCCACAGCAAGCAAAGCGTAACGGCCCAGCAGGGCGCCCTTTTTCAGCCAATAAAGATTCACGACCGCGAGCGCGGTGCCCAGGGCGACGCCTACGCCGGTCGGGAGGTCCCACTTGTAGGCCACCGCAATCGCGGCAACCGCGCCGATGACCGAACTTGCCGCCAGCACGGAGTCTTCGATGGACATTACTTGCCGACCGCAGCACGGTAGATCTGCAGGAATCCCGCAGCCAGGCCGAGGCACAAAAAGATCAGTTCGAAGACCTTACCGGTGTGGAGGGCGTGATCCAGTCCGTAGCCAATCGCCAGGCCGACGAACGCCGCACAGGGCAGGAGGAAACCGAGGCCCATGTACTTGCCCAACTGGCGCCATGCCTTGTCCTCGGGCATAGGTTAGTGCTTGATGGGCGGAAGCACCTTGCAACTGCCGCACTGCTGGCCGACGATTTTACCGGACGCGAAAGTGGACTCGTGATCCACCAGGAGCTTCAACTGATCTTCGGCGATGGCGCCGGGGATCAAGCGCCCGTCAATAAACAGAGTCGGGGTGCTTACGACTCCCACCGACTTTCCATTGGAAATGGACGCCTCAATCTTGGCCTTGGTGGCGGGATTGGCAAGGCAGGCAGCGTAGGGAGCGGGCTGCGCGCCTGATTCCAGAGCGAAGTCGCGCAGCCGGCCGGCGGCGTTGGTGGGGTTGATCTGATCCTGGGCGGCGAATACGGCTTTTTCGAAGTTCCAGAATTGGCTTGGATCCTGTTCGGCGACACATACGGCCGCCTCGGCCGCCTGCATGGACCAGGGGTGAATTTCGACCAGCGGGAAATATTTGAACACCACCCGGAACTTACCCGGCTGCTCGTTCATGAGCTGCTCGATTCCCTGCGCCTCCTGGCGGCAGAAGGGGCACTCGAGATCACTGAACTCGACGATGGTCACGGGGGCGTCGGCCGCGCCGATGGCGGGTGCGCCGCGAGTGTCAATGTGGGCGCGGGTCTCGGCCCACGGGTCGGCGCTGAGAGTGCTTTTTTCTCCTTCAACGATCTCCTTGCCGTCGGCGGTGATCAGGAAACTGCCGATTTGTTTTTGGCCGCCCTTTTCGAGCATCACTTTCGCGGTGCGCAGGCCGCTGGGGTCGGGCGCCGAGATGGATTGCACATCGATCTTATCGAGTTGTTGATAGCCGATGGTGCGGTCGAGAAAGGCGACCAGCCTGGCGCGCAACTCGGCGTCGCTCGGGGAGCCGGCCACGGCCTTGGCGGCGGGGGACTGCGCCCATGCCAGACCGAGCATGAAAACTGCCACTACAAATACGCGTTGAACGACTCGCATTGCCCTCAATTATGCACTAGGGCAAGGCCGGCAAGCATCCGCCCGGGACGAGCGGCGCTTCGTAACGCTGGGCGATCGGGAGGCGGCGACCCAATCCGAAAGCCTTGGTCGACACCTTGAGCCCGGGCGCGGCCTGCTGGCGTTTGTATTCGCTGTAGTCCATACGCCGGACGAGCGATTGCACCAACTCGGGAGCGAGATTCAGTTCCTCGGCGATCGCCTCGGGGCTGCGATAGCGCTCGACGTAGCGCTCGATCACGGCGTCGAGAATGTCGTAGGGCGGGAGGTCGTCTTGATCCACCTGGTCGGGCTTAAGCTCCGCGGTCGGCGCTTTGAGGATGACCGCTTCAGGCAATTGGAAACGCCGGGCCAAGGCGTAGACCTGGGTTTTTAAAACATCGGCAATCACCGCCAGTCCGCCGGCCATGTCGCCGTAGAGGGTGCAGTAGCCCATTGCGAGCTCGCTCTTGTTGCCGGTGGTCAGCACCAATCCGCCGTTCACGTTGGAATCGGCCATGAGCAGCAGGCCGCGCAGGCGAGATTGCAGGTTTTGCCGGGCCACGTCGGCGGCGCGACTCGCGGCGTTGGTCAGCGACGCCGGGGCCTGGGCAAGAGCGGCTTCGAACAGCGGCTCGATGGCGACCGTTTCCAGGCTTATTCCCAGCGCCTGGGCCACCGCGCGGGCATCGCGCTCGCTTTCGTGGCTGGAGTAGCGCGAGGGCAGGTACAAACCGCGGACGTTGGCGGCGCCGAGGGCCTCGACGGCGATCGCCGCCGTGACGGCGGAGTCGACGCCTCCGCTGAGACCGAGCACGGCGTGCTCGAAGCCGCACTTGACCACGTAATCGCGCGTACCCAGCACCAGCGCCTCAGCCATGGCGGCGGTTTCGGATTCAGGCACCGGGCGTATTTCGCCACGTCCGCGATCGGACTCGACCACCAAGATGTCTTCGCCGAAACAGGCGGCGCGCGCGCGGAGCGTGCCGTCGGATCCCATCACCATGGAGCATCCATCGAAAATCAATTGATCGTTGCCGCCCACCTGGTTCACGAAGACGACCGGCACCTGATATTCGCGTCCAATGGCGCCGAGCATTTCCTGACGGAGCGCTATCTTGCCGGCGGAGTAGGGAGAGGCGGAAATGTTGATGAGGAAATCGGCGCCGGAGCGCATTTGCTCCTCGACGGGGTCGCGCGCGTACAGGAGGCGGGCCTGGTGTTTGGGCCAGTAGTTCTTGTCGTTCCACGCGTCTTCGCAAATGGTGACGGCGATGCGCATGCCGCGCCAGCGCCAGATGCGCTGCTGGCTGGCGGGCGCGAAGTTGCGCAGTTCGTCGAAGACGTCGTAGGTGGGGAGCAGCATTTTCGACTGCTGGAAGATCACCTCGCCGTCAAGCAGCGCCAGGGCGCTGTTGTGGACACTCTTGCCGGTGGCGGCGGCCGCCGGGGTGGCGCAGCCGCAAAGTAGTGCGATACCGGGAGAGTCGCGCGAGGCGCGCCGGAGCCAGGCCAGGCTCTCGGAGACAAACTCCGGCTTTTCGACCAGGTCGCGGGCCGGATATCCACAAATCGTCATCTCCGGATAAATCACCAGTTCCGCGCCCTGGGCGCGGGCGCGGGCGGCGAATTCGACGATTTTTTGGTAATTTCCCTCGAGCGCGCCGACGGTGGGGTTGATCTGTGCCAGTGCGATTTTCACTTCGTATAGTTTACCGTTTTGAGCCGGGGACTTGTGCCCCCCGGCGGCGGCAGCGAATAATGGGGGCTTGCATGGATAATCCACGCCAGCGGGCGGATGAAGCGCGGGAGCTGTTCCAGCAAGCCTATCGGGCGCAGATGCGGGGCGATCTGGAACGCGCCGTGGAACTGTACACGGCTTCGATCGAACTCGAACCAACGGCCGAAGCGTACACGTTCCGGGGCTGGGCGTACTCTTTTCAGGGAGACTATGCGCGGGCCATCGAGGAGTGCCACCGTGCGATCGAGATTGATCCGGAGTTCGGCAACCCCTACAACGATATTGGCGCGTATTTGATTGAACAGGGGCGGCTGCTTGAGGCTGTGCCGTGGCTGGAGAAAGCGGCCGCGTCGCCACGTTACGCCAGCCCGTGTTTTGCGAAGTTCAATCTCGGGCGGATTTATGAGCGCTTGCGGCGGCTGGGGCAAGCGGAGGATCAGTATGCCCAGGCGCTGAAGTTTGATCCACGGTATCAGCCGGCGCAGAAGGCAATCAAACGGGTGCGTGCGAACTGGAACTAGATTTCGAAAAGCTCTGATAGCGGGACTTTGAAGCCAGGCAGTGCGGGTTCGATTAAATCACGGGTGTGAACCTGCGGCGGTTCACCACCGCGGACGTGGCGATGGGCTTCACCTTTGGCCGGATACAGCAGCCAAACTGCTTTAGTTCCCACGTCTAAATACTGGGGCAACATTTTCTTGAGTGCGGCGGGGCGGTCATGTTTCGAGACGACCTCAAATGCCAAATCCGGAGCAATCGGGATCGGGACCATTTCGCCGTATTCCCGTTTGTAGCGGGCGGCGAAAATAAAGCCCACGTCGGGACGTCGGATCGTAGCCGGGCCGAGCTGGAGATCGACCTCGCAGACGATTACGCCGAGCCGCGCAGGAGCCGAAAATAGGCGCAGGCGATTGGCGAGACGGTCGCGCACTTCGTTGTGATTATGCGTGGTTGACGGAGACACAATCAGCTCGCCATCGCTCAGCTCATAGTGCGGGCCATCAGGCTCGTCCAACTCCAGATAATCGGCAATGGTGAAAACTGTCTTGGTCGCCATGGGCGCGTCCCCGTTAATTGATTGGCACGGGACCCCGCGCGGCTGTCGCCGCACGACCCGCTTAGGTGCGGCGCGGGCTAGACTTGGAACGACGAACCGCAGCCGCAGGTGTGCTTCACGTTGGGGTTGTTGAACTTAAAGCCTGAGCCTTCGAGCGTCTCCAGGAAGTCAACCTCGACGCCGTCCAGGTACATGAGGCTCATGGGGTCAATAAAAACCTTGAGGTCGTCGTACTGGTAGGTCTTGTCCTGCGCGGAGCCGTTATCGAACTGCATGGAGTAGCTGAACCCGCTGCAACCTCCGCCCACCACGGCGACCCGCAGGCCGCCCGGCACAGGTTGCTGCTGGCCCATGATTTCCTTGACTTTCTCAATGGCTTTGGGTGTGAGCGAGATCATGACCATAGTTTACCACGCAGGACGCACGGGGGATTACCATGAATCCAGTGGCGAGTGCGGTTCCAACCCGGCGCGAGCGCGACTCCCTGGGCGAGGTGCGGGTGCCGCGGACGGCGCTCTACGGAGCGCAGACGCAGCGCGCTGTAGAGAACTACCAGATTAGCGGGCGGCGCGCGGCGCCGGCGCTGATCGCGGCGTATGGGTGGTTGAAGGCTGCGATGGCCGAGGCCAATGGCGCGCTCGGGCTGCTGCCGCGCAACGTCGCGCGCGCCATTGCCCGCGCGGCGCGCGAGGTGGCGGAACACCGGCTCGATCAACATTTTGTAGTGGACGCGTACCAGGCGGGGGCGGGCGTATCGTTCCACATGAACGTCAACGAGGTGATTGCCAACCGCGCGGCGGAACTTCTGGGCGGACGACGGGGCGTTTATGACGTTGTCCATCCCAACGATCACGTCAACCGGGGCCAGTCTACCAATGACACATTTCCGACAGCGCTGCGGGTTGCGCTGCGCATGGAATTCGATCCGCTCTTGGCGGCCGTCGAGCGCTCGAGCGAGGCATTTCGCGTCAAAGCGCGGCAGTTCGCACGGATTGTCAAATCGGGGCGCACGCACTTGCAGGATGCGGTGCCGCTCTGGTTGGCCGACGAACTCGGCGCCTATGGCTCGGCGTTAGCGGCGTGCCATCGCGAGTTGGCGCAAGCCGCCGACGAGCTCTTAGAACTGGGGCTGGGCGGGAGCGCTGCCGGCACCGGGCTCAACGCGAACCGCCGGGCCACAGCGCTGGCGTTGCGCCATCTATCCGCGCGGACCGGCCACGGTTGGCGCACGGCGCCTGACTTGTTCCAGGCGATGCAAAGCCAGCAGCCCATCGCGCGCGCATCGTCGGCGATGCGCAATCTGGCGTTGGAGCTGATTCGCATTTCAAATGATCTGCGACTTCTCGCCAGTGGACCGATGACCGGGCTGGCTGAGATCGAGCTACCGTCGCTGCAGCCAGGATCGTCCATCATGCCGGGCAAGGTGAATCCGGTAATGCCGGAAATGCTCGCCATGGTTTCGTTTCAGGTAGTTGGCAATGACATGGCCGCCGCGCTGGCGGTACAAGCCGGGCAATTGGAATTGAACGTGATGATGCCGGCGATGGCGCTGGCGACGCTGGAGTCAGCGACGATTCTCGCCAGCGCGCTCGACGCCTTCACGCGGCGCTGTGTTGTGGGCATCAAGGCCAACGCCAAGCGCTGCCGCGCGTACGCGGATGCGACATTGGCTCTGGCGACCGGTCTCAACCCACACGTCGGATACTCGCGCACCGCCAAGTTGGTTCAGGAGTCGCTGCGCACCGGGCGGCCGCTTTTGGAACTGGCGCTGGAACAGAACCTGATGCCCGCCGCTCAGCTGCGGCGCATTCTTGACCCGGCGCGCGCGGCGGGACCGGCCAACAGCAGTACGAGGACCGCAAGCAAGCACAGGTAGGCGAGCCAGTCGCCCCATCGGGTATAGAACGTTATTGCAGATTCGGCGGCGAAGCCGGCGTCGAGCGCGCCCGGTGCGAAACGCGCCAATTGGGCGGTGACGCGCCCGAAGGGATCGATCACGGCGGTGATGCCGTCGTCGGTATCGCGCAAGAGCCAGCGGCGGTTTTCCATGGCCCGAACCCGGGCCATCATCAGACCCTGCGCCGCGGCCGAGGACTGACCGTACCAACTGTCATCGGATTGGTTGACCAGCCACTCCGCTCCGGCGTTCACATCACGGCGCGCGAGCGCGGGAAAGATCGACTCGTAGCAAATCATGGTGGTAAACCGATGCGCGCCGAGCGGCATGACGACCGGCCCCGGGCCGGGGACAAAATCACCGACCTGCGCCACCAGCTTGCCAACCCCCGCCGACTCCTTGAGCCAATCAGGCAACGGAACGTATTCGCCAAAGGGCACTAAATGCGTTTTGTCGTAGCGCGGGCCAAGTGTGCCATCGGCGTTGACCAGCTGCGCGGAGTTGCGGGGAGCGTTCGAGGCGCCCCAGGTGATCTCGCCGATAAGCATCGCAGAGTGTTCGTGGTCGAGGATCTCGGCCACGGTCTGCTGCAATTCCGGCTGGCGGTCGAGATCGAACGGCGCCGGCTGTTCGGGCCATACGATCAGGTCGACCGGCGGAGTGGCAGCGTTGACGGACAAGCGCGCTTGCGCGGCCAACTCGTGGGTCATCGTGGATCCGCTCCAGTCCAGGTCGAGAGGTGTGTCGGGCTGGACCAATCGAACGTGCAGGCCGCGTCCGCCATCGCTGGGCGCGTGATAGGGGAGGGTGGCGAAACCGAATATGCAGCCCAGCGCGATGCCGGCCGCGATCGCGCCCCGGCGCCGCGGCTTGTCGAGCACGTAGGCGATGAGAGTATTCGCCGTCGCGACCAAGAGGCTGACGCCGTAAATGCCGCATGCGGGCGCCAGCAGCATGGTCCCGGCGTGCTGGTACTGCGAATATCCCAGCAAATTCCAGGGAAAGCCGCCCATCGGCGTGTAGGTGCGCAGGAGCTCGACCGCGACCCAGACGAAAGGGAGCGGCCAGTAGCGGCGCCCACTCCAGCGCCCGACCCAGTAGGCGGCAAGGGCCATCAGGGCCAGGTAGCTGCCCATCAACAGCAGGAACAGGACGAACACAACGCCGGCCAGTGGACCGCTCAAGTCGCCGAAGTGGTGAATTGTGGCGTAAATCCAGGAGCAACTGACGGCGAAAAAAACGATTCCCGCGAGGTAGCCGGACCAGAACACCGGCCACGCCCGCTCGCCGCGCGCCACCGCCCAAAACAAGGGCACGAGCGCGATAAACGCCAGCCACGACCAACCCACCGAGGGGAACACAAGCCCGAGCGCCAGGCCCGAGAGCGCGCCCGCTGCGAGTGTCGGAAGCACTCTCACTATTTCAGCGAGGCCATCACTTCCTCAAGCACCGCGGGCGCCGGGCGAACGACATTCTCCGGCAGTTGCGCCAGCGGCGTCGGCACCATGCCGAGTTGCGCGACGAAGTCGGGCTTCTGGGTATCAACGTAGAAGATTCCGGTAAGGACTTCTTCATTGGCGTTGGCCTCGGTCAGCACGCGAAGCGCCTGCTGCCGGTCGGTGGGATTGAAGTCATGGGCGAGCTTGCGCAGACGCAGGTGGGAGCCGTCGTGCATCGGGACGTCGAGCGTCGTGCCCGGATCGTATTCCACGGCGATGTCCTCAAACGAGGGCACGAAGCTCAGTTCGTGCATCGCCTCTTCATGGTCGAGCACATATTTGTAGCTTTTGGTCGAACCTTCGTGGTCGTTGAAGGTGACGCAGGGCGAGATGACGTCAATCATGACCGTGCCGCGATGGGCGAGCGCCGCTTTCAGAATCGCGGTGAGCTGCTTCTTGTCGCCGGAAAACGAGCGCGCCACGAGCGTGGCGCCGCTCAACACCGCGAGGGCGCAGGTATCGAGCGCGGGCATGTCGTTGATCACTCCGCTCTTTTGTTTCGCGCCCAAGTCGGCGGTGGCGCTGAATTGGCCCTTGGTCAGGCCGTACACACCGTTGTCCTCGATGATATAGATCAAGGGCAAGTTGCGGCGCATGAGGTGCAGAAACTGCCCCAGGCCAATCGAGGCCGTGTCGCCGTCACCGCTGACGCCGAGTGCCTGCAGGCTGGCGTTGGCCAGCACGGCGCCGGTGGCGACGCTGGGCATACGTCCATGCACGGAGTTGAAGCCGAAGGAGCGGCCGAGAAAGTAGGCCGGCGCCTTGCTGGAGCAGCCGATGCCGGAGAGTTTTACGAAACGATGGGGATCGACGCCCATTTCGTAGCATGCGTCAATGATGCGTTCGCTAATGGCGTTGTGGCCGCAGCCGGCGCAGAGGGTTGTCTTGGAGCCGCGGTAGTCGGATTGCGGCAAGCCCAGGCGGTTTAACTTGACCAGCGGAGCGGTGGTGGTAGACATGGCTATTTAGCTCCTTCTAGAGCGACGATGGCATCGGTCAGGCTGCGCGCATCGACCGGTAATCCGTTGTAATGGCGCACGGAACGAAGGCGGGCCGCCAGTTCCGGGCCGAGATCGAGTTGCAGCAATTCGAACATCTGTCCGTCGCGGTTTTGATCCACCACGTATACGCGGTGGTGGCCGGCGACAAATTCACGCACCGCCGCGGCGAAGGGATAAGCGCGCAGGCGCAAATAGCCGCCGTTGATCTTGTGCTCGCGCAATTGATCGAGCGACTCGAGCATGGCGGCGTGGGTGCTGCCGTAGGCGATGACGGCGACCTCGCCCGCCCCGGTGCGCTCCACGATGGGGGCCGGGATGTGCTCGCGCGCTCCTTCCCATTTGCGCTTTAAGCGATCGAGGTTATTGGTGTAGTCGGCCGACTTTTCGCTGTACTGCGCCCGTTCGTTGTGTCCGGAACCGCGGGTGAAAAACGCGGCGGCGGGATGATCGGTGCCGGGCAGAGTGCGGTAGCCGATGCCGTCGCCATCCACATCGCGGTAGCGCGCCCAGTCGCCCTTGAGGCGGGTGAGGTCCTCGGCGCGCAACACCTTGCCTCGATCGAGCGGCTTGGTGGGGTAAGCGAAGGGCTCAGCCATCCAGTGGTTCATGGCCAAATCCAAATCACTCAGCACGAAGATCGGGGTTTGGTAGCGTTCGGCGATGTCGAACGCGGCGATGCCCATCTCGTAGCATTCCTCGACCGAACCCGGCAGCAGGATGATCTGGCGGGTGTCGCCATGACCGAGGGTCGCCACAAACCCCAAATCGCCCTGCGCGGTGCGGGTGGGCAGGCCGGTCGAGGGACCAACCCGCTGGATGTCAAAAATCACGCCGGGGATTTCGGCGTAGTAGCCGAGGCCAACGAATTCACTCATGAGGCTGATGCCGGGGCCGGAGGTCGAGGTCATGGCGCGCGCACCCATCCAGCCCGCGCCCAGGACCATGCCACAGGCGGCGAGTTCGTCCTCGGCTTGAACAGCGGCGAAGGTGGCCTTGCCGTCGGAGGTTCGGCGGTACTTCTTCAAGTATTCAATGAGGTATTCGCAGAGTGAGCTCGAGGGGGTGATCGGGTACCAGGCGACCACCGTCACGCCGGCGAAGAGGCAGCCGAGCGCCGCCGCCGCATTGCCCTCGATGATGATCTTGCCAGCCGTCTTCGATTGCGCGCCGGCCATGCGCTCGAGGCGGCAGCGGTCGGGTTGGGGGAAATTGGTCATAGCGTAATCGAAGCCGGCCTTGACCGCGCCCCAATTCAAGTCCGCCGCCTTCTGTTTTTTCTTGAACTGCTGGCGCAGCGCGCGCTCGACTTCCTCCATCTCCATGTTCATGAGGTGGGCGGCGCAGCCGACGTAGATCATGTTGCGCACCAGCTTGCGCAGTTTTGCGTCGGGGCAGACTCCCGCCACCAGCTTGTCGAACGGCACCGGATAAAAGGTCACATCGTGCCGCAAATCGTTGGCCTTCAGCGGCTCGTCGTAGAGCACCGAGGCGCCGGGGTCGAGGCCGAGAACATCCTCACGCACGGTTTCCGGATTCATGGCGATGAGGAAATCAATCTCTTTTTTGCGCGCCACGTAACCGTGCCGGCTGGCGCGGATGGTGAACCAGGTGGGCAGACCGGCGATGTTGGAGGGAAACAAGTTCTTGCCGGAAATGGGAACGCCCATCTGGAAAATCGTGCGCAGCAGTACGAGGTTGGAGGACTGGCTACCGCTGCCGTTGACGGTCGCCACCTGTAGGCTGAAATCATTCAAAAGTACACCGCTCACCGGCGGCGCGACGCTCATCGTGGCCATGCCAACCAGTATAGAACCGTCCCATTTGCAGAACCGGGAGGAAATTAGCGGGAAGGAACAAACCTCGCTGGCGCCGTGGCCATCCATAACCGGCAGGAGGGCCCCGACTTGGTCGAAGCGTTGATGCTGTGGAACGAGCCGAACAACCTCTCGCACTGGGATTTCGAGCTCGACCGCGACTGGCAACGTTTTGCCGCCATGGTGTGCCAGGCCGTCACCGCGGTGCGCGCCGTGGCGCCAGAGCTCAGGCTGGTGCTGGGCGGCATCTCGCCGATTGATGCCAACTTCATACGCCTTTTGGCCAGCTACGGCGCGGTTGACGCTGTAGACCGGGTGGCCGTGCATGGATTTCCGCTGGACTGGAATCACTGGCCGATTGACGATTGGCCGCGCAAGCTGGCTGAGATCGAAGCGGTGAGCTCCAAGCCGGTGTGGGTTTCAGAAGCCGGTGCGTCATCGTTTGGCGCCGAAGAGGTGCAGCGCTTCGGATTGGAGCGCACGCTGGCGCTGTTGCGGGGGCGAGTCGAGCGGCTGCACTGGTATAGCTTGTTCGACCTGCCGCCGACATGGTCGGCCACGACGCGCCATCGTGAAGCCGAAGGTTCGGCCTATTACCGGCATTACTACATGGGATTGTTGCGCGCCGATGGCACGCCCAAGCTCGCTTACCACGACTTCCCCGAGGGCGGCGGAGTCGGGATCTGCCAGTGGTTTCACTTCGAAGATCCCCGACTCGACGATGCGGTTCGCTGGCTGCGCCGGCTGGGCGTGCGCTACCTGCGCACCGGGCTGAGCTGGGCCGACTGGCTGCGTCCCAACGCCGAAGCCTGGTTTGACCGGCAAATGTGGGCGCTTGAGGAGTTCGACGTGACCATCACGCTGTGCTATACGCCCGAGAGCGAAGGCATCGAGCCCAACTACACATCGCCGCCCCGCGCGCCGGAAAAGTTCGCCGCCTTTGCGGCGTGGGTCGCCCGGCGTTATGGCGGGGGCGGCGCGGCCAAGGTGGTCAAGCCGCGGCGCGAGGAGGTACCATGCCGGAGCGGGTGCTGATTACCGGCGGCGCCGGCTTCCTCGGTTCCCATCTCGCCGATCGGCTGCTGCAGGCGGGTTACCAGGTGCGGCTGCTCGACAATCTCGACCCCCAGGTGCATCCGCATGGGCGGCCGTCGTATTTGAACCGTGAGGCCGAGTTGCAGGTGGCGAGCGTGCTGGAGGAACACGCCGTCGAGCGGGCGCTCGACGGGGTCAGCGCGGTGGTCCATTTTGCGGCGGTCGTAGGCGTCGGGCAGTCGCTGTACCAGATCGCGCATTACAACCTGGTCAACACGCAGGGCACGGCAGTGCTGCTGCAAGCCATACTGCGGCGGCAGCGGCGCCCAGGCAGCGGCATCGGCCGCCTGCTGGTCGCGGGCTCGATGTCGATGTACGGCGAAGGGCGCTACTGGTGCCCGGATTGCCAGGAACCACGCGATGCCAGCGCGCGCTCCCCGGAACGACTCTTGCGCCACGATTGGGAGCCGGAATGCCCGGTGTGTTCGCAGCGCCTGGAGCCGCGGCCAACGGATGAGGGCAAAGCGCCGCAACTGGCCTCGATTTACGCCCTCAACAAATACATGCAGGAGGAAATGTGCCTGCTGTTTGGGCGCACCTATCGCATCCCCAGCGTGGCGCTGCGGTTCTTCAACGCCTACGGGCCGCGCCAGGCGCTGGCCAATCCCTACACCGGCGTGGCGGCGGTGTTCGCCAGCGAACTGCTGGCCGGGCGGCGGCCCCAGATTTTTGAGGACGGGCAACAGCGCCGCACCCTGGTCAGTGTCTACGACGTGGTTTCCGCCTGTGCGCTGGCGCTCGAGGCGGCGCCCGAGGCGCTGGCGCCGGGGGTCTTCAACGTCGCCGGGCCGGAAGCAACGACGATCGCCGAACTCGCCACCCACCTCGCGCGCGCCCTGGCGGTGGACCTCTCGCCCGCCATCACGGGCCGTTTCCGCTTAGGCGACGCGCGGCACTGCATTGCCGACATCACGCGCGCCCGGAACGCGCTCGGCTATGCGCCCCAGGTGGGCATAGCACGGGGAATGCTGGAACTCGCCCACTGGCTCAGCGCCCAAAACCAACCGGCCGCCCTGGGGCAGCGCCAGGCCACGGCCGAACTGGCCGCCTACGGACTTACGGGATGAGGCCCGCCGGCTGACACCGATGCGTATTCTCATGACCAGCGACCGCTGCGGCGGCGTCGGGCGGCACGCGCAAACGCTGACGGCGGAGCTGCGCCGCCGCGGGCACGAAGTCACGCTCTACACGCCGCGCCTGTTCGAATGGATGAGCGAGCGAACCCCGGAGACGCTGGCCGCGGCCATCGCTGAAGACCGGCGCGCCCTCGCCCAACTCGCCCACCGCCATGGGTGCGATTGCCTGCACACGAATCACTTCGCCTTTGCCGGCGCGCTCGACTGTCCAACGGTGCTCGGAGTTCATAGCGACGTCGTGTCCTGGTGGCGGCACATGCAGGGGGCCTTGCCTCCGGAGAACCAGTTTCATCGCTGGTACCGCGCGTTGGTGGAGGCCGCGCTGGGGCGAGCGCGGCGCGTCGTGGCGCCTTCGCGGCAAGTGCTCGACGATCTCTCAGCCAGTTATGGATTTAACGGCGGCAGCGTCATCGCCAACGGCTCCGCGCGGGCGGACGGCGCCGGCGAGACGGTAAAACACCCGCAAGCGGTCAGCGTGGGCCGGTGGCGCGATCCGGCCAAGCAACTTGACCTGGTGCTGCGCTCCACGCTGGCGTGGCCGCTGCGGCTGATCGGCGAATGGCCCAAGCCGCGACCGGAGCCCAAGCGCAACCTCGAACACTGCGGTCCGCGAACGCCGGTCGAGGTCGCCCGCGCCCTGCTTTGCAGCTCCGTCTACATCGCGCCCAGCCGTTACGAACCGTTCGGGCTGGCACCCCTCGAGGCCGCCCATGCCGGCTGCGCGCTGCTGCTCAACGACATTCCCAGCTTCCGGGAGATTTGGGGACCGCACGCGGTCTACTTCAAGCCCAACGACGCCAGCGATCTCTCCCGGCAAATGGCCGCTCTGGCCGCGGCGCCGGATCGCTGCGCGCAATACGGGCGCGCCGCATGGCGCCATGCGCGCCATCACTACACGGCCGAACAGATGGCGGTCGGCTACGAATGCGTGTACCGCGAACTGTCATGACCATCTGCCTCTTCGCGCACTCCTGGCTTTCGGACTGGAACCACGGCAACGCTCATTTCCTGCGCGGCCTGGCGAGCGCGTTGGTGGCGCGGGGGCACACGGTACGGGGCTACGAGGCGCAGCCGCCGGGCTGGTCGCTTGCCAACCTTAAAGAAGAGAGCCGGGGGCCGGCTTCGGTGGCCCAGTTCCGGAAGGCCTATCCCGAACTCGACCTGCACTTTTACGACGCGGCCACCGACTGGGCGCTGGCGCTGCGCGACGCCGACGTGGTCGTTGTCCACGAATGGAACCCAGCCGAGCTTCTTCACGCGCTGGCCGGCGCCCGCCGCCGCCGCCATTTCAGGCTGTTGCTGCATGACACCCACCACCGCGCGGCAAGCCAGCAGGCGGCCATTGCGGAGTTTCCGCTCGAGCAGTGCGACGGCGTGCTCGCCTTCGGTGAAAGCCTGCGCCAGCTCTACGAGCGGCGCGGCATCCGGCGCACGTTCACCTTTCATGAAGCGGCCGATGTGCGGCGCTTTCATCCGGCGGCCGGATCGGCGCCACCGGGGGTCGATTGGGACTTGGTCTGGATCGGCAACTGGGGCGATGACGAGCGCAGCCAGGAAATCAACGAATTTCTACTCGAGCCCGTATGTGAACTGCGCCTGCGCACGCTGGTGCACGGCGTGCGCTATCCCGCCTCGGCGCACGCTGAATTCGTGCGGCGCGGCATCCGTTTCGGCGGCTATCTGCCCAACCTGGAGGCTCCGGCGCTCTACCATGCCTCGCGGCTGACCGTGCATATTCCGCGGCGTCCCTATGCCGAGCGCCTGCCTGGCATTCCCACCATCCGCATGTTCGAGGCGCTGGCCTGCGGCGCGACGCTGCTCAGCGGCCCCTGGCACGACACCGAAGGACTGTTCCAATCGGGCGACGACTTCATTTCGGTCCGCAATCGGGCCGAGATGGCTGCCGCCTGTAGGCAACTTCTAGCCGATGAGGCGCAACGAATCAGGGTGGGTCAGCATGGCGCCCGGACCATTCGCGCCCGCCATACCTGCGACCATCGCGCAAGACAATTGGAGGAAATCTGTCGCAATCTGGATTAGCGCTCTATGTCTTCGGTTCGAGCCTTAGTTCCGCATATTGGAATGGAGCTGCCACTTATTACCGGGGGATTTACAAAAACCTGCACGCGCTGGGGTATCGCATCACCTTCGCCGAGCCCGACATTTACGATCGCGCCGGGCACCGCGACTGGCCGAAGGGCCAAGACCCCGAATACGCCCATTGCCCGATGTACGGCAACCGGGAGCAGCTGGACTGGCATTTGCGCGCGGCGCGCCAGGCCGACCTGATCATCAAACACAGCGGCATTGGCGCCGACGACGACTACATCGCGGCCGCGGTTCTTGATGCGGCCGCCGCCGCGCCCGCGCACCGGCGACCGCGGGTTGCATTTTGGGACGTGGATGCGCCGCATACGCTGAGCCAAATCCACCGCCATCGCGAGCATCCGATGCGGGCGCTGCTGCCCAGCTATGATTTTGTTCTCACCTACGGCGGCGGACCGGTGGTCAGCGCGGCCTATCTGGCGTTGGGGGCGCGCCAGTGTTTTCCGATTTACAACGGCCTCGATCCGGACACTCACTTCCCTACGGCACGCGACCCCCGGTTCCACTCCGATTTGACTTTTCTTGGCCACCGGCTTCCGGACCGCGAGCACCGGGTGAATCATTTTTTCCTGGGAGCGGCACGGCGGGCGCCCAAGCACCAATTCCTGCTCGCCGGGGAAGGCTGGCAGGGCGCGAGCCATCCGGCCAACGTCACGCTCGGCGGATTCATTTCGCCCCTGCAACATAATGCCCTCAATGCCTCAGCGCGGTTTGTCCTGAACCTAAACCGGGACTCGATGGCCGAGGTAGGCTTCTCGCCGCCGACCCGCATATTCGAGGCGGCGGGCGCACGGACGGCCATCATCAGTGACGCGTGGCCCGGCATCGAGTTGTTTTTCGAGCCGGGGCGGGAAATCCTGCTGGCCACATCGGCGCAAACCGTAGCCGACTATCTGGACGAGGTCTCGCCCGAGGCGGCCAGCCGGCTTGCCCAGCGCGCGTACGAGCGCGCACTGGCCGAGCATACGTACGCACGCCGGGCGCGCCGCCTTAACCATCTTCTGCAGGGCGCGCCAGTCACCGCCCTTGCAGCTTAGATATATGAAGTTTTGCTTCTTCGGACTTTCACTTACGTCTTCCTGGGGCAATGGCCATGCTACAACCTATCGCGGCCTGCTGGCCGCGCTGCGGAGGCTCGGCCACCAGATTGACTTTTTCGAGCGCGACGTCGAGTGGTACGCCGCCCGGCGGGACCTGCCCCAACCTCCGCAGGCCCGCCTGCACTTGTATCGCGAATGGAGCGATATAGCCGCGACCGCCCTGGCTATGGGGCAGGGGGCGGACGCGGTGGTGGTCGGCAGCTACTTCCCCGACTCCGTGGCGCTGCTCGACAAACTCCTGGTCCAACGCGCCGCGCCTGTCTGCTTCTACGATATTGACACCCCGATCACGCTTGACGATTTGCGCCGCCAGCGCTGCCGCTATCTGAGGGCGGAGCACATTCCGGAATTCGATCTCTATCTCAGCTTCACCGGCGGTCCGGTGCTCGAGGAACTACAATCCAGATGGAAAGCCCGCCGGGTGCGGACGCTGTACTGCGCCTGCGACGAACTGAGCTATTTGCGCACTTCCAAGCGGGCATCGTCGGTGCCGGCAGTGGCCAAGCTCAGCTTCATGGGGACATACGCGCCCGACCGACAGGCAAAACTGCAAACTTTATTTCTGGAGCCGGCTCGCCTGTTGCCGCAGCATCATTTCGCGATGGCGGGCTCGATGTACCCGGCGCCCTGCAACTGGCCAGAGAACGTCCGCTACCAATCCCACCTCGCGCCGGGCAGCCACGCAGCGTTCTATTCCGCTTCAGAGTTCACGCTCAATCTAACCCGGCAAGCCATGGTCGAGGCCGGCTACTCTCCTTCGATCCGTTTGTTCGAAGCGGCGAGCTGCGGAACCGCTGTCATTTCCGATCCGTGGCCCGGGCTGGATGAGTTTTTCGAGCCTGGCGCCGAGATTCTGGTCGCCAATGACAGCGACGCCGTGGTAGACATCCTCTCTCACGCAACGCCCGCCGACGCTGAGCGCATCGGAAACGCGGCACGCGAGCGTGTGCTGAGCGCGCACACAAGTCGGCATCGCGCCGTTTCATTGCTTAGCTATTTTGACGAAATCACGTAGCAAATCAGTCACAAGAAAATGATCTTCGCGCGGGACTATCCGCGACCCACTTCGCCGCATCAATTGAAAATAGTAAATGCCGCGTGCGGCGTTTCCATTTTTAGAAGGCGGCGGAATCATGTCAGCTTTGCAGGGGGTCTGGAGAGGCGGAGTAGGGTTTTTGGGGGTGGTCGGAACGGTCGGACTGCTCTCCATCGCAATCAGCTCGCAAGTGAAGCCGCAGACCATGGCGCAACGGCAGTTGGACGGGGTGGTGGAAGGCGCCGATGGCAGCCCGGTAGGTGGGGCGGTGGTCGAGTTACACGGATGGTCGGGTGGCACCCTGGCGAGTGCCGTAACCGGAGCTGATGGACGTTTTAGTTTCCTGGTCGGCCAAGCCGAACATTATCAGCTTCAGCTCGATGCCGGCGGCGCGGTCAGTACCACCGACGTGGATGGCTCGACATCCCGCAGCCTGACGTTGCGAACCGACACTTACACCGCACCATCGTCGAGCGCGCATAGAACACCTCCAACCGTGTCGTTAAATGACCTGGAGGCACCGGCACGAGCGAAGTCAAAATTCAATCAGGCACAGAAGGCGATTCAGAAATCGGATTTTAAGAAAGCCTGGGATTTGGTGAATCAGGCCATTTCAGCAGCCCCGAATTGGGGACGCGCCTACCTGTTGCGGGGTGTTCTCAGTATGCAGTTGCACAACTACGCCCCCGCCAAGAGCGATTTCGACACGGCGGTGCAGCAGGATCCCAAGAATGCGATGGCGCTCACTGAGTTGGGCAAGCTCTACGCCACCACAGGCGACGCAACCCTTTCCGAACTCTACTTACATCGCGCTCTCCAGATCGAACCGGTACTTTGGCCCACCTACTTCGAAATGGCCGACCTCGACCTTCATCGCGGAAAATTCTCCGAAGCCTATACCATGGCTGAGGCGGCAGTGAACTCCAATCCGCCAGCGCCCAGCGCCGCGCGTTTCGTTGCCGCTGAGGCGGCGTTTCACCTTCAGCGCTGGCCCGAAGCTAGACTCGAATATCAGGCCTTCATCACCGAAGCCGGGAAGACTCCGTCCCTGGCCAATGCGGTCGGCGTGGCGCAAAGCCAATTGGCAAAGTTGCAAGCCACCGCCGCCGTTGTAGATCATCCTTGAAGAACGCGACGGGAAGCGTCACACTCGCAGGGTGCAACCCACCTCGAAGCTGATTGGCGTTATCCCTTCGCGCATGGGCGCGACGCGCCTGCCGGGTAAACCGCTGCGCGCCATTGCCGGCGTGCCGATGATTGAGCGCGTTTACCGGGGCGCAGTCGAGTGCCCCGAGCTTGAACGGGTCGTCGTGGCCACCGATTCACCCGAGATCGCCGCCTTCTGCCAAGGCCAGGGAATCCCGGTGCACATGACCTCGGCCGACCATGCTTCCGGCACCGACCGGGTATGGCAGGCGGTTGAGGAACTCGGCGCCGAAGCCGCAGTGAACATCCAGGGTGACGAGCCCATGGTGCGCGGCGCCATGATCAGCGCGCTGGTCGCCGCATTGTTTTCCTCGCCCGAGGTACAGGTGGCCTCGCTTTACACGCCAGCCGAGCAGGAGGAAGTTCCGCTACCCAGCGTGTGCAAGGTGGTCATGGATGGCCGCCGGCGCGCGCTTTACTTCTCGCGCGCGGCGATTCCCTTCCCGCGCGAGGGCTCGCCGCGTTATGCCAAGCATCTCGGCTATTACGCCTATTCGAGGCAGGCGCTGGCCAGCTTTCACGCCTGGCCCCCGTCGGAGTTAGAGTCGGTTGAAAGGCTGGAGCAGTTGCGTTTTTTGGACCATGGCGTTGCGATTCAAATGGCCGAGACGCCGTTCAACACGATTGGAATTGATACGGCGGAGGACTTGGCGCAAGTGGAATTACTGTTCGCGGCGAACCGCTAACACGGCGTTGAGCCCGCCAAAGGCGAAGGAGTTGCTGAGCGCGGCGCGAATCTCACGCGCGCGGGCCTGGTTCGGAGTCACATCCAAAGCGCACTCAGGGTCGGGCTTCGTATAGTTCGCGGTGGGAGGCACGAGCTGGTGTTGAAGGGCGAGCACCGTCACCGCCAGTTCGATGGCGCCGCTGGCTCCCATAGCGTGGCCGTGCATCGATTTTGTGGAGCTGATGGATAGCCTCTCGGCAGCTTGGCCGAAAGCTTTGCGAATGGCGGCGATTTCGGTTGAGTCGTTGAGCTTGGTGCCGGTTCCGTGGGCGTTGATGTAATCCACGCCGGCAGGTTCGAGACCGGCGGCGCGCAAGGCGATGGCCATGGCCTCGGAGGCGCCGTCGACCGAGGGTTGCGTGATGTGTCCGGCGTCGGCAGTGGCGCCGTAACCGGCCAACTCGGCCAGCACGCGCGCGCCGCGGCGGCGCGCGCGTGCCTCTGACTCGAGTACGAACATTGCCGCGCCCTCGGCCAGCACCAGGCCAGTGCGATCGAGGCTGAAGGGGCGGCAGGCCTGCGCGGCATTATCGCCCGCAACCGCCAGCACACGCATCGCCTCCCATGCCTTGATGACGCCAAACGTCAGTGGAGCGTCGCTGCCGCCGGCGATTACCATGTCGGCGGCTCCGCTCCGGATCAGGCCCCACGCCTCGCCCAGAGCGTGGGTGGCCGAGGCGCAGGCGGTGGAAATTGTGAAGCTGGGTCCGCGCGCGCCGGTGGCCATGCCGATCTGGCTCGTACCGGCGCTGTACATGGAGCGGGGGATCAGGAAAGGGTGCACGCGGTTGGCTTGCTCGCCGTAAATAGTGCGGAAACCCTCGTCCTGGGTGCAGATGCCGCCCATGCCGGTGCCGGTAAGAACTCCCACCCGCTCCGGCTCGTAGGGGCTGGCGCCGCTGAAGGTTGGCGGCAGGCCGGCGTCGTCCAGTGCGCGGCGGGCGCACAGCACCGCCATTTGGGCGAAGCGATCGAGCAGGTCGATCTCCTTGCCGAAGTGGCTAGCCAGGTCGAAATCGTGGATTTCGCCAGCCACGCGCGTGCTCAGTCGGTCAGACTGAACCCTGCTCAGGGGCGAAAGGGCGCTGCGGCCGGCGGACAGGTTAGCCCAGAAAGTATCGACATCGGTGCCACTGGCGGAGAGCACACCGAAGCCGGTGATCACGACCTTGTTCATCGCGGAAACAGTTTATCAGGCGGGCGAGGGCGAGGCCGCGCCCAACTGCTTGCGCAGCGCGTCAATGACCTGCCGCACACTCTTCATCTCGCGGGCGACATCGTCGGGGATGGTGAGGTTGTACTTCTCCTCCAGCGCGAAGACGATATTGACGCCATCCAGGGAGTCAATCTTCAGCTCTTCGAAGCTGGAATCGGGCGAAATGGACTCCACCGGCAAGCGCTGCTCGCGCGCAATGACGGCGATCACTTCCTGGGTCAATTCGTCAGGCACAAGCCATAATGATACATCAAGGCCCATTCGATTCTCATGGACAATCGCGACATCGCCCGACGGCTCCGTGAAACCGCTGATTTGATGGAGGTGGCCGGCGAGGACAGCTTCCGAATCCGGAGCTATCGCAAGGCTGCCGACGCAATTGATTCGGCCACCGTGCCGCTGGCTTCACTCTGCAACGATCCCAAACGTCTGCTCGAGTTGCCGGGCATTGGCAAGACAATGTGCGCCCACATCGTCGAACTGGTCGGCTCCGGCCAGCTCGGGTTGCACCAGGAGCTGTTGGCCCGGTTTCGCCCGGGCATGCTTGATTTGCTGCAGGTCTCCGGCCTGGGACCAAAGACGGTGGCGTTGATTTGGCAGACCTATAATGCCGGCACGCTGGATGAAGTTGAAGCCCTGGCCAAGGCAGGCAAGCTGCGGGAGCTGCCGCGCATGGGCGCCAAGGCGGAGGAGAAGATTTTGCGGGGCATCGCCGTGCACCGCGAGTTGAGCGGACGCTTCCGGCGCGATCACATTGCCGCGGTGATTGAGCTGATGCAGCCGATTCTGGCCGCCGCTACCGGCGTAACCCAGCTCGCCTTCGCCGGCTCGTACCGGCGGGGAAAAGACACGGTTGGCGACCTCGACATCATCGCCTCGGGTCCGGGATTTCCGCAACAGGGCGCCGGGGTTGTTGCCGCGTTTCTCGCCGCGCCGCGGGTAGACACGGTTCTGGCCCAAGGTGAGAACAAGGTATCGCTGCGCTTGCAGGGAGACGGATTGCAAGTTGACCTGCGTCTGCCGCCGCCCGAGAGTTTCGGAGCGGCGCTGCAGTATTTTACAGGCTCGAAGCAGCACAATATTCATCTTCGTTCCCGGGCGCAGCAACTCGGCCTCAAGTTGAACGAATACGGCGTGTTGCGCGACAGTGACGGCGTCATGATCGCCGGCGCCACCGAGGAGGACGTATACGCCGCACTGGGGCTGGATTTCATTCCCGCCGAGCTGCGCGAGGACACAGGCGAAATCGAAGCCGCTGAGAGCCATTCCCTTCCAGCGCTCATTACGCAAGCTGATATTCGCGGCGACGTGCACATGCATACCACCGCGAGCGACGGGCGGGCGTCGATTCTGGAGATGGCCGCCGCCGCCGCCGGTCGCGGTTATGAGTACATCTGCATCACCGACCACTCGCAGGCGCTGGCGATGGCCAGCGGCCTCGACGAGCGGCGGATGCTCGAGCACCTCGCCGCCATCCGCCGAGCCGAACAGGAGTTCCAGGCCTCGCACGCCGGCTTCCGGATACTCGCCGGCATTGAGGTCGACATTCTCGCCGACGGCAGGCTCGACATGGCCGATGAAGTCCTGGCCCAGCTCGACCTGGTGATCGGCAGCATTCACAGCCGCTTCGACCAGAGCAGTGAGGACACCACAGCCCGCCTGTTGCGCGCGGTGGCCAACCCGAACCTCGACCTTCTCGGGCATCCCAACGGCCGCCTGCTGCTGCGGCGTGAGCCCTACCAGTACGATTTCGAGCGCATTCTCGATGCGTGCCTGGCCTCCGGCGTCGCGATGGAGATCAACGCCTCGCCGGAACGGCTCGACCTCAACGATGTGCAGGCCCGGCGCTGCCGCGAGCGCGGCATTCCCATTGTGATCAATACCGACGCCCATCACCCACGCCACCTCGACAACATGGGTTACGGCATTGTCACCGCACGCCGCGCCTGGCTGGAGACGCGCGACGTGCTCAACACGCTACCGGCCAATCAGTTCCTGGCGCGACTGCGCCAGTAAACAACCAACACGCACCGCCTGACCCGAAACGACGAGCCATCGCAGTCCCAAGGCCTGGGGCGCGAGCACGATGACGGTCGAGCCAAAGGCGAACCGGCCAATTTCCTGGCCACGGTCAACCGAGTACGGGGGCGTATGATTCATGCGGATACTCCCCACCAGGCACGCTCCCACCAGCACCACCACCAAGTCGCCGAGGTAGACGACGCGCCGTTCGTTGGTGGCAAACAGCCGCGGCACCCGCTCGACCGCCCTTTGATTCACCGGCCAAAACGCACCCGGAATGTAGCGCTCGCGCGTAACCCGCCCGGCGGCGGGCGCGTGCACGCGGTGATAATTGGCCGGGGCGAGGTACAGGGTGGAATATAGGCCGCCCTCAAGCCGGGAGGCGGCGGCGGAATCGCCCAGCAGCTCGACCAATGAATACGAGCGCCCCTTGGCTTGGAGTAGTTGGCCCATTTCGATGGCACCGCAAGCGCCCACCACGCCATCCACGGGGGAGACGATGGCGTTGGCTGTGCCGTTAATTGGCCGCGTGCCCGCGAGCAGGCCGCGTCCGAAGAACGCTTGCAGGCTTCGGTACTCAGCGGGCGGGCGCTCGGCATCGGAAACATCCACGCCGTAATGTCGAATGAACCAGGGGATGAGGGGCCGCGACGCGCCTGAGTCAGCCACCCACCCGGCAGCCAACGAGGCCCAGCGCCAGCGCCTACTCATAGCGCAGCGTCTCGGCCGGCAACACGGCCAAGGCGCGCCGCGACGGATAAAGGGTTGCGATGAATGCCACCCCCAGGGCGATCAGAGCCACCAGCACGCCATCGCGCCAATGGGCATGGAAGGGGATGTAATTGACCGCGTATACCTCGGCCGACACTTGTATCCAGTGGTAGCGATCGGCCGCCCAGGCTAGCGGATATGAAACCACTAAACCGATGGCCGTACCCAGAGCCGCGATCCACAGGCCCTGGTAAATAAAAATGCGCCGGATTTGCCAGCGCCGCGCCCCCATGCTGAGCAGCACGGCGATCTCTTTACGCTTCTCCATGACCAACATGGTGAGCATGATGAACACGTTCAGGGCGGCGACCAGCACCACCAGACCGATGACTACGACGGTTCCCAAGCGTTCTAATTGCAGTGCCTGGAAGATGGGCCGGTTCTCGGTGATCCAGGTGGTGGTGGTGTACTCGGGGCCGGCGACGCGCTCCGCCGCGGCCGCCACGGCGTCGGCCTGGTAAATGTCATCGAGGCGGAATTCGATATCGCTGGCCCAATCGCCCTGATTCTCCGGTTGCAGGCGCTGCGCGGTCTGGAAGCCGGTAAAGGCCCAACCGCTGTCAATGTCGATGAATCCGGTCTTGAAAACGCCGCTGACGTGAAAGCGGAATTGCTTGCCCGACATGCCCAGGGGCGTGAGTTCGACGTTGGGCAGGTAGAGTTCGATCCAGTCGCCGGTGCGCGCGGCGAGTTTGTCGGCGAGGTCCCGGCCGAGAAGAATGTTATTAGCGCCGGATTCGGCCGCGAGCGGCCGCCACGAACCCTCCTGCAGAGCATCGAGCAAATGCCCAATGCGCAACTCCTGTTCTGGCTTGACGCCTTTGAGCACGACTTCATGGCTGCGGTCGCCGTGAATCAGTAGTCCCCCGGTGTAAATTTCCGGCGCAACGGCGGCCACGTGCGGCAACTTCGCCATGCGCGCCAGCAACTGCTGGTAATCGTCGATGGCGACAGGAGCTTTGGGCAGCAGGTTGACCTGGGCGGTGGCGCCGACCAACTCGTTCTGCAAGGCATCACGGAAGCCATTGGTCACCGCGAGGGCGATGATGAGCGCGCCAACGCCGGCGGCAAATCCGATCATGGCGATAGCGGTAACGATGGACAGCACCCCGCGCCCGCGCCGGGGGCGCAGATAACGTGCCGCAATGAAACCCGCCACCTGCATTCGTCCATACTAGTCTAGTGGGGAGGGCTTCCAATCCGGCATTGAGCGCCCGCAGCCTGGCGCGGCGGTTTCACAGTGGGGCGAGCGAATTGGTCATCTTCGAGGATTTGTCGCTCGAGGTTGCCCGCGGCGAAATGGTTGCCATCGTGGGCGAATCGGGCAGCGGAAAGAGCAGTCTTCTGCACTTACTGAGCGGACTCGACAGGCCGACCGCCGGGGACGTATACTTCGAAGTAGACGGAGTAGTAAATGAAAAAACGGCATCATTGCCGCGTTCATTGGCGTCTATGGGAGAGGAGGAGCTGGCTCGGTTCCGTAATTGCGAAATCGGCTTTGTGTGGCAGCAGCACTACCTTTTGCCAGAATTCACCGCCATGGAAAACGTCATGATGCCCCTTTTGATCTCCGCCACACCCCGCGCTGAAGCCAGCCGGCGGGCCCAGGTTTGGCTCGACGCGGTTGGCCTCGGCTCCAGGCTCGATCATCGCTCCGGTGAACTGTCGGGCGGCGAACAACAGCGCGTTGCCCTGGCACGGGCGCTGGTTACCGAGCCGCACTTTCTCATGGCCGATGAGCCGACTGGCAATTTGGACGAACGCACCGGCATCGCGGTGTTTGACCTGCTCGCCCGCTTGCACCACCAACACTCTCTCACTTCGATCATCGTCACCCATAACCACCAGCACGCCGCCCGTTGCGATCGCAGGCTTTGCCTGCATCAGGGGCGGCTACAGGAGGAGAGTCTCCATGTTTGAGCGCTACACCGAAAAGGCCCGCCGGGTCATCTTCTTCGCCCGCTACGAAGCCAGCCAGTGCGGCAGTCCGTACATCGAGAGCGAACACCTGCTGCTCGGACTGCTGCGCGAAGACAAGGCCCTGACCAATCGCTTTCTCCGCACCCACGCCTCGCTGGAGGCGATCCATAAGGAGATCGAGAGCCGCACCGTGGCGCGCGAAAAAGGTTCGACCGCGGTGGATTTACCGCTCAGCCACGAGTGCAAACGCATTCTGAACTACGCCGCCGAGGAAGCCGAGCGTCTGGGACACAAGCACATCGGCACCGACCATCTGCTGCTGGGGTTGTTGCGCGAGGAACGCAGTTTTGCCGCCGAAATGCTCCAGAATCGCGGCCTGCGGCTGGCGCAGGTGCGGGAAGAATTATCGCGCTCGTCGCAGGAGCGCGGCGCGGTTCGGCCCAAAGAGTCGTCGCTGTTGGTCGAGTTCAGCCGCGATCTCACCCAGGCGGCGCTTGACGGTTTGCTCGATCCGCTGGTCGGGCGGCAGTACGAACTGGAGCGGGTGATACAGATCCTTTGCCGGAGAACCAAGAACAATCCGGTGCTGATCGGCGAGCCCGGCGTGGGCAAGACCGCCATCGTCGAGGGGCTGGCGCAGAAGATCGCCGATGGCGATGTTCCGTCCTTTTTGGCTGAGAAGCGCATTCTCGCTCTCGATCTCTCCCTCATCGTCGCCGGCACCAAGTATCGCGGCCAGTTTGAAGAGCGGCTGAAGACGATCATGAAAGAGCTGATCGAGAACCAGAACATCATTATTTTCATTGACGAGTTGCATACCCTGGTCGGCGCCGGTTCGGCTGAAGGTTCGCTGGATGCTGCCAACATCCTCAAGCCCACCCTTTCGCGCAGCGAAATTCAGTGCATCGGCGCCACCACGCCGGCCGAGTATCGCAAGTCGATTGAGCGCGACCGGTCGCTGGAGCGCCGCTTCCAGTCGGTCAAGGTCCCGCCGCCGGACGAGAGCGAGGCGATCCAGGTGCTCGAGGGCATCAAGGACCGCTACGAAAAATTCCACGCGGTCAGCTATACCGACGAGGCGCTGCGTTTCGCCGTGCTGCATGCCAGCCGCTACATCCCCGACCGCTTTCTGCCCGACAAGGCGATTGACCTACTCGACGAAGCCGGCGCCCGGGTCAAGCTGCGGCAGACCACCGTGCCCGAGGAGATGGCCGCGGTGCAGAAGCAGCTCAAGGTCACCAGCCACCGCATGAACAGCTCGATCGCCAACCAGGAGTTCGAGAAGGCGCGCTTTTATTCCGACGAAGAGCGCAAGGAGCGCGACCACCTGCGGGCGCTGCGCGACAAGTACAATCTCGACGACACCGTCGCCGGCGTGGTGACACGCGAGGATATCGAGGATGTCGTGGCACGCTGCACCGGGGTTCCCGTCCACGCGGTCAAGGAAGAAGAGATGCAGAAGTTGCTGCGCATCGAGACCGAGTTGCACAAACGCGTCATCTCGCAGGACAAGGCCATCAGCGCCCTGGCGCGCGCCATCCGGCGCAGCCGCGCCGGACTAAAGAGTCCGAATCGCCCGGTGGGTTCGTTCCTCTTTCTCGGCCCCACCGGGGTTGGCAAGACCGAAGCGGCGCGCGCCCTGGCGTCGTTTCTCTTTGGCAGCGAAAAATCCATGATTCGCTTCGACATGTCGGAGTACATGGAGAAGCACTCGGTCTCGAAGCTTATCGGCTCGCCCCCAGGGTACGTCGGCTACGAGGAGGGCGGCCAGTTAACCGAGCGGGTGAAACGCTCGCCCTACTGCGTGATTCTGCTCGACGAAATCGAGAAGGCTCATCCCGATCTTTACAATCTTCTGTTGCAGGTGTTCGAGGATGGCCAGTTGACCGACGGATTGGGCAACACGGTTGATTTCAAAAACACCATCATCATCATGACCAGCAACCTGGGGGCGCGGCACCTGGAGAAGAAGCTCCATATGGGCTTCCAGGGACCCAACGAAGAGCTGCTGCTCAGTCACGTCGAGGATATGGTGCGCGACGAGGTCAAGCGTTTATTCAATCCCGAGTTCCTCAACCGCCTCGATGAAACGATTGTTTTCAACGCCCTGGGCGAAGAGGACCTGGTGCAGGTGGTCGAGTTGCTGGTGCAACAACTGAACAAGCACTTGGCGAACCGCAATGTCAATGTCACTTGCAACGCCGAGGCCAAGAAGTGGATTGTTGACAAGACCTGCCTCGATCGCAACTATGGCGCGCGACCGTTGCGGCGCGCGCTACAGAAGTACATCGAGGACCCGCTGTCGGAAATGCTGATACAGGGCTCGCTGAAGTTGCCGGCCTTCCTTGAGGTTTTCCTCGACGGCAATGGCCTGTACTATCGCCCGGTCGGCTCGGATGTAGATGCCAACCAGGAAGTCGCGCTGCTTTCAAGTTAGCGTGATCGCGGTTCTGCTGCCGGCGGCTTGGGGGCAGGCCCCTGTCACAAGCCCTCCCCCGCCGGCGGACGCGATTCGCGCCCGCGTGGTCGCCAATTTCGCAGCCGACCAGCGGGCTCTGCTCACATTCGACCACACCGAGCACATCGTGAACCGCCGCAATGGCGATCGCGATGGCCGTACGCTGCGCGTGTGGTACGTCCGCGGCCACGAAGATAGCGAAACGGTGGCGATTGACGGGCGCTCGCTGACTCCGGCGGAAATCGCGGCCGAACACAAGCGGGCGGCCGACCGCGCCGCGGAATTGGAGAAGCGCGCGCCGGCGCCGGTTGGTGTTTTTGAGTTCCAAGGCCAGACCTACCCGTTTAGCGACCTGGCCAACGATTACGTCTATGGCCCGCCGCAAGTGCGCGACGAGCATGGGCGCGCTACATGGGTGTACCAGGCCAGCCCCAACCCGCAAGCGCAGCGTCACAGCGTCGCCGAGCAGCTTCTGATGCACTCGGAAGGTGAATTGTGGGTCGACGCCGAAGACCTGCACGTTGACCATATAGAGATTCACACCACGGCGCCGGTGCGTTATGGCCTGGGCATTATTGCAACCATTCACTCAGCCACGATGACGCTCGATCTTGAACGCCATGCTCCCGGCATGTGGCTACCGCGATCCTCGAGTTTTTCGCTGCAAGCCACGGTGCTGCTGCTTAAAACGCTGACCCGTTCCAAGCAGCAGGACTTCAGCGATTACCGCCCCCGCTCCGAGCCGCAATCTGCGCCAGACGCTCGTGCGCCTGCCGGACCGCGTCGGCACTAGCGGCGGGATTGGCAATCACCGCGTTGAAGCTCTTGGCCGCCGCTGAAAAGGCGCCGGCCGTCTGCAACTGCTTACCGCTCTCCAGTTCCAGGTCCGCCCGCTGGGCGGGCGACAGGGCCGCCAGTTTGGCCTGGTCGAACTGCGCCACGGCCGCCGCCAGTTGCTCGAAGCCCGCGACCGGAAATTCAGTTTTGAGTTCAGCCGGCGCCGCGCCCAGCTTTTGGGCGGCCTGGGCCGCCGCCAGATCCTCGTTGACTTCGGGTAATGGCAGCCGCGCCGCCAGATCCGCAAATTTGCTCTCGGCCAAGGCATAGCGCCGGGCGCGGTATAGCGCCACGCCATTGGAAAATTCGGCCTGGGCAAAATCGGGGGAGTCGGCCGGCACCTTGGCCAGCCAATTGGCAGCCGCTGATGCGTCGCCCGCGTCCAGTTCGGCTTCACCCAGCGCCAGCCAAACCCGCTGGCTGGCCGGCGCCAGTTTGGCGGCTTGAGACAGATATTTGACCCGCGCCGCGGGCGTGTCGGCTTCGACCCCGCGCACGTAGCTTTCATAGGCCGGCAATGGTAGCGCCACGTTTACCACGTGTGCGGCCGCGGCACTCGGGGCCAACTGCTCGAGCAACGACCAGTTCAGGTGGCCCTGCACTGTTTCCAAATCCGACAGCTTTCCGGACTCGACTTGCATCGGGACCAAGTGTTCACGGGGCAAATCCACGAGCCACGCGCCCACTTGCAGTTGCGTGCCGTCGTAGTTGAACCAGCCGGCGACGAGCCAATGCGCATCCGCCGACTGCGCCATGCGAATCATGGTGGCATGGCTGATGGCGGTGCCGTCGGGCACGCCGGCCAGCGCCAGGGCCTGGATTCGCGACTTCCGATCCAGTACCGTAACCGGGCTGCCCTGAAGCGCCTCGGTGAGCGAGACGACAAAGCTCTCACCCATCCAATCAAGCTGGCTGTTGCCGCTGCGGTTCTCGAAAGGCAAGATCATGCACGTGGCGGTGGCGGTCGCAGCCGGACGAGTTTGCGCGGCCTGCGGGCTCAACCAAAGCATGAGCGCCAGTAAAACGGTCATTCAGCCCAGTATACTTTCCCTATGCCATCGCAAGGCTTCTCCACGCTCGCCATCCACGCCGGTCAACGCCCCGACCCGACCACGGGCGCCGTTAACGTGCCCATTTATGCCACCTCGACCTATGTGCAGGAGGAGATCGGCGTCCACAAGGGCTACGAGTATTCCCGTGTGAGCAATCCCACACGGACGGCGCTCGAGGAGTGCCTCGCGGCGCTCGAGCACGGGCACTCGTCGCACGTCTTCGCCAGCGGCATGGCGGCCATCCAGGCAATTCTGATGCGCTTCTCCTCCGGGGATCACGTGGTTTGCGGCAGCAACGTCTACGGAGGCACTCCGCGGCTGTTCAACCAGGTGCTGGCCCGCTTCGGATTGCGTTTCAGCTATGCCGATACCCGCGACCTGCGCCAGGTTGAGGCGGCGATGACGCCGGCGACCAAGCTGGTATTTGTCGAGACCCCGACCAACCCGCTCATGGAGCTCTGCGACCTTCACGCCCTTGCCCAACTGGCCCACCGCCATAGCGCCGAACTCGCCGTCGACAACACGTTTATGAGCCCATATTTTCAGCGCCCGCTCGAACTGGGCGCCGATCTGGTGATGCATTCGACCACCAAATTTCTGAACGGCCACAGCGACGGCCTGGGTGGCGTGGTCGTCGCCTCCACTGAGAAACAAGCCGAGGATTTCCGTTTTATTCAGAAATCGGTGGGTGCGATTCTCAGTCCGTTTGAATGCTTCCTGGTCCTGCGCGGGGTAAAAACACTCCCCGTGCGCATGCGCCAGCACGACGCCAACGGACGCCGCATGGCGGCCTTTCTCGCTGCGCACCCCAAGGTCAAGGCAATCTATTATCCCGGCCTTGAGCGGCATCCGCAGCATGAACTGGCAAAACGGCAGATGACGGGCTTCGGCGCGATGATCACAATTGAGACCGGTTCCCTCGAGCGCGCCAATCAGGTGCTGCGCGCGGTCAAGGTCTGCTCCCTGGGCGAAAGTCTGGGCGGCGTCGAAACGCTGATTTCGCATCCCGCCACCATGACCCACGCCGCACTCGGCGCCGAAGGCCGCGCCAAAATTGGGCTGACCGACGGGATGGTCCGCCTCTCTGTCGGCATCGAAGACATCGAGGATCTTGAACACGACATGGACCAGGCGCTCGCGTCCATGCGGTAGTTCGTAACGGAATAATGCCATGCGCACAGTGTTCGTCTTCGCCGCATTCTGGCTTGCGCTGTTGTGCGCGCCAGCCCAACAATCACCGCGGCTGCATTTCGATGTTGTCTCAGTCAAACCAACCGCACCCACCGAACGTGGCTCAGGACAATTCCAACGGCACGGCGACCGCTGGGCAGTTCAAGGGGCGCCATTCAGGACAATCGTTGCCTATGCGTTTCACATCCCGGCCGACCGCGTCGAGGGCATTCCCGCAGGATGGCAACCGGCGCGATACGACATTGACGCCCGGATGCCCGTCTCCGCGACCGATGCCCAGTTCCACCTGATGCTCCAGACGATGCTCGCCGAACGTTTTCACATGGCCTGGCATATTGAAATGCGCCCTGCGGATGTTTCCCTCCTGACCCTCCGTGCGCCCGGGCCCGATCTACATCCCAGTTCGGGCCATTGCCTGACGCCAGGCGAGGTCGCACCGCCTGGCGGCAATCAAGGCGTATGCGGCGCCGTAAGGATCGTTACCGTACGCAGCGGGGCAATGGAGATCGCAGGCTCGTCCGTCACCATGGCCGAGGTGGCCTCATTTTTCACCTTCATGGCAGTGCACCCGGTGTTCGATGAGTCCGGCTCGAAGGCACTCTACGACTTCGACATCACGGTCTCCAACCCCGCGCCGGTCGCCGGGGAATCACCGGACCAACGCCTTTTTGAATCGGAGAAATCAGTTCAGTCGGATCTGCGCCGGCACCTGGGCGTCGAGCTCGACATGACCCACACGCTTAAGCGTCCCATGCCCGTACTCATTATCGACCACATCGAGTCGGCCACGGCGAATTAAAACCGCTTAGTGGACAAGGCCGAGGTCGGCGACGGGCCAGTAGGCGAAGACGGCGCGGCCGAAGATGTCGCCGGCGGGGAGGCAGCCCCAAAAGCGGCTGTCATTCGAGCTGTTGCGATGGTCGCCAAGCACATAATACGCGCCAGGCGGCACCTTGACTTCCTGGTAGTCGCTGTAATCCTGAAAGCCCCGCGGAACATAGCCTTCCACCAGCTTCTGGCCATTGACGAAAACCGTGCCGCCCCAGATCACCACGGTGTCGCCGGGCATGCCGATGACGCGCTTGATGAAATTCTGGCGAAGATCGCGCGGGTAATGAAACACCACCACATCGCCGCGGCGGATGGGCTCGAACCAGAACGCGGCCTTGTCAACAAACAAGCGCTCGTTGTTCTGAAGCCGGGGCAGCATGCTGTAGCCTTCGACCCGGACCGGCTCGAAGCCGAACATGATCAGAACCACGGCCAGCGCCAGCGAGAGTGCAAGTTGACCGGCCAACCGTTTAAGCAAACAGATCACGAACCTTTTCGAAAAGGCCTGAATCATGCGGTGCGTTCTGATTCGGCATCTGGCGATCGAGCTCCTGCAACAGTATTTTCTGATCGCGCGTCAGCTTTTTGGGGACGTCAATGGCGACAAAGACGTGCATGTCGCCGCGGCCGCGGCCTTGCACCCGGGGCGCGCCCTTGCCGCGCAGCGGCGGCAATTCCGTTCCGCTCGGCGTGCCGGGCGGAACGGTGACCAACTCGTCGCCCCACGGCGTAGGCACGCGGATGTCGCACCCCAGAGCGGCTTGCGGAAACGAGATGGGTATGGAACAGTACAGTTCTGTGCCCTTGCGCTGATAGAAGGCATGGGCGCGCACGTGGATCAGCACGTACAGATCGCCGGGCGGTCCGCCGCCGACGCCGGCTTCGCCCTCGCCGCTGAGGCGCAGTTGCATGCCCTCTTCGACACCAGCGGGCACCGCCACAGTGCGTTTGACGTCACGATTGACGCGCCCCTGCGCCCGGCACAACGGGCAGGGATCGCGGATTACCACCCCGGCACCGGCGCATGCGGAGCAGGTACGGGCGACGCTGAAAAAGCCTTGCTGAAACCGCACCTGACCGGCGCCGCGACAGGTGGAACACTGGGTCGGGGCGGTGCCGCCGCGGGTGCGTTTGCCCTGGCAGCTCTCGCACACGGCCAGGCGCTGGAACTTGATCTCGGGTTCGCAACCGGAAAGCGCCTGTTCAAAGGAAAGTTCGAGATCATAGCGCAGGTCGCTGCCGCGCTGGGCACCCTTGCGCCCACGCTTGCCGCCGCCAAACATCTCGCCGAAACCGAAGAAGTCCCCAAAAATGTCGCTAAAGTCGGCGAACGTCGAGGGATCAAACCCGCCGCCGCCATTGACGCCACTGTGGCCGAAGCGGTCGTACTGGGCGCGCTTCTGCTGATCGGCGAGAACGCTATAGGCCTCCGACGCTTCCTTGAACGCCTCCTCGGACGCCGGATCGTCCTGATTCCGATCAGGATGATGTTTCATGGCCAATCGCCGGTAGGCGCTCTTGATCTCCGCCTCCGTCGCCTCGCGCGTCAGCCCGAGGACCTCGTAGTAGTCGCGTTTGTCCATCGTCGATGCCATAGCTCTCTTGCCGGTTAACCCTTTTTGGCCGCCACCTTCACCATGGCCGGCCGAATCAATCGCTCGCGCAGACGGTAGCCGCGCTGAAACTCCTCGACCACGTTGCCTTCCGGCACGTCGTCGGTCGCGACCATCTCAATGGCTTCGTGCACGTGAGGGTCGAAAGGCTGGCCCACCGCCTCAACCGGCTCCAAACCGACCTTGCGTGCCGCATCCAGCAGTTGGCGATGGAGCAATTCGAGGCCTTTGCGCACCTCGGCGGCATCGGATTTCTTGCCATTGGTGTGGTGCAGCGCGCGCTCGAAACCGTCGAGCACCACCAGAAACGGACGCACCGCCTCGCTCGTGGCATGCACACGCGCTTCCTGTATTTCGCGCTGTGAACGCTTGCGGAAATTGTCGGCCTCGGCCGCCGTGCGCATCCATTTGTCGCGCAGGTTGTCGCGCTCGTCGATGATCTTTTGCACCTCTTCCGCGGTCAGATCGCAGGCGCTTCCGGCGGGAAGCTCGCGCTCCGGGTCAAGGGGCTGCGTGTTCTCGTTCCCGTCAACATTCATAGTGAATTCTCTCCAAGGATGCGGTGAAACAACTCGCCCACCACGGCCACCGCCGCCAGCGCGCGCTGGTACTCCATGCGGGTCGAACCCAGAATTCCAATTGCACCGGCGTGGCTTCCGTGCTGGTAGCGGCTGCTGATCAGGGAACACTCCGGCATCTGCTCAAGCCCCACTTGCACGCGCACGGCGCCCTGGCCGAGTTCCACCGTGTCCTTTGCCGGTCCGGCCTCGTCGCTCGCGGCGAGCAGGCGGAGCCAGCGCTCTTTTTGGTTGAGCTGGGCCAGAAGTTCACCGAGCTTGTCACCTTCCAGCAGCCCCGCCAAGTGCTGGGCGCCTTCCAGATATACCGCGCCTGAGTCTTCCATTTCGAGCACGCCGCTGTGCGAAAGCACCACAACGCGTTTCAGCAGCTCGTCGTAGGCGGCGCGTTCCTCTTCCAGGCGACGGCGCAATTCGCGGCGGATGGTGGCAAGGGTCGAGCCGGCGAAATTGTGATTGAAGTAGCGCGCCGCCGCGTCCAGCTCAGCCTGACTGAAGGCCTCGGGAAGGCGGTTGATTCGCTCGCGCACCTGGCCGTCGGTCGCAACCAAGACGGCCAGGACACGGTGGTCGGTAAGGCGGAAAAAGCGCAACTGCTTCAGTCCGGTATCGCGCCACGGCTTCACGGTAACGACACCCACCTGATGTGCCACATCGGAGAGAAACTCCGACGCGAGCCGCCACAGCGTGGCCTCGTCGCTGGCATCGAGCAGCGCGCGCTCCAGGCGGAAGGTCTCATCGCCCAGAGTGGCTGGATCATGCCCCGAACCCGAAGTGGCCAGCCGCTCCAACCACCAGCAAATTGCCTTGCTGGTAGGTATGCGGCCGGCCGAGGTGTGGGGCTGGCGCAGGTAGCCGGCCTGCTCCAAATCGGCCAAAACGTGGCGAATTGTGGCGGAACTAGGGCTGTCGGGCCGCATCTCCGCCAGGGTGCGCGAACCCACCGGGACGCCTCCGGCAAGGTAACTGTCCAGAACCCCTTGCAGGATTACCGCTTCCCGCTCAGCCAGCCGATCCTGAATGCCTTCTCGCACACTCCATTATAACAACTCGGCCAGCGCGCGATAAGGACGCTTCTGCGCCGCCGCCACTGCTTCGTAGGTCAAGGCGCCTTGATAAGTATTGACGCCGGCGTGCAGTCCGGCATCGCGCCGCACCGCCTCCACGAAGCCGTGATCAGCCAGTTGGCGGACATAGGCAAACGTCACGTTAGTCAGCGCCAGCGTCGAGGTGCGGGGCACGGCCGCCGGCATATTGGTGACGCAGTAGTGGACAACATCGTGCAGCACGTAGGACGGGTGGGTGTGGGTAGTGGGATGGGCGGTTTCAATGCATCCGCCCTGGTCAATGGCCACATCGACGATTACCGCTCCGCGCTTCATTCGCTTGACCATCTCGGTGGAGACGATCTTGGGGGCGGAAGCGCCCGGAATCAGCACCGCACCTATCAGCAGGTCAGCCTCGGCCACGGCATCGGCGATGGTCGAAGGATTGGCGGCGAGCGTGAGGACGCGGCCTCCAAAGAGGTCGTCAATCTGGCGCAGGCGGGCAGCACTGCGATCGGCGACCGTGACCACTGCGCCCATACCAATGGCCATTTTGGCGGAATTAGTGCCGACGATGCCGCCGCCGATCACCAGCACACGGGCCGGGGGCACGCCGGGGACGCCGCCAAGCAGCATGCCGCGGCCGCCATAGCGGCGTTCCAGGTACTGGGCGCCGACTTGCACGGCCAGACGTCCGGCGACTTCGCTCATGGGTTCCAGCAGAGGCAGGCCGCCGCCGTGGCCTTCTACGGTTTCGTAGCCCACCGCCGTGACCTGGCGCTGCAGCAACTCGTCGGTCAGATCGGGTAAGGGCGCCAAATGCAAATATGTGAAAAGCACCAGCCCCGGGCGAAAGAAGCGGTACTCGGGCTCGATCGGCTCCTTGACCTTGACGACCATCTCGGCCTTGGCCCACAGTTCCTTCGCGGTGGAGACAATCGTTGCGCCGGCGTTGCGATACTCCTCGTCGTCGAAAAATGACGCCTGGCCAGCGCCGGTCTCGACCAGCACCGTGTGACCCAAGCCCACCAGTTCGCCGACGCCGGCCGGCACCAGGCCGACGCGGGTCTCGTGATCCTTCAATTCCTTTGGTACGCCGATAATCATTGTTTCTCCGTTACGTTGCCCTTTTCTTACTCCTGGGTATCAATTTGGGCGCGCTGCAAGTGCCCGCTATAGTCGACGTAGAGCGTCTTCCACTCGCTGTAGACGTCCAAGGTCGCCATGCCGCTCTCGCGGTGCCCATTGCCGGTGTTGCGCATGCCGCCAAACGGCAGGTGCACTTCGGCGCCGATGGTCGGCGCGTTGATGTAGACGATGCCGCTCTCGAGGTCACGCAGGGCGCGGAAAGCGGCATTCACGTTTGCGGTGTACAGAGAGGACGATAAACCGTAGCCAACGCCGTTGGCGATGGCGATGGCCTCATCCAATCCGTCGCAAGGCATGATCGTGACCACCGGGCCGAAGATCTCCTCCTGGGCGATGCGCATCGAGGGCTTGGCGTCGGCAAAGATGGTGGGTGCAAAGAAGTGCCCGTGTGCGAGTTCCCCTTGGCTTAAGGTGGTGCCGCCAACCAGGAGCCGCGCGCCTTCCTTCTGACCAATGGCCACATACTCGGCGACGCGCTCAAGCTGGCGCGCATTGACGATAGGGCCGATCTGGCGCGATTCATCGAGGCCATTGCCGATCTTCAACTCGGCGGCGCGGTCAGTCATGCGCTGCAGAAATTTCGCATAGACGGCGCGCTCGACCACGATGCGACTGGTGGCGGTGCAGCGCTGGCCGCTGGTGCCAAACGCGCCCCAAAGCGACCCATCGACGGCCACGTCGAGGTCGGCGTCGGCCATGACCAGAATGGCGTTCTTGCCGCCCAACTCGAGATTGCAATGCTTAAAGCGCGCCGCGGCTTGCTGCCCTACCTGGCGGCCGACAGCGGTTGAACCGGTAAAGCTGACGATGCGGGTGCGCTCGTCATTGACCAGGACGGCGCCGACGTCGGCACCGCGCCCCATCACCACGTTCACCACTCCGGGCGGCAGGCCTGCTTCGATTAGGATCTTGACCAAATTGAGGGAGGAGAGCGGTGTGTCCTCGGCCGGCTTGAGCACGGCGGTATTGCCGCATAGCAGGCAGGGGGCAAGCTTCCAACTCGGAATCGCCATGGGGAAATTCCACGGCGTGATCAGCCCGGCGACGCCGATGGGCGATCGAGTCGTCATGCAAACTTTGTTGGCCAACTCCGACGGCGTAGTCTGGCCGTACAGCCGGCGGCCCTCACCGGCCATAAAGTAGAGCATGTCGATGGCTTCCTGCACATCGCCACGGGTCTCGACCAAAACCTTTCCCATTTCGCGGGTCATTTCACGGGCGAACGCTTCTTTGCGCTGCACGAGTAACTCCGCCGCGCGATAGAGAATTTCGGCGCGGCGGGGCGCCGGTGTCAGCCGCCAGGCGGGATATGCTTTTTGGGCTGCGGCAATCGCCGCTTCCGCGTCCTCGGCATTCGAAGCCGGATAGGTGGCCACAAGTTCGCGGGAATCAGCCGGATTGTGACGTTCGAGATAAGCCCCCGAGCGCGGTTCCAGCCACTCGCCGCCGATAAGATTTTTTAGCCGTTCTGGTTTGGCCATTCGCTATCCAGTGTAGCGCGGCCACGATTGATTGGCGCGGGGCTCCGCGCGGCTGTTGCCGGGGGATCCGGACTGCAGCCTTCCGCGCCTACTTTCGCCCACGGTGCAAACGTCGCGGCTCCCGCGTAAGGCTGGTCCGGAAAATCGATGCAAAGAGCGGGCGGGAGAACACCAAAGGAATACTATGCATGCGCGGCCTCTCTCGCAGGCATTGTATAGGCAAAAGAAGATTAGGCGAACGCGGCCAGCGCCTGCAACGGTTCCTCGAATGAACAAGAGCCAAAGCTGAGGAACTGGCGTCGCAGGTCAGCCACCATGGCGCGCTGCCAGCGCTGGTCCGCCCAGCGAATTTCGTTCTCGCCGAAATGCAGGCCGGCTGCGTCCTCAAGCTCCAGCACCGCCTGGGCCGCCGCGGGGCTTGAGCCGTTAAAGAGCAGGGCCGCCGCCAGCATGACGTTCAAGTAGCCGTGCATGACGGCGCGCGGGGCATCGGCGTCGTAGGTGAGCGGATACTCACCGCGCACGGCGTGGTGCAACCCGGCGGTGGCTTTACAGCCCAGATTCAATCGTGCGCAGGTGGCGAAGAAATGAACGACCAACTCGACCGACGGGATGGCCTCCGGCCGCACGCCGCCGGTGCGTAGCTTGGCACGCTTCCCAGCCGCCGCCACTTGTCGCGCGGCGCTTTCGAAATCGGGGGCCGCCGGATTTAACTCGACAAACACTCCGGCATCGCCGCAGTCTTCGACGCCCGATGCGACCACGGCCAGCGGTGGCACGGGGACGCGGTTCGTGAGCTCTTCGACCTCGGCGGCGGGCACGACAAAGCGTCCCAGCGCCCAGCGGTTCTCGCCGGCGGCATAGCGGGTGTAGTTCGCGGCGGCCTGCTCCAGTGGTAACCGCGCTGGCGGGAACATGCCGGCATAATCGATGGCGCCGGAGAGCAGCAGGCGCTGCATGGGACCAAACACCGGGCTCACAGGCCGCCGGTGAGCGGATGTGAGCCGCTGGGCTCGATCCAGGAGCGGAAGTATTGCTTGTCTTCGATCGCCAGAGCCGGCATGGCGACGTGCAGCGGCCGGAAGGTATCCATCATCACCGCCAGTTCGCTCGTCCTGGGCTTGCCCAGCGATTCCTCCGTCCGCCCTGGATGCGGACCGTGCGGGATGCCGTCGGGATGCAGCGTAATGGAACCGTACTCGATTCCCTTGCGGCTCATGAACTCGGAGTTGGCGTAGTAAAGCACCTCGTCGGACATGACATTGGAGTGGTTGTAGGGCGCGGGCACGCCCTGGGAGTCGAAATCAAACGGGCGCGGGCAGAACGAGCACACGACGAAACCGTCGCACTCAAACGTCTGGTGCACCGGCGGGGGCAGATGGAATCGGCCCACGCGAGGCTCGAAATCGCCGATGTTGAAGGCGTAGGGATAGTAGAAGCCGTCCCAACCGACGACATCGAGGGGATGGTGGTCAATCGTGACCTCCTGCAGCCGCTCGCCTTTCTTGATCACCAGCTTGAACTCACCGGCCTCGTCATGAACCGGCAACTCCGCCGGCGGGCGGAAATCGCGTTCCGAGTAGGGGCTGCTCTCGAGCAGCTGGCCGTACTCGTTGCGATAGCGCTTGGGGGTGCGAATATAGCCGGGGCTCTCCATGATCAAGCACTTCGCTTCGCCGTTAAAGACGAAGCGGTGCAGAATGCCGCGCGGCACAACCACGTAATCGCCGCGCCGCACCTGGAGCGATCCCATCTGCGACTCGAGCGTGCCCACACCGTCGGAGATGTAGACCAACTCGTCGGCCGAGGCGTTGCGGTAGAAGAATGGATCAGCTTCAGTCACGCGCGCAAAAGCCATGCTGACGTCACTGTTGAACAGCAGGGGCTGCCGGTCGAGGGTCAAGCTCTTGCCCTTGCCGATCTGCCCGGTCTTAAAATGGCGGTGGCGGAAGGTTGGTTCTGGATCAGCCACCAGAGCGACATCTTTTAAGTGGCGGATGGCCTCAACCCGGGTGGGCGCGTGCAGGTGGTAGAGCAGCGTCGAGGGACCGACGAAACCGTGGTTGCCGACCAGTTCCTCGGGATGGAGCGACCCATCACTCTTGCGGAAAATGCTGTGCCGCTTCGGCGGAAGGGTTCCCAGACGATGATAGGTCGGCATTTATAAGTTCCCCCGCACGGCCTGCTCGCGCTCGATGGCTTCGAACAGGGCGCGGAAGTTTCCCTTGCCGAAACCGCGGCTGCCATGGCGCTCAATCACCTCAAAAAACAGCGTGGGCCGGTCTTCGACCGGCTTGGAGAAGATCTGCAGCAGGTAGCCGTCCTGATCGCGGTCCACGAGAACGCCGAGCTTTTCCAGTTCTTTCAATGACTCATCAATCTCGCCGACGCGCTCGGGCAGCAGTTGGTAGTAGGCGTCAGGCACGCGCAGGAACTCGACCCCGTTGCGCTGCAGAGCGCTCACGGTGTCTACGATGTCGCGCGTCTGCAGGGCGATGTGCTGCACGCCGGCGCCGCCGTAGCTCTCAAGGTATTCGTCAATCTGGCTCTTCTTGCGCCCGGCCGCGGGTTCGTTAATCGGGAACTTGATCGAGTCCGAATCATCGGACATGACGATGCTCATCAAGGCGCTGTACTCGGTCGAGATGTCCTTGTCGTCGAAGCTGAGAAAACGCTTAAATCCGAGCACGTTGCTGTACCACTCCGCCCATTGGTTCATTTCGCCGAGGCCGACGTTGCCGACAATATGGTCCACGCGCAGCACGCCGGTTTCGCGGCCGGCGATCGGAGCGGCTTGAAAGCCGGGGAGAAACTCGCCCTTAAATCCGTTGCGGCTGATGAAGGAGTGCAAAGTTTCACCGTAGGTATGAATGGAGGCGCGACGGATGCCTCCGCGCTCATCCTCGACGCTATGGGGCTCGACGGCGGGACGCGCGCCGCGCTTCACTGCCTCAGCGAAGGCGGCATCGGCCGAATCCACCTCGAAGGCTATGTCGTGCACGCCATCGCCGTGACGCCGGATATGTTCCGCCGCCGGATGCTCAGCGGTGAGCGGCGTGGTCAGCAGAAAACGCGCCCGGCCCTGATCCATCACATAGCCGCACTGGTCGCGGCTGCCGGTCTCCAGTCCCTGGTAGGCGGCCTGCGAAAATCCGAAGGCATGCCGATAGTAAAACGAAGATTGCTTGGCGTTGCCCACCCAAAACTCGATGTGGTGAATGCTCTTTAGCTTCAGCGGATTATCGTTCATTGCGCCCGGCCCTCTTCATTATTGTAGGCCCGTTAAGATAGACCCATGCCTCTCGCCTTGGTACTGCACGCCCATCAGCCGGCGGGCAATTTCGATTCCGTTATTGAACACAATTACCAGACTTCGTACCTGCCGTTTATTGAAGCCGCGGCCGAGCGCGAGAGGCTGCGGTTGAATGTGCATTTTTCCGGTTTTCTGCTGGACTGGCTGGCGGAACGGCATCCCGAGTACATTGCCCAGTTGCGGCGGCTGGCGGCGAACGGGCGGCTGGAACTACTCGGCGGCGGCTATTATGAGCCGATTCTGGCATCCATTCCTGCCCGCGATCAGCAGGCACAACTCGCGAAGCTCACCCAGACGGTTACCCGCCATTTCGGCGTGCGCCCGCGCGGGGCGTGGCTGGCGGAGCGGGTATGGGAGCCGCAGCTCGCGGCCGTGCTGGCCTCCGCGGATATTGAATACACTCTTCTCGATGACTCTCATTTTCAAGCGGCGGGACTGGCCGCGGACGACCTGCATGGCTACTGGTTGACGGAAAGTGCGGGGCACAATCTGGCGGTCATCCCCTCGAACTATTTTTTACGGCAGGCGATTCCGTTCCGGCCCGAGGCCGAGGCGCTCGAATTTCTGCAACGCCACCCGGAGCGGCTCGTGACCATGGGCGACGATCTGGAGAAGTTTGGAAGCTGGCCGTCGACGTTCGAGCATGTATACGGCGGCGGGTGGCTGCGGCGTTTTTTTGAAGGCTTGGATTTGGTCCCGACGGTGTTGCTCTCGGAGTGGCGGACGCAGCATCCGCCGCGCGGCCTGGTTTACCTGCCAACCGCCAGCTACCCGGAAATGATGCAGTGGGCCGGCAATCCGAACTGGAGCGGGTTTTTCACCAAGTACCGGGAATCAAACCTGTTGCATAAAAGCATGCTGGATATCAGCCGCCGGCTGACGGACCAGTCCGGCGGCGCCTATGAGCACCTGCTCGCCGCGCAAGCCAACGACGTTTACTGGCACGGCTGGTTTGGCGGAGTGTACTCGCCGCATCTGCGCAACATTGCCTTTACCCACTTGTTGGCGGCGGAGGCCGCGCTGCCGCCGCCACCCGCGGTGCGGGACTTGCACAGCGACGGCGGCGAGGTGGTCGAGTTGCGCAACGATCAACTGCGGGTTTTGATCGATCCGGCCGATGGCGGAACGATCGAAGAATTCGACGTGCCACCCCGTCACGCCAACCTGCTCAACTCGATTCGCCGCCGGGCGGAGGCATACCACGATCAACCCGATCCCAACCCCGCCCACCTCCCGCGGGCGGCCGCCGCAACCGGCGCCGCGCCACCAGACCGGTATGATCGCTGCGAGCGCGCCACCGGTCGCATATTCCTGGCGGAGCCCGCAGCCAAGTTTGACGATTACCGCGATCTACGGTTAGCACCTGTGACTGGGCGATTTCGCCGGACTGACACGGGCGGCGACCGGATTGAATTGGAGGGCGACGGTTGCGCCCGCACCTACACCCTCGCCGGCGGCCAGTTGGAAATGCGGGTGCAAGCCATCGCGGATGGCAACGCGCGCGTCCTCGAAGCCACCTTCAACCTGCTCGCGCCGGACGCCGATGATCGCTATTTCGAGCAGGCGGGGCAACGGTTTTCCTTGCGTTTCGCCGGCGCCCTCGGGCCCGATGCGCTAACCCTCCACGACGGCTGGCGTGAGGTTGACGTCCGGCTCGAAGCGCCGGGCGCGCGGGCCTGGTGGGTGGCGCCGATCTATACCCGTTCGCAGTCGGAGCAGGGACTGGAAGAGATTTATCAGGGTTCGGGGTTTGCCGCGGTCTGGGAGGCGGGCACAACGACGCTCAGCATGGTGATAAAAATATTCCTGTAAAAATGCCTATTTTTATGGTGCGCTCGTGTACAATCACTTTGTTTTTGACCGTTTCTTGTTCACTTGCGTGAGGAGGATGCATGGCAGCACTGACCAAAACAATGATTGTTTCGAATCTGGCCGAAGCGACGGGGCTCAATAAAAAAGCCTCGGCGCAATACCTGGAAACCCTGGCCGCGCTGGCCGTCAAGGAGACCAAGCGCTCGGGCCAATTCACCATCCCCGGACTGGGGAAACTGGTGAAGCAAAACCGCAAAGCCCGCATGGGCCGCAATCCGCAAACCGGAGAAGCGATCAAGATCCCGGCCAAGACAGTGGTGAAATTCCGCGTCGCCAAGGCCGCCAAGGACGCCATCGCGCCGGGCAAAAAGTAAGCTCCGACCTCTCAAGTCAATGGGACGAACGCGACCGGCGGGCAGCCGCCGGTGGCATTCGTCCCTTTTTTTGTTGTTTAGCCGCGATTGATGGTGGCGGCAACGAAGCCGGCACCGAAGCCGTTGTCGATATTGACCACACTGACGTTCGAGGCACAGGAGTTGAGCATGCCCAAGAGGGCGGTCAAGCCGCCGAAGCTCGCGCCGTAGCCGACGCTGGTGGGCACGGCGATTACGGGCGCGTCCACGAGCCCACCGACCACACTGGGCAAAGCGCCTTCCATGCCCGCGACCACGATCACGACGCGCGCGGCCCGCAGCCGCTGGCGCTCGGCCAACAAACGGTGAAGGCCGGCGACGCCGCAGTCATAGAGTGTCTCAACCGGTCCGCCGAGCATCTCGACCGTAAGCGCGGCCTCCTCCGCGACCGGCATGTCGCTGGTGCCGGCCGACACCACGAGCACGGTACCTTTACCGGCGGGCGGCGGCTCGCGGCGCAGGGTGATGGCGCGGCAGCCGGCGTGCCAGGTCGCTGCCGGCAAGGCTTCGGCGACGGCCTGATACATGGCCTCATGGGCGCGGGTGATCAGGACGTTGGGGGCGCGGGCGGCGATCGCCTGGGCGATGGCGGCGACCTGGTGCGGGGTCTTGCCCTGGCCGAGAATGACCTCGGTGGAACCCTGGCGGGCGGCGCGCGCGTGATCCACGCGGGCAAAGCCCAGGTCTTCGAAGCCGCGCAGCTCCTCGGCCGCCGCACCGGGCGCGAGGGCGCCGGCGGCGACGCGCTCCAGCAATCGGGTCAAACTGCTATCGTCCATAATTGGCCTGTCCCTGTTATGCTACCCCCATGTCTGGAGTGATGTCCGCCGATGCCTATGCACTGATCTGGGTCGCGTTGGCGCTTTTAGCCATCGTGGCGGAGCTGCATTCACGGACGATTTATTTGCTGGCCTTGGCGGCGGCGCTCGGAACGGCGGCGGGATTGGGTTTTGCCCACGCGTCGCTCGGCTCGCAGTTGTTGGCGCTCGGACTGGTGTGCCTGGCCGGTTTTCCGGTGGCCGCGTGGGTGCGCCGGCATCAGTCGCACGGCCTCGCCTTGGCGCCGGCCGATATTGGCCAGGAGGTGCGCGTGGTGGCGGAGACGCCGTCGGGCCTGCGCGTTTTCTACCGGGGCTCGGTTTGGGACGCCATTTACACCGGCCCGGCAGCCGCTGTCGGCGATCATCTTCGCATCGCCGCGCTGCGCGGCAGTGTGCTTGAACTCACGCCCAAGTGAAGGGGCTTGTCCACCAAGGAGACATTCCATGCCCGTATCCGCCATCGTCGCCATCGCCATCGTCCTGGTGCTCGTCATCATCGGCTCCATGGCCATTCAGATCGTGCCGCAGCAGAGCGCCTGGGTCCTGGAGCGGCTTGGCCGGTATCATGCCACCCTGTCGGCGGGGTTGAATGTCATCACCCCTTTTATTGACCACATCGCCTACAAACACAACCTGCGTGAGTTTCCGCTCACCGCCTCGCCCCAGGTCTGCATCACGCGCGACAATACCCAGGTAACGGTGGACGGAATTCTGTATTACCAAATCATGGATCCGAAGCTGGCCAGCTACGGCAGCAGCAACTATCAGATGGCGATTACCCAACTGGCGCAAACCACGCTGCGCAGCGTCATCGGCACCATGGACCTCGACCAGGTGTTGAGCTCGCGCGCGACCATCAATGCCGAAGTGGTGCAGGCGCTCGACGAAGCCGGCGTGACCTGGGGAGTGAAGGTGCTGCGCTACGAAATCCGCGACATAACGCCGCCCGACGCCATCGTCAAGGCCATGGAGATGCAAATCACCGCCGAGCGCGGCAAGCGCGCGATCATCGCCAAGTCGGAGGGCGACCGCACGCAGCAGATCAACAACGCCGAAGGCGAGCGCCAGTCGCAGATCAACCGCAGCGAGGGCGAGCAGCAGGCCTCGATCAATGTGGCCTCGGGGCAGGCACAGGCGATTGAGCTGGTGGCGCGCGCCACCGCCAACGCCATCCAGATGATCGCCGAGAGCGTGACCAAGCCGGGGGGCAACCAGGCGCTGCAGTTGCAAGTGGCGAAGGAGTTCGTGGCGCAATTCGGCAATATCGCCAAGGCGGGCACGACTATCCTGATGCCGGCCAATGTGGCCGACGTCGGCGGGCTGGTCGAAACCGCTCTGCAAATCATTAAAAGCGATGCCAAGGCGTCGGTCGCCGGCGCGGCCAGTTCCTCATGACGATCACGCTGGCTATCACCGGCGCGAGCGGCGCAATTCTCGCCCGGGCAACCCTGGCGCGGCTGGAGCGCGATGCCCGGGTCGAGCACATTGATCTGGTGGCGTCGCCCCACGGCATGCGGGTGGCGCGCGACGAACTGGCGCTCGCCGAGGGCACGCTCGAACAATTCGCCGGCCGGCTGGTGGGACATTCCGCGGCCAAGACCCAGGTCCACGACGACCGCAACATTGGCGCCAACATAGCCAGCGGCAGCTACCGCTCGCAGGCGATGATCGTGGTTCCCTGCTCCATGGGGACGCTGGCGGCGATCGCCCACGGCCATGCCGACAGCCTCATCGAGCGTGCCGCCGACGTGGCACTCAAGGAAAAGCGCCGGCTGCTTTTGGCGGTGCGCGAGTCGCCCTTCAACCGCGTTCACCTGCGCAACCTGCTCGCCGCCGACGAGGCCGGCGCCACCATCTTCCCGGTCATGCCGGCTTTTTACGACCAGTCGGCGACGGTTGGAGCGGTGGCCGACCAGTTCGCCGCCCGGCTCCTGGACCACTGCGGGCTGCCGCAGGCGGACGCGTTCCAGTGGCAGGGGTAAGATAATACGTCGAGATGAATACGTCCTCCGAGGCACGGCCGGCCCATTCCCAACCCACTGTGACTGTTTTCCTCATGATCCTGATCGCGGTTGGCATGGAAGTGGTCGGCCAAATACTGTACAAATCCGGCATCAACCGCATGCAAGGTTTCGAGGGATCGCCCTTCGCGGTGATACCGGTGCTCAAATTCGCCATGGCGGCGCTGTCCAACTGGCGTGTGCTAGCCGGCATTGGGGTCTATTGCCTGCAAGCGGGCGTATGGTGGGCCGTGCTCTCGCGCGCCGATCTGAGCTACGCCTTCCCGCTCACCAGCATGAGTTACGTGCTGCTGCTGATGGCAAGCCGCTGGTATTTGGGTGAGCATATTTCGCTCACGCGCTGGCTGGGCGCGTTGGCGGTTGTGTTTGGGGTGTACCTGATCACCCGCTCCGCACCCCTGGTGCGGTAGGGTTCAGGTGGCCTTCAGCACTTGCAGCGGGTCGACCTGGCGGGCACGCCGGGCGGGCAGGTAAGAGGCGAGCGCCGCAACCGCGACCAGGAGCGCGAAGGCCGAGGCCAGCGTGATCGGGTCGTCGGGCGGTACTTGATACAGGAGCGCGGCTATCAGACGGCCGCCTGCGAGCGCTATGAGAATTCCGATCGCGCCTCCGACGGCCGCCAGAACGACGCCTTGCCTGAGTACCATGCCGGTAAGGCGGCGGGGCGCGGCGCCGAGCGCCAGCCGGATGCCAAGTTCGTGCCGGCGCTCGGCCACAGCAAACGAAACCACGCCGTAGACTCCGATAACCGCCAGCAGGAGTGCCAGCGCGGCGAAGGCGGCCATCAGTCCGAACACGCGGCGGCTGGTGGCCAGGGCCAGATCGAGCCGCGCCTGCATCGTCATTACATCGTCGACCGGTTGGTCGGGGTCAAGGCTTTGAATTTGCGCCATCGCCGCCTGCCGCAGGCCGGCAGCCGGAGAATGTAGTACGAAAAACAGAGCGCCGGTGTTGGAATCGGACTGGGCTTGCGGCAGATAAATTTGCGCCCCGGCGGAGCTGGCCATCCTGGTGTAGTCAACGATGTTGTCAACAACGCCCACAATCGTGCGTACGCGGTCGAGTTCAATCTGCTGGCCGAGGCCGGCGAAGCGGCGGGCGAAGTTGCGATCCACGATGGCTACCTCAGGCGCGCCCGCCGCGTCGTGCGGATTGAAGAGACGCCCAGCAACAAGGGGGATACCCATCGCCTCGAAATATCGGCCACGAACCTCGGCGATGTCGGCCGAAGGTTGTTGTTCGGCGCGGGGCTGCGAGTGCCCCATAACGCGGAACGACTGCTGCCAATTGTCCCCGGAAAGCGGTAGTGGGTAGACGCCGCCGGCCGCGGCGACGCCCGGAAGCGCGGCAAGGCGGCTCATCGCCTGATCAAAAAAGGCAAGCTGCGCGGCCCGCGTGGGATAGCGCACGTCGGACAGGCCGGTGACAAAACTGAGCCGGTTCGGGGCTTGAAAGCCGATGTCGCCCGAGACAAGGCGCGTCAGGCTGCGCAAGAGGAGGCCGGTTCCCACAATGAGTAACAGGGCCAGGGCCATCTCGGCGATGATCAGAATCGAGCGCAGGCGCCGCCGCGCGGGGGGAGCGGAGGAAGAGCGGACAACCGGCGGCGGCAAGGTCACCGAGGCGGCGCCGCAAACAAGGCTGCAAACGATTCCCAGTCCGATCGCCAGAGCGCAGGCACGGGCATCGAGACGCAACGGCGCGGCGCCCAGGCGGGGGAGCGTGAGCAGTCCTACACGGGGCACGAGGCGCAACAGCGCGGCGGCTAATGCCACGCCCACGCCGGCGCCGGCCAGGGCCAGGAGGAAGCTCTCGGCCAGTTGCGCCATCCATAAACGCGCGCGGCTGGCGCCGAGCACCGAGCGGAGGGCAAGGTCATGGGCCCGCGTCACGCCCCGCGCCAGCATCAAATTGGCAACATTGGCGCAAGCGATTGCCAGTAGCAGCCCGACCGCGAGCTGGAGCAACAGCAGCGACGATTGCACGTTGCCCACCAGCAGGTCGAGATAGGGCTGCGCCAGGATCTGATTGCCGGCATCGGTTGCCGGGTGTTCCCTGGCCAGCCGGTCGGCCAGCGCGTTCAACTCGGCACGGGCCTGGCTGAGACTGACGCCGGGGCGCAAGCGCGCCAGGCCGAGCGTGCCGGCGTGATTGCCGGGATGCGCGAAACCAGCATCCTGGGCGGCGAACGCGCCCAGCGGGGTGTAGAACTGGCCTTCGTCCTCGGGCGCGGCAATGCCGGGAAAACCTGCCGGCATGACGCCAATAATGGTGCGGGCGCGGCCGTCGAGGTCAAGGGTTCGGCCCAGCCAGTGTATGTCGCCGCCCAGGCGGTGTTCAAAGAACATACTGGTAAGCACGACCACGTCGGGTGCGCCGGGCCCATCCTCAGCCGTCGAAAAGGTACGCCCCAGTGCCGGCGTGACGCCCAGCATGGCGAAGTAGTTGGCGGTCACGCGCGTGCCGCGCACCATAGTCGCCGGTTGGCCCTCGAGATGGGTGAGGATCATGTCGGACCCGCGGGTGGCTGCGAATGCGCTGAAAGAGTGCGCGCCGTCGCGCATTTCCAGGTAATCGGGCCAAGTCAGCGACATCATCGGAAAGCTCTTGCTGGTCTCCAGCAGTGCCACCAACTGCTGGGGGGCGCGGTAGGGCAGCGGACGGAGCAGAACCGCGTCCACCAGGGTGAACATCGCGGTCGAGGCGCCGATGGCTAGACCGAGGGTGGCAACGACAAGTAGCGAGAAAGACGTCCGGCGGCGCAGACCGCGAACGATGGCGCGGAGTTCACCCCATCCCCCGGCAAAGCGGGCACGGTGCTGGAACTGGGCCAGCTCGGCCATTGCGACGGCATGGGCCTGGGCCGGAGAGAGACCCCGGGCCAAAGCCTCGGATTCCAGCTGCTCGGCGTGCTGTGCTAACTCCTCATCCATATATGGAGATCATACATATGGAGCAGGCATAGTGCAACCGGCGAGCCGGGATCACCGTCCGAGCCGGTCTACGGGCGCGGCTGGCGGCGGGTATTCGCCGCGGCCGGTTTGTAGAAGGGCGCGTCGGGGCCGCTGGACTGGGTGTAGAGCAGCGCGCTGTCGGCGTTCTTATAAGGCAGAACGTCGTAGAGGGGCTGCGCCGGGGTGACCGCGCTCGGGCCAGCCGAAGCGGTGGCGGCGAAGAGGCGGATCTTGGGATTGTTGGGCAGCGTGAACGAGGTCGCACCCGCCGGCAGGGCGATGTCGTAGGCGTACAGATAGCTGTAGCTATATGCCGCATTGGTGCCATCGGGCAGATGATGATGGCTGGCAAACCAGGCAATAGGAGCTCGCTTCACGTAGCCGGGATGAAGGCCGGCGTAAAGCTGGTACGGCCGCGGCCTGCCGTCCCGCCCTGGCATCGAGAGATCCTGCCAGTTGCGGTAGTCCCATTGGCCGACAAAGCCGGTCCAGTCCTGCACCGCGAGCGCATCCGATTTGCCCGCGACGGTGACCGCGCCGGATTGGTCGCCCAGGGCCGACATCAACAAATAAAGATGCGTGAAATGACCGGCAGGCAAGCGCACGGTCTGCCCGTGAGCCGTGACGGCATTGTCGCCGGTGGGCGCTCCCAAATGGAATTCAACCCCCGCGTAGCTGATCGCCGCGGGTAGCATTTCCGCCGGATAGCTCGCGCCGGCGCCGTCGAAGCCGGTCGTCGACGGAGTGTGGTCGGGGGTGGCGGCGGCGATGTCGTAGTTGAGGTTGACCGGCGCGGAAGCGGTGGCTGAGGCCACCGCCGGCTCGGCGAAATGAACCGCGAAGCTGCGCGGCTGGTAAGCCGAAAAATCGGCTACCAGATCGCCGTTGGCGACAGTCGCATCGCCCAGCTCTTGCTCCTGACCGTTGACCTCAGTGGCCGACGCGACGGGCTTGGCAAAGTGGATTTTGACCTGGGGCTGGGACTGCCCATCGAGTTCGACCAGGCGCACCACCACGTCGTTGCCGGCTTCAGCCTTTTTCAGGGCCAGGACCCGGATATGCGGATTGCTCACAGTGAGCAGCGACAATTCACGTCCGAGCGACCCGCTGTGGGCGGAGGCGCGGAACGCGACCAACGGTACGTTCAAGCGATAGGCCTGCCACTCGGCATCGTCGTTGGCGGATTTCCAATCGCCGCTGTGGCCGACCAGGCCAAAGGTAATTTCGTGATGGCCCCAATCCTGCGTCGCCTGATCGCTGTAGTTGCGGTTGTGCAGGCCGGGAGTGTACAGCAGCGTAAGACGAAGCGTGTGGTCGTCAGGTTTGTCAGAGGCGTTCTTGACGTCGGTCAAGATTGTGGCGCCGAATTTGCCGGTGGAATCGGTGAGGTCCACCCATTGGTGGCTGGCGACTTCGAACTGCCGCTCCTCGTCATTGTGACGTTGAATCGTGCCGATGTCCCAGTTGTAGGTGGCCTCGGGATTGGAGGCGGTGAGCGGGAAGTCGGCCATGAGCGCCGTACCCGGGGTCTTCCAATCGACACTGACGCCGAACTCGACGCGTCCGCCGCCGCGCGCGAGCGAGACGGTTTGAACAAAGTGCGAGCCCTCGGAGTCGCGCGTAATCTCGAGGGTTGCCTCGGCGGGCCCGCGCGCGGCAATGCGGATATGGGCGGGGCCGGAGACATAAGCGCGGGGCGGCGCGATCTGGTCCTTATAGTCCATGTTCCAGGCCGGCCAGACCGAGGGCGCCTCGGACTGGAAGGAGAGGCGCATGGGAGCTGAGAGGAGTTCCTGATTCAGGTCCTTGTCGAAGACGCTATCCACATCGCCGGCGGCGTTAAGGACCACCCGGTAATGGGCATTCTCGAGGGAGTGGTCGGTGACCTTCAACTCACTCTCGGCGGCGGCGGCCGCGCCGGGCACGACGTGATAGACACTGAACCCGGTGGCGGGCGCATTGGCGGCGAAAACGACATCTCCGTCGGCGGTGCGCTGGGCGGGAACTGAGGCGCCATTGGGCCCGACGGCGTGGACCGGGCCAGTGCCGGGAAGGCTGGCGTGGACCAAATCCTGGCGGGCGATGTTGAGCGGATTGAAGACGACCAGCGCGCTGCCCGTACCCGAGGTGTTGAGATTGCGCGCTATGCCGGTGACAGCGTTGGTGAGCGCGATCGAGAGCTGGTTGGCGGCGATGGTGTCGTCGTTCCAGGAATAGGTATAGGCGCCGGCGTCCGCGGTTCCGGCCATGATGTCGTGGAATTGTCCACCCAGGATCAGGCGCCAGGCGTAGTCAATGCGGGCCTTGGGATAGTTGATGCCGGCGAGCGCCATGGCGCCGACCGAGGCCTCTTCGGTTGCCTTGGCGAGAATCTCGTTCTTGCGGTTCCAGCGCTTGTGCGCGGCCTCGCTGGTCAGCGAGCCGGCGGAGTGGTTGATCAACTCGAGGTCGCCGGTATAGCGCGGCAGCTTCGAGAGGTCGTCATTCTTCATGTCGAGGAACATGCTGTCGGTGTCGGCCCATTGGACGTGAATCGGTCCCTCGCCGACTCGCACCGGCGGTGTTGGCGGCGGGGCGGGCTCGCCTCGTTTCCGCGGCGCTGGAAGGGACACCATGCCCTTGTCAATCGTAGCCTCCATGATCTTGACCGATTCCTCGTCCGGCGAGCCGCCGATGTCGCCAGTGCCGACGTAGTGATAGTCGGTGTAAATGCCGGTCAATTTGCCATCTATGGTGACCGGGTCCTCGCCGTTGCCAAACGGCACCAGGTTGAGCAACGGTTTGGTGGAAAGGTCGGTGGTGTCGCCGCCCGAGTAGCTGCCCGGGTTCACCGCGCCGATGATGCTCTTGCCGTCGGGGCCGGTCCAGATGCCAACGTTGAAGGGGATACCTTCCGGCGTGCCTTCAGGCGAACCCGGGCCGCCAACGCGCGCCGCCGGCTGCCAGCCGGCATTCAGCTTTTGCGTCGAAAAGCCGAGCAGGCCGGCGTGGCTGAGGATGCTGGGCAGCGACGCCGGAAAGCCGAAGCAGTCGGGCAGCATGTAATCGACCGCGGTCGTGTGAAACTCGTTCTGGAAAAATTCGTTGCCGTACAGCACCTGGCGGATGATGCTCTCGGCGTTGGGGGAGTTGACGTCGTTTTCCTCCATCGAGGCGCCGCCGGGAAACCAACGGCCGTCGGCGATGTACTGCTTCAACTCGGCGTAGCGCTCGGGGTAATACTCCTTGAACATTTCGTAGCGATTGGCGCCGGTGAAGTTGAAAATGTAATGGGGATACTTCTTGATCAGTTCGAAATTCTTGTCGAGCGTGTCCTTGAGGTACTCATTGATGACTTGTGGGTAATCCCACCGCCATTCCGTATCGAGGTGGGCGTAACCGACGACAAACAGCGTGGGAGTCTTGGTCAGGTCCGGCGCGTCGGCGGGAGCGGACTTTGTGACCTTGGCCAGCACCGGCGGGCCTTGGGGAGCCGGAGCAGGCGCCTGCGCGGCGAGCGCCACGGAACCCACGAAAGCGATGAAAAGACGCGAAGTGAGAATAGGTAGACGGCGCATATTTGGAACTTCTCCCGCCGCCAAGGATAGCAGAAAGCAAGAAGCAAATTGCAATTCTAGAAACCGACCAGCCGGGCGGTGAATTGGATTTGGCGGGGCCCGCCGAGGGCGTTGGTCGAGGGCGCGAAAGTGGCGGGGGTGCCGACGATGTTCCAATCCTGCGGGCCAAAGTTGCGGTTGCCGAAGTTGGCGACGTTGAAGACGTCGGCGAACAAATCGAGGTGATGGCCGCGGCCCTTGAGGGTAATGTCCTTCACAAATCGCAGATCAATGTCGTACAGGGCCGGTTGGCGCAAGCTGTTGCGGGCGCCGGCGCGGTCGTTGAAATCATTGCCGTCGTTCTGGGTGTCGAAACCGAGAATGGGAGTGTAGGGTTGGCCGGAGCGCGCAATGAAGATGGGGTTGATCTTGAACCCCCAGGGCAGGTTGTCGGTGCCGCTGAGGTTGAAGTTGTGGCGGATATCCTGATCGGCATAAGCGGCTTCGGCGGCTAAATTGAAAGGATTCAACGTGGTAACCACATCGAACGGCCCAGCTTGAGAGGCGTCATCGCGGGTGTGGGCGAGCGTGTAGTTGGCCGCCAGCGTCAAATTGTAGGGCAAACGAAAGTTCACCGTCGTCAACCAGGCGTTGAAGTTGGAGTGGGCACTCGACTCGGTGCGGAGCACCTGGCCGAAGCCGGCGAGTGGACGGGCCAATCGGAATACCGGGTTGCCGTTGTTGTTTCCGGCCGGCGGTAACAAATTGGCGTCCACGACGCGGGCCAGATTCCAGGTTTCCTCAAGGCTGTAGCCGGTGGTGAGATCCACCCGCTTGCCGAATTGCTGCTCGAAGCTCACCGCGCTCTGCAGCGAACGCGGGTTGCGAAAATTGGAAACGATGGTCGCCGCGGCGCCATCAATTGGCGACGGGAAGTAGCTGTCGCTGACAGTGCTGTTGAGCCCGTTGTCGGTGAACACGCGCTGAAAGTAGGTTGCCGGGGTGGGCGCATCGTACACGCTTGAGGAGAGCCGGAGCACGGTCGAGGAACGTGGGTTCCACGCCAGGCCCAGCCTCGGCTGCCACTGCGTGAGGTCATTGGGGACGAAGCCGCTGCCGGGCAGGGCCGGGTTGGGGTTCGGAGGCTGCGGATTCCATTGCCCGTCCCAACGCAGGCCGGCGGTGAGAGTGAGTGCCTCCGTCAGCGCGACGCGGTCGGAAACGTAGAAATCGCCGCGGCGCAGGCTGCCCTTATAAAGCAATCCGGAAGGAGCGAGCGCGACGGTCATCCGCGACCGCCGGGGCTGGTTGGCGAGGAAAGCGCTCAACGAATTAAAGTCCAGGCGGCCGTTGAGGCCGGCCTGCTGCATTTCCTGACCGGGATCGTCGGCGAAACCCGCGCCCCAGTGCAGCATATTGCCGTGCCAGGCGAAGGCGATGTCATCGTTCACTCCGCGCTGATCGCTGGTGTAGCGGTGCGGCGCCAGCGCGTCGCCTCCGAGAATGCCGAATCCGTTGACGAAGCTTTCCGGCGCCGTGGAGTTGGGCATGAGGGCGCGGCGGTCGCTCGCCCACTGCGCGAGAACCTGATTGACGACGCCGGCGCCGATCGTACTGGTGAGGTTCAAATGCAGCCAGTCGCTTTGGCCGCTGAGAGAATCGAAGTTATCGGCGGTGCGGTACACCTGGGTCGAGCCGGGGTTGACGTTGGCGTAGCGGATGCGGTTGTAGTTGCCCTCGACGGCGACGGAGTTGCGTTGGCTGAGCGCGGCGTCGAGCCGCAGCGAAAGCGCGGTGGGGTTGTCGCGGCCAATCACTTGCACCTGATCGCCGGCGAGAGAGGCGGGCACGGCTCCGGCAGTCTGGGGTTGGAAGGCGACCCAGGCGGGGACGTGAACAAAATCCTGTTCGCCGCCGCCATAGAAAAATAGCTTGTCCTTAATGATGTCGCCGCCGATCGAACCGCCGACTTCGTTCTGGGTGTCGTTCAACGAGTGGCCGAAGGCATCGCTACCAGTGAGTGAGGCGGGGCGGAAGATATAGAACTGCTCCCCGTGCAGGCGGTCGCTGCCGGCCTTGGTGGCGACGTTCATGAATCCGCCGCTGGTGTCACCCACTTCGGCGCCAGCGCCGGCATGGACGAGTTGAAATTCCTGCACCACGGTCTGCGGAAAAAAGAAGCCACCATCGGCGCCGCCACGGGCGCCGCCTTCGAGCGGATCGTTGAAGTCGGCGCCATCCACCTCGACCGCGGTGGCGACGGCGCGCTGTCCATCCACGCTTAGGCCCTGACTGGTGGCCTCGGCGCCGGCGGCGAGTGAGCCGAACTGAGTGAAATCGCGGTCGCGGTTGGGCAGGTAGGTAACGGTTAGTCCGGCGACGGCGTTGGCGACCGAGGGCGCGTCCTTGTCAACGGCGGGGGCGACGGTCTGGCCTTCGCGGGTCACCGCGGCGGCGCTGACGCTCACCTGCTGTTCGGACTGGCTCACCTCCACGCGCAAGCTCAAACGAACGCTGCCACCGACGCCGAGGGTCACCGCCTGGGGCTTGGACAGCTTCAGGCCAGGCGCTTGCGCGGTGACGGTGTAAGCCCCCGGCGCGAGGCCGGCCGCCGCAAAATGGCCGCCGCCGTCGGTGGCGAGAGCGCGCTCCGCCGCCAAGCTGGTGCTTTTTACCGTGACCACGGCGCCGACAACGGCGCGGTCCTGGGCGTCGGAGACGGTGCCGGAGATTGATCCTGTTGCCTGCGCGGTGGCCAGCGACGTCGCAGCGGCAAGAAGCAGAATAGAGAAGAAGAGATTTCGCATGCTAGAAGGTGAGACGTGCCGAAAACTGCACTTCGCGTGGCGGTAACTGCGAGGTGATGCCGAAGGTGGGAAGGCCGAGGGTTGCCGGCGCGAGTCCATTACCGTAGGTGCCGTTGAAGTTGACGAAGTTGGGATGGTTGAAGACGTCGAATGACTCCGCCCGCAGAAGAAGCTGAAGGTGGTCGCCAAGGGCAAAGGGACGTTCTACGAAGGGGTCGAGCGAGTAAATCGGGGTTCCGCGGCCGGCATTGCGCGCCACCTGGACACCGTTAATCACGGGCCGGTTGGTGATCGCGCCGGTATCGCCGCCGTTGACGGTGCCGGTGGTCAGGTTGTAGGCCAGCCCGCTGGCGAGGGTGGCGACGCCGCCCAAGCTGATGCCGTACGGGGCCGAGTAGACGCCGCTGATTACCAACCGGTGGCGCTGATCAAATAGAGCATTGCCCTTTTCCAGATTGCCGGTGATCAAACTGTCGGCCGGGTTCTGGCCGGTGGCGTCCGGGTCGACGGTGTCGAGCGCGTGCGACCAGGTATAACTAAT
>Ga0134128_10000335_pt1 | contig 65887 bp, 67 predicted proteins | sample KB31754_FD_96462 | JGI IMG/M metagenome (GOLD analysis project Ga0134128, IMG submission 96462) | Terrestrial soil microbial communities with excess Nitrogen fertilizer from Kellogg Biological Station, Michigan, USA - KB3-175-4 | ecosystem: Environmental > Terrestrial > Soil > Unclassified ... | reverse complement strand
TGAATGATATGATATCCGAATTTTGTTTTTATAATCTGAGATACTTCCCCATTTTGCAATTTGAAGTCTGTATTAACAAAGGTGGGATCCATCCCGCTGTTAGTGCGGCTCACATCGTTGTACCTGCCGCCGTTATCGCGGCTACCAGGATCGTCGCTATAGATACCAGCCATTGTTTCAAAACTTTTGCCGCCTTCTACTATCTCCTTACGAATACCTTCCAGCTTTTTTCGTGCATAGTCATCCATTTCCTGGCTAACCGGAGGATCTATAACTACCTGTCCAATTTCGATAGTTGCAGGAAGGAAAGGCATGCTATCTGCATTTTTATTATAAAATATTCTTACCTCGGCAGGTGTTATTTTTACATTCTGCAATATCTGGGCGCGCATTTTCTGAACAATCAGTTGTTCTTTTACCGCTTCCCTGTTTTCATCTTTTATCTGGTATATCGTTTTCCCAACGGCTTGCTCCATTTTTTCTTTAGAGCCATACACTGATATAAAATACCGAAGCTTTTTTTCCAATTCGGTTTCGGCTTCGTCGTCAGTAACAATTACGCTATCTCTCTCGGCCTGCTCAACAAGCAGCTTTTGCAAAATCATATTTTGCAATAACTGGCATTTCATGTTGTCATTGAAATTCGGGTCATTTTTTTTAAGCTCCATTGCCTGCATATCTAATTCAGATTGAAGGACAATTTTGTCTTTCCCTACAATGGCTACAATTTTATCAGCACTTTCTGTCTGGGCATAAAGAGACATTGATGCCAATAACATACCGGCCAGCAAGCCACTTTTTAACATTCCGGACAGAGAAAAAACCCGATTATAAAATTTCATGAGATTTCGCAAAATATTGAAGAAGGCAAAAATAGCTTATTTGCAGGGCTTTATATACAGGGGTAACTATTTTAACGTTTATATTACTCTTTTTTCTTCTTCGGTTTTATAAAAATATCTTCTACTTTTTTGTCATTATAAAAATCTTCAGGTACAGGTTTAAAAGGATGCTGAGCTTTCCATGCTTCGAATTGGGTCATTGCGCCCTCATGGAATTTGTTCCAGGCTGTATATTCCTGCTCATTTTGAGCTTTTGCAAATAACCATTCATTATATATATCGAAAAAGCCATTGCGTACCATATCGTCTTCATAAGTAAATAATGTAAATGGATAGCGCGCAGCATATTGTGCAAACCAATCCATCATGAAGCGGGTACGCAGCATAGTAAGATTTTCCGTATTGATACCATCGCTTACGATCGGGGATAGCTTGAGCAACGTATTTTTAACAGCCTCTTCGAAAGTACTGGCATCATCAAGACTTTTTACCTCGCCGAATTTGGGTACATTATCGGTGGAGACATTATAAAACAGTTTAGTGTAAGCATCTACCAGCATCTTGCGCATTTCATTACTACGTGGTGTTTGCTGTTCGATGTTCACGAATATCTCGCCATATATTATAGCCCACACAATCTTGTTAGTATTTATATAAGTGCGCGCAGCTTCATAATAATTTACATGATAACCCGGATCGTTCTCAATACCATCAAGCCATGTTTGCAGTGCATAGACCTCTTCATTATCATCGTCGTAAATCTTGCCTAAATCGTGATACAGGATACCTGAATGTGGAAAACGCTCAATGCCTCGCTGGAGTATGCTCTTAGCTTTTTTGGTTTCATTAGCAGCTTTAAGACATGAGGCCATTACCTGATAGGTCTGGTCGTCGGCTTCCTTACTTTTTAAGATAGGTTCTAAAGTAGCCTGTGCATCTTTGTAATTCCCGGACAAATAATAAGCCTTGCCGAGATCGCGGTACAATACCAGTTTATCCGGTGCAAGCTGAATAGCATGCTGATAAGTAATGATGGCCTGCTGAAGATATCCTTTGGAAAGAAAATCGCGCGCCTGGTCGTACATGTCTTTAACTTCGGGCGTCGGCCAATCGGTTTGAGCTTTTACCTGGAAAGAGGCAAGCAACATCAGCCCTAATGTGACTACCTGTTTGAGCTTCTTACTCATAATCGGGCAGCAAAATACCATAAAAGTATTTACAAACCTGCTATTGGCCTGAATTTGATGCTTAAGATATATTTCTGTTTAACATTTTTTTAATGTAAGAGATAAGAATTGGGGAATAAATTTATTGTGAAAAGTAGCATTCACCCATACATTCAGTAATTTAACGCTATAGCATATGATAAAAAAGATAGGTATAATGACATCAGGAGGGGATAGCCCCGGAATGAATGCGGCAATAAGGGCAGTCGTGCGAACTGCTGTATATAACAAGTTGGAAGTATATGGCATACGTCGCGGCTACCAGGGGATGATAGAAGGCGATATATACAAGATGCAGACTACGGATGTTGCCAATATTATACAAAGAGGGGGCACTATATTAAAGACCGCGCGCAGCCGGGAGTTTTTGACGAAAGAAGGAATGCAGAAAGCACATAACCAGATACAGCAGCATGGCATAGAGGCATTGGTGCTAATAGGTGGCGATGGTACTTTTAGAGGAGCAGTGGAATTTTTTGAAAATTTCACCATACCCGCGGTCGGCTTGCCCGGCACAATAGATAAAGATCTAGCAGGAACTGATTTTACTATTGGATTTGATACAGCGGTAAACACTGCAGTAGAGGCAATAGATAAAATAAGGGATACCGCAGAAGCGCATGACAGGCTTTTCATCATAGAAGTGATGGGAAGGGATGCGGGGTATATAGCACTGCATAGTGGTATAGCCTGTGGCGCCGAGGATATATTAATACCGGAACTGGCAACACATATAGATGAGGTGCTAAACAGGATAGACCAGGATGAACGCAGGAAAAAAACTGTGCATATACTTGTAGTAGCGGAAGGAGAAGACTTTGGCGGCGCAAAAGAGGTATATACTGTTGTGAAAGAACGGTTCCCTATGCTGGATATACGCACAGCGGTACTTGGCCATATACAGCGGGGAGGAAGCCCAAGCTGTTCGGATAGGGTGCTGGCCAGCAGGCTTGGTTACGCATCTGTAAATGCTTTGATAGCCGGGCGCACGCAGGTGATGCTCGGGATCATAAACGGAGCGATAGCATATACTCCTTTTGAAAATGCAATAAAGCAGAACAGCGTAATGAGCAAGGATATGCTTGAGATGATAAGGGTATTGGCTATATAACCTTAAAATTGCATCAACCGCCCATAAGCGACAAATATGCAAACCAGCAGGATGATAATATTCTGCATCACACATTTAGGCTCATGCCTTTTATAATGAATTTTGGCTGCAAGTATCATAATGATAGCAAAGCAAATTGCAGCTATTGATGTTAGGATGGAAGCAATATTTAAAAGCCAGGGTAAGATCAATCCGATCGCTCCTAATATTTCAAGGGCGCCAATAGTACGAACTAAGATCAGGGGAATATCTGCTACTCCTGTTTGGCCAATGCTTACCAGTTTCTGCTTAGTTTGAGATGATTTCATGATACCGGAATACAGGAAGGTTACGGCTAAAATTGTCTGACAGATCCAAAGTGTTGTGTTCATAACGCAATTATTTACACAAAGGTCTGAACGACATTAAAGCGACTTTTTGATAATTATCAAAAAATCTAAACCTGCGAACGGATACGGCTGAGTGTCTCTTGAGTGACACCAAGATATGATGCAACCATACTCAGCGGCACCCTTTGAATAAATGTGGGATTGGTATTTAATAATTTCTGATAGCGCTCAAGAGCAGTAGCGAAATGTAAATCATCGAACCTCTGCTGTAGCTGTACAATACCATAACTTACTAACAGTCTGCCAAGCCGTTCTATCTCGTGATATTTTGTGTAAAGATCTTCGAGATCATCATGAGCAATGGACCAAAGCACTGATGGTTCCAGCAATTCTACTATCCTCCTATCAGGCTGACGTGTGATGAAACTAACAATAGATGCGGCAAATGTATTTTCGGCGCTTAGCCAATCTGTTATATCCTTATCATCTTTGTAATAATAAGTACGCGTTAAGCCCTCTTCAATAAAATAGGTATGATTACAAACTATGTTCTGCCGTATTAAGATGTGACCCTTTGGCAATTCAAGTCGTTTAAGAATAGAGGCAAGCGCATCTTTGCTCTCCGGTGATAATTCAATGAATTGCCCGATTGCCAGAAAGAATTTCTCCATCGTTCAGCTAAAAAAAAATTAAGAAAAAAGGAAGATATATTCTTTTGTGCAGATCGGCGATCGAATCACGAAAATTATTTTGGATAGAAAAAAGCCCGCTTTTTCAGCGGGCCGGAAAATCAATTCTGAGAGTGTAGCGCTACTTTGTTGCCTTCAGTATCGAGGAAGAAAGCCATATAACCTATATCCTCAGATATATGAGTCCTGGGCATTACCACCTGTCCACCTGCTGAAGGTATCTTGTCAAGTATTGTCTGCATATTGGGATCTGCATTCAGATAAACAACACTGCCATCTTGCGAAGGCTTGTGCATCTGGCTTTGAACTACTGCTCCTGATGCCTTACCGCTATTGCTCTCATACGGGAACATAGCCATTTGCATGCCCATCATATCACTTTCGTCCATTGTGATACCGAAAACGGTTTCGTAGAATTTCTTAGCGCGTTTGATATCGTTTGCCGGAATTTCAAACCAGTTAAGTGCATTTGTGTTTGTATCCATAAAATATTTTTTAGAGTATTAAATATATTAATATTTTTTCTCTAATGATGTTAATAAATAATGAACAATGCTTAAAGTGCCTTAGTGAGAAACAGTAGGACCAGGTAACCATAAGGTTGGATTTTGAGCAATGCGGGTATTTGCATTGATCTTTATGGTTTGCATAATATACTTTTTCTGAATGGTGGAATCACGCTTTATCTTGTTTGTTATCAGCCAAAAAAATTGTTTCATGCTCTTATCGTAATAGATAGTTGCCTTAGGTTCCTTTTTGCTGTCCTTAAATAACTTTTTATGTGCCAATACCATTGCTTCGGGGAGTGTTAGCAAATTACAATTCTCATGCTTGAATACAAAATCGGGAATAAAGCCCATGTCAGGCCTGCCTTTGGACTTTAGATTATTATCGAGCTCCAAGTATATCTTTCCAGAGATATCATTATAAACATCACATTTTGGATAAGTATAATTGAGCTTATAAACCATTGTTGCATATACAAGATTGCCCTCTGTCCATTTACTTTTATTGAGCATTTGCCAATGTTTAGTTCCAGCATCATCAGTATAGCAGTAGTAACATTTTTTTGTCAGCTTGCAGGCCTGGTACATGTCATTTCCTAAATAACTGTGCATGATACTATCTGCCCGTTGTTTTATTTCATCTTTTGTGTAAGATTGAGCAGGAGTAATAATTGGAATTAACAGAAGGAGAAAAAGTAATCTTTGAAACATTGCGGGAATGGTTTGGGTCAAATATAATTTAAACTGCAACGGCATACAAGTAAAAAGGCGCCCTGAAAGAGCGCCCAAAATATATGGAGTATGAAAATTTTAATGTACTGCAGTATAATCTACCTCTACACCTACTACTGTTAAATCTCCTGTGTATGTTTCGCCATTGCTGACAGCGTTTCCGCGAGTGAATGTGAAGTGCCAGATAGGAGTATTGCTAAAATCGTCGTTTGTGGTAACGCCTGAACCAAAGTACCAGGAATTATATGTTGTGCTATATAATGGAGTAAACGTCTGGGATTTGCAAATATCGGTATAGCCGCCTGAAGAACTGTACGAAGTGACGCCTGCATCTTGTGTATCCCAATAATCGAATGAATCCCATCCGGTTGCACCAGATGTTGAGTTAACAAGATTGCTACCTGCATTTATTCTCCAGTTGATACTTGTGCTGGAACTTAATGTCGGAAATGCAAAATAGATTGTCACAGTAAATACTTTGGAAGAATCCCAATCGGCTGGTTTTGGAATTGTGAAGCCTGCTTTTTCTGTTGTATTAGCCCAAAATAGTCCCCAGTTGTTTGGATAAATATTGGAGGATGAATTGTTCCTGGCAAAAGCTGCAGCAGGAACATAAATAGAACGATGAAAAAGTTGGCCTGGAACATTTTTCACACCAGACCACTGTACAGCGCCAGCGCCTGCAGCTGTACCTGCTGAAGCGGCTTGTAATGCATAAGGAACGCTGACAAGCTGAGATGTTCCGATGTTGGTATAACTTGATCCACCAGCGGGATCTAATTCAACCTGAAGATATTTTGCCCCGGTACCCCATTTAATAGCAGCCATAGTTCCGGTATCAGCAATGCCATTACCAATCTGCACATTGAACAATCCAAATTGATTGGTCATGACAGTTTGAGTTTCCTTATAGACTACAGAACCAGTTGCGGTACCTGTAAGTATCGTGAAACGAAGGCCAATGTTTTTATTAATCAATGGCGCGCCTGCAGCATTACGGGCCACACCCTGGTAGTTGAACATCTGAGGCTGCGACCAAACGGCCTGAGGCAGCATGATAAATAAGAATGCAACTGAAAAAAGTGCGTATTGTATTTTTTTCATAACCTGGATTTTTTAATTATGTTTTAAATGGTTGAGTTAGTTTAGTTTTTGAATTTTAAATACAGCGGTTGCAGGCTGTTGTTCGTTTGATTGGTAGGATACTTCCAGCATGTATTCTCCCGGCGTTAGTTGTGCTACGGATAATTGCTGTAATTGAACTCCAGCTATTACATCGGCCTGGTGGGAAATCATTAATCTGCCGGCGACATCGACGAGCTGATAGGTCATTTTACCGGCGGCAGGAAAGTTGCATTTTATATTTAATATGGTGCTGGCGGGATTGGGGTAAACCTGTACATAATCGAATATCAATTGTTGCTCCTGGACACCGGTAGCTATCGGGGCTGGTTGAAGTACCCCTTGTGTGACGATAATGCCAGTACCTCCTGTATCTGTACTGACAAGAGCCATTTCGGCAGCGGACCAGTCTATATGCTCAGTTCCGACCAGACCAGTACCTCCTGCGGCATTCAATGTAGAAGGGCTAATACTCTGAGCATGAGCGCCGCTGCATATACCCAAACAAATGAAAAATGGTAGTATAAACTTACACATAGGAGAATTATTTTTTAATTATAAAAAATGTTCATCTATGCAAAAGTATTCAGGAATATATTAGAAAATAATACCGAGAAGAGGGTAGAAATGAGTGATTTTTATAATGTATTGCAGATCAATATATTATTTCAAAAAATTAATTTTTAGTTAGTAATTATTTTAAAATAAAAAGCCCACTTAACAAAGTGGGCTTTTTATAATTGATATAATCTTTATAATGCTAAATCAGCATCGTTATCCTGTTGTTCCTGTTGAGGTGCAGGAGTGGATTCTTCTTTTGGTTTGTTATCGTAAGGGCGGTTATTATCGCGGCGGTCATTATGACCACCACCTCTGTTTCCTCCGCCATGGCCACGATTGCCACCTCTGCGATCCCCACCGCGGTCGTCTCTGCGTTCTCTTCTTTCGCCGCCACCTTCACCTTCTTCTTTTTCTACATAGCCTTCAGGTTTTGGCATCAGCACTTTACGGCTAAGGCGGAATTTACCTGTTTTGGGATCCGTTCCTACCAGCTTCACTTTTATCTTGTCATTTTCATTCATGACACCTTCAAGAGTATCGAGACGTTTCCAGCTAACTTCTGAGATATGCAATAAACCCTGCTTACCGGGCAGGAACTCAATAAATGCACCATAAGGCATGATGCTTTTTACAGTGCCTTCATAAGTTTCACCTACTTCGGGGATAGCAACGATACCTTTTATCCAGTCCATTGCTTTTGTAATGTTTTCTTTGTTTGGAGAAAACACTTTGATAACACCTGTATTATCTACTTCTTCAATATTGATAGTAGTGCCTGTTTCGCGTTGGATTTCCTGGATAATTTTACCACCCGGGCCTATTACAGCACCTATAAATTCGCGATCAATGATCAATTGTTCAATGCGTGGAGTATGAGGCTTCAATTCAGGACGATATGCTGGCATACATTCGTACATGGCATCGAGGATATGTAATCTTCCCTGGCGAGCTTGTTCTAATGCCTTCATCAAGATCTCTTTGCTTAAGCCATCTACTTTAATATCCATCTGGATACCACAGATACCGTCACGAGTTCCTGTAACTTTAAAATCCATATCACCAAGATGATCTTCGTCACCAAGGATATCAGTTAGTACAGCAACCTTTCCATCTTCGCGGGAGATAAGGCCCATTGCTACACCACCTACGTGCTTAGGAAATGGAACACCAGCATCCATCAATGCAAGAGAACCTGCACAAACGGTAGCCATTGAAGAAGAACCATTTGATTCGAGGATATCAGATACCACACGAACAGTATATGGATAATCTGCTTTCGGCATCATTTCTTCAAGAGAACGTTTTGCCAGATTGCCATGTCCTACTTCACGACGTGCGGGGGCACGTAATGGTTTTATTTCGCCAGTAGAAAATGGAGGGAAATTATAATGAAGTATAAATTTTGAATAATCTGATGTAGCTGCGCTTTCAATCAGCAATTCGTCTTCGCTGGAACCCAGTGTAACGGTAGTAAGTGACTGAGTTTCGCCACGAGTGAATAAAGCAGAACCGTGAGGAGAAGGAAGATAATCGGTCTCCATGCTTAACGGACGAACCTGATCGAGCTTACGACCATCGAGACGTACACTTTCATCAATCATCATATTTCTAATGATCTTCTTTTCAAGATCGTGGAAATACTGGCCGATCAATGGTGCATCCTCGGGTTTTAGTTCATCCTCAGCAAGTTGTGCTTTGAATTCATCACGTATCTGATGAAAAGCTTCGGTACGTTCGTGTTTTCCGAGAGCTCCTTTTGCGACCTGGTAAATTTTATCTTTTGCGAAATCAGCTATTTTTGCGTCGAGTTCAGGATTAGTATATGGTTTTGTGTACTCACGTTTACCTGTAACACCTTTCTTATCGCGAAGCTCTTCCTGGGCTTTTACCTGTACACGGATGGCGTCGTGAGCTTTTTCGATAGCGTTGATAAGGTCGGCCTCATTACATTCATGAGATTCACCCTCCACCATCATTATATTCTTATCAGTAGCAGCTACAATGAAATCCATATCCGCAGTTTTTAATTGAGAGCGGTTAGGATTTATAATGTATTCCCCATTGATACGAGCTACACGAACTTCTGAAATGATCTCCTGTATGGGAATATCAGAAACAGCTAAAGCTGCAGATGCAGCCAAACAAGCCAGTGCATCAGGCACTACTTCAGGATCAGAAGAAATAAGATTTACGATAACCTGTACTTCACATAAGTAATCATCGGGGAACAGAGGACGCAGAGCGCGGTCAATCAAACGAGATATAAGAACTTCGTAGTCGCTCAGGCGGCCTTCCCGTTTAAAGAATGATCCTGGTATACGACCGGCAGAAGCAAATTTTTCCTGGTAATCAACAGTCAGCGGAAAAAAAGATTGCCCGGGCTTAGGCTCGGGATTAGCGACAGCAGTGGCAAGCAGAATGCAATTGCCCAAACGGACAACAGCTGCTCCATCTGCCTGACGGGCCAATTTGCCCGTTTCTATGGTTATTTCACGTCCATCATCTAATTTGAATGAAACGGAAATTGGATTTGGCAGCATAAATTATATTTTATATATGTTCGTAAAAAACAATTCCCAACGTAATAGTTGGGAATAGCATTTGGGCAGCGCTTATTTGCGGATGCCAAGCTTTTCGATCAGCGCGCGATAAGACTCAAGATTATTGTGGCTAAGATATTGCAGGAGGCGTTTGCGGCGACCTACCATTTGCATCAATCCGCGATTGGTAGAAAAATCTTTTTTGTTATTCTTGAGGTGTCCAGAGATATGATTAATACGCTCTGTTAACGCAGCGATTTGTGCTTCGATAGAACCGGTATTACCTTCGTTTCCACCAAAGGTTTTAAAAATGTTAGCTTTTTTTTCAGCAGTAAGATGAGACATTGCATCAAAATTTTGTAATAAACGACACTTTTTCAGTTTGCAAAGATAGTGAAATTTATTGTTTAAAAATAATTTAACTCACTGATAAACTTGTTATTTACTTTTAATGTGTTATGTGCGCCTGGTTATTATATTAATCGTGAAAATGAGGATAAATTTAAGGGTGAGACTATGGTAATTTTTTAACTTGCACCCATGGGCTCATACAGTATAGGCGAAGCATTAAACTTACTGCTGCAACAATCGAGGTGGAAGCCAAAAGTGAATGAGCTAAGAATGAGGCAGGAGTGGGAAACAATTGTAGGTAAGACTATAGCAAAATATACCCGTAATATTAATCTATATAACAAGATACTAACTATCTACACTGATGTAGCTCCTCTGAAGCAGGAGTTATTACTTGGAAAGGAACAATTGAAAAACAGGATCAACGAATATTTTGAAGAAACCATAATAGCTGATATTGTAATAAAGTAATATTAATGCGGTAATTTTGGCCAATTGAAAGCAATAGCTGTTATATTATTATTCTGCATGACCGGTTTGTTTATACAACCATCTTTTTTCCCTTTGAAAGTGAAGGAAGAAAATAAAATGGATTGCTGTAAAATAATTGCTGGTAAAAATAAAGCTTGTCAGAAGCACAAGAAAAATGATTGCTGTAATAATGATATGTGCAATCCTTTTACAGGTCAATGTCCTACTTGCGTAGCTGCGGCAATTATTACAGAACCTGTATTGCTGTATGCTTCGGGAGTGGGGATTTATATTAAAGAGAAATTTGCCCAACAAGATGAACATTTAATAAGCAATTATGTAGCTGATATATTGCGACCTCCGAATGAGATAGTATAATAATGCTTTCAAAGCATCAGTCATTATTTCAATCATTTTTTAATCTTTTAAAAATATTTAAATGAAAAAAATTTTGTTAGCCGGAGTAGCTGCAGTAATGATATCCTGTACAATGGGATTTGCAAGCGCCAATGCTTACGCAGCAAAAGCTAAAGCAAATAGCTGTGCTTGTACTCATTGTACTTGTGCTAATTGCACATGCACTGATTGCTCAAATGGTAACTGCACTTGCGACAATGGTTGTTGCAATGGTGGTAGTTGCTGTACAAAATAGGCTTATAAATAAAAACGCCCACCTGCATAGCGGGTGGGTGTTTTATTTATAGTAAGTACCTGATTATATAATAGTCATTAGTGCATTCAACTCATGGATCTCGTAAGTAGGGGATTGAGTGTGCACATTTTTTTTAGGGTTGTAATAAACCTGGTCCCAACCGGCATTTGATGCTCCTAAAATATCTATTTCCAATGCGTCACCAATCATAATACTGTTCTCTACCAATGCTCCTGCCGCACGCAATGCATAATCGAATATTTCGCGATTGGGTTTCAGGCAGTTGCTTTTTTCTGATGTGATGACTTCGTTAAAATAATAAGATATGCCCGAATATTGCATCTTAAGCCATTGTGTAGATTCAAAACCATTGGTGATGAGATGCAGCACGCATTTGTCTTTATAATGCTCCAGAACTTCTTTTGCATAAGGCATTAAAGTGCTTTGTGTAGGAAGAATTTCGAGATAGGCTGTGCTAAGCTCATGGGCAAGAGCAGTATCTCCTATTTTAAAATCAAGAAGAGTAAGCCACATACGTTTCCAGCGAAGTTCATCACGCTTTATAAAGCCCTGGCGAAAACGTTCCCACAATTTATCATTATGAACATTATAGTTACTGAAGAACTGAGAAAAATCATCCACTCCTTTATTACCCAGATCATATTCATCATAAAGCTGCCGAAGGGTTAATTCGGAGTTTTTATCAAAATCCCACAATGTATGATCGAGATCAAAAAAGAGGTGTTTGTATATTTTTTTCATCTGAAGGCCAAAGTTACCTCGCTTTTATGAATGCAGGAAATTATACTTATAATAAAAGAGCCATCCTTTTGGGGATAGCTCTTTAAAGATTATAGAGGGAAAACTATTTTTTGCGATAGTAAATTTTATCATCGAAGAACTCATTTATTGCCTGCAATGCCGGATTAGCCATGCGTTCGTAGATGCGTGATATCTCGATCTGCTCTTTGTTTTCATGTACTTCTTCCAGGTTATCACCATGAATAGTAAATTCATCGAGCTTGCGGTGTAATTCTTCCTTCATAGTAACTGCAATCTGGCTAGCACGTCTTGATATCACCGCGATAGATTCGTACAGATTACCTGTTTTGTTTTTCATTGCTATAACATCGCGTGTTTCCACTAATGGATTTACGGATGCTAATGATCTTTTATTGATGTTGCTCATTTCTTATTTTTTTTATGTAATTATCGGCTTGCACAGTTATTTTTTGTGCATCGTCGAGGTATTGTGATTTTGGATAACTATCAGCTAATTCGTGGTAAGCGCTTATAGTATTTGCAAAGCGCTCTTCTTGTTTTGTTGCAACGCTTTGTTTGGCATAATTATACAGTGATCTTACAATCATGTATTCATAAAAATCACTGCTTGGTGAATCAGGATAATCACGCATAACACTTTTGTATGCTACTCCTGCAGCTTTATACTGGCCAATATTATAATATAGCTTAGCCGCAGACGCTGCTTTTTCTTCCAGTTTTTTATTAGACTCCGCAATATAACCGTTAGCTTCGGCCAGGTGCTTGGAGGTTGGATGTGTATTTACATAAGATTGTAATGCCTCCAACGCTTTGATAGTATTAGTCTGGTCGAGTGAATATTTAGGAGCATATTTATAAAGTGATACGCCATGCATAAATTCACATTCATCAGCATCAGGACTATTTGGGAAAAATTCTACAAAATTCTTAAAATGATAAGACGCAGCAAGATAGTCGTGGATATAATAAAAACTGTACGCATACCTATAATATAAAGGCGCATAGTTTTTTGTGTTTTTCATTACCGGCAACAGGCTTTCGTATAACTCGTTAGCACGCTGGTAGTCCTTATTATTATAATATTCGTTAGCTTTTGTAAGCTTATAGTTTACGTCGCTGCTCTTCAGTATTTTCTGGTAATCGCCGCAGGCACTCAGTAATACTATGCTCAGGCAAACTAATAGTAAATGTCTTGTCCGAAAAGGCATAATGGGCAGCAAAAATATAAAAAATATAGTGTGTACCCTAATTAAACAAATAAAACTGTGTTAAAACCCTGCAAGGCACCTTTTGCACAGGAAATCCACAGATATCCACATGTTATGCACGCGGTTTGATGGGTCAATTAAATGCAATGAGCCTAAACGTCGCCATCAGCAAGGCTTTGCGGCACATATATATCTGTGGATAAATATGTTTTATGTGGATAGTGTAAAATTGTGGGAGAATGTGTTATTTTGTGGTAATAATAGTTAATGATGGCCAATTTTCTCGGAGAATATGAAGTAGCAGTAGATGCCAAGGGGCGTTTCCTGCTGCCTTCTGGTTTTCGTAAGCAGATGCCTGAAGGTGCTGCCGAGAAATTTGTCGTGAACAGAGGGTTTGAGCATTGCCTGACGTTGTATCCCATAGAAAGCTGGAATGTATTATCAGAGAAGATCAATAAGCTGAACGATTTCAATCCTAAAGTGCGGGAATTTAAAAGGTTATTTCTGAACGGGGCGACAACAGTGGAGTTGGACAGTGCGGGACGCCTATTGCTGCCAAAACAATTGCAGGAGTATGCCGGTATCAAAAAAGACGTGGTTATGTCTGCGCAGGGCAACAAAGTAGAATTATGGGATAAAGATACTTATTACGCATACATAAACCAGCATGCTGCCAGCTTTAGCGACCTGGCGGCTGAGGTAGCAGGTGGCGATTTTATCAATCCATTTGAAAATATATAAAATGGGTGCCTCCACTTTTTACCACACAACAGTTCTTTTAAATGAGGCGGTGGATGGATTGGCTATAAAAAAAGATGGTGTATATGTAGACGCCACATTTGGTGGTGGTGGACATAGCCGGAAGATCCTGGAGCAATTGGGACCGGAAGGGAGGCTTATAGCCTTTGATCATGACGAAGATGCCTGGAGGAATAAGCCGGATGATAAGCGACTGATCCAGGTTGTTGAAAATTTTAAATATCTGAAGCAGTTCCTAAGGCTTCATGGGCATAAACAAGTGGATGGGATATTGGCAGACTTAGGAGTAAGTTCTTTTCAATTTGATACAGCGGAACGTGGCTTTTCAATTCGTTATGAAGGGCCCCTGGACATGAGGATGGACAAGCGTAGCGAACTGACCGCAGCTATTGTGCTGCAAACATACAGTGAGCAACAATTGCACTTAATGTTTGAGCAATATGGAGAAGTGAGGAATGCAAGACAACTGGCAAAGCATATAGCAGCAAACAGAAAAAATGCAAAGCTGAATAGCATTGAGGTGCTGAAAGCAATGATAGGTCCTGTGATAAAAGGCAATCCTAACAGATACCTGGCTCAGGTTTTTCAGGCGCTAAGGATAGAAGTGAATGATGAACTTGATGTGCTGAAAGATTTTTTGCAACAAGCGTCTGAAAGCTTAAAGAAAGGAGGCAGACTAAGTGTAATTTCTTTCCATTCGCTCGAAGACAGAATAGTAAAGCAGTTTATAAAAAGGGGAAAATGGGAAGATGAACAACAAGCAATGGAAACTGAAAATGTGCAGCCACCATTGAAACCAATAAATCCTAAACCTATAGAACCAACAGAAGAAGAGGTGAAAAATAATCCCCGTGCAAGAAGCGCACGGTTGCGTATAGCAGAGAAGATAATATGAGCAGCAGCAATAATGATACACAAGAACAAAAGCTGACACCTGCACAGCATGTAAGAAATGACTGGAGAGCGGTGGTGGATAAGTTGTCGTATAGAGCGATAGTAAAAAATATTCCCTTCCTGGCATTCGTAGCCTTTTTGTGTATGCTGTACATCAACAATAATCACCACGCAGTGGAAATGCAGAGAGAGCTGAACTCAGAAAAAAAAGTGCTGAAAGAACTACGTTGGAAATATATGGATATAAAGTCGCAATTGCTGTATACAAAAATGGAGACACAAGTGATAAGGAATGCAGCAAGCCTGGGGCTAAAACCGTTAACACTGCCAGCATATAAAATAGACGCAGATAGTATATCTAAATAAAAGAGATAGTTGGATATTAAGAAAGACATAAGGTTCAGGGTTTATATAGCCTTCACTTGCATCTGTATGTTTGGCGCTGCAATTATCATCAAAGCTGCCGTTATCCAGGTAAAGGAAGGGCCGCAATTGAGACAATTGGCCAAAGAAATGCATACAGATACAACAACATTGTATGCAGAGCGAGGCAACATTTATACTGAAGATGGACTTTTGTTATGTTCTTCTATTCCTCAATTTGATATACACATAGACTTTTCAGTAATCAGCCCTAAGTTATTTAATAATAATGTTGATTCTCTTGCAGCATGTTTGTCTAATCTATTTATGGACGAGACACCTGCACAGTATAAAGCGCTATTGGAAAAGGAGTATGATGATGGCGATCAATATTATTTGCTACGCAAGAACCTTCCTTACTACCAATATGAAGCTGTGCGCTCTTTCCCAATCTTTAATAAAGGAAAAGGATATGGAGGTTTTATAGAAGACCCGCAAATCAAAAGGGTAAACCCGTTTGGTATGCTTGCGTACAGAACAATCGGGTTATGGCGTGAGAACAGTAAAGCTATTGGACTGGAAGATAAATATGATAGTGTATTAACGGGAGAGAATGGAAGTTGTGTAGTGCAGAAAGAAACAGGCGGCGTTTGGGTGCCAGTAGATGGAAGCGAAATAGAACAAAAAAATGGGAAGGATATTGTTACCACATTGGACATAGGGATACAGGATGTGGCAGAGCATGCATTGATGAGTGTGCTCCAGCAATACGAATGCCTGTATGGCACCTGTGTAGTAATGGAAGTGCAGACAGGCAAGATAAGAGCGCTTGTAAACCTGGGCAGGCAAAAAGACGGCAGCTATTGGGAAGATTTTAATTACGCGATGATGCCCACAGAGCCGGGTTCGACATTTAAACTGGCAACACTCCTTTCCTTGCTTAATGATAAATATATCAATGTAAATGATATGGTGGATGCAGAAGGCGGAGCGATACGTTTTGGTAACAGGGTGATGCGCGATTCTCACCTTGGTCTTGGTGTGATGCCCATATGGAAAGCGTACGCAGAATCTTCTAACGCAGCTATGGCTAAACTGGCCTACACCTATTACTACAAACAACCTGAAAAATTTGTTGACCACTTAAGAGCACTCCATCTAAATGTTCGTACGGGAATAGATCTGCGAGGGGAGCGGAGACCCTTTGTCAATTCGCCTGATAGCAAAACATGGAGCGCAACATCGCTGCCCTGGATGGCTACAGGTTATGAAGTGATGATAACGCCACTACACACCTGTATGCTGTATAACGCTATAGCTAATGGCGGCAAAATGATGAAGCCCTACCTGATAAGCTCAATACGTGAATATGGTAAGGATGTGAAAGTTTTTGAACCGCAAGTATTAGTTGATAAGGTAGGTGATTCAAGCACTGTAGCACAATTAAAGGAATGTATGATGGCAGTGGTAAGAGAAGGAACTGCAAGAAGCATCAAATCTCCATACTATACAATTGCCGGTAAAACAGGAACAGCGCAGGTAGCTGATAAGGGTATCAGATATAGTGACGGGGTATACCAGGGATCGTTTGTAGGATTCTTTCCTACTGAAAAGCCAAAGTATACGATAGCTGTTGTGATCCGCACAAAACCACACTCAAGCGCCTATTATGGCGCAACTATCGCTGCCCCTGTTTTTCGTATGATAGCTGATAAAGTTTTTTCAACCAGTATGGGCTCGTGGAAAGGGCCATTGGATAGCCTGGCACGGGTGAGCGATAATAAAATAGTGGCGCATGAGGCAACAGATGCGAGCTACCAGGTATTGCTGAATGCTATCGGGATGAAGGCAGTGATGCCGCAGGTGACAGCAAGCACTATGACAGAATTAACAAGAGATTCAAGCAAAGAAACAATATTAGAAACAGAGAGTGTGTATCAGAATATTATGCCGAATGTGACAGGGATGGGACTGAAAGATGCTGTGTACCTGCTGGAAAGTGATGGACTGCAAGTGCAAGTGCAGGGAAAAGGGAAAGTGCAAACGCAGTCGGTAACACCGGGAACCAAAATAGCTAAAGGACAAAATATAGTACTGCAATTAAGTTAATGCCAGCATTACAAGACATATTGATCCAGGTGCCATCGCCAAAAGTGATAGGAGAGCCGCATGTGATGGTGGGCAGTCTTTGTATTGATTCCCGCAAAGCTACCAACGGTTCGGCATTCATAGCTGTACGAGGTACTAACGCAGATGGACATGACTTTATTGAAAAAGCCGTGCAGCAAGGCGCTTCTGTAATAGTTTGTGAGACGCTTCCACATAAAATGGATGAATCAGTTACTTATGTGCAGGTAAAGGATAGCGCTGCAGCAGTGGGAGAAATGGCAGATGCTTTTTATGGGTTCCCCTCACAAAAACTGAAAGTAACAGGCATTACCGGGACAAATGGAAAGACAACAGTAGCAACACTTTTATATAAACTATTTGAAGGATTAGGGCATAAGAGCGGATTGATATCAACTGTTCAGAATTTTATTCATGACCAAGCCGAGGAATCAACGCATACTACCCCTGATGCAATATCTATACATGCATTATTGGCTAAGATGGTTGAGGCCGATTGCTCTCATGCGTTTATGGAAGTAAGCTCTCACGCAATACATCAGAAACGTATAGAAGGGATAAGATTTACTGGTGGGGTATTTACAAATATTACTCATGACCACCTGGATTATCACAAAACATTTGACGAATATATCCGCGTAAAGAAAAGTTTTTTCGATGATCTACCCAGTGATGCATTTGCGCTGACCAATGCAGATGATAAACGTGGTCTTGTGATGCTGCAAAATACAAAAGCCCAGAAATGCACCTATAGCCTACGTGTGCCCGCAACAGTGAAAGGTAAAGTGCTTGAGAATAATCTGACAGGCCTTGTGATGATGATAGATAATCATGAAGCACATTTCAGAATGATAGGCACATTCAATGCATATAACCTGCTTGCTGTTTATGGTGCGGCGACATTATTAGGTGAAGATAAAATGCAGGTGCTATCTGTGCTGAGTGATCTGCATGGCGCGCGGGGAAGATTTGAAACATATATGTCGCCCAATGAAAAGATATTAGGAATAGTAGATTATGCACATACACCAGATGCCCTGCTAAATGTGCTTGCAACCATAAAACAACTACGTACTCAAGGGCAAAATATACTAACTGTAGTAGGCTGTGGTGGTGACAGAGATAAAACAAAACGGCCTATTATGGCGCAGGTAGCATGCGAACACAGTGACAGGGTAATATTTACTTCTGATAATCCGCGCAGTGAAGATCCTGAAGAGATCTTAAATGAAATGGAAGTGGGAGTATCGTTAGCCCAAAAGAAAAAAGTATTGCGGATAACAGACAGGAAAGAAGCTATAAAGACAGCGGTATTGCTGGCGCAGAGAGATGATATATTACTCGTAGCAGGAAAAGGTCACGAGACCTACCAGGAAATAAAAGGTGTGAAACATCATTTTGACGATAGGGAAATATTAACAGAGGCATTTAAAATATTAAACAAGTAATAAAAGTACATGCTGTACTACCTATTTACATATTTACGCGATCAATTCCATCTGGTAGGTGCGGGTGTATTTAATTATATCACTTTCCGTGCAGCAATGGCGATAATCTTATCGTTGGTGATCTCGATGCTGATGGGGAAAAGACTGATACGCTACCTGCAACGCAAGCAAATAGGGGAAACAGTGCGAGATCTGGGGCTGGCAGGTGAAAATCAGAAAAAAGGGACGCCGACAATGGGAGGCATCATCATCATTGCGGCAATACTAATACCTACACTGATCTTTGCGCGCATATTAAACGTGTATATCGTATTGATGCTGGTATCTACCATATGGTTGGGTATAGTGGGTTTTCTTGACGATTATATTAAGGTATTTAAAAAGAACAAAGAAGGATTAGCAGGCAAGTTTAAAATAATGGGACAGGTGGGACTTGGCATTATAGTAGGCACAACGATGTATTATAATCAGCATGTGGTAGTGAGCCGTGAAGTAGTGGATGGACATGCACTGAATTATAAAACAGAAAAAATTGTAAGCGGTCCGTTTGTAAGGAAGGATGAGAATTGCAATGTACATAAGTATGTGACGATGAAGGCTGCTACCACTACTATACCATTTATAAAAACGCACGAGTTAAGCTATACAAAAATTGCACGGTGGATCGGCGGAGCAAAATATGAAAACGTGCTGACCCCGATCGTATATATCGTCTTCGTCATTTTTATTATCACAGCAGTATCGAATGGTGCCAATATTACAGATGGAGTGGATGGCCTTGCAACAGGTGTATCGGCGATAATTGCTGTATGTCTGGGTGTTTTTGCATACCTGTCAGGTAACTACATTTTTGCCGGGTATCTCAACATCATGAACATTCCCGACCTAGGTGAGCTTTCAATTTTTATCGGTGCGTTCATTGGTGCCTGTGTAGGGTTTCTATGGTACAATGCATACCCCGCCCAGGTGTTTATGGGTGATACGGGAAGCCTTGCGCTGGGGGGCATTATAGCATCGCTTGCGATCATTGTCCGCAAGGAACTATTGATACCCATTATATGCGGCATTTTCCTGGTAGAGAATTTATCGGTGATCATACAGGTATGGTACTTTAAACGAACAAAGAGAAAATATGGTGAAGGTCGCCGTGTCTTTTTGATGTCGCCTTTGCATCACCATTATCAAAAGCTTGGCTATCACGAATCAAAAATAGTAACCCGTTTCTGGATAGTAGGGATCATATTGGCAATAATGAGCATCGTAACATTAAAACTGCAGTAGTGGAAGCGAACATTCAAAAAAGATTGGTTGTGTTGGGTGCCGGTGAAAGCGGCATAGGGGCTGCATTGCTTGGCAAGCAGCAGGGATGGGACGTATTTGTAAGTGATGGAGGAAGCATAAAAGATCATTTCAAAGAAACATTATCACATACAGAAATAGCATTTGAAGAAGGCAAGCATACTATTGAGAAAATATTGAGTGCCACTTGTGTTGTAAAAAGCCCGGGCATAAGTGATAAAGTGGAAATAGTAAAGAAGGTGCGGGAGAAAGGAATAGAAGTATGTAGTGAGATAGAGTTTGGTTATCGATATAAAGGAGATAGCAAAATAATAGCAATAACCGGCAGCAACGGGAAAAGTACTACTACCAAACTTACCTATCACATACTTAAAGAAGCAAATTATGATGTAGCGATGGTAGGAAATATCGGTTACAGTTTTGCAAAACAAATAGTAGAGCAACCAACTGAATGGTATGTAATGGAAGTAAGCAGTTTTCAATTAGATGATATACATCATTTCAAGCCGGATATAGCAGTGCTGCTGAACATTACTCCCGACCATCTTGACAGATACAATTACCAGTTTGAGAATTATGTGGCATCTAAATTCCGCGTAACAGAGAATCAGACAGCATCAGACTACTTTGTAGTAAACATAGACGACAACACAATTAAAAATTATCTCACAACCCATTCTATTCAATCAAAACTAATCTATTTCACGATGAGCGAGCAAAACGCAACGAATGACGGCGGATATGTAAATGGTGAAAACATGCATATTCAAATTGATGGTGAAGAATTGAATATGTCTATCCATGATCTTTCGATAAAAGGAAAGCACAATCAATACAACAGCATGGCGGCAGGGATATCAGCTCGTATAGCAGGCATCCGAAAAGAAAAGATCCGTGAAAGCTTTACCTCATTTGAGGGTCTGGAGCACAGACTTGAATTTGTCGCAACAGTACGCGGGGTGGATTTTATTAATGACAGCAAAGCGACAAATGTAAATTCCGTATGGTTTGCATTGGAGAGTATGAAGCAACCAACAATATTGATACTTGGCGGCCAGGATAAAGGAAACGATTACAATGAATTAAAAGACCTTGTAAAAGAGAAAGTAAAAGCTATTGTTTGTATGGGGGTGGATAACCAACCAATACATGAAGCATTTGAGGGAATGGTTGCTACTATCGTTGATACACAAAGCGCACAAGGAGCAGTTGCAGCTGCATATTCATTGGCGACTAAAGGCGATGTGGTTTTGCTATCACCGGCATGCGCAAGCTTTGATCTGTTTAAAAATTATGAAGACAGAGGAAGACAGTTTAAAGAAGCAGTACGTGAATTATAATTAACAGGTAGCCATATGACACAATTATTAAAAAGAACAAAAGGTGACCAGGTGATATGGGGAGTAGTGTTGGTACTCTCATTTATCAGCCTGCTTGCTGTATATAGTTCTACAGGTTCATTGGCATACCGGATGGAAAAAAATGCAAGCTATTACCTGATAAAGCAGCTAATGGTATTGGGTTTGGGCTTATTAATTATTTATTGGGTACATAAGATAAACTATACAAAGTTTGCAAGGATAGCAGTAGTTCTTTATTTGTTAAGTCTGCCTTTGCTGGTATATACACTGTTTTTTGGCACAACATTGAATGAAGGTTCAAGATGGATAAGACTGCCGGTAGTAAATCTGACATTTCAGACATCTGATCTTGCCAAGCTCGCGCTGTTTATGTTCCTGGCAAGATTGCTAAGCATGAAACAGAATGTAATTAAAGATTTGAAGAAAGGTTTTGTTCCTGTTTTGCTTCCTATGCTCGTTACTTGTGCGTTGATTGCCCCAGCCAACCTGTCTACTGCATTAATGCTTGGCTTTACATGTAGCATATTATTTTTTATTGGTCGCGTGCAGATAAAACATTTATTGTTATTAGGTGTGGTTGGTATTTTGAGCATTGCTGTTCTGTTTACTATTTCAAAGCTAACGGGCTTTGGCCGTGCAAAAACCTGGGAACAAAGAGTGACAGATTTTGCTGGAGGAAAGAAAAAAGATGGTAAGAAAGAAGATGTGTATCAGGTGCAGCAGGCTAAAATTGCAATTGCTAATGGAGGACTGACAGGCAGAGGACCCGGAAACAGCATACAAAGGAATTTTCTGCCACACCCGTATTCTGATTTTATTTATGCAATTATCATAGAAGAATATGGCATAATAGGAGGAGGAATAATAATGTTATTGTACCTGCTTTTTTTATGGAGAAGCATATTGATCTTCAGAAGATGTCCGTATGCATTTGGTGCGTTCCTGGCGGTAGGATTGAGTGTGACATTAGTATTTCAGGCCATGCTGAATATGGCGGTAAATGTGCATTTGGTGCCTGTTACAGGCCTAACATTGCCTATGGTAAGCATGGGAGGGTCTTCGATATGGTTTACAAGCGTAGCTATTGGTATAGTGTTAAGCGTGAGCAGATATGTGGATGAAATGGAAGGGAAAAAGAAAGCAGGCACAAAAGAAGTAAAAGAAGAGCCTGCAGCAAAAGAAAAGGAAGTGGTTACTAAAGAGAAGCAAACAACAAAAAGTAAAAAAGTAGCACCGGCAGCATGAGCAATATGCGCGTAATAATAGCAGGTGGTGGAACGGGAGGTCATATCTTCCCTGCAGTGGCGATAGGCCATGCATTGCAGCGCTTGCAGCCTGGTACTGAATTGCTTTTCGTAGGTGCCAGAGATAAGATGGAGATGGAGAAGGTTCCGCAGGAAGGATTTAAGATAGTAGGACTGGATATCGTGGGATTTAACAGAAGTAATCTTTTGAAAAACCTTTCATTGCCTTTTAAGTTGATGAAGAGTAATAAGGATGCGAAGAATATCATAAATAATTTTAAACCGGATGCTGTAGTTGGTGTTGGAGGTTATGCAAGCTTCCCGGTATTGAACGCGGCACAGGGATTGCATATACCAACGCTGATACAGGAACAAAATTCATTTGCTGGTAAGAGCAATAAAATATTAGGAAAAAAAGCAGATGCAATATGTGTGGCTTATGAAGATATGGATCGCTTTTTCCCAAAAAACAAATTGATAATAACAGGAAACCCTGTAAGGAAAAATATTTCAGGAAGCGAGATCACACATGAGGAGGGTTTGCTTTGGGCTGGATTAAGCCAGAGTAAGAAAACGATATTGATAATTGGTGGTAGCCTTGGCGCTAAGGCTATTAATGAAGCGATTGACAAACATCTTGAAGAGATAATAAATGAAGATGTGCAAGTAATATGGCAAACAGGTAAGCCGTATTATCAACAAGCGAAACAGCGTGCATCAGGATATAGCAATAATGTAAAAGTGTATGATTTTATCCGTGAGATGGATTATGCTTATGCTGCCGCCGATATAGTAATATCAAGAGCAGGAGCTTTAGCGATAGCTGAATTATGTATAGTAGGGAAGCCGGTAATATTTGTGCCTTATCCATTTGCAGCTGAGGACCACCAGACAAGTAATGCAATGGCGCTAGTAGAACACAATGCAGCTTTGATGGTAAAGGATAATGATGCAAAGGACGAATTAATAAAAAAACTGAAACACTTGATAAGTGATGACGCAATGCAGGAAGTGATGCGAAATAGCCTTGCTAAACTTGCAATAAAAGACGCAGACGACCGGATTGCAAAAAAAGTGATAGAGATAGCAAAGCAAGAAGATAAATGAATGTAAAAGAAATAAATAGAGTTTATTTTATTGGTATCGGTGGTATCGGTATGAGTGCGCTTGCGCGCTACTTCCGTAAGCAGGGAGCTATTGTAAAAGGATATGACAAGACAAAGAGTGAATTGACGCAACATTTGGAACATGAAGGGATTGAAGTGCATTATACAGATGATGTTGCCTTGCTTAATAAGGAAACACAACTTGTGGTATATACGCCTGCAGTGCCTAAGGATCATAAAGAGCTGAGCTGGTATCGTGATAATAATTATCCTGTTTATAAGCGTAGTGATGTATTGCAATGGATCACAGAATCATTATTTGCAATAACAGTGGCAGGCACACATGGAAAGACAACGATCTCCACTATGATCGCCTATCTGTTGCGTGAAACAGGATATGGATGCAATGCTTTTTTGGGAGGAATATCTGTTAATTATGACAGTAATTATTGGAGCAGCGATAAGCAGGTAGCCATAATTGAAGCAGATGAATATGACAGAAGCTTTTTGAAATTAAGCCCCGATGTGGCAGTGTTGACTGCAATGGATCCTGACCACCTCGATATATATGGTACAAAAGAAGAAATGGAAAAAGCTTTCATTCAGTACACAAAGAATATTAAAGGCGGCGGAACTTTATTAGTAAAGCATGGTTTGCATAGGGAAGAAGAATTGAAGGGGCCGAAAACTATAAACTATAGTTTGCAAAATGATGCTGCTAACGTATATGCGTCGAACATTATACAGAAAGATGGTGAGTATGTTTTTGACATAACAGGTGAGAATTGGGAAATGAAAGATATGCATTTGAAAATAGGAGGAATGCACAACGTGGAAAATGCCGTGGCTGCTATCGCCGTAACAAGACTGTTAGGCATAGACAAGCAGACAGTAAAACAAAAGTTGCCAGGTTTTAAAGGAGTGAAAAGACGCTTTGAGTATGTATTGAAAACAGATAAGATCGTGTATATAGATGATTATGCACATCATCCGGAAGAGTTGGCAGCATTAATAAAAAGTGCCAAACAACTTTTCCACAATCGTAAATGTGTTATTGCTTTTCAACCGCATCTTTTCAGCCGGACACGTGACCTTGCGGAAGGTTTTGCGAATAGTCTTGATATGGCAGATGAGGTGATATTGCTGGATATATATCCTGCAAGAGAATTGCCGATAGAAGGTGTGACAACAAAACTGATCGCTGATAAAATGAGTAATCCTGCCCACACTATTTTATCAAAAGAAGGCTTGCTGCAATATGTTGAGACGGCTCCGCTTGATTTATTTATTACAGCAGGGGCAGGTGATATAGACCAATTAATAGACCCGATAAAAGAGATACTCGAAAATAAAAAATGAGTGAAAGGCGCAAAATATCGGTACGCAAAATACTCCAGTTGTTGGTAACGATAATCGTATCAGCCGGGTGTGTCATTGCTATAACAAGCGCTTCTAAAATAGAAAATACAAAAAAGATAAATAGCGTGGATGTGCAGATCAAGAACGATAAATATCACTTTGTAGATAAGCAACAGATAATGGATATGCTTATTACCAACAGGCATCTTGATATGACTCATCTAACAATGGACAAGCTGGATATCCATAGTATGGAGAAGATTGTAAGTGCTAATCCCTGGATAGCCGATGCCCAGGTATTTGTGGATAATAATCATATACTGCATGTATTGGCAACCCAACGCGTTCCTGTTGCGCGCGTGTTTGAGCAGAATGGCAATAGCTATTATATCGATGCTACTACTTATACAATGCCTCTTTCCACCAAGTATGTTTATTATACTCCTGTGGTTACAAATGTTCCTGAGCTGCGCGATGACAGTATGAGCAGAATATTGAAGTCTGAAATAATAACTATGGTGCGGCGTATAGAAGCAGATACTTTCTGGAATGCGCAAACCTCACAAATAATACTGGACTCTGATTATTCATTTGAGCTGGTGCCTGTGCTTGGTAATCAGAAAATTGTTTTAGGAGATACATCAAGATTAAATGAAAAGCTGGATAACCTGTTTCTTTTTTATAAAAATGTTTTAAATAAAATAGGTTGGGATAAATATGATGTGCTTGATGTGAGATTTAAAGGACAGGTGGTTGCTTCGCCGGCGTTGCCATGGAAAGCACCGGTGGACAAAGCGATGAGCAATATGAATTGGGTGAAAAGTATTATAGATGAAGAGGCTAAAGAAAGTACGGACGATAACCCAATGATTGCAAACAAGCCAAATGGATTAATACAAAAGACAAGTCAAAACAAACAAATAAAAAACACACAACCAAAAGCAGTGCAGCCAAAGGTAGTCGCTGCTATTATGAAAAAGGATAGGAAAGCAAATACAGTAAGCCTCAAAAATAATAAGTCAACATCTGTTAAACCAAAACAGCTACAAACCAAAACAGCAGCAACTGCCGTAAAAAGGAAATTAAAAGTTACGGCAGGGGCTGCTCATTTATCGAAGAAGCAAATTGGAAAAGTGAAACCTCAAACGAAAAAGAAAGCGGACAAAGAAAGTGATAATAAAAAGGCAAAACCAAAATATATCTATCAAGGAAATTAAAACAATAACCTGCATAAACGACGCAATATGAGCAAAAAAGAACAACCAATCATAGTAGGGCTGGACATAGGAACCACAAAAGTGGTAGCTATCGCCGGCCGGAAAAATGAGTTTGGTAAACTTGAAATTTTAGGATTTGGCCGCGCAGAATCGGCGGGAGTGAGCCATGGAGTGGTTTTGAATATCGAGCAATGTATTCGCTCTATTGAACAGGCAATAGAGAAATGCGTGCAATCGAACCCGAATCTTGAAGTGAAAGAGGTGTATGTGGGCATAGCGGGTCAACATATAAAAAGTTTGCAAACCCGTGGAGATCGTGTACGCACAAAAGTGGAGGAAGAAATCAGCAAGGAAGATATAGATCTCCTGGTAAGAGACCAGTATAAAACATATATACCTGCCGGAGATCAGATCATCGATATAATTCCACAGGATTATACAGTAGATAGTACGGCCTATGTGATCGATCCGATCGGAATGAGTGGAGTGAAAATAGGCGCGAATTTTCACATCATTACCGGAGACAGGAATGCGATACGTAATATAAAGCGTTGTGTAGATAAATCAGGATTGAATACAAGAGACCTGGTATTGCAGCCTTTAGCGTCTGCTGCTTCTGTAATGAATGAAGAAGACCTGGAGGCGGGTGTTGCTATTGTGGATATAGGTGGTGGCACTACAGATATGGCGGTTTTTTATGACGGCATATTGAAGCACACTGCAGTTATCCCATACGCCGGTGTAAATATTACCAATGATATACGTAATGGATTGGGTGTATTACGGGCGCAAGCTGAACAAATGAAAGTGCAGTTTGGTACTGCACTGGCAGATGAAGCAAACTCCAACGCATACATCACGATTCCTGGCCTGAGAGGATTGCCACCTAAGGAAATTTCTGTTAAGAACCTGGCGCATATCATACAGGCGCGCATGCAGGAGATACTTGACTATGTTGTATATCACCTGAAACAAATAGACCTGGATAAACGCTTATATGGAGGCATTATTCTTACAGGCGGTGGTGCACAATTAAAACACATTGTACAGCTAACAGAATATATAACAGGCCTTGGCGCACGTATAGGATATCCAAATGAGCACCTTGCCGGTGGACATGCGGAGTCATTAATGAATCCAATGTATTCAACCTGCATAGGCCTGATATTGCGTGGTTATCATGATTTTGAAAATGGCCGTATGCGTTTTGCGGGAGAAGGGGGAAACTTTATCCGCTTCAGCGAAGAAGAAGTGCGGGCAATGGCTGCAGAAGAAAATCAAAAGCCGGCCGAGGCTGTAGAAGAAGTAGAGGAAACAGAAATAACAAGACAAAAAAGCAGAAAGAGAAACGAAACATTAAGACGGCTTTTTGACGGACTGAAAGGAAAATTCATGAGCATTTTTGAAGAAGTAGAAGACGAAGAAATCGAATAAAGCATATACACTAAAATTTACTAACGCAAACATTAAATAAGTAATTACTAACCCATAAAAATTAAAATGTATGATACACTTTGAAATTCCTAAGAATCAATCGTCTATTATCAAAGTGATAGGCGTTGGGGGCGGCGGGGGCAATGCCGTAAATTACATGCACGACCTTGGAATAGAAGGAGTAGATTTTGTGATATGTAATACAGATTCACAAGCATTGGCACTGAGCCCTGTAGCGAATAAGATACAGCTTGGGCCACACCTTACCCAAGGGCTTGGTGCAGGGGCAAATCCCGAAATAGGAAAACAGGCCAGTGAAGAAAGCATAGAGGATATATCGAAAATACTTAAGGTAAACACCCGCATGGCATTTATTACAGCCGGTATGGGCGGGGGTACAGGTACTGGTGGTGCGCCTGTTGTATCTAAAATATGCCGTGATCTTGGTATTTTAACAGTGGGTATAGTAACAACCCCATTCACTTACGAAGGCCGCAAGCGCATGAAGCAGGCGCAGGAAGGCATCGACCGTATGCGTGAACACGTAGATACTATTCTTATTATTTCGAATGATAAGCTGCGTCAGCAATTTGGTAACCTACCTTTTACCCAGGCATTTGCTAAAGCTGATGATATATTGGCTACTGCGGCAAAATGTATCACTGATGTGATCAATACTACCGGACAAATAAACGTGGACTTTGCGGACGTTTGCACGGTAATGAAAAATGGTGGTGTCGCCATACTCGGTAGTGCATTTGCATCAGGTGAAACACGTGCGCTACTTGCTGTGGAACAAGCACTTAACTCACCACTGTTAAATGATAATGATATACGCGGTGCAAAATGGTTATTGCTGAATATTACCTCAGCTGCCGGAGAATTTGAGCACACTATGGATGAAGCAGAAGCTATACAGGCTTATGTGCAGCAACAGGCCGGAGATAACTGCGATGTGATACTTGGTATGGGCCATGACCCCAACCTTGGCGACAAAATCGCTGTCACTGTAATAGCAACAGGTTTTAACCATAAGGAGTTCAATGTGGAAATGCCTGCAGTTAAGAATAATGAGCCTGAAAAAATAATTGTAAAGCTGGGTGAATCTGTCAATATTAATAACAGTGCAAGTGTACCTGTGCCTGTGGCTAAACCGGTAGATACAATGGCTCCCAAACTGGTAGAAATGCCCATTGTAAAGAATACAATGGTTATTGAATCAAAGCCTATAGTCCCTGTTAATAACAACAATAATAATGTTGAACTTTTTGCTTTGGATATGCCGGTTAAAGAGCCTGTAGCAGAGCAAAAGGCAGAACAGAAAAAAATTGAAGAAAAAAGTAAACCCGAAGAGAATGCACTTCAGCTGATTATAAAAAACGAATTACCATTGCAGGAAGCAAATCCTGTAAAAATAGGGGATCACGTATTAACGCAGGATGAAATAGAGGAAAAAAAGCGTTTTGAAGATCAAAAAAGAGCATTGGAAGAACGTGCAGAGCGTCTGCGCCGTATGAGCTTTAATATTAAAGGTTCAGAAAGCACTGATGACCTTGAAAACGTTCCAGCTTATGTACGCAAACAAGTAAAATTAAATGACGAGGTGGCGTCATCAGACACTTTCTATAGTGGTTATAGCGTAGGTATGAACGATGAGCAAAACAATACGAAAGCAAGCATCCAAACAATCAATACCTTTTTGGATGGTAAAAAACCAGATTAACGCAAGTCTCTTTTGTTTATATATATTGCGTATAGGCCCCCGTTGTCCAGCGGGGGCATTTTTTGTATACCCCAGCCACTTTAAGAGCATGGATTTGTATTGTTAAAAAAAATATTTGATAGAAAACCCAACTAAATGTTAATGAACATTCGTCTTATCTATTAGCAATTGAAGGAATTGCATTTAAGCAATAAGAAAAAAAGTAAAAAATTTAGGATTAGATTTGGATATACCATTCTTTTTGGGTTTTTTGCAACTCCTTTAACAGAAATAAAATTTTCTTAAAAAATTATCAGTCTATAAGCGAAACTTCTACTTAAACAATTTTCAAATGAACGTAAGGCCTGTCCTTGCGTTATAAAGAGTAGAAGTTATGCAGCTTTTCCAACAATATTCGGACGCAGAATTGATCCATGCCTTTTTACAAGGTCGTGAGCAAGCTTTAGAAGTACTTGTAAACAGATATAAAGACAAGATATATACAGCAGTATTTATGCTTGTTAAGGACAAATATCTGGCAGAAGATATTTTTCAGGAAGCATTTCTTAAAATGATAAGAACAATGCGTGAAGGAAGATATTCTGAACAGGGCAAGTTTTTGCCATGGGCCATCAGGGTAGCGCACAACCTATGTATGGATTATTTCCGCCGTACTAGGCAGCAGATCCCTGTAACCTTGCCTGACGGGCGTGATATTTCGGAAATATTGCCACTTTCTACCGAAAATGCTTCCGAAAAGATGGAAAGACGCCAAACGCACGATGGTGTGCGTCAACTGATAGAGCTGTTGCCGGAAGAGCAGCGGGACGTTATTATACTAAGAATGTATGGCGACCTTAGCTTTAAGGAAATTGCCGATATGACAGGGGTGAGTATAAATACTGCTTTGGGCAGGATGCGTTATGCCCTTATCAATTTGCGTAAAATGATCACGGAAAAGCAAATGGTATTGCGCTAACGAGGTATTTTAGTAATTTCCCTCTATGACATCTTTGCCGCAATTTTTTAAAGAAGAGATACCGCAGGAAGGAAATGAAATAAAGCTTGATGAAGATGCTGGCAGGCATATTGTGCAGGTGTTGCGAATGGGTGTCGGAGAAAAGCTGCAACTTACAGATGGGAAAGGCAAAGCTGCAACTGTTACAATAATAAAAACCGAAAAGAAAAATTGCAGTGTTGTTATTAATGACATAGTATTTCACCAACCAAAAAAAGCGGCATTGCATCTTGGCATCGCGTTTACAAAAAATACCAGTAGAAATGAATGGTTGCTTGAAAAGGCCACTGAATTAGGTGTTGGGAGCATTATCCCCATAGTAGCAGCTCGTACAATAAAAGAAAAAATAAGATATGACAGGTGGCGCAATATACTTGTGTCAGCATTGCTACAATCCCAGCAGTATTATTTACCCAAATTGCATGAAGCAACACAGCTAAAAGATATAATACAACTATATAACAAGGTGCCTCAAAAACTTGTAGCTCATTGTATAGATGGGTATGAAAAATTGACTATTTCTAAAATGTTAAATCCGGGACTGGAAACACTTGTTCTGATAGGGCCGGAGGGTGATTTTACAGTAGAGGAGGTAACTTTGTGTGCAGAGCAGCACATTGTTGGCATATCTTTAGGTACACAAAGATTACGAACAGAAACTGCTGCGATGGCAGTGTGTGCTTATTTTAACATGGTGAATTTATGATGAAGCGTAGATATCTGTTTGTGCTGATTGGGTTGTTGTTTTGGAGTGTTGCAGCACAGGCACAAAATATGAAACTAGCTCTATTGATATATAGTGGAGGGGGAGATTGGTATGCAAACCGCGAAACGTCGTTAAAAAATCTGGCAATATTTTGCAACGAACAACTTCATACAAGATTTGACCCGCAGCAGGCGGAGGTGGAGGTAGGAAGCCCCGATATTTTTAATTATCCATTTATACACATGACAGGTCACGGCAGATGGGCACTTACTGATGCAGAAGCGCAAAACCTGCGTAAGTACCTGGAAAGTGGGGGATTTTTACACATAGATGATAACTACGGCTTAGATCCTTATGTAAGACCAGCGCTAAAAAAAGTATTTCCTGAATTAGATCTTGTTGAATTGCCTTTTTCCCATCCTATTTACCACCAGAAATTTAATTTTCCTAATGGTCTTCCCAAAATACATGAACATGATGGCAAACCACCCAAAGGATATGGACTTATTTACAAAGGCAGATTAGTATGTTTTTATAGTTATGAAACTGACCTGGGGGATGGCTGGGAAGATTATGATGTACATAAAGACCCGCCCGAAAAACATCTGCAGGCATTGCAAATGGGCGCCAACCTTGTGCAATATGTATTTACAGAAATGACGCTCTAAATAAAAAGCTATTCATCATTCAGAATCTCCATTACCTGTTTAGCAATATTGCCCCAGTAATAAAAATCATAAAATGATTTGGGTGTATTTACGTCTGTGGCTTCGATAGCTTTGATAATATTGCCGGTGAAGGCATCCCAATCGTTATCAGGTGATACCAGTAAGCTATTTCCGCATACTTCTTTCAGTATTCCCGCGCTGCCACTTAGTGTGCTGATCACTGTTTTACCATAACCTAATGCTTCTACTGCTTTTGATTTAGTACCGCCGCCTAATATCAAGGGGTTAAGTAGTATATCGCAACCTTTGATAAAATTATTAAGGCTCGGCAGGAAGCCGAGATACCTGGTTTGCTGTATCTGCTCTATTTGCTGTTGTAAGGTTTCGGGTAGGCCTTTGCCTGCAAATAGCAATTCATACATTATGCCAGCATTGTTTAATCTTGGCACTATTTCATCCAATATAAATGATACAGCCTGTGTATTGGGATAATAATCTAATGCACCTAAAAAATACAACCAGGGTTTGTCGGGATCAATATTTAATTCATTAGCTATTTGGGTGCGGGCTTCTTCATGTCCTTCAGGCACTTCCTTAAAATTAGTGCCATAAGGCACGAAATGACTTTTGCTTTTCGGAAGGCTGTAATTGTTCATAGCCCATGCCGCATCTTCTCCACTGATAAAAAAAACGCCATTAGAGCGTCTCATTGCAAATTTTTCATATTCAAATAGAAGTCGCCACCATTTTTTGCCTAATGTTCTAAATCTTTCTGACTCTATGTTGTGACTCCGGATATACCAAGGCACTTTCAGCTTTCGGGCAAGCCACATAGCAGAAATGGCCATATATGGATGTTCACAAATAATGTGATTGCAATCGTAGGTTTTAGCGATTCTTACTAGTTCCGATTGTTGATAAAACGGAATATATCTTTTGGGACTTACAGTGAATACATTATGCAAATCAAAAGAATATTCAGGTGCAGGCGCATTATCTACCGTGCTTATAATATGGTCAGGACATAATTTGGCAATATAATTATGAAGATGAATAATGCCCGTAGGACCCCCGCTAATGGTAGGAAAGAGCCTATAGGGAGCGATAGTGAAGATACTACAATTGCTATATGGCATGCGGGTAAAGATAGATAATTAGATATTAAAATTGTCCCAAAGTTCAATTACATTTCAATGTATGTTTTCAGTGCAAGCAGTATTTTAATAGTTTTGCTTTCTTTATTATGCGCATATTAATGGTTTGCTTAGGTAATATTTGTAGGTCGCCCATGGCTGAAGGTATTTTAAAATATAAAGTAAAACAGAATGGTCTCGACTGGCTGGTTGAATCCGCAGGAACAGAATCGTATCATGTGGGAGAGCATCCTCATAAATTAGCACAAAAAGTGTGTTTGAAGAACGGGATCGATATTTCGAAAAAGAAGGCAAGAAAATTTACTTCGAGTGATTTTGTACTTTATGATAAGATCTATGTAATGGCTGAAGATGTGTATGAAAATGTAGAACGCATAGGAGGCAGAAATGCGGATGTGAAAAAAGTAGATTATTTTTTGAACGAACTGCATCCAGGTGACAATGAAACAGTGCCAGATCCATACTATGGTAATGAGTTCGGATTTGTTGTCGTGTATGATATGATCAATAAAGTATGTGATGCTATAATAGAAAAGTATAAGTAAAAATTTATGTCAAAACCATCTATACCACAAGGCACGCGCGATTTTTCTCCTGAAGAGGTACGTAAGCGCCAATATATTTTTAATACGTTACGTAGTATTTTTGAGTTGTATGGTTTTCAGCCGCTGGAAACACCTGCAATGGAAAACCTGGTAACGCTAACAGGCAAGTATGGTGAAGAAGGCGACCGCCTGATATTTAAGATACTTAATAATGGCTTACACGAAAAGAAAGACGTAGATAAAGAAAAACTGAATAGCGAATGGAACAAGGTTCTTGATAAAGCATACTCATCCCCTGCTGTTACGGAACGTGCATTACGCTATGATCTTACCATTCCATTTGCACGCTATGTAGTAATGCATCAGAATGAGCTGGCATTTCCTTTCCGCCGTTATCAGATGCAACCGGTATGGCGCGCAGATCGTCCGCAAAAAGGCCGGTACCGGGAGTTCTGGCAGTGTGATGCAGATGTGGTAGGAAGTACTTCACTGATTAACGAAGCTGAATTGTTATGCATTTATCAAAATGCATTTCATCAATTAGGGTTGCCGCAGACTGCAATAAAAATAAATAGCAGAAAGTTGCTTGCCGGCATTGCTGAAATATGTGGTATGCCGGAGGCGATGATGGATATAACAATAGCGATGGATAAGCTGGACAAAATTGGCTGGCAGGGAGTAGCAAATGAATTGCAGCAAAGAGGAATATCGGATGAAGGAATTGTGCAGATAGAAAAAGTGATAAACGTGAAGGGTAATAATGATGAAAAGCTGAATGCTTATAAAGAGATAATGGCTAACAGTGAAACCGGCTTGAAAGGTATAAGCGAAATACAACAAACACTTATTTATCATGATACTTTAGCGGATAAGGGCTGGACAGCAACCATAGAAGTAGATATAAGTCTGGCGAGAGGATTGAACTATTATACTGGGGTGATCGCTGAAGTAGTGTGTCGCGCAGTGCAGATGGGCAGTATCGGAGGAGGGGGCCGATATGATGACCTGACTGGTTTATTTGGCTTAAAAGGATTATCTGGAGTGGGAGTGTCATTCGGTATCGATCGTATTTATGATGTAATGGAAGAGCTAAAACTATTTCCCGAACAATTGGTAGCCGGTGCGCAGGTGATGCTTGTAAATTTTGGCGGAGAAAATGAACGATATGCCCTGAGTGTGTTGCAGCAATTGAGAGAGAATGGTATCGCAGCAGAAATATATCCTGATGCAGCAAAATTTGACAAGCAAATGAAATATGCAAACAAACGTGGGATACAGTTTGTAATACTGACCGGAGATGAAGAAAGAGAAAAGGAAATGGTAAGCCTGAAGAATTTTATTAGTGGAAACCAACAAATGCTTTCAATTAGAGAAGCTATAGACAACATAAAAAAGCAATAATTATGTGCGCTAAAAACATAGTACGCTGTACATGGCCGGGCGAAGATGCCCTGATGCAACAATATCATGATGAGGAGTGGGGAACACCACTACATGATGACCAGAAACTTTTTGAGTTTATGGTGTTGGATGCTTTTCAGGCGGGGCTAAGCTGGAAGACAATATTATATAAGCGACATAATTTTGAAAAGGCTTTTAACGGATTTGATGTTCAGAAAATAGCACGCTATAATGATAAAAAAATTGAAGCTTTACTTCAGGATGCGGGAATAATCCGTAACAGGCAAAAAATTACAGCCACAATAAACAATGCCAAACTATTTCTGGGAATACAAAAGGAATTTGGCTCTTTCGATAAATATATATGGCAGTTTACAGGTCATAAGACAATTAATAATAGCTGGGATAATACAGGTAAAGTGCCTGCCAAAAGCCCGGAATCGGATGCTATGAGCAAGGATTTGCAAGCACGTGGATTTAAGTTTGTCGGATCTACTATTTGTTATGCTTTTATGCAGGCTGCCGGAATGGTAAATGACCATTTAACAACCTGCTACCGATACAGCCAGATAAAGAAACCTAAAAAATAAAAGGCTGCCATTGGCAGCCTTTTATTTTTTATAAGATGTTTTTTCTATTTAAAGAATGCAGGGCATCTGCCTTGCAGATAATCGCCGATATTTCCAAAGGCTCTTAAGTATACGGCAATAGTAACGCCACCAAACCAATACCAGTCATTTGCTTTACTGTTTCCACGCTGGTACCCGTAATTAGGATAATCGCCATTCCATCCTTTTGTTGCATTGCCTCTGAAAGACATTTGGGCGGCCAGTTTGCCTTTATAAGCAGTCAATGTATCAAGGTTTACGTAGCTTTTGCTTGCGTCATCCAGATAATCAGTATTAGTGTATCTGAAACCCAATTCTGTAGTGATCACGAAGGTTTTGCCAATGAGAAATTTCATACCACCTCCAATAGGGAACGCAACGTTAACCAGGCTGTATTCTTTGCGATCTGGATATGTTGGAAGTCCTTCTCCTTCAGTACTTAATGGGCGCAAAAATACTTTGTTACCGGTATTAGGATCCCATGAATAAGGGTTAAAATAAAATGCCGCAATACCGCCAAAAATGTATGGCGTTGCTTTCATTCTTTTTATATCTATTGGTAAAAGATTCAATTCTAAACCTATCTGGCCTTCAACAATGCTGGTACCGAAACTTAAGTTGCGTGCTTTATTTGAAGGGATATCGGAAAGACTATCCGCCGCAGTAACAGAAGCATATGTTACACCGAAGCGCAAACCAACATGTGGACTCATGAAGTATTTATAAGAAAGGCCTATCATTGGTTTATATCCATAATCAGGAAAAACCTTATCCTGCAGATCTCCAAAATAATTAGCAACACCTATTGAAACCCCAAATTCGTTATGTGCTTGTGCATTCGTAACCACGGGCGACAATAGTGCTAATGATGCTAATGAGAGTATAAGACGTTTCAAAACATTAAAATTTTATGTAGGATTTAAAGATAGAAATAAAATCCGGAAAACAAAAGCAACCTGAACATGAGGCCAAATATATCAAATTGATATTTTTACTATGTATTATTGTAAATAGATGAAAACGTAAATCAACTTCGAATTGATCCCAACAAAACAAAGCTTAAGCCTTATTTTTGCCCTGCCACAAAGAAAACTTAATGAATTTAATAGCAGATTTACGATCCAGAAATCTGATCCAGGATATTATACCGGGTACGGAAGAGCAACTAATTAAAGAAATCACATCAGGATATGTGGGATTTGACCCTACTGCAGATAGCCTGCACGTGGGCAGCTTGCTACCCATTACATTGCTAATGCGGTTGCAAAAAGCAGGACATAAGCCATATGCACTGATAGGTGGTGCTACAGGAATGATAGGCGACCCTTCGGGCAAATCGCAGGAGCGGAATTTGTTGGATATAGAAACCATTCAAAATAATTGTACAGGCATCCGCAAGCAATTGGAAAAATTCCTTGATTTTGATCCGGCATTGCCTAATGCTGCAATCATGGTAAATAATCATGACTGGTTCAGGGAGTATTCTTTCCTGGAGTTTATCAGGGATATAGGCAAGCATGTTTCAATTAACTATATGCTAGCAAAAGATTCCGTACAGAAACGTTTGGAAACAGGTATGTCGTTTACGGAATTTACTTACCAGCTTATTCAGGGTTATGATTTCTACTATTTATATAATGCTAAAGATGTAAAACTGCAATTTGGCGGGGCTGACCAATGGGGAAACATAGTAACAGGTACCGAACTGATACGCCGCAAAGGTGGTGGCGATGCTTTTGCCTTTACATGTCCGCTCATTACAAAAAGCGATGGCAGCAAATTTGGTAAGTCTGAAAGTGGCAATATATGGCTCGATCCTGAGCGTACCTCACCTTACCAATTTTATCAATTCTGGCTGAAGTTATCGGATGCAGATGCAGAAAAAATGGCTCTTACTTTTTCATTTCATCCTGTTGAAGTAATAAATGAATTAATAAAAGAGCACCAGGCAGTGCCTCATTTACGCAAACTTCAAAAAACGCTTGCAGAAGAAATGACAATTTTAGTGCATAGTTCAGATGATTTATCGTTTGCTCAAAAAGCCTCTGAAATATTATTCGGACAAGCACCCTTGGATACATTGCGCTCATTAAATGAAAAACAGTTACTTGAAGTAATGGAAGGCGTGCCGCAGGTAAGTAGCACTAAAGATGCTTTGAGTGAAGGAATGGAGCTAATTACCTTCCTGGCCGACCGAGGTGTTTTTACATCGAAAGGGGAAGCCCGCAAAATGATACAAAATGGAGGTGTAAGCATTAATAAAGAAAAAATAACTGCTGCTGATTATAAGCTCACATCTGAACATTTGCTAAATGGTCATTATATACTGATACAAAAGGGTAAATCGAACTACACATTAGCTATTTTTAATTGATCAGTTATGCAGCTAATGCGCTAATTTTGAAAGGATGTCATCGCGTTTCCTTCGTGGTTTTTTACTAAGTGTAGCCATAATTGCAATAGTGATACCCTCGTTTTTTTGTAACAACCCAAAAAACGAAGTAACAGATATTGCCGCTTCGCCATGGAGAAATGTATATGATACCAATGCGCATTATGTAGGTATGCAAACCTGCCGTACATGCCATGAGGGAGTATACCAGACATTTATACAGACTGGCATGGGGCAATCATTTGGCTTGGCTACGCGCCAAAAATCTGCTGCTGATTTTTCTCCCGAGCATGCCCTGGTATATGATAAAGACCTTGATTTTTATTATAAGCCATATTGGCAAAATGATTCACTGTATGTGATGGAGTTTCGTACAGAAGGGAAAGACACTGTATATAAGCGCATACAAAAGATAAATTATATTGTTGGTTCAGGACAACATACCAATTCTCACATTTATGACATAAATGGTTATTTGTACCAGGCACCAATTACTTTCTATACACAAAAACATAAATGGGATCTGGCACCAGGATTTGAGAAAGGTGCAAGTAGCCGTTTTCAACGCCTTATCGAGATCGAGTGCATGAGTTGCCATAATGGTTATCCTGATTTTGTAGATAATAGCCAGAATAAATTTGTCAGCCTTAAGCTTGGCATCGATTGTGAAAGATGTCATGGGCCGGGTAGTCTTCATGTAAAAGAAAAACAGGAAGGTATTATTGTAGACACATCTAAAGGGCCTGATTATTCTATTGTTAATCCACGCAGGCTATCTACCGAGTTGCAAAATAATGTATGCCAGCGCTGCCATTTGCAGGGCATTACAGTATTAAATGACGGAAAAACTTTTTTTGATTTTCACCCGGGCATGAAGTTGTCGGAAGTAATGAATGTTTTTATGCCGGAATACGAGGGCGCACAGGACAAAATGATCATGGCATCGCATGTGGAGCGAATGAAAAAAAGCCAATGCTATATAGTATCAGGGAAGATGAGCTGTATCACTTGTCATAACCCGCACGTAAGTGTAAAGTTCACACCACGTTCCCAGTTTTTGAATGCGTGTCAGAGTTGTCATGGAGCCGCGAAAGGTCAGCAGCAGTGCACAGAAAGCCCGGAAGTGCGCGCAACAAAAAATAATGATTGTGTTACCTGCCACATGCCTCATAATGGCAGTATAGATATTCCACATGTTGCAGTTACAGATCATTTTATACGCAAACGTCCTGTGGAAGATTCTATGAAAACGAAAATCACGGCGTTCCTGGGATTGAAATGCTTTAATAACAATCATGTAGATGCAATTACTATCGCCCGTGGCTATATGGAGTTTTATGAGAGATATGCACCTTCAAAGCCATTGTTAGATTCTGCTATGCTATATCTGAACAGACAGGATGGTGATGAGGCAAACCAAAAACAAAACCGTGATTATATACGGCTATATTATCTGCTTAAAAATTTTCCACGTATAACGGAATATGCAGCCCAAATGAAGCCTGCTGATATGAATGACGCATGGACTGCTTACAGGATAGGAGAAGCCTATTTTGAATTACAGCAAATGGATAAAGCCCTGCCGTGGTACAAACGATCTATAGAGATCTGGCCATACTCTCTTGATTTTGAAAATAAATATGGAACATGCCTGCTAGCCCTGGGGCAATATGGCAATGCAATGAAGGTCTACAATTTTATTCTGAATGAAAACCCTAATTATACGAGCGCCAATAACAATCTTGGATACCTGTATATGCAGCAAGGCAACAATACAATGTCTTATTATTATCTGTCACGAGCTATACAATTAGACCCCGATCATGATCAGACATTAATAAATCTGGCTGTATGGTATCATAATAATCAGCAGCCAGACCAAGCCAAAAAATGTCTCGAGCACCTGCTTAAAAAACATCCCGACAACCAAAGAGGAAAGGCTATGCTCCTTGATCTGGAAGCACATCAATCATAATGAGTATTTTCCCCCAAAAAATACGTTGTATTCTATTGTTGTATAGTATATCTTGCCGTGTCTATAATTAACCTATATATAAGTATGAGGAAAGGAATGTTGGTTGCTGTATTAATTATAATTTGTACTTGTATCCGCAGCAACGCACAGGAAATGAACCCGGTTCAAAAAGATACGAGTAGTAAAAGGCATAGGCATATACTGACAAAGTGCCCCAGGTGGTATTTAGGGTTAAGTACAGGATTCAACAATGAGAGCGGAGCATTAGGTATCAATTTTGATGTGCCTGTTGCGAAACAGGTGTCGGTAGGTGCTGGTGTGGGAGTTGGAACATGGGCAGGTAAATTTTACACAGAGGGCAGATATTATCTTGGACATTGCAACAGAGGATGGGCGTTCGGTGGAGGCTTTACTTACAGCACAGGCGTGAGCAAACTAAGAGCAAATCTTCTCACTATTTATGGCAATGAAGATGTGGTGGTAAAATTTAAGCCAATAGTAAATACTTTTATTGCTGCATATCGTTTCTGGAATCTCGGCAGACACGGCGGACGTTTCTATATAAACATCGGGTATTCGTTTGCTCTCAGCAAAACGAGGTACGAAGTGTTATCAGGTCATATGCTGAATAGTCTTACCGTTAAAGGAATTGATATTCTTGCTCCAGGCGGATTTGTAGCCGGATTGGGATTTTCTTTTCCCATTCATTGATAACAATACTAAAAGCAAAAAATAAAAGGAGATACATATATTGTATCTCCTTTTATTTTTTAATAATGATGTTACTAGTCTTATTTATAAGCTGCTTTGTAACGTTGTTGTACAGCATCCCAGTTAATAACATTCCAGATAGCTCCGAGATATTCAGGGCGGCGGTTCTGATACTTGAGATAATACGCGTGTTCCCAAACGTCGATACCTAAAATCGGAGTGCCATGTACTTCAGCAACATCCATTAGAGGATTGTCCTGATTGGGAGTAGAAGTAACCTCCAGTTTATCGTGTCTTACTATCAGCCATGCCCAGCCGCTTCCAAAACGAGTAGCGCCAGCTGCATTCATTTTTTCTTTCAGAGCATCAAAAGAGCCAAATGCTTCATTAATAGCATTTGCAAGATCTCCGGTTGGCTGTCCACCGGCATTTGGTCCTAATACTGACCAGAATAAAGTATGATTATAATGACCGCCACCATTGTTGCGAACTGCAGCAGGGTATGCAGAAATATTATCCATTAGCTCTTCCAGAGTTTTATCTTCAGCGTCAGTGCCTGCAATAGCTTTATTAAGATTGTCCACATAAGCCTGGTGATGCTTGTCATGATGTATTTGCATGGTTTGCGCATCTATGTGTGGTTCTAAAGCATTGAATGCATAAGGCAACGCAGGAAGTGTGTGTACCATAGTCAGAAGTTTTAGTTTTTAGAACATCAAAGTTAATACAAGAGCAATCCAAAATGATACACTCTTTATAATAAATTAAAATAGCATCATAAAAAAGAAAGCATGAGCTTGGCTTAAAAAAAATAAAGTGTTTCAATAAATCGAAACACTTTACATTTCTTTCAGAGTTACAATTAAATATGTTCTTTAAAATATTCCAATGTACGCTTCAGTCCTTCAGAACGGTTTACTTTTGGCTCCCAGCCTAGCAACGATTTAGCTTTTGTTATATCTGGCTTCCTCTGTTTAGGGTCATCCTGCGGCAGAGGTTCATAAACTATTTTTGATTTTGTTCCGGTTAATTTGATAACTTCTTCAGCAAATTCTTTTAATGTGATTTCTGAAGGATTGCCAATATTAACAGGCATATGATAATCAGATAACAACAGTTTATAAATGCCCTCTACAAGATCATCAACATAACAGAAAGATCTCGTCTGGCTACCATCTCCATACACTGTTACATCTTCTCCTCTTAACGCCTGGCTCATAAACGTAGGAAGCGCACGTCCATCGTCGAGACGCATACGTGGGCCATAAGTATTAAATATGCGGATAATTCTTGTTTCAACTTTATGGTAGTTATGATATGCCATTGTAATGCTTTCCATAAAGCGCTTGGCTTCATCGTATACTCCACGAGGGCCGATAGGATTTACATTGCCCCAATATTCTTCTTTTTGCGGGTGCACCATGGGATCGCCATATACTTCTGATGTGGAAGCAACTAATATCCTTGCCTCTTTTGCTTTTGCAACACCCAGCATATTATGTGTTCCCAAAGCGCCTACTTTTAATGTCTGGATAGGCATTTTCAAATAATCTATTGGGCTTGCCGGAGATGCAAAATGCAGGATGTAATCAATACGTCCGGGTACGTGTACAAATTTTGTTATATCATGATGATAAAATTCAAATTCGGGAAGAGGGAAAAGGTGTTCGATATTTTTTATGTTGCCGGTAAGAAGATTGTCAATTCCGATAACTGAATATCCTTCTTTGATACAACGGTCGCATAAGTGCGAGCCTAAAAAACCGGCAGCCCCGGTGATAAGTACACGTTTAGACATTATTAGATTAGATTATTTATTCTGATATTTCTTAAGCAATTAATCATTTGCACCTCTATCTCTCACTATTGTTTCCGGAGAGAACTCCAGCTTCTTTCTTATGTGCTCATGAACAATTTTCCGGCCGATGCTTTCGTAGTAGAAACCAAGCTGCTCCATTTTTTCAAGAGTATATACATTTCTACCGTCGAATATTACCGGGTTTTTCAGCAATTCTGTAATGCGTTCAAAATTAGGATTACGGAATTCGCTCCATTCGGTAACTATAACAAGTGCATCTGCGTGTTTTAATGCGTCGTATTGGTCTTTTGAATAATGTAGTTTATCTCCAAATATCCGCTTTACATTTTCCATAGCTTCGGGATCGAAGACACGAATATTTGCTCCTGCTTCCACTAATTCTGATATCAGCTCTAATGCGGGAGCTTCACGGATATCATCCGTTTCCGGTTTAAAAGCCAAACCCCATATTGCAAATGTGCATTTGCTAAGGTCGCTGCCAAAATATTCTTTGATCTTTCTTCCCAGTATTTCTTTCTGGCGATGATTGACTTTCATTACAGTATTGACGAGCTGAAAATCATAATCCATTTCGCGTGCAGTTTGTCCTAACGCCTTTACATCTTTAGGAAAGCAACTACCGCCATAACCCACGCCTGGAAATAAAAAGCGCTTACCGATACGTGAATCACTACCTATACCTGCACGAACCCAATCTACATTGGCACCTGCTTTTTCACATAGGTTAGCCATTTCGTTCATAAATGAGATACGCATCGCCAGATATGCATTAGCAGCATATTTAGTCATTTCAGATGAACGCTCATCCATAAAATATACAGGGTTACCCTGCCGTACAAACGGTTGATATAGCTCGTCCATTATCAGCTTAGCTTTTTCAGATGAAGTACCCAATACTACACGGTCGGGCTTCAGGAAATCATCAACCGCTACACCTTCACGCAAAAATTCAGGATTGGAAACGACATCGAACAAGTTCCTGTCCAGCTTTTGAGATATTACAGCAGTAACCTTTTCTGCTGTGCCTACAGGGACAGTACTTTTATTCACTATCACGGTATACCTGGTTATAAGCGTGCTCAATTGTTCAGCAACATCAAGCACAAACTGAAGATCTGCCGAGCCATCTTTACCGGGAGGGGTCGGCAAAGCAAGGAAAATAACCTGTGCATGCTTAATGCCATCTTTAAGTGAAGTAGTGAACTCCAGGCGATTTTCTTTTACATTGCGATCAAGCAGTACGTCCAGCCCCGGCTCGTAAATCGGTGATTTACCGGATTTAAGTTGATTGATTTTGTCTTCATTGATGTCGATACATACCACATTGTTGCCAGTTTCAGCAAAACATGTTCCTGTTACCAAGCCCACATATCCAGTACCTATAATTGCAAGTTGCATATATGTTTATAAAGTTTGCGGTAAAAATAGTTATAAATTTTGGCTAATGCTCCTAATTGCATAAGCTTAAATATTATATAATTTGGTTAAACCCGTTTCAAATAACTTAGTCTATCTTAAAAACTCGGATTATGAAAACTACCATTCTTAAAACAGGGGCATTAATAGCCGTGTTGGCCTTTCTTTCGCTGGCCGCGTGCAAGAAGAATAATAATAGCAGCAACAACAGTAACAGCAATGACACAAGCCAGCTAAATAGTGATGATAACGGGGGCTATGCATCGGACTATGCACGCCTGGAAGGAACAGACAATGATGTGATTTCAATTTCTGACATAGCGGATCAAATAGGTAGCGGATCAACAAACCTGCGTCTTGGGCCTTCTCCACTTGGGGGATGCGCAACTATCACACGGGATGTGAGTGTGATACCACATAAACTAGTGATCAATTTTGGCCCAACTGATTGCACATGTGCAGATGGTAAGAACCGTCGCGGCAAGATAATTGTTTATTACACAAAGGGTTACAAGGATAGCGGCAGTATACATGTTACAACATTTGATGGGTATTATGTAAATGATAATCATCTGAAGGGTGTTGATTCTGCGATCAATATGGGGCCTGACAGTACGGGTAATGTGTATTATCATATTTCTGCAAATGATTCATTAGACCTAGGGCCTGGTGTCGGTGTTATTAAATGGACAAGTGAACGGACAAGAACATGGTTTGAAGGCTATCTTACCACAGCAAGAAATGATGACCAATTTATAATAACAGGGAGTGCTACAGTAACACGTGCAAGTGGCCGTGTGTTTTCAGTAGTTATTGCAGATCCATTATTAATAGCGTTGGATTGTCCTTGGATAGAAAAAGGTACAGTAACAATAACACCGGTATCGCCTACAGGAACTGTTCGTACGCTGGACTATGGGGACTTCATTAATTGCGATAGTGAGGCAATCCTCACAATAGGTAGCAAGACTTATCACATTACGTTGCGATAGCAGATATGTTTGATTTAAAAAAAAGCGACTGTTTTGGTCGCTTTTTTTATTCTTCAAAATTACTGAGCAATGTATCGCAGGCCCACTTGATTTCGCTTTCCATAATTGTGAGTGGTGGCGCAATGCGAATACAATTTGGCGCAAATAAAAACCAATCTGAGAAAAGACCTTTGTCCAGGCATCTTCGCAATGTTTGCAATACATGATCCGGGGTATCTAATTCAACGCTTATCAATAATCCTTTACTTCTTATGGCTCTAATCGCCGGATGCTTCAATGAAGCATGGAATATTTTTTCCTTTTCGGCTACCTGATCTATAAGGTTTTGTTCAAATAATACATTCATAGCAGCAAGGCCGGCAGCACAGCAAACCGGATGACCGCCAAAAGTGGTGATATGACCTAATACCGGGTTTTGAGTAAGATTTTGCATCAGGCTATGAGATGATATAAATGCTCCTAATGGCATTCCCCCACCTAATGCTTTGCCCAGCAGAACAATGTCGGGAACCACATCGAAATTTTGAAATCCCCACAATTTTCCTGTACGCCCGAAGCCACATTGTATTTCGTCGAAGATCAGTAGAGTGCCTGTTTCACTGCATTTTTCTCTTAAACGTTTTAGCCAGTCATGATCAGGGACGATAACACCGGCTTCTGCCTGTATCGTTTCAATGATGACACATGCTGTATCGGCATTTATTGCATTGATCAGTTCATTTGAATTATAATCATAGTGCCATACACCAGGCATCAACGGCCTGAATGCATTACGCCAGTATTCATCACCCATCACACTCAATGCGCCTAGTGTATTACCATGATAGCTATTGTTGCAACTAATTATATCGGTTCTGTTTGTCGATCTGCGAGCGAGCTTGATTGCACCCTCAGTAGCTTCTGTACCTGAATTTGTAAAATAAACACAATCAAGATTTTCAGGTAAATGCTTTGCCAATTGTTCCGCATACTGTACTTGCGGGCTTTGCACCAGTTCTCCATATACCATCACATGCAGATACTTATCAGCCTGTTCTTTTATAGCTTCAATTACTTTTGGATGGCGATGGCCGATATTGCAAACACTAATACCGCCGATAAGGTCGAGATATTTTTTCCCATCTGCTCCATATAAATAGTTGCCTTCAGCCGAGGCGATTTCCAATCCAATAGGCGATGGGGAAGTTTGCGCTACATACTGCTGAAAAAGCTGGCGGCTATTCATATATCGAGTAACTTTTTATAAATATTATAATTATCATCGTCAAAACATACAAAGTATATTTCAGAAATGACATCTGGATACTTTGCACAAAACTCTTTTACAGCATTAGTTGCTATCGTAGCTGCATTCTCTTTAGGGAAATGATAAACGCCTGTACTAATATTAGGAAATGCGATTGTTACAATATTGTTTTCTTTTGCTACCTGCAAACTATTGTAATAAGCATTGTGCAGCAATTGAGCTTCATTATTATTTCCTCCATTCCAAACCGGTCCTACTGTGTGAATAATATACTTTGCGGGTAGCTTATAACCTGGTGTGATCTTAGCCTCTCCAACAGGGCAGCCATTTAATTTGCGACATGCAGCTAGAAGCTCGGGACCCGCAGCCCTGTGTATAGCACCATCTACGCCTCCTCCACCTAATAAACTACTATTAGCTGCGTTGACAATTGCATCTACCTGCATTTTTGTTATATTATCCTTGATAAGTATGGTCTTTGTCACGACTATTTGTTTTCAACAGGTTTGATACCTAACTCAAGCGCCTTCTGCATCATAAATTGATATGCAGCTTCGTAGGTGTTTGAAATTATACCGTCTAATATTGCTTCCCTTACCGCTGTTTTAATGATGCCAACATCGCGGGAAGGAGGCAAATTAAAAATGCGCATTATTTCGTCTCCATCTATTGGTGGTTGCCAGTTGCGTATCTTATCTTTTTCTTCTACTTCTTTTAAACGTTCCTTTACTAATTCAAAATTTTCAAGGTATCGTTTTACTTTTATTTTGTTCTTGGATGTAACATCGCTTTCACACAGTATCATTAAATCTTCCAGATCTTCTCCGGCATCAAATAAAAGTCTGCGCATAGCAGAGTCCGTTATATCCTCTTTACTTAATCCGATGGGACGTAAATGCAGTGCTACTAATTTTGCTACATACTTCATCTTTTCATTCTGTGGCAATTTCAGTTGTCGAAAAATGCGTGACGTCATTTTCTCACCCACTACTTCATGGCCATGAAATGTCCAGCCATGCCCTTCTTCAAAACGTTTAGTTGCAGGTTTGCCTATATCGTGTAGCAATGCAGCCCAACGTAGCCACAAGTCGTTACTTTGTTTTGCTGTATTGTCTATTACCGTTAAAGTGTGATAAAAATTGTCTTTATGTCCCTTTCCTTCAATAAATTCAACGCCTGCAAGGTCTGTAAATTGGGGAAAGAATTCCTTTAACAATCCACTGCGAAAAAGCAGATCTAGCCCCACTGATGGTTTGGGAGTAAGCATTATCTTATTCAGCTCATCAGTGATGCGTTCCTGCGATACAATTTTTATCCGTTCTTTGTTTCTTGCTATTGCCTCGAACGTTTCATTATTGATAGCAAAATTCAATTGTGCTGCGAAACGAATTCCGCGCATCATTCGCAAGGGATCATCAGAAAAGGTAATATCAGGAGCTAATGGGGTGCGGATAATTTTATGCTTTAGATCGTCTAACCCGTTAAAGGGATCTACGAGCTTTCCGTAATCATTTTTATTCAGGCTTATGGCAAGCGCATTAATTGTAAAGTCCCGTCTTTTTTGATCATCTTCGATGGTTCCTGCCGTAACTTGTGGCTTGCGTGAATGATTTTGATAAGACTCCTTTCTTGCCCCAACAAATTCTACATCAAAACCGTTTAGTTTGAATTGAGCAGTGCCAAAGTTTTTAAAAAAGTTCACTGTTGGTCTAGGTGAAAATGTTTCAGCAACGGCCTGTGCCAAAACAATACCATCACCTACACAAACTATATCCGCGTCCTTGGTAGGCCGTCCTATAAGCTTATCGCGGACAAAGCCTCCCACCAGGTAGCAGCTCATATCCAATTTCTCAGCCACACCTGCAATCCTTTCTAATAATCTGGTTTCCTCCTTTGTACACGAAATATCCATAATTGGGGCAAAGCTAAAACAGTATCATGGAATATTAAGGACGCAAAATATCTAATGTGCCATCTTCATGAACACGAACCAGCCTGGAAGGAGGGCGGCTGATGGTATCTTCCTGCCTGTATTGCACAACATAATCAACTTGTTCCTTGATCTTTTCATCAATCATATTGAAGAAAGGTGCAGAAGGCTGACCACTCAAATTAGCTGATGTAGAAACAATTGGTTTTTTAAATCGTTTTATCAGCGCCTTGCAAAAAGTATCATTTGTTACTCTGATGGCAATACTCCCATCTTCATGTAATGCTGAATCAGGGAAGCCCAAAGCGTTATTATAAATTACGGTGGTTGGTGTTTCAAAGTTCTTAATAATATCAATAATATCCGGTGGTGGTGCGGCTACATAATGCAGAATATCACGAGCTTCTGCAAGTAATATAATGAAGCTTTTTTCTTTAGGCCTTTGCTTTACTTTATATATTTTTTCAATTGCTTCCTCATTAGTGGCATCACAGCCTATGCCCCATATGGTATCAGTGGGGTATAACATTGTTCCTCCTTTTTCAAGAACATCAATACAATTTTTTATATCGTTTTCGAATTCCACCATAACAATTGTTCGTTTGTAATTTCCAGTGCGCATCTGAAATGCCCTTCAGGGCAGGTTTTCAGGCCGTGCAAACCACATGGTCTGCAATACAGTCTTTCTTTTATTTCTACTACTTTACTTTTTTCTGATAATGGGCCAAAACCAAAGGCAGGTACTGTGGAGCAAAACACTGCTGTAGCAGGAGCATTGACAGCAGATGCCAGGTGAAGGGGAGCAGAATCATTAGCATAATTCATTTCAGCATTTTTCATTAATGCCGCAGATTGCAAAAAGTCCAGCTTCCCACAAAGATTTTTTACATTGTTGTTTTTTGTTTTGCTGATGATCCTTTCTGCTAAGTCTGTATCTCCGGGTGCACCGAGCAAATATATTTGATACATGCCTGGTATATCATTTATTAGATCTGCCCATTTACCTTCAGGGAATTGCTTTGTAAACCATACGGAAGATGGCGCAATACAGATGTATGGTTGCGGTTGTAATGATTTTATTGAGTCATAATCCGATTGGGATGGATACAACTTTGGCAATGCCGGCATGCTGTCTGTAATATCCGTGATCACGGATTGATTCCGCTGGATCTCATGAACCGGATTTTCTGAATAAGGTTGAGAAATTATGTGTTTTACCTTTTTTGTATAGCAGAATGCAAACGGGTTTTTATCAAACCCTGCTTTATAACGGGCTTTTGATAAACAGGTAATGAGGCCTGAAGAAGTAAATCTATGCAGATTAATTACATGCGTATACCGCTCTTTTCTTATAGCAAACGCAAGGCGTAACAGGTTTCGTTGCTTGTTTTTCTTTTTATCCCAAATCCATAATTTGTTTATATATGGATGACCCTGCAAAAGGCTTTCATTACCTTTTCTTAACAGAAAATCAATGCCTGCGTCCGGGTAATATTGATGAATTTTTTCTATTACAGCCGTAGCTAATATGACATCCCCGATAAAAGCTGTTTGAATGATTAAAAACCTGGGCATTAGTTTTCAAAAATACGGAACTGTGTTTTCAATACGTTTTAACAAGAAATAAATGTTTGTTTTAGTCATTTTGGTATTAAATTTGTCTAATACACTTTGTTATTCTAAAAAAATATAATGAAATGAAAAAGGTTCTTTTTTCTATAGGTCTTATCCTATGCGGAGCAGGTATCACTATGGCCCAACAAAAACACGCTACTGCTAATGTTTCTGCTGCTCCCGCTACGTCGCTTACCGCATCTAATATGGCATTCAGCACTGAATCTCATGATTTTGGCACAGTCCCAGAAGGCCCTGCTGCACAGTACGACTTCAAATTTAAGAATACAGGCAATGAACCAATAATATTACAAAAAGTTCAGCCTTCATGTGGTTGTACTACTCCTTCATATTCAAAAGACCCGATTTTACCTGGAAAAGAAGGCATTATAAAGGTTTCATATAATACACAAGGTCGTCCTAATGCTTTTACAAAGACGATCACTGTTGTATCAAATGCTGGTACCAGAGTCCTTACTATTAAAGGAACTGTGGAAAAAGCACCAACAAGTTCAGTACCTGAAAATAATTCAATGATAAAAACCAACTAAAATTTGATTTTTACGGTCTTTGTAATAAGTTTACGTTCTTAAGAGGATCTTTCATAACTTTTTTAATAACAAAACAAGAAAATATCATCCAATTTTATGAAAAAGATGTTTATCGCACTGGTTTGCCTCTCTGCAGGTATTATGTGCGCTCCACAAAATGTACAGGCACAGGCTCAACCCTCAAAAGATGCACAAGCTGCACCTGCAAAAAATCCTAATGCCCCTAAATTTAAATTTATAGGTGGTGATTCTTATGACTTTGGCACTATAGCGGAAGGGCCTCTTGCTGAACATAAATTCGAATTTGAAAATGTTGGTAAAGAACCATTGATGGTTCAGAGTGCAAACGCTTCATGTGGCTGCACTACGCCCGAATGGCCTAAAGAACCAATTCTTCCTCATCATAAGGGTGTAATTACTGTTAGATACAATACACAAGGCCGTGTAGGTCCTTTTAATAAACAAGTTTATATTCAGTCAAATGCTATGGCTCCTGGTGAACCACGTTATGAACTGACTATTAAAGGAACTGTAACTGCCGCTTCAAACACACCTCCCAAACAATAATTTTAAATATTTTCTATATCAATGCCAGTCTGTTTCAGGGCTGGCATTTTTATTTTATAGTATTCTGCAATACAAATAAGATGATTATCTAAATTTGCGCCCATGCCAAATATATCTCATCGTGGTACAATAATGCCACCTTCTCCAATCCGTAAATTAGTTCCTTATGCAGAGGCTGCCAAGAAACGGGGCACTACGGTATATCATTTGAATATAGGACAACCTGATATTGAAACTCCTCCGGCCATATTGGATGCTGTACGGCATACACATATGAAAGTGCTTGAATATAGTCATAGCGCCGGATTTGAAAGTTATAGGAAGAAATTGGTGGAATACTATAAACGTAATGGCATAGATGTCAACTATAATCAAATTATTGTCACAACAGGTGGTTCTGAGGCTATTTTATTTGGTATAATGAGCTGTCTTGATCCTGGTGATGAAATTATTATACCTGAGCCATTTTATGCTAACTATAATGGCTTTGCAACAAGTGCGGGTGTTAAAGTTGTGCCTATACATTCAGGTATAGATAGCGGATTTGCTTTGCCTCCGATAGATGCATTTGAAAAAGCTGTTACAGCAAAAACGAAAGCAATATTGATCTGTAACCCAAACAATCCTACTGGGTATCTGTATAGCAAAGAGGAATTGCTTGTACTCAAAGAAATATGTTTGAAACACAATTTATTTCTTTTTAGCGATGAGGCATATAGGGAATTTTGTTATGATGGCGAAAAGCATATTTCAGCTATGACGCTTGAGGGTATGGAACAAAATGTGATTCTAATGGATACTATCTCCAAACGCTATAGTGCATGCGGTGGTCGCATCGGGGCATTTGTCACAAAAAACCAACAAGTGCTTGACGCCGCAATGAAATTTGCGCAGGCACGATTAAGTCCTCCTTCTTTTGCCCAGATATTAGGGGAAGCAGCCGTTGATTTGCCTGCAAATTATTTCGACGAAATGCATGCAGAGTATACATCACGTCGCGACCTATTGGTAAAACGTCTGCAAGCTATGGATGGTGTTATTTGCCCTTTGCCCAGAGGTGCATTTTATGCTATGGCTAAGCTGCCTGTAGATAACAGTGAAAAATTCTGTCAATGGCTGCTTGAAGAGTTTTCTCATAACGGAGCTACTGTTATGATGGCGCCCGCAGCAGGATTTTATGCTACTCCCGGTAGAGGCAAAGACGAAGTGCGCCTTGCTTATGTATTGAATAAGGACGATATCAATGCTGCAATGGATTGTCTTGAAGCTGCATTGAAGACATATAATAAGAAATAATAGGGAATCATAAAGCCTTCTATAAAAGCCACCTCTTTGGTGGCTTTTATCTTATTTCAACATTTGTAAATTCAAATTTGTTTCCATCAAATAGTCCTTTATCACTAAGTTTTAGAGAGGGTATCACCAGCAATGCCATAAATGATAACGTCATAAACGGCGCGCGAAGGGTAGTCCCTAATTCTTTTGCCTTTTTATCAATTTGAGCATACTGTTCAGCGACATTATATCCATCGTCACCAGACATTAATCCTGCTATAGGTAATGGCATATAGATAACATTATTTTCATTTTCTGCAACAGCAATTCCTCCTTTGCATTCAATCAATTTATTTACTGCAGCGCATATAGATGCGTCATCTACTCCAACTGCAATGATATTATGGCAATCATGTGCTACGGTAGAAGCTAATGCTCCATGTTTCAATCCAAAGTTTTTTATAAAAGCTGTCGCTATGGGAGTGTTATTTTGATAGCGGTTTACAACTGCTATTTTAAGTATGTCCTTTTCAGTATCGCTAACGATGTAGCCCTCTATTGTCTTAGCTGGAAGGTGTAATTGGTTTGTTACTAATTGCCCTTCTATTGCTTCAATAACCCGTATTTCTGTTGCTCCTGAACTTTTTACGGCAAAGTCATTTTTGCTTTTTGCTTCAATATTAAAATTATTGATTAACCCTGCTTGCAAATGAGGTAATAATGTTTTGCCATTCTCCGCCACTAATTTGCCATCTATATATGTCTTCAATACTCCTAATTGTTGCAGATCGTTCACAACAATAAAATCTGCAGAGTCGTTTTCTCTTAGCAATCCTACCGATAAATTATAATGTATTGCAGGATTGATACAAGCCGCTCTTAAAACGTCAAACAAATCATAACCTTTTTTCAACGCTCTCTTTACAAGCTCATTAATGTGTCCTAAAATTAGCTCATCAGGATGTTTATCATCACTACAAAACATCACCTTATCCGGGTGTAGCTTTATTAGATCTGCTAATGCTTCAAAATTTTTGGCAGCACTTCCTTCGCGTATTATGATGTGCATGCCTGAATTTACTTTATCAAGTGCTTCTTCCAGGGTAAAGCATTCATGATCTGTAGATATTCCTGCTGAGGCATATGCTTTTGCGGATTCTCCCTTTAATCCCGGCGCATGTCCATCAACTGGTTTGTTGATTTTTTTTGCGGCAATAATTTTCGCCAGCACCTCAGGATCTTTGTTTAAAACACCGGGATAATTCATCATTTCCGACAAATACCAGATGTCATTGTCCTGGAGTAGTTCAGAAACACTTGCTGCGTTCAGCTCAGCACCGGCGGTCTCAAAAAAAGTAGCTGGGACACATGAAGGTGCTCCAAAGAAAATCTTGAAAGGCGTTTGCTTACTATTATTGATCATATAGGTTACTCCTTCTCTCCCATTCACATTCGCTATTTCATGAGGATCGGATACAGTGGCAATGGTACCATGTGTTACTGCGAGTCTCGCAAATTCTGTGGGTACGAGCATCGAGCTTTCTATATGCACATGAGCATCTATAAAGCCTGGCAATAAATATTGTTCAGGAGCCTTGGTAATTTCTTTTATGGCTGTTATTATATTGCTTGAAACAGTTATTTCTGCAGGATATATGCGTCTTTTAAAAAGGTCAACAAGTTGCCCTGTAATAGTAAATGATTGCATACTCAAATTTAATAAGCCAAAACTGGAAAAGAAGAATTATAAGATTGTTTTGCCTTCCCGCGCCCACGACACCTTGTAGCTAATAAGGTCCATCATCAGCTTTGCACGTTTCTTAGCTTCTTCTGCTATGGATCCAGTAAATAATTCATCTACTGTTTCTGTCCATAGCAAAATCCATTTTGCATAATGCTTGTCTTCAAGATGTATCTTACGGTCTATTTCCATATGTTTTTTAACAGGATTGCCTGTATAACCCGGAACACCTAATAGGATTGTCTCCCAAAACTGATACATGATTGGTAAATGATGTGACCAATCGTTGCCAATAATGTTTAAGAAAATAGGACCTATATCATTATCCTTTTTCACTTTGTCATAAAATGAATTGACTAATTGTTCAATGTCACTTCTATCTTGTATATCAGTATTCATCTTATTATAGTATTTTAGTTTGTAAAACTGCTCTGCAAAGTTACAATTAAGCTACATTAGAGGTTTGCCAAATGCCTGATTAAACAAATGACCAGAAGGCTTATTTTATTCATATTATTTGTAATGTTTTATGCAGAGGCATTTGCTGTAGCTGATACAACTCATGTATTACGTTTTAATATAGACAATGGGTTCCCATCTAATAATGTCTATAGCTTGGTGCAGGACAACACTGGATATCTTTGGTTTTGCACCGATAATGGAGTTGTAAAATATAACGGTTATTCTTTCAAAATATTTAATACCTCAAATAGTCTTCCTTCAAACGATGTATGGAAATTATCTGTGGACAGTAGTAATAGAATATGGCTTTGTTCTCATGCTTACCAAATAGGATATATAAAAAATGATAAATACACCTCCATCATTAAGTTGAATAGGATAGGTTATCCTGATCATTTGGAAGTATATGGAGATACTGTAAGGTTCCTGCTACGCGATAAATATATTCACATTATTACGGCCACAGACTCTGTTGTCAATGTCAAGACCATCAAAGACTTACATATGTTCACATTTGGCCCTTTAATAGATGAAAGAAATAACATATTTGGAATAAAGTTTTCACAGTTATATGAAGGAAAATTAACTGACTCAATTATCAGGTTCAGGTTTAGGTGTTCTTTACCAAAGCAAATTATAGCAGATGAATATCTGCCTGGGGACTTCTTTATTTTTAATCATTTTGTTTATAGGATAGGAGGGAAAAGATTGCAATTCATTGATTTGAACAATTGCGAAATCAGGGAAATTACTTTTTCTGATATGGGAGGGAATAAAACAGAAAATTTTTATACTTCGGCATATAATGGAGATTCAGTTCAATTTATAACAAACAAAGCCATTTATTCATTTGATAGTAACGCTGTATTAAAGAGAAGGACAAGCTTCAACACTACATTAAAAACCACATCACAGGTGTCCTGGTTATTTGTTGATAATTTTAAAAATAGCTGGTACGCAACAACATTAGATGGTTGCTTTGGCTATTTAAGAAATTCGGGTTTGTTTAATCTTAATAAAAAATATGATCCTTTGTTTGAGACAAAATGCGTTGGGGTTGGGGAAAACGGATATACATATTGGTGGGATAAAAAAAAGTTTTTTCTATACAAAATAGATTCAAATAATCACATTGAGAAAAGCGCTTTTCCCAATAATATTATAATGAGAGGGGTTGGGGAAGGACAGAACGATGAACTTCTGCTGGCAAGTAATACTATTTTACTAGCATATAAAAATTACGCGTTTCATAACCTTTTAAATGATTTCAAATTCAAACACTTTTTCAAGATTATGAATTTGGTAGACACATTAGAATTTAAAGATTCCACACAAATTAATATTCTTTTTCAGAATGGCAGACGCATCAGACAAATAGATAGCACACAATTTCTGATATTAGGAGTGAATAGTTTAAGTGTTTTGACTTTCAAGGACAGTATCGCCTATTGTAATATACTTGATGAAGAAAGGTATACTAATGTAACTTATGATAGCGGTTCTGGAAATTTTATTATTTACAATGTAAACAAGATATTATTATACAATAAAACAACATCTAAGATATTAAAGATAGAGCCTGAGTTTCTAAATATTTTCAAGATAAATTCAATCATTAACATTAGAGCAGACAGGCATGCAAATGTCTATATATTATACAATCAAGGTTTGTTCTTGTATAATTACAAGCTGAATAGGTGCCTTTATATACATTGTCCGTTCGACCTATCAAATTCACTGATGCAAGTAAATGATGGGATATTATATATAGCAGGCATGTTCGGTATAGCCTATGCCAAAATAAGTGGTCCGTTATCTATAAGTGACTTCAGCATAGCGCCTAACAGTAAGTTATTATATTATAAGTATATCTCTGATTTTATTATAAATAAAAATAAACAAATTTTTATAAATACAGATAAAGGGCTTTATACCTTTTCTACTAACGCCTTATTATCAAACAACAATCTATTTAAATCTACAGACCCGAATTTTATAAGGCTTGTGCTTAATTACCCAACGCAGCGTAGCATTAAAAATGGTGATACCTTAAAGATTAATGAGAGGATTCAAAATATAGAATTAGATGCTATTAATTTCTTAGGAAGTGGTAATGTAAAGTTTCTATATGCCATCGAAGGTCACAACACTGTGTGGCAACAAAATGCTTCGGGTGAAGTTTTTATAGGCAATTTAAAACCCAATATTTATTATAAAGTAAAATGCATTGTTAAAGATGATCTGTGGGAGAGCAGAGAAACAGATTTTTATTTATATATCCCTCCGCTTTGGTGGCAAACCAGAACTGCCAAAAGCATTTTCTGGATAAGCGGTAGTCTTGTTGTAATAATTTTTATTCTTGCAATTATCCTCTTAACAAGGTTCATTGTTGCTCGCTCTAATGAAAAAAAGCGCATACTTACAGAATTGGAACTACGTGCTATCTATGCGCAGATAAATCCTCATTTTATTTTTAACACACTTAGTAGCGCGCTTTTCTTCATTAATAAAAAACGTTTCGACGATGCATATGTACATGTAAATAAATTTTCCCGTTTGTTACGTGCGTACATAAAATCATCCCAGGACAGGTATATTACTTTGGCTGAAGAAATTGAAATGCTTAAAAACTTTATTGAGCTTCAGAAAACGAGATTTGAAGAAAAATTTAATTACCAGATAATAGTAGATAACAAAGTACCCATTAAAAGTATTAAAATACCGTCTTTACTATTACAGCCATTAGTAGAAAATGCAATTAATCATGGATTGTTTCATAAAAAAGGTGAAGGGCTTTTAATATTAAAATTCCTGCAGGGAGAAAATAGCAAAGAGTTAATTTGCATTATAGATGACAATGGTGTAGGAAGGGTTAAAGCTCGCGAGATAAAAAAGGCCAGTGCTGTTCAAAATGAATCGTATGGAACTAAGTTGACTAAACAATTGATTGATATTTTTAAAAAATACGAGCATATGGATATTTACCTGGAATACATTGATAAAGAATTGCCCGAGACAGGTACCATAGTAAAACTAACCCTAAAAAATATTAACTATGTTGCCTGATATAAGCTGTGTAATTATAGATGATGAACCCAAAGCCATAGATGTTTTGCAACAAAGACTGAATGTGCTTTTCCCCAACATAAAAATTCTTGGAACATTTACCGAATGGAGAAAGGGATTAGAAATGCTCCGCAACACAAAGGTTGATTTGTTGTTTTTAGATATATCTATGCCTGAAAAAACAGGTATTGATCTGCTTAAATTATTTCCATCTATTTCTTTTCAGATCATATTAGTAACAGCTCATTCGCATTTTGCTTTAGATGCCATAAAGTTTTCCGTTGCGGGCTATGTATTAAAACCTATTGATGATTATGAGCTTTCATTTGCCGTAATGAAAGCATTAGATAGGATTAAAGGTATTAGTGCAACTAACGTAACAACTGAAACAGATAATAATAACAACACACTAAAAATTGGCATACCCAATCCTAAGGGTATTGATTATTTGAATACAGAGGATATTTTATATTTTGAAAGTATTAATAAGTATACTAAGGTCGTTACGATGGAGTATAGTGTCATAAGCTCATATAATTTGGCAGAGTTTAAAAAGATATTAGATAGTAAGTTTTTCTTCCAGATACACCGTTCTTTTATAATAAATTTATATCATGTCCGCCGCTATGAAACATCAGGTGTCTTAATTATGGAGGATAATACACAAATACCTGTTTCTAAAAATGTTAGGAACGATTTTATGCTTGCTTTTAGTAAAATAAGTAAAATAGCAGGTTTTAAACCCAAAAATAATGACTGATAAAAAACCGTTCGTCGGATAGAAACGTACTTTCGTCTAATCAAAACGTATTTTCGGCAAATGGTGGATTTGTGTTTGAGTTCCTTTTTCTTTCTTTGTCAAGAGATTATAAAAATGATATTTCACCAGAGATATCGAAAATCTCAAAAACGTCCGGTCAGCCCCTAAGGAACCCAAATATATAAACCTCATTTATACTTATACCCATAAGTGCTGAAATTTGGTTAATATTACTCTGAGAGGAAATATTATCATTTTTCAGCATTTTTTTGGCCTTACCAGGCGTTCACATACAGGCAAAAGACCTCGGCAGGACCGTGAACACCTACCACTAATGTCTTTTCTATATCGGCAGTGCGGCTGGGGCCTGTATTAAGATTAATCATAGAAGGAAGCTCATTATTATATCGTTGTTTCAATAGCCTAATGCCATCCTCAACGTCATAAACGATCTGGTTGGCATAAGCTACGATTATATGAATAGGATAAAAAACAGGGGCGGTACGGCCCATATACTGATGGCTGCTGAATAAGACGGATCCTGTACGCGATATCAAAGCTTCACATCCGGTAATGCATGCATCTGCATTTTCTTCTTTAGGATCCGTTAATTGCAGAATGTCAATCTTGTTGTTGTGAAGCAGATTTATCAACCTCTTATCAGAACATAAAAGTTGTTTCCAAGCACGGCTCTCATAAAGGGTTTGAATGTTATCAATTAATTCCTGCTCGTTGTCACAAAAAACAAATTTGCCGCCGAGCTTGATGAACTCATTGGCGAATTTTTCTTCTATTGTAAGATCATCTTTGTCGTATACAGATTTTATTTGTTCCTTATCTACTTCCGGAAATGGCGTAGGCACAGCTTGCTCATTCAAGGCTGTCCTGATCTTGTTTAAGATGCTTTCTTTTGATTTAGAAGTTTTGAATGTTTGCATCCGACCTTTGAAAATTAACTCAAAAATAAAAAAGCGATGAGGAATATTCATCGCTTTTTTATATATATTATTTTTTTATTAAGATTGATATGTTTCTGAATTTATAACAGTGCCACTTACCGGAGGAATGCCTTCATTAGGAGTCATGTCTTCAAATGGGCGTTTGCCTATTAAGCGTTCCAGGTCGTCTTTATAGAGCACTTCTTTTTTCAGTAATTCAGAAGCAAGTACTTGCAGATGTTCCATGTGTTTGCTTAACAATTCCTTGGTACGTTCGTACTGAGATAATATTAATTTTCTTACTTCCTGATCGATTATTTTAGCCGTTTCTTCAGAATAAGGCTTTGTCATATTGTATTCCTGCTGACCATCATGATAGGAAACGTTACCAACTTTGTCGTTCATACCATAGATGCTGATCATTGAATATGCCATTTTTGTGATGCGTTCCAGATCGTTTTGAGCACCGGTAGATATCTTGCCAAAAACAAGCTCTTCTGCCGCGCGACCGCCAAAGAGGGCCACAATCTGATCATGCATCTGTTCTGTAGTGTATAAATATTGCTCCTTGGGCAGGTATTGTGCATAGCCCAAAGCAGCAACGCCGCGAGGCACTATAGATACCTTAATGAGCGGATAAGCGTGCTCAAGAAACCAGCCACAAACAGCGTGTCCGGCTTCGTGAAAGGCGATCACCCTTTTTTCATCAGGTGAAATGATCTTGTTTTTCTTTTCCAGACCGCCTATTACACGATCAATAGCATCGTTAAAGTCGCTCATATCCACTTCAGATTTCCCTTTGCGGGCAGCGATCAATGCTGCTTCATTACAAATATTAGCAATATCTGCACCGGCAAATCCGGGAGTCTGAGCTGCTAATTTCTTAATATCAAGATCTTTAGATTTCTTGATCGGCTTCAGATGTACTTCAAATATTTTTTCACGACCCTTTACATCAGGAATGTCGATAGATATCTGGCGATCGAAACGACCCGGACGAAGTAGCGCTGTATCTAATACATCTGGCCTGTTCGTAGCAGCCAAAACGATGATACCGCTATCGCCGCTAAAACCATCCATTTCCACCAGCAGCTGATTAAGGGTATTTTCACGTTCATCATTGCTCATCACAACGTTTTTACCACGGGCGCGGCCTATAGCATCTATTTCATCTATGAAGACAATACATGGAGATTTTTCACGAGCCTGTTTAAACAGATCGCGGACACGGCTTGCGCCAACACCCACAAAAAGCTCTACGAAATCGGAACCTGACATGGAAAAGAATGGAACCTGGGCTTCTCCTGCAACAGCTTTTGCAAGCAATGTTTTACCTGTTCCCGGAGGGCCTACAAGCAATGCGCCTTTAGGTATTTTGCCTCCTAATGATGTATATTTTTTCGGATTTTTAAGGAAATCCACAATTTCCATCACTTCCACTTTTGCTTCATCCAGACCTGCTACATCATTGAAAGTAATGTTTACACGAGTGCCTTTTTCAAATAACTGCGCTTTTGATTTGCCGATATTGAAAATGCCTCCTGCGCCGCCACCTGATGCTCCTGTGCCCATCTTACGGAAAATAAGAAACCACATAGCAACAAGGAAAATTACCGGCAGCAAAAATGAACTTAATAATGAATGTATAAAGTCGCCTTTCGTTGTATATACCACATTAACCTGCTGGTCAGGGGGGATAGTTTTCTGTGCATCGAGTAAGTCCTGGTTGAACTGCTCAACACTGCCAATTTCGAATGTAAAAGCATAGCTTTTATCACCACTGAAATTTAAAGGGGTTTTGCTGGCTGGCTGCGGTTCTGCTGTGGCACCCGATTTTAGATACACTTGTACCAAATCCTGATTCTTTATCACTACAACTTTATCCACCAGTCCTTTATCAAGATATTTTGTCCTGAATTCCTTAAAGCTGTATTCTTTATTACTATTGTCGAGGCTGGTGCTAAAAAATTGCACCCCAAGGACAGCCAGTATTATGATACCGTAAATCCAGTATATATTAAAACGCGGCCCCTTTCGCTGGTTCCGGTTATCACCTCCCGGAATGCCGGGCCTTTGTTTATTATCTTCCATTGTTGTTGTTCAAACGTTATGATCCTATTTTAGAATATTAGTCTTTGTGCTCCATTCGTTCAGCGTCGGCCCACAAGCTTTCAAGATTGTAAAACTGCCTGTGCTCGTGTTGAAATATATGAACTACAATATTTACATAATCAATAAGTGTCCACTGTCCGCCGTGCTCAATATGATAAGGTTTTTCACCACATTCTTTCTCAACTATTTCGGCTACATTATCGGCAATAGCTTTTACCTGAATATACGATTTTGCCTCACATAAAATAAAAAAATCCGCCACAGCTTCATCTATCTTCCTAAGATCAAGCGACACGATTTCTTCACCTTTCTTTTCTTTGATTGCGCTAAGGATTGATTTAAATAGTTTGCTATTTCTTGTCAGGCGGGTTAGCGATTTCTTTCGTCCCTGTAGTGCGGTTATTATTTTCTCCAAATTGTATTTAGTCTATTTTTGTTTGGTAATATATTCTTTTAATCAAAATTATAAAATCTTTTGGCACCAAACGTTACTGCCATGTTGCAAGCTCCAATAATAGAACTTGATGCTATTGATAGCACCAATAACTATGCCATGCAACTGATAGATGCCGATACGGCACAGCCTGGGCTGACAATAACTGCGAAGCAACAAAGCCAGGGCAAGGGACAACGTGGGCGGTTATGGATAGATGTGCCTGATCTAAGCCTATTGATGAGCATTATCACTGTGCCCAAATATAACTTAACAGAACAATTTCTTTTTAATGCGAGTGTTGCTGTGGGTATTGCTAATGTTTTGCAAAAACTAAATGAGCAGTGGGATATAGCAATCAAATGGCCAAATGATATTATTGTTAATGACAAAAAGGCAGGGGGGGTATTGATAGAGAATGTGTTGAGGGGTAGTAATTGGATATATAGTATCATAGGATTTGGATTGAACATAAAACAAGATCATTTTCCTGCAGAGTTACCGTATGCCACCTCTTTAAAAATCAGCTCTGGTAAAGATTATGATATTATGATGCTGAGAGATATGATGCGAGAGAAAATTTTAGAATATGTGAGCGTAGGATGGAGTGCTAAGGAAATACTACAACAGTATAATGATTACTTGTACCGAAGAGGACAAGTTCAAACATTTACACTTCATTCAAGTGAATGGCAGGGGATAATATTGGCGGCAGAAGCAGATGGCACACTTGCGGTGCAGCTTGATAATGGCAATATTGTAAAGTACGTGCATGGTGCTGTAATGTGGAAGTGGGGTTAAGATCAAGCATGAAATAGATCAGCCCAATTTTTCAACAATTTTAATCCATATTCTGTTCCTATAGATTCAGGGTGAAACTGGATGCCGACAGATGGATATTTTATATGGGCCAATGCCATTATTGAGTTGTCTTCTGAATGGGCCAACGCCTGTAATGATGTTTTCTCTAAATCTTCAACAATCAATGAATGATAACGCATCACTGTAAAGGGTGAAGGAATGCCTTGAAATAATGGATGGACGACATGCTGCACATCACTTGTCTTGCCGTGCATAGGGTAGGGAGCATGTGCCAGCTTAGCGCCAAAGTACATACCCAATGCCTGGTGACCAAGGCAGACACCGAGAATAGGCAAGCGTGAATGAAAATAATCAATCGCTTCCATGCAGATGCCTGATTGTAATGGTGTTTCAGGGCCGGGTGATATTATAATACGTGAAGGATCTAAGGCGATCAATTCATCCAATGTCAATTCATCATTTCGATACACTACACAATCATTATTGGTCTGTAGCAGATAATGGTGCAGTATGTATGTAAATGAATCGTAGTTATCTATGAGGACCCACATGTTGAGGGAGCTTTTGATTGACATTTTCGAAAAAATGCTGCAAATCGCTAAAAATATGTTTTGCAAACGGCAATACTTTGCCCACATGATCGCATACCCAGGGAGCTACAGGAGTGAACCATGAATATGTTTTGGAATGAGCTATCGTTTCGGGTGAGATGAGATGCATCTGATTGGCAATCCATAGGAGCGTGCTCCAAATGACTGCAGCAATAAATGCATAAAACAATCCGCCAAGCAATCTACTGATAAAGCCCAGGAAAACAGCATTGACAACCGAATCGATAGCCTTTGCTAATAAGCGCACTAATAATACAACTACTATGAAAAGGACTATAAAGCTAACAACCTGTGCCCATCCTGATGTAATAATGCCTTTATCGAAAAGCCAAGAAGCAAAAGTGTGAGAAAGTTTTAGCGCGCATATAATGCCTAATATAAAGCCCAATAAAGAAAACGCAGCTACAATGATGCCTTTTCTGTAGCCGCGTATAAAAAGTATAATTACGAGCGTTATGCCAATTATATCAAGCAACATAGATATTACGCGCCTTGTGAAAGTAATTGTTTCACTGTATCGGAAATGGCTTTTCCATCGGTCCTGCCAGCAAGCTGCTTTGTAGCTACACCCATTACCTTGCCCATATCAGCAGGTGTTTTAGCCCCTACCTGGTTAATAATGTTTTGCACTTCTGATCTCAATTCGTCGGGAGATAATTGTTTGGGTAAAAAACGCTCTAATATTTCAAGCTCTTCTCTTTCTTTTTTTGCGAGGTCTTCACGATTTTGTTTTTCGAATATCTCGAGTGAATCGCGGCGCTGCTTTGCGAGCTTTTGAAGCATCTTTTGCTCAGTTGCTTCTGTTAGCACATCGCTGCCGCCTTCTGATGTTTTTTCTATAAGAATTGCTGCCTTAATGGCGCGAAGCGTGCGTAGTTCAGCTTCATTTTTAGCGCGCATGGCCTGCTTCATTTCTTCCATTACTTTTTGTTCGAGTGACATAGTTGTAAGATTTTAAAACTTGTGCAAAAGGGGATAGAGTTAACTAAAATAGCTATTGTTCTCTGAAATTGCGAGCTTATTTTGATTCGCTTTCTTCCAGTGCTGCGGTAGCTTTTTTGTGAAAAGCTTTTGCAAATTCCTTCAGCTCATCTGCAAGTTCAGCGTTTTTTGTAGCACGCAGGTATGTATCTGCCATTCCGAAAAATGTCTGATAATAAAAATCGTTCATTTCGTCTACCATCATTTTGGTAGTCCATAGATCAATGCGCATTGCAGATTTCTGGTCGCCATCCCAAAGACCTAGTAAGATCGCCTTTGCTTTTTGTAAGTCTTCAATTCCGCCGTCGGGGGCATTCCATTCTATTATCTCCGGCATTTTATCCTCGTCCAACTCTACGTGGATATTGATGTTTGATTTTATTCCCATTTTATAACTAAAAAATTAATGTTTCGAATGTCAAAAATATGCTGATTTGTTGAAAGGCTATGAAATAGTTGATGCCCATTTGTTTAGCTGCTTGATACAAGCTGCAATGTCCTTTGGTAAGGGTGCTTCGGCCTTTATTTGAGTACCATCGGCTTTTTTAAATTCCAGAATAGACGCATGAAGCGCCAGGCGGCTTAATAATGGCCTTTCGGTCTCTTCGTCGTTAGACAAACGATATTTCTTTTTAATGCCTGATAGATAGAAAGGTTTGCCATCGCCGTATAGCTCATCGCAAACTATAGAATGGCCTATGGACTGCATGTGCACACGTATCTGGTGTGTACGGCCTGTATGTATCTGAAACTGCACAAAAGAATGTAATGGCCATTGCTCGACAGCTTTGTAATCGGTGATGGAAGGCTTTCCCTTTTTGGCAATTATCATCTTACCTTTTGCAGATGGGTGCTCACTAATTGGTTTTTCAATCCTGCCTTCTTCAGGTATCAACCTGCCATTTACAAGCCCGTGATAGAATTTTGTAACATCGCGTTCCATAAAAAGCTTTGACAAATATTTGTGAGTTTGTTCGTTCTTCGCAAAGCATATAACTCCGCTTGTATCACGGTCGAGACGATGCACTACCCATATCTGCTGCCCCAGCCTGCTCTCCAACAAGTGATTGAGACTTGGTAATTCTGTTTTGAAACGGTCGGGGATTACCAATAATCCAGATGGTTTATTGACTATCACCAGGTCGTTATCATTGTATAATATATCTATTTGCATGCTTTAATCTTTAAAATACTGCTCCAGGCAGGCGTTTTCCTTACTACGCATTTTTGTAATATCATCTTTTGTTTTATCCTTGAAACCGCACAAATGTAATGCACCATGAAAGATGACACGGTGCAGCTCGTTTTGATATTTGGTGTTGAATTTTTCTGCATTCTCAACTATCCTATCTACACTGATGTAAATTTCTCCTGTAAGCTCATTTCGGTTTTCGCTGAGGTCGAAAGTGACAATGTCTGTAAAAGTATCGTGGTTCAGGAACTGCTTATTTATTTCGAGCAAATATTCATCATCACAGAAGATATAGGTGAGCTGAATCTTTTTTAATTTTTTAAGATATGAGTTAACTGTCTTATCCAAAAAGGCGGATAATCTTCGCCGATCTTTAAGCTTTGCTGAAACATTGTGCTCATAAAATTTTACCATTGAGACAATTTTGATAATTTGGCGATTTGATAATTCGACAATTCGACAATTTGATAATTTGACAATGATAAATTCCCCGTTGATTTGAAAAAAGTCTGATTTCCCATTTTACAATTGATTATCAATTTTTTATACGATATTTACACCCCAACGATTTCCCATTCATTCCCCGTTTTTTTCCATGGTTTCAATTTGATAATTCGGCAATTCGGCAATTTGATAATTCGGCAATTCGGCAATTCGGCAATTCGGCAATTCGGCAATTCGGCAATTCGGCAATTCGGCAATTCGGCAATTCGGCAATTCGGCAATTCGGCAATTCGGCAATTCG
>Ga0134128_10000334_pt1 | contig 66062 bp, 50 predicted proteins | sample KB31754_FD_96462 | JGI IMG/M metagenome (GOLD analysis project Ga0134128, IMG submission 96462) | Terrestrial soil microbial communities with excess Nitrogen fertilizer from Kellogg Biological Station, Michigan, USA - KB3-175-4 | ecosystem: Environmental > Terrestrial > Soil > Unclassified ... | reverse complement strand
TTCCGATCGCGATGGCCGCCCAACAGTCGAGCACGCAGCCGGTCGACCAAGCCTACACGGCGAAGATACATCAGTACACCACCGAGCCATACTTTATTTCGCCGCTGGTGTCGTACTTGCCGGCCTCGACCACGGTGCCGACGCCGGAGGCGGTGCTGGGGGATATCGCCGGCGCGCCGAACATTCTGCCGCACTCGGACCTGGTCTATAAATACATGCGCATGCTGGCGGCGGCTTCACCCCGGGTGCGGGTCTACACGATTGGCCACACCGAGGAAGGGCGGGAGATGATCGCGGTGGCGGTGACCTCGGAGGAGAATTTCGGGCGCCTCGAGGCCAATGGCAAGCTGCTGGCGCAGCTCGCCGATCCGCGAACGATACAGCTCGATGACGCGCGGGCTGACCAGATCGCCAACCAGGCGGTGCCGGTGTACTACATCACGGGCACGATTCACTCGACCGAGACGGGCGCGCCGACGGCGCTCATGGAGATGGCCTACCGGCTGGCGGTGGACAACAACCCGTACATTCAGTACATCCGCGACCACGAGATCACGCTGATTACGCCCATTGTCGAGGTGGATGGGCGCGACCGCATGGCGGACCTTTATAAGTGGCACCGCGATCATCCGACGGAGAAGGCGCCATCGCTGGTGTACTGGGGTCACTACGTCGCGCACGACAACAACCGGGACTCGATGGGGATGACGCTGGCCCTGAGCCGAAACGTGCTCAATACGCTTGTGGACTGGCACGCGCAGGTGCTGCACGATTTGCACGAGTCGGTGCCGTACCTTTACGACAACACGGCGGGCGATGGACCGTTCAACGCGTGGGTGGATCCGATATTGGCCAACGAGTGGGAAATACTCGCCTGGCGGAACGTGCAGGACATGCAGGAGTACGGCATGCCGGGCGTGTTTACACATGGCGACTTCGACACCTGGTCGCCGGGATATTTGATGTTTCTGGCGGCGATGCATAACGGCATCAGCCGGCTTTACGAAACTTTCGGCAACGGCGGGGCGGACACGGAGCAGCGCACGTTGAGCGCGGCGGAATATTCGAAGACCTGGTTCCGGCAGAACCCGCCGCTTCCCTCGGTGCTGTGGTCGCAGCGGGACAACAACAATTACGAGGAGACGGGGCTGCTGACCTCGCTGCACTTCTTCGCCGAAAACCGGGTGCAGTTTCTGCACAATTTTTATTTGAAATCGAAACGCTCGATCACCAAGCCGGAGAATGAGGGTCCGGCGGCGTATGTATTGTCGGCGGCGGATCCGCGTCCGCAGATGCAGGCGGAGCTGCTGAATGTGATGAAGCTGCAGCATGTGGAGATCACGCGGGCGACCGAGGCGTTTTCGGTGGCGGGGGCGAAGCCGGGCGCGAGCCGGCAGAACTTTCCGGCGGGGAGCTACATTTTGCGCATGGACCAGCCATATTCGCGGATTGCCGATGCGCTGCTCGACTACCAGTACTGGGCACCGAACGATCCCCAGCGCACGCCCTACGACGATACGGGGTGGACGTTTGGGGAATTGTTCAACACCAGCGTGGCGCGGGTCACCGACCCGGGGGTGCTGAAAGTGGCGGCGCAGCCGGTCACCGATTTGGATAGCGCGGGCGGCGTGAGCGGGGCGGGGCCGGTGTTCGCCATCGCCGACACGGCCGACACCTCGCTGGCGCGGCTTCGGTACCGGCTGCCCAAGGCGAACTTCGAGATTGCCGAGGCGGCGTTCGACGCCGACGGGCATCATTTTGGCGCCGGCAGTTTCGTGGCCAGCGGACTGTCGGCGGCAGAGCTGACGACAGCGGTCAAGGGATTGCACCTGCAGGCGTATAGCCTGGGGGCGGCGCCGAGCGTGGCGACGCATCCGGCGCGGGCGGCGCGGGTGGCGGTGCTGCATACGTGGACCAACACGCAAACCGAAGGCTGGTGGCGCGAGGCGCTGGACATGATGCAGGTTCCGTTCAGCTACATCAGCACGCAAACGGTTTCGAAGGAAGTTGACCTGCGCTCGCAATACGACGTAATTTTGTTTCCGCCGGTGGGGCGGGGCGCGAGCGTGGACCAGATGGTGAACGGAGTGTCAACGGCGTGGGGTAATGCGCTGCCGTGGCAGACAACGGCGGAAACCCCGAATTTGGGCAAGCTGGACTCGACGCCGGACATGCGCCCTGGGCTGGGATGGACGGGAGTCGCGAATCTGCAGAACTTCATCAATCAGGGGGGCGTGCTGGTCACCACCATGGACACGGCGAGTTTGGCCACGGCGCTCGGGTTTACCCGCGGCGTGACGGTGAGTCAGCCGGCGACGGAACGCATTATCGGCACCGTGGTGCGGAGCGAGATCGTGGACGCGGCGAGCCCGATTGCCTATGGATATGGGACGAGCCTATCGATGTACTGCAACCAGTGCCCGGCCTTTGGCGTGAGCAGCATGGTGGGCGGGCGGGGCGGCCGGCAGCTTGGGCCGAACATTGGCGGGCGCGTGACGGGCCGGGGAACGGCGCAGGATACGGACTCGGTGATTGGCCGGGTGAATCAGGCGCCGCCGGCGCAGCCGGTGGTGCAGGCCTGGGAGGCGGCGCCAGTTACGGAGGAAGAGGCGCGCGACAGCAATGCGGTCATTCCGCCGGCGCTGCGTCCGCGGGTGATCTTCCGGTACGCCAACGCGCGCAACCTGCTGGTATCAGGACTGGTTCAGGGCGGCGATGCGATCGCCGATCACGCCGCGGTGATTGACGTACCCATGGGTGAGGGCCACGTAGTGATGTTCTCGAACAACCCCGTGTACCGGGGCGAGACGCGTGGCGATTACTCGCTGGTATTGAACACGATTCTCAACTTCGACCACTTGAACGCCGGGCGGAAACTGGACGCGCGCTAGAAACGCGCCCTACGCGCGCGGGAGTTGGCCAAGGTGGTTGAGATCGTGGCCGGCCATGGTCTCGAGCAGGGCGCGGTAGGGCATTTCGCCGCGCTCGGGGTGGACGACCGTCTTTTTCATGGTCTCGGGGGAGAGGCCGCGAAGGAGCGCGAAGTTCCAGGCGCGCAGAGCTTTGAAGGCGGCGAGGGCGGCGGCGGCGGTCAATCCGGCTGAGGCAGCGTAGGGTTTGGCCCATAGATCCTGATCGAAGGGCTGAATAACATGGCGCTCTTCGGCCAGTGCCTGGCGGAAGCGGAACCCGAACGCGATTTCGCAATCGGCCAGATGGCAGGCAATTTGGCGGGGACTCCATTTGCCGGGCGCGATCGGCTGTTCGGCACCGGTGCCGAGAGCGGCGAGGCGCGAGGCGAGCACGTCGGGGGTGGCGGCGATGACTTGCATGGGATCGCGGTCACCGAGTTGGCTGGCGTAGGGGTTCATATTACCTGCTATAATAAGACCTCCACCGTTCCGGTGGCGAGGTTCTTCTTTTTCCCTTATGAATTCATTTTCTGACATGGCGCTTGCGCCAGCCCTGCTCGATCGCCTGGCCGCGTCGCGCTTCACCACACCCACGCCGATTCAAGTGGCGTCCATTCCGCCGGCTATGGCCGGCAGCGATGTTTTGGCCACGGCGCAAACCGGCACAGGTAAGACTTTGGCCTTTTTAATTCCGGCGATCGAACAGTTGATGAAGCAGCATGCGCGGCAGGTCACCGTATTGGTGCTGACGCCAACCCGCGAACTGGCGATGCAGATAGCGGCGCAGTACGCACAGATACGCACTCCCAAGCTGCCGGATGCGGCGCTGCTGGTGGGCGGCGTGTCGGAGCGTCCACAGATTGAGGCGCTGCGGCGAGGCGCGATGCTGGTGGTGGCGACGCCGGGGCGGCTCGAGGATTTGCTGCAGCGGCGATTGCTGCGCCTGGATGGGGTAAGGCTATTGGTACTCGATGAAGCCGACCGGATGCTGGACATAGGATTTTTTCCGGCGATACGGCGCGTGATCGCGGTGCTGCCCAAGGCGGGCGCAGGACGGCAGACGCTTTGCTTCTCGGCGACGATGGCACCGGAAGTCGCCAAGCTGGCGAGTGATTGCATGGCCAAGCCGGTGCGGGTGGCGCTGGGTTCGACCACCAAGCCCGTGGCTTCGGTGAAACTGCAGGCCTACGAAGTGGCCGACGGCGGCAAGCTCGATCTCTTGCAATCTCTGTTGGGCAATGAGAGCGGGCGATGCCTCGTGTTCGCGCGCACGAAGCGCGGCACCGAGCGGCTGGCGAAATCGTTACAGGGGCACGGGTTTGCGACCGCCATGATTCACGGCAACCGCTCGCAGGCGCAGCGCACGGCGGCGCTGCACGGCTTCCAGCGGGGTACGTTTCAAGTTCTGGTGGCGACGGATGTGGCGGCGCGCGGAATCCACGTTCACGACGTCGCGCACGTGATTAATTATGATTTTCCGGAGGCGCCGGACGATTTCGTGCACCGGGTGGGCCGCACCGGGCGCGCCGGGGTGGCGGGGCTGGCGTCGACGTTTGTCAGCCGCAGCGAGATCGGCGATTTGCACCGGATGGAGAAGCAACTGGGAATCCGGCTGGACCGGCAGCCGCTGCCGGCGGGGTTGCCGGCGCGTCCGGCGGGCGTCGCGGCGCCACCGCCGAGGCCGCGGCATGTGCCGCGTTCGCGGCGCCGGCCCCGCTGACGGAGGCCCAGCGCGAAACTTGATTTTGCGAAACAAAGGGCGAAATTAGTCGCGGGCCGCGGCGAGTAGAATACGGGCATGGCTGAACCGGCCGCGAGCGTTGCGTCGAATCGTCCCGTGCCTGCGTCGGTGGCGGCGGTGGGGCTGGGACTGCTGGTCGCGCTCAATCTCTTCAACTACATTGACCGCTATGTGTTGCCGGGGGTACAGCCGCTCGTCCAGCGCGAGTTTGGCGTCAATGACGCGCAAATTGGCCTGCTGACCACCGCCTTCTTTTTCACCTACATGCTGGTCGCGCCGCTCACTGGGTGGATGGGCGACCGCTTCCAGCGCAAGCCGCTGATTGTGGGCGGGGCATTGATTTGGTCGGTGGCGACGCTCTTCACCGCCTACGTGCATAGCTACCAGACGCTGTTACTGCGACACGCGCTGGTCGGGGTGGGCGAGGCCACATTCAGCGTGTTCGCGCCGGTGGTGTTGGCGGATTTTTATCCGGAGAGCGAGCGCAACCGGATTCTGAGCATTTTCTATCTCACCATCCCGGTGGGCGGGGCCCTGGGGTACATGCTGGGCGGAGTGCTGGGGCAGGCGTACGGGTGGCGGTTCCCCTTTTTTGTTTCGGCGCTGCCGGGTCTGGTGATCGCGCTCCTGTTTTGGTGGCGGGTTCCGGAGCCGCGGCGCGGGGCGGTCGACCAGTTGGCGCCATCGCTCGACCGCACCACGCTTTCGGGGTTGATGCACAACCCGGCATTCTGGACGGCGACGCTGGGCATGGCGATGTGGACGTTTGCGGTGGGCGGCATATCAACGTTCTTGCCGACATTTTTCGTGCGCTTCGGCGGATACTCGGTGGCGCAAGCGGGGCTGATTGCGGGCGCGCTCACGGTGGTTGACGGCATACTCGGCACGGCGGCGGGAGGCTGGGTGGCGCAGCGCTGGTCGCGCACCAATCACCGCGCGCTTTATTTGGTATCGGCGTGGAGTCCGTTGCTGGCGCTGCCGGCGGCGGCTATGGTTTTCTTTGGCCCGAGGGCGGCTTTCATCCCAGCGGCGGCGGTGGCGGAGTTCTTCTTATTTCTGAGCACGGGGCCGCTGAACGCAGCGATCGTGAATTCGATCGGAGCGTCAATTCGATCCACGGCAATTGCGATTAATCTGTTTGTGATTCACGCGCTGGGAGACGCGTTCTCGCCCCACCTCATTGGCCGAGTGTCGGACGCGGTGAATCTGCGCGCAGGGCTGGGGATTACGCTGGTCGCGCTCGCGGCCTCGGCGTTGATCCTATTCTACGGGGCGCGCTACGCGCCGGATGTTACCGCTCCGGGTTCTGGTACTCCTCGGGAACGTCGTCCTGCGGCGATTCGTGGGTCGTGACTTCCGCCTTGTCGGCATCGGGAACGTTTTCAACACCGCTCACAATGCTGGCCTCGTAGGCGTTGCCTTCGTCCACCAATTCAGTGACGCTCTCGGAGTCGGCGGCGGGGTGAGTGGCCAAACCCTGGTCGCCACCGGATTGACCGGCGGCATCGGCGTTGGGGCGTTTTCTCATAAAAACTTAGATGCTAGATAGCACTTTTGCGTGAACCGGATGGGGGATTTGTGTCCTCTAAGGAGGTATGTGGAACACTAGCACGCCATCAGAGAAGGCGACGCTGGCGTTTTTGGCGTGGATGGTGCTGTTATTGCTCCCATTTGCCGCACATGATTCCTGGGCGCTTATGTGGCTGGCCGGGGATGGCGCGCTGCTTTGCACAGTGATCGCAGCGAGCCAGTATGGACGGAGCTGGATGCGTCCTCTGGCCGGATTGTGGATTGTCTTGCCACTTGCCTACAACCAGGCCGGGAACTACGGCACACGGCTGATTCCCAGCGTTGAGCCGGTGCTGATTTGGGTGGACCGCCATTGGTTTGGAATGAATTGGGCGCTCCGGCACCCAGCGGCGAGCAGCGGCTGGAGCAGTTTGCTGGAGGCGGTGTACCTGGGCAATTACCTATTCGTGTTTGGCATTGTCACGATTTGGGTCATGGTGCGCGGTAACCCGCGCTTGTTGCGAGCGGTGGAAGGGGCGCTGATCACAGGCCTGCTAAGTTGTTACGCGCTGTACCCGGTGCTGCCGGCAATCACGCCCCGGCTGTATTTCGCTCAACTGGTAACGGCGCCGGCGGCGGGAACCTGGCGCTGGCTGAACGGGATTGCGCTGGCGCATGGTTCGGTGCCGTGGGGGATATTGCCGAGCGGGCACGTGGCTGGACCGATCGCCGTCGCCTGCACGCTTCTCTATTACCGCCAGCGCTTGTGGGGAGGCATGGCGCTGGCGTATGGAGTGCTGGTTGCGGTGAGTGTGGTCCACGGCGACTATCACTTCGTCTGCGACAGTCTGGCCGGCATTTTAGTTGGGATGACTGCCAGCGCGGTGGTCATTGCGCAGATGAAAGGCGCGCGGCGCCGGCCTGTGCGGATTGAGAGCGAAGAGGCGGAATTGGCGCAGGCGGCGTGAAAAGGTTTAACCTTGAAGCATGCCGCGGCCGGTCATAGCTTTTGCCTGCGATCACGGAGGATTTCCGCTGAAAGCGCGATTGTTGGTGGCGCTGGAAGCTGCCGGGTATGACGTGCTGGACCTGGGAACCGACAGCACGGCTCCGGTGGATTATCCCGATTATGCCGAGGCGCTGGGGCGCGCCATCATCGAGAAGCGGGCGGCAAGGGGCGTGCTGGTATGCGGCTCAGGAGTGGGCGCATCGGTGGCGGCCAACAAGCTGCCGGGCATTCGAGCGGCGCTTTGCCACGATTCATTCAGCGCGCGGCAGGGGGTGGAGGACGACGACTGCAACGTGCTTTGCCTGGGCGCGCGGGTGGTCGGACCGGAGCTGGCGGCGGACCTGGTGGACATCTGGCTGAAGGCCAGGTTTTCGGGCGCGGCGCGACACGTGCGTCGGCTGGAAAAAATTCGGCGCCTGGAGGCGAACGCGCTAACCTTTAAATAGAGACCAACATGCCCAACCCATTGCAGCGACTCCACGACTTTGGCCAGAGTTTCTGGTATGACAATATCCGCCGCGAGCTGCTGAAAAATGGCGAGCTGGCACGCATGGTGCGCGAGGATGGGCTGCGGGGGCTGACCTCGAACCCCACCATTTTCGCCAAGGCGCTGAGCAGCGGCAGCGAGTACGACGCCGACATTTTCAAGAACTGGTCACAGCCGGCGGCGCAGCTGTTCATTGGGCTGATGGCGGACGACATTCAGGGCGCGTGCGATGTGCTGCGGCCGGTGTTCGACAGCTCGAACATGACCGATGGATTTGCGTCGATTGAAGTTTTTCCGGACACGGCGCGCAGCGCGGAGAGGACACTCGAACAGGCGCGCATGTTGTGGACCAAGGTGTCGCGGCCGAATGTGATGGTCAAGATTCCGTCCACGCCGGAATGCATTCCGGCGATTCACGCGGCGCTGAGCGAAGGCATCAACATCAACATCACGCTGATGTTCGGCTTCGACAGCTATCGGGACGTGGTCGAAGCGTACCTGACGGCACTTGAGAAACGAGTCGCGCAGGGGCAGGCGATCAACCATCTTTCGAGCGTGGCGAGCTTGTTTGTCAGCCGGGTGGACACGAAAGTGGACCCCAGGCTTGAGGCGCATCCGGAGCTACAGGGCAAGGCGGGGATCGCCAATGCGCGGCGCATGTACCATCACTTTCAACAGCAGTTCAGCGGACCGCGGTGGGAGAAACTGGTGGCCAAGGGGGCACAGCCGCAACGGCTGCTGTGGGCCTCGACGTCGACCAAAAACCCGAAATACCCGGACACACTGTATGCCGACGCGCTAATTGGACCGTTCACGGTGGATACAATGCCGGATCAGACGATCAAGGCGTTTCGCGACCACGGAAAGCCGGCGGACCGGCTGAATGAGGCCATGGCCAACTATGCGAAGGAGGTGCAGTCGGTGCTGGACGCCTTAGCGAAGGCCGGCATCGACATGGACCTGGTGGCGCGCGAGCTACAGGACGAAGGCGTCGATTCATTCGAGAAATCGTACGTCGAGCTGATCCGCGGGCTGGGGAACAAGATTGCGTCCCGAATTTGGCAGAAAGACACGAGCTTCTGGACGAGCGATCCGGCGGCGGCGAAAATCGTCAGCAACCGGCTGGGGTGGCTCGATATATTGCGCACCATGCGGGCGGCCGCGCCAAGTCTGGTGGCCTTCGCCGACCAGTGCAAGCGGAAGGGCCTGACTGACGCGGTGCTGCTGGGCATGGGCGGGAGCAGTTTGGCGCCGGAGGTGTTCGCGCAGACGTTCGATCACGAGACCGGGCTCGCGGTACATGTGCTGGACACGACCGACCCCGACCAGATCGCCGATCTGGAAGCGCGGCTGAAGCTGAAGAACACGCTGTTCATCGTCAGCAGCAAAAGCGGCGGGACGATTGAGCCGAATAGTCTCTTCGCGTATTTCTGGTCGAAGCTGCCGGAGGGGGATCATTACATTGCGATCACCGACGCCGGCACGTCGCTCGAGGCGCTGGCGAAGGAGCACAAGTTTTGCCGCGTGTTCACCAATCCCGGCGATATCGGCGGGCGGTACTCGGCGTTGAGTTATTTCGGGTTGGTGCCGGCGGCGCTGCAGGGGGTGGATATTTGCCGCCTCCTGGACGCGGTGGACGAGGCGAATACAACGGCGGAGGGGTTGTCGCTGGGGGTTACGGTGGGGCGGTACGCGCTGCAAGGGCGCGACAAGTTGACCTTCCTGACCCACCCGGAGTTGCAGAGCCTGGGTTTGTGGCTGGAGCAGTTGATCGCCGAAAGCACGGGAAAACAGGGCAAAGGCATTGTGCCGATCGCGGGCGAAGCAATTGGGCCGGCTTCGGTGTACGGGAACGACCGGCTTTTCGTGCGGATCGGGATCGGCAATTCGTTTCCGGCGGCGCCGGAGGGATCGCCCTCGGTGAAGATTCCGATGCGGGACCGGTACGACCTGGGGCGGGAGTTTTTCCGCTGGGAGTTCGCGACGGCGGCGGCGGGGGCGGTGCTCGGAATCAATCCCTTCGACGAGCCCAATGTGCAGGAGAGCAAGGAGAACACGGTGCGGGTGCTGGCCGAGGCAAAGCCGGAAGCGGCGCCGCCGCCCTTCGAATTGAAGGCCTGGAGCGCGGCGATTCGTCCGGGTGATTACATAGCGCTCATGGCATATCTGGAGCGGACCGACGAGATCGAAGGACTGCTGGAAGAAATACGGATTGCGCTGCGGGACCGGTACAAGGTGGCGACCACGGTGGGCTTCGGCCCGCGGTTTTTGCACTCGACCGGGCAGTTGCACAAGGGCGGCCCCAACACCGGGGTGTTTCTGCAATTCACCTATACGCCGAAGCGCGATCTGCCGATTCCGGGTAAGAAGTTCAGCTTTGCGACACTGCTCGTCGCGCAGGCGACGGGCGATTATCAATCGTTGGTGCAACACCAGCGCCGCATCGGGCGGGTCGCGCTGCAAGGCGACGCGGGGGCGGGGCTGCGTGAGTTTTTGCGGACGCTATGACGACGACCGATGTGATCGCTCCCAATCCGCTGCGCGCGGGGCTGAGAATGCAGCGCACCGCGCCGCCCTGCGTGCTGGTTATCTTCGGTGCCTCCGGCGATTTGACCAAGCGCAAACTGATGCCGGCAATCTTCGCGCTGGCGCAGATGCAGCGGTTGGCGCCCACGTTTCACGTTATCGGGGTGGCCAGTTCGGACTGGGATTCGGAGACGTTCCGGAACAACATGAAGGCGGCGATCAAGGAGTTTTCGATTCCCGACGACGCCGGCGGCACCGATGCGGCGTGGGAATCGTTCGCGGCGCGCATTCAATACATTTCAGGTAAATTCGACGACCCGGGGTTGTTTCAGAAGCTGGCGTCAACGCTGAAGTCGGTGCCGGGGACGGCGGGGAACGTGCTTTTCTACCTGGCGGTGCCGCCGAGCGCGATCGGAACGGTGGCGGAGCAGTTGGGGCGGGTGGGGTTGACGGAATCGTCGCCGCAGGGCTGGACGCGGATCATCGTGGAAAAGCCATTCGGGCGGGACTTGCAGAGCGCGCGGGCGTTGAACCAGGAACTGCACCAATTTTTCAAGGAAGAGCAGATCTTCCGGATTGACCATTACCTGGGCAAAGAGACGGTGCGCAACATCGTGGTGTTCCGCTTCGCCAACGGGATTTTTGAGCCCATCTGGAACCGGCGTTACATAGACCACGTGCAGATCACGGTGGCGGAGTCAATCGGGATTGAATCGCGGGGAAAGTATTACGAAGAGGCGGGGCTGTTGCGCGACATGGTGCAGAACCACTTGATGCAGGTGCTGTCGGTGGTGGCGATGGAAGCGCCGGTGCGCTTTCAGGGCGGCCCGGTGCGCGACGAGAAGGTAAAGCTGATCACGTCGATTCGGGAGTTGCTGCCTTCGGGCGCATCGAATTATGACTCCGTCGCGGTGCGGGGGCAGTACGGACCGGGTTTCAGCAACGGCGAAGCGGTGGCGGGGTACCGGCAAGAGGCGAACGTGGCGCCGGACTCGCCGCGCGAGACGTTCGTGGCGCTGAAAGTCATGATTGAGAACTGGCGCTGGGCCGGAGTGCCGTTTTACCTGCGCAGCGGGAAGCTGCTGCCGAAGCGGGTGAGCGAGGTGGCGATTCGGTTCAAGTCGCCGCCCTTTCTCATGTTTCAGGATGTATTTCCGGAAAGCATCGAGGCCAATGTTCTGGTGATTCGGATTCAGCCGGATGAAGGAATTTCGCTGCGTTTCGAGGCCAAGGTTCCGGGAACCGACATGCGGCTGCGGCCTGTGAAGATGGATTTTCAGTACGGCACGAGCTTTGGCGAACAGCAGCCGGAAGCGTACGAGACGCTCTTACTGGACGCGATGCTGGGCGACAGCATGCTGTTTGCGCGCTACGACATGGTGGAGGCCGCGTGGGCGCTGACCACGCCTTTGCTGGAAGCCTGGGAAGCGACGACGCCGCGCGATTTTCCGAACTACGCGGCGGGGACGTGGGGTCCGGAGGCGGCGGATGAGTTTATGCGCCGGGACGGGCGGGAATGGAGGCGGCCCTGATGGCGACTTCGGTTCAGCTCGACTGGCACGCGATTCCGTCCCTGGAGGGAGTGGAGCGGAGGTGGGCGGCGCTGCGCAGCCACGGCGGTGCGTTGACGGCGAATCTGATTTGCCGGGTCAACGACGCGGGAGACGCGGAACGTGTGGCGGCGTTCCTGGCGCAGATTGGTCCGCGGCACCCGAGCCGGATTTTTCTCGTAAGCCCAGGGCGGGAAGGCGCGGACATGGAGGCTCGGGTGGCGGCGCAGTCGCCGGGGTCGGAATTCGTGCAAATAGGGATCGCGCCGGAGCGGGCGCGGAGCCTGGTGCAACCGCTGCTGGCGGCGGACTTGCCGGTGGTGCTGCTCTGGCGCAGCGAAGGCGCGAATGAGGGCGAGCTGGCGCAGTGGTCGGCGATCGCCGACCAGGTGCTGCTCGATGCGTACCGGATGGGATTGAGCGCCGAACAGTTGGAACAGTTACAGAGGAAGCTTGGGGACCACATCTCGGTGAGAGACCTGACCTGGACACGGCTCACGCCGTGGCGGCAACTGTTGTGCCAGGGGCTGGAGACCATGCCGGATGCGTGGGGGGAAATTGCGCAGGTGAGTATAACTTCGGGGCACCGGCGGCAAGGCGAGCGCCCAGGATTGGCGACGACGCTGCTCGCGGGTTGGCTGGGACATCAATTACAATGGGTCAGCGAAGGCTTACAAGTGCACTCACCCAGCGGGAAAAAAATCGGGCTGCGGTTCGGGGCCTGCCCGGCGGAGGAAAAGCACGGCTTGTTCCGGCGTTTGGTGGTGGAGTGCGATGGACCGAAGCAGGGGCTGTCGGTGGTCATACAGCACCGCGGCGAGCGCTTGACGCTTGACGTACACAGCGGCACACGCAAGCTGGGGGAATGGTCGAGTCCGGCGGTTGGGGAGTTGCGCAGCCAGGTGGACACACTGGACGAGGAACTGTCGGTAGGCGGAGGCGATCCTCTGTATCAGGCGTCACTGAAGCGGGGCGTTGCGCTGTTGGCTGGGCTCGGAGGCGCGGCGCGCTGATGTTGATTGTCCCCTCGATACTCTCGGCCAACTTTGGCTGCCTGGAGCGCGACGTTGCGGCCGCGGTGGCGGCGGGCGCGGACCGGTTCCAGATAGACATCATGGACGGCCATTTCGTGCCCAACATTTCGATGGGGCCGATGTTTGTTCAGACGATGCGGGGGCTGACGCGGCTTCCTCTCGAAGCACATTTAATGGTGTCGCGGCCGGAGCAGTGGGTGGAGGCGGTGCGCGCAGCCGGGGCGGACCATATTATTGTGCACGCCGAGGCGACGGTGCATTTGCATAGCCTCTTGCAGGCGATCGCGGCGACAGGCGCAAAGCCGGCGGTTGCGCTGAACCCGGCGTCGCCGCTGAGCATGATCGAGGACGCGCTGGAGCAGGCGACGATGGTGCTGATGATGACGGTAGAGCCAGGCTTTGGCGGGCAGAAATTTATCCGCATGGTGCTGGACAAAATCCGGCGGCTGCGGAGCGCGCTCGACCAGCGCGGATTGCGGTGCGACATTGAGGTGGACGGCGGCGTGGACGCCAATACGATTGGCTGGGCGCGCGAGGCCGGGGCCAACGTTTTTGTCGCTGGAAGTTCGGTGTTTGGCGCCGAGGGCGGGCCGGGCGCGGCGATAGCGAGGCTGCGAAATTCGGCGAAGGGCGCTTCGGCTTAGCCATGCGAGTGCCGCTGCCGAACCTGCGTCCAAACGGGCACGCGCCGCAGCCGACGCAGGTATTTGCGATCACCGGCATTTGCGAAAATCCGGAGTTTCGCCTGGGCGCGGGCAGCGGGGATTTGTGCGTGGTTCACATGGGGGCGCGGGGAACCGATCCTTATTTGGTGGTGCGCCGGGTCGGACAGGAGGGCGCGGTGGCGGCCGCGGTGCGAGTGGAATGGGAAGGGGTCTTTACCGTGCTCGCCAATGACGATGCGGAAGCGGAGCAACTTTATAAAGATGTGATCGCGCCGGCGCAGCCGGAGGAAGACGTACAGCGGCAGTGGACGGACGAGGCGGAGACGCTGCAAATGTTCGCCGATATTTTGATACTGGCCTAACGCCATGGAGTCGTTTTTCGAATTTCGCCACGTCTACAAGGGCTTTGACGGGCGGGTGATTTTGCACGACGTGAGCTTTGACGTGCGTCCGGGCGAAACGGTCTGCATCATGGGCCGCAGCGGCGTGGGCAAGTCCGTGACGTTGAAGCTGATCATGGGCTTTCTCAAACCCGATTCCGGGCAGATCATCGCGGATGGCATCGACGTACCCGCGCTGACCGAGGCCGAACTGACGCAGATGCACAAGAAGATCACGATGGTCTTCCAGAGCGGAGCGCTGTTTGACTCGCTGACGGTTTTCGACAACGTGGCCTTTCCGCTGCGCGAACGCGAGCACGAGAGTGAGGCGGAGGTCGAAAGCACGGTCAGCGGGCTGCTTTCGATGCTGGATCTGAACGAGCATCGCGACGATTACCCGGCCAGCCTCTCGACCGGCATGAAGCGGGCGGTGGCGATTGCGCGGGCGCTGGCGGCGCGGCCCAAGGCGATACTCTACGACGAGCCCACCACGATGGTGGACCCGTTGATGTCGCACACGATTGCCGAGCTGATTCAGCGGGTGAAGCGGCAGTACAAATTGACGAGCATCGTCGTCACCCACGACACATCGCTGGCGCGGAAGTTGGCCGACCGGCTGATCATGCTGCACGAGGGCGGGGTGCGCTTTTTCGGGACAATCGAGGAAATGGACGCATCGCAGGACCCGATCGTACAGGAGTTTTTGCAGCAGGACGAGTTGGCGTTACCCTAGAAGCAGGTGGCTTCTCCGATACATTCCCATGCCTGGTGGAACGGGAGGCTGGTGGCGGCCAGCGACATCCAACTTTCACCATTTCAAACCGGCCTGCTAACGGGCTGGGGACTGTTCAGTACCCTGCGCATTTACGACGGGGTTCCGTTTGCGCTGGAGGCGCACTGGGAACGGCTGCGGAGGGACGGGCAGCGGCTGCATGTCGAACTGGATGAGCTCTGGGATGAGGCGCAAGCGGGCTTTGCGGCGGTGATTGACGCCAATGGAGATTCTGGCGGGCGGTTGAACGCCGTGGCGCGAATTTATTTGATCCGCAACCATGGTGGTCTGCTGGATGTTCCTGGGCGCCGGGCAACCGACCTGCTCATCATTACGCGCGACTTGCGCAGTTGGGGGGCGAGCGCGGCGCTGCGGGTTCAGCCACACGGGCGCGACTCGCAGGCGCCGCTGGCGGGCACCAAGACGCTGACCTGGGCGCATAACCTGGTGCTGGTGGAAGAGGCCAACGCGCAGGGGTTTGACGATTTGATCCTGCTGAATGAGCGCGGCGAGGTGGCGGAGTGCACGGCGGCGAACATTTTTGTCGCCAAAGGAGGCAGGCTGTCGACGCCGCCGATCTCATCGGGCGCGCTGCCAGGCGTCAGCCGGCAGGTGCTGCTGGAGTGCGGGCCGCGGCACCAACTTAACATTGATGAGCGGGCGCTGACGGTGGACGACTTGTACCAGGCGGAAGAGGTTTTTATCACTTCCTCCACGCGAGAGGTGCAGCCGGTGGCGCGGATAGATGAAACCAGGATTGCCCTGGGGCCGATTGCCGGCCGTGTGGAGGAGATATTTCAGAAGGAGGTCGCGGCCTACGTCGGCCCGCGGCGGCGAGCGAAAGCAATGGCATGAGCGAAGCGGCCCCCATCCTGATCGTCGAAGACGAGGACCTGATCCGCGATACCTACGCGCGGAGGTTGGAGCACGAAGGATTCGCGGTGACGCAGGCTGCGACGGGGCGGGATGCGTTGCGGGCGGCGCGGCAATCGCCGCCGCGGCTGATTTTGCTGGATGTGATGCTGCCCGACTTGAGCGGGCTCGAGGTGTTGAAGTCGCTGCGGAGCGACCGCCGGTTTCTGACCACGCCCGTCGTATTGTTCACCAATCTGAGCCAGCACATGGACAAGCACATGGCGGCGCGGCTGGGGGCGACCGACTATTTGGTCAAGAGCGAGGTGGCGCCGGCGGAAGTGGTGGAGCGAGTGCGGCAGCTACTGGTGGCGACGCCCGGCGTGCGGCCGATTGCGAGCTTCCAGTTGAAGGTCGAGCCCGGGGCCGGAGACGCGGCCGCGCTGGCGTCGCTGCTCGGGTATCCGCGCGATTACCATTGCGCGCAGTGTGGAGCGGATTTGATGCTGCAGTTGGACGGCGACTTCTCCGACCCGTGGTCGCGCAGTTTCCGGGTGCGATTGCGCTGCCCGGCGTGCCGGGAATCGGCGGCGCCCGCGGGCAGCTGAGGTGAATCCACTCTCCAACTTTGCGGAGCGGCGGCTGCGCTGGCTGACGGCGACGGCGCTGCGCTCGACGGCGATATTCGTCATCCTCACGTTTGTTCCGATCTTACTTTTAACGTATTACATCGTCGCGACCAGCATTCGCAATGCGCAGGCGGACGCCAACAACGCCGACCGGCAGGTGCGCGATTTCGCGGTGTCGCTGCTGCGAACGAACTTCCGCAGCGAACGGGACGCGCTGGCGGGAGCGTCGGATGAGACCTCGCTCGAACGGGCGCTGGCGTCGATGGCCCTCAAGCCAACGGCGAGAAATCTGCGGCGGCAGGCGGGCGACCTGAGCGCGGCGGCCGCAAGTCTGGCGCGTCTACGGCGGCGGCATTCGGAATTTTTGGCGGTACAGCTTTATGGCGCCGACGGCATGCTGCTCGCCACCGCCCCGGCCACGGTGGGGACGATGTTCACGGGAGCGGAACCGGAATGGTTCCGGAATGCGCTAGCGGGGCAATCGGCGACCTCGCCGCTCCAGATCGGCACCAATTCCCTGCCCAACCGCATCGATTTTGCGGTGGCGGTGCCGCCGCTGACGATCAACACGCCGCCAGGAATATTGGTCGGCGTGCTGCCTACGTTGGCGGTAGCGGATTGGGTGCGGCATATCAACGTCGGCCCGGACCGGTACTTCTATATTCTGGACGCCGCGCGCCGGGTCGTGTTCGCGCCCCCGACAGGTCCGTTTAACGCGGTGCAGATCGCCGCCCTGCCGGCGGCCGCCGACGCGCTGGCGGGGCACACGGGCAGCGGGGACTTCGTCACCGCCATACAGCTCGAGAGCGAAGCCATAACCTACGCGCCGCTGCCGGAAGAGTCAATGGCATTGCTGGTGGTGCGCCCGGTGCGGTTCGGGTTTTATATTTACAAGGTCTTTTACGACAAGCTGGCGCTGATTGCGGTGATCATTTTCCTGCTGGCGGTGGCGACCGGGCTGCTGCTGCGGGCGGCGTTCCGCTATTACCAGCGCTATAACCGCGAGGTGGAGAGCGGGCGGTCGAAGACGGAAGCGCTGCTGGGCTCGATCGGGGACGGCGTCTTCGCGGTGGACGCCGAGGGGCGGATTATCGAGTTCAACCGCGCGGCGGCCGCGCTCACCGGAGTATCAGCGAGCGCCGCGCTGGGACGCCCCTATGAGCAGGTGATGACGCTGAGCGAGGGTGGAGTCGCGGATGGAGCGCCGGGAACCGACGCGGTGCGGCAGACCATATTGCAGGGACGCACGTTTCGCTTTCTGCGCGACCTGACGCTGGTGCGGCGGGACGGCAGCCGGCTGCCGATTACGCTGAGCGCGGCGCCGGTGCGGGACGATCAGGGCGGGGTCAACGGCTGCGTCGTGGTGTTCAGCGACGCCAGCCAGGAGCGCGAGGTGGACAGGATGAAGAATGAATTCATCTCGATCGCCAGCCACCAGTTGCGCACGCCGATGACGGGCGTGAAGGGCGTGCTGTCGCTGCTTCTCGACGAGGTGCTGGGCCCGCTCAATCCGGAACAACAGGCCTACCTACGGCGGGCGTACGACTCCAACGAGCGGCTGATCGCGCTGGTGAACGATCTGCTCAATATCAGCCGCCTGGAACAGGGCAGTTTGCAATTGCGCTCGGAGCCGGTGGCGGTGGCGGACGTGATCAGCGGCCTGGCGGCGGACCTGCAGGCGCGCGCGGCGCGCTACCAGGTGACGATTCGGGTCGAGCCTCCGCAGCCCAACCCGGCCGAGTGCGTGGTGCCGGGGGATCCGGTGCGGCTGCGCGAGGTGTTCTCGAACCTTATGGACAACGCGGTGAAGTACACGCCCGAGCACGGCACGGTGACGGTGCGCACGCGGGCGGAGGGACCGCGGGTTGTGGTTGAAATTGTGGACACCGGGGTGGGGATACCGGCCGACAAGATGCCGACCTTGTTTCAGAAATTCAACCGCATTCAGAACCCGCTGAGCGGGCGTGAGTTCGGCACCGGGCTGGGACTTTATTTCGCGCGCTCGGTGGTGGAACTGCACCGGGGTACGATTGAGGTGGAGAGCGTGCCTGAAAAAGGAACAACGTTTCGAGTGAGTTTACCGAGATAAAGCGATGAGTGTGCGCCCCCATTCCCAATCCAACAACCCGCGCTGGTTTCAAAACGCCGTTTTTTACGAGATACCGGTACGCGCATTTTCCGACTGGAACGGCGACGGCATCGGCGACTTCCGGGGCTTGATTGACAAGCTGGACTACTTGCAGTGGCTGGGGGTGGATTGCATCTGGCTGCTGCCGTTCTACCCGTCGCCACTGCGGGACGACGGCTACGACATCGCCGATTTCCGCGCCGTGTCAGCCGACTACGGCACGCTCGATGACTTCCGGGAGCTGCTGGACGAGGCGCATGGGCGCGGCATGCGGGTGCTGGCCGACCTGGTGCTGAACCACACCTCGGACCAGCACCAGTGGTTTCAGCAGGCGCGCAGTTCGCCGCAATCGCCCTATCGCAACTGGTACGTCTGGAGCCAGGACCCACACCGTTATCGGGATGTGCGAATTATTTTCGTCGACACGGAGTCGAGCAACTGGACCTGGGACGCGGTGGCTAACGCTTATTTTTGGCATCGCTTTTACAGCCATCAGCCGGACCTCAACTTCGAAGAGCCGGCGGTTCGCCAGGCCATGATGGACATCGTTTTCTACTGGCTGGACATGGGGCTCGACGGTTTCCGGTGTGACGCGGTTCCGTATTTGTACGAGCGCGAGGGAACGATTTGCGAGAACTTGCCGGAGACCCACGAATTCCTGCAGGAGTTGCGGCGCCAGGTGGACGCACGCTACGGCGGGGACCGGGTGCTGCTGGCGGAGGCGAATCAGTGGCCGTCGGACGTGGTGCGGTATTTCGGGTCGGCCGCCGCGCCGGAGTTCCACATGGCGTTTCATTTCCCGCTGATGCCGCGGTTGTTCATGTCCATCAGGCAGGAAGCGCGGCGGCCGATTGTGGACATCATGGCGCAGACGCCGGCCATTCCGGACAACTGCCAGTGGGGATTGTTCATGCGCAATCACGATGAGCTGACGCTCGAGATGTGCACGGATGAGGAACGCGACTACATGTACTACGAGTACGCGCGCGATCCGCGGATGAAGCTGAACATCGGCATTCGGCGGCGCCTCGCGCCCATTGTCGAGAACAGCCGGCGGGAGATCGAGTTGATGAACGTGGTGCTGTTTTCGCTGCCGGGCACGCCTATCGTATATTACGGCGATGAGATCGGGATGGGCGACAACATTTATCTTTCCGACCGGAACGGCGTGCGCACGCCGATGCAGTGGAATGTTGACCGCAACGGCGGTTTTTCGAAAGCGCCGCCGGAACGGCTGTACGCGCCGCTGATACAAAATCCGGTCTATAGCTACCAGGCGGTGAATATCGAGCGCCAGTTCCAGGACCCGAACTCGCTGCTGCACTGGATGCGGGCACTGATCGCACTGCGGCGCAAGACGCCGCTTTTCGGCACCGGGGAGACCCGGTTCCTGAATCCATCCAATGAACGAGTGTTGGTGTACCTGCGGCGTCATGAGGGCGAGCGGGCGCAGGTGCTGGTGGTGGCCAACCTCTCGCGCAGCTCGCAGGCGGTGGAACTCGATTTGTCTGCCTTCGCCGGGGCGACGCCGGTGGAGATGTTCGGCGAGGTGGTGTTTCCGCCGATCGGCACGCAGCCGTACCAGTTGAGCCTGGGGCCGTACGGCTATTATTGGTTCCGGATTGCCGCTTGAACTATTTCAACTATTTCACCGAAATTGAGGAGCACTTTCAGCGAGCCCGGGGGGTCCAGGTGTTGCTGTCACCCGTGGACTGGGCGCTGATCGCCTCATGGCGGGAGGCGGGCATTCCGCTGGCGGCGGTCATCGCCGGCATTGACCAGGCGTTCGAGAAGTTCGCCTCCGGGCGTCGCAAGGATAAACAGCGTCCGCGGGCGCTGGCGTACTGCGCACCGGCGGTGCTCGAGGCGGCGGAGGCAATGGCGGCGGCCTCGGTGGGGGCGGCGCCGAGCGAGACGGGGCTGGCGCAGACGCATGGCGATGCGTTTAGCCAGGAACGCATCGTTGCCTTCCTGACCTCGGCGCGGACGGCATTGCGCGATGCTGTGCCGGGCGAAGTGATCGAGGCGCTCGACCAGCTGCTGGCCGGCGAGTTGCCGGGGCTGGAGCAGGTGGACCGCATCCTCACCGTGCTCGACGACAAGGTATTCTTGCACTTGCAGCAATCGGCTTCGGTGGATGCGATGGTCGCCATCCGCGCCGAGCTGGAGAGCGAACTGGCGCCGTATCGCCGCAAGCTGCGCGCCGAGCAGTTGGCGCTGATCGAACGCCAGTTCTTGCATCGGCGGCTTCTTGAGCGCGCGCGGCTGCCGCGACTAAGCCTGTTTTACATGCCATGAACGAACTCACCATCGAAAAGGTAGTCTATGGAGGCGCCGGGCTGGCTCGGCTTCCCGAGCGCGGAGGCCGGCGCCAGGTTGTGTTTCTGCCGGGAACGCTACCCGGCGAGCGCGTGCTGGCCGAGCTCGACCCGCCGCGGGTCATCAAGATTTTGCAGCCATCGCCCGACCGCGTCGAGCCCGCTTGCGAATATTTCGGTCGTTGTGGCGGATGCCAGATGCAGCACGCGAGCTACGCCGCGCAGGTGGCGATCAAGCGCGAGGTTCTCGTCGAAACTTTGCAGCGGACGGGCGGCGTTGCATGGACGGGGCCGATCACCATGCATACGGCGCATCCGTGGGGTTACCGCAATCGCATTAGGCTGCACCGGTCGGGCGCAGGCTGGGGATATTTTGAATCCGGCAGCCATCGCGTGCTGCCCATCAGCCATTGCCCCATCGCCGATCCCGAATTGAGCGCGGCCATTCCCATGCTGGCGAATGATGCCGGCCATGAGATCGAGCTCGCCCTCGCCAGCTTCTCCGCCGCAGGGCTTGAGTTTCGGGTCAGCGATGGCTCCTTTTTCCAGGTGAACCGGTTCCTGGCATCGGAACTGGTTGAAGCCGTTACGGGTGGGCAGGAAGGCGGTACCGCAATCGATCTTTTCAGCGGTGTGGGTTTATTCGCTCTGCCCTTGGCTCCTCGCTTTGACCGCGTGTTTGCCGTGGAGGGCTCGCCGGCGGCGGTTGACGATTTGCGCTGGAACGCGAAGCGCTCGGCCAACATTGAGGTCGTCGCCAGCTCCGCTGTTTCCTTTTTTCGCCGGCAACAGTCCTCGCCTGACTTGGTGATCGCCGATCCGCCTCGTGCCGGTTTAGGCAAAGAGCTGGTGCAGGCATTGATAACCCTGGCGCCGGCGCGGGTGCATATCGTCTCCTGCGATCCGGCGACTCTCGGCCGCGATCTCAAGCCCCTGGTGGCGCACGGCTACACGCTTGAAGAAGTACACTTGTTCGACCTATTTCCTCAGACGTTTCACCTCGAAACCGTGGTGAAGTTGCAGAGGATATAGTGATTGGGTCCCGGCGCCAATCAATGCCGGATGGCGCGTATCAAGTCGCGGAAGCCAGGCCAGATCCCGCGCGGCTTCGGTGCCGCATTCCCGCCGCGCAGGAATTGGAGCAAACCCGCAGGTTGCGCGCGCCGTGCCGTTGATTCGCGATGCGACGTGGGGTTCGCCCAGGTAATCGTGCCCACAGGGTCGAGGACAAATGTCGCGGGCTTCGCTATGCCGCCATGTTCAAAGCGGTTGAACAGACCCCATTCCTTAATTGCATTCTTTTGTGGATCGCAAAGCAGCGGATAGGGCAAGTTGAGACGGGTACGCAGCGCCGCCGAGCGTCGCGGAGTATCCACGGAGACCGCTGCCAGCGCATACCCCGCAGCGCGGAAGTCTTGATACAGCTCGGCGTAAGCCACCAACTGGTGGAGGCAGAACGGTCACCAGAAACCGCGGTAGAAGTGCAAAACGAGGCCGTTGGGCCCGGTCAGGTCGGTTAACCGCCGTTCAACCTCATCCTGATCCAGAAACTTTATCGCTGGCGCGCTTTCGCCGATTACCACCATTGCTCTAGTATCACCCTTGAACCACTTATCATAAGAGCTGTGATCGTCGAAATCGAAAAGCGGGGTGACGGAACGGGCGTTCTGCGCTGCATTCGTGATGACGGCAGCATCGCCTGGCAAAAGCAATCCCGGCACGGACAGCATTTCGCGATGCACGACATGACTCATTTTGCCGTGGAGACCGCGCTCGGATGCCGACAGGGTTTTTTCGGACTGATCGCCGCTGGTTGGGAAATCGACGATACCATGGGACTTGGCGCTCGCGGCTCGCTGCCCGCTCAAGCGCTCGAAGTTGAATCCATCGTAGGTGCGCTTGATTCCGAGCGCGCCTGCGGGGGAAAATGGTCGGCCGCGGATTTCAACCAGTTCCTGCCCCGGCGACTCAGCCCAGCCGAGTTGGAGCGGGTGCGGGCAACTCGCGCCGCATTGTTCGAGCGTTGGCACAACCTGCCCACAGGCGAATCGCTGCGGATGGATTTTGCGGCCGCCCAGGCCAGACCCGGCGAGCAGGCCGGATTTGCCTGAGGAGCCCGCCGCCCATCGATCTTGCGGAGCCTTCGGCGAGCGACTACACTGGACGGGATGAAGATGCTTTTCGCCCTGGCTTTGGCTGGTCCCCTCATGGCCGCAACACCCAAAGGAATCACCCACCACGCCGTCGGCAAGCTCGCCGACGGACGGGTGGCGGAAATGTATGTGCTGACCAACGCTCATGGAATGCGCGCCTCGATCACCAACTATGGCGGCATCCTGCAATCGTTGGAAGTGCCGGACCGGCACGGGAAGCTGGGGGATGTCGTGCTCGGCTACGATAAGCTCGACGGCTATCTCGGTGACACATCCACGTACTTCGGAGCGCTGATCGGGCGTTATGCGAACCGCATCGCGCTCGGGCGGTTCTCGCTCGACGGGCGAGCCTACCATCTGGCGGTGAATAACGGCAAGAACGCCCTGCACGGCGGCATCTTAGGGTTCAACCGCCGGCTTTGGAAAGCGCGGGATGTTTCGACGGCAAGCGGGCCGGCGCTTGAGCTGAGTTACCTCAGCCGCGACGGCGAGGAAGGATATCCCGGCGATCTGACGGTGCGTGTTGTTTACACGCTGGGCGACGATAACCAACTGCAAATCGCCTACACGGCCACGACCGACAAAGACACGGTGCTCAACCTTACCAATCACAGCTATTTCAATCTGGCGGGTGCAGGAAATGGCGACGTGCTCAAGACCGACCTGATGCTCAAGGCGAGCCGGTTCACGCCGGTATCTCCCGACCTGATACCGACAGGCAAGCTCGAGCCGGTGGCGGGAACGCCGATGGACTTCACGCATAGCACGGCGATTGGGGAGCGCATCGGCTCCGACTATCCACAGATCAAGATCGCCAACGGTTACGATCACAATTTTGTTCTGGATAGCGGCGGGTCAGCCACGCCGACGCTGGCGGCGGAGGCCTACGAGCCGAATAGCGGGCGCGTGATGCGCGTGCTCACGACGCAGCCGGGCATTCAGCTTTACACGGCGAATTTCCTGGACGGGACGATCCACGGCAAAGACGGCCGCGTGTACGGGCGGCACTCGGCGTTTTGTCTGGAGACCCAGCATTTCCCCGACTCGCCCAACCAGCCGCAGTTTCCAACCACCGAGTTAAAGCCGGGACAGCGCTACCGGCAGGTAACGATTTACCAGTTCGTGACGCGATAAGGCGCATCAGGCCTTCAGGAAATTCTTGAAGTTCCTGGGGTCGGACTGGAAATTGGGAAACACGCCGCCGAGCTGGGTGACACCGAGGTGGCGCTGCACGGCTTCACTTAACACGTCGCGGAAATCGGTGGTGATGGCGAGGTCGCGATCCTGATAGAGCTGGCCGGGGTTCATGCCGGGCCAGCGGCCGTATACCTTGCCACCCTGGACCTCGCCGCCGAGCACGAACATGACATTGGCGTGGCCGTGGTCGGTGCCGCGGTTGCCATTTTCGTGGACGGTGCGGCCGAACTCGGACATGGTGACGACGACGACGTCCTGCTGGCGGTCTCCGAGGTCGGTCCAGAAGGCGTTGATGGCCTCAGCGAAGCCGCGCAGGCTATTGGCGAGCTGGCCCTGAATGGCGCCCTCGTTGACGTGATGGTCCCAGCCGCCGACGTCGGCGAAGGCGACCTCGACGCCAACATCCGCCTTGATGAGCTGCGCCAACTGCCTCAGGCTATTGCCCAAGGGCTGATTCGGATAGACCGCGCCGCCGGAGGGCTGATACGTTTTGGGATCGAGACCCTTGAGCAGGTGCAACGCCTGGAAAGTGTCCTGCTGAAAGCTGGCCTGGTTGTAAAGGGCTTCGAAATCGTCGGCCTGTTTGCCGAGTTGGAAACCGTTGAGGTTGTTGATGGCGACGGCGGGGACGCGTCCCTGAAGTGTCATCGGCACCTGGGCCGTCATCGAAACGGCGCGCCAGGGCGAGGTGCCGGCGCTGGGGTCAAGACCAATGGCGCGATTCAGCCAGCCATCGTCGGTGGACTTCAGGCCGGGGGTTCCCGACTCCATAAAGTCCTGGGCGTCGAAGTGGGAGCGGGTCGGATCCGGCGAGCCGGTGGCTTGAATGGCAGCCAGATGCCCCTGATCCCACAGCGGCTTCAACGAGGCAAGCGAAGGATGGAACCCAAAGAAGCCATCGAGGTCAATCACGGAGGAGCGAGGGATCGCAATCGAGGGGCGGAGCTTGTAGTACACCTGCTCGCCGTAGGGGACGACCACGTTGAGGCCGTCGGCGGCGCCGCGCTGGAAAATGGCGACCAGAATCTTTTTGCGTCCGCCAACCTCGGAGGCATAAGCGGAGCGGGCGAGCCACCGCGGCAGCACGCCGATGCCGACCATGGCGAGGGCGGAATTTTTTAAGAAGACGCGGCGAGTGGTGGGCATGGCGGTTTACCTCTTTTGAAAGTCGGGCGAGCCGAGCGCCAGCCCGGCGATGCGCTGGACTTGCGCGGGCGTGGCGGGCGTGGCGGCGTCGGGTTGATCGCCGCCGAGATCGTGAGCGATGGCGGCCCTGGTGGCATCGGAGGCCTGGCCGAAAAGCAGCGATTGGAAAACATTCTGCTCGACATCGGGCAGGCGGGCCTCGCCGACCGCGAAATTGCTGATGTCCACCTGGACGCCGGGGACTTGATTGGCCGCCAGTTGCATAGCGAAATTTAGCCGGGTGACCAGGCCGCCGCTGGAGAGCCAATCAGCGCGGACATTGGTGTAGCCCGTCGGCGGCTCCTTGGCATACAGGGGCTCGCCCATGGCGGCGACGATTTGGGTGAGGCGAGCGGGATTGCTGACGTCGGCGCCAAGGGCGCGCACCGAGGAGACGACGAGCTCGAGCGGCGACTTCACTTGGTTGCGATAGTATGCGGGATCCCAAAACTCGGGGGACGCGATCATGGTTTGCATGACCTGGCGGAGATCGCCGCCGCTCTTCATGTAGGTCGCGGCCATGCGCTCCACCAGCGCCGGCGGCGGCTCATCGGCGATGAAGCGCTGCGCTAGTTCGTAGGAGATGTGGTGTGCGGTGGCGGGGCTGCGGGAGAGGATTTGGATCACCTTGAGGCCATCGTCCATGCCGCCGCCGGCGGGGATCGTGACGCCGAGCACGACTTTGGCGCCCTTGTCGTGGAGGAGGTCGTTGTATTGGAACTCGGCGCCAAGCTGGGGGGTGCGCAGCGTCCACCCGGTGAAGCAGCGGGCGACTTCGGTGACGTCTTTTTGGGTATAGCCGCCGTTGACGCCGAGGGTGTGGAGTTCCATGATTTCGCGGCCGTAATTCTCGTTGAGGCCGCGCTTTTCCGCCGCCGCGGCCGCGGGCCGGCGGGGATTGCGGAAATTACGCAGGCGGGCCTCGGCCGACGGGTCCACCGATTGCCAGTTGTCCAAATAAAAAAGCATGGCCGGGCTCTCGGCGGTGGCGAGTAGAAGATCGCTGAATTTGCCGAGAACGTGAGGGCGAATCGCATCGCGCTCGTAGGAGGTGATGAGGCCGCGATCCTTGCCTTTGTTGATGTAAACGTTGAAATGGTTGAACCAGAAGTCGGTGAGGACATCCTCAAGCTGGCGATTGGTGTAAACGGCGCGCAGCACCTTGGCGCCGAGCAGATCGAGTGGCACCACTTGCTGGGGGTTTATCAAGGACGCGATTTGATGCGCCTGGTCAATGGGCACCCAGGGCTCGAGCTGGCGCGCATATTTGCGCGGCAGCGCGGCGAGGACGGCGTCGCGGGTAGGCTTGGGCATGCTCTCGAGCGCGGCGACGCGCTGCTTGGGGCCGCCGGTTTCGAGCTGAGCGATCTGATCGGCGGAGAGAAGCGTGGAGAGTGCCGGGGCTTTGGGCTCGACCGGTTCGTCGGCATCGGCGCTCTGGTTCGGGTTGGGTTTGACGTCGCCGGCCTTCTCGCCAGCCTTGTCAGCTTTATCGTCTTTGGCGGCGAGGCGTTCGCGGTAGCGCGCGATCTCCTGATCCACTACGGCGCGAAGTTTGGGGTCGCTGGGACGGGGCTGGCGCCCCATGGCCATGGCTTGGATCATTTGACCGTCGGGATAGTGCTGATTCATCTCGACCGGGTTCATGAAGAGGGTGTCGAGCGGCTGGAGCATTTGGGTCAGTTCCGGATTTTCAACCACGCGCTCGGGGTGAAGCTGTTGGTCAATCCAATTCTTGAGGCCTATTTTCTGGACCAGCTCGATGTCGCCGGGGGCGATTCCCCAGGTGAGGCGGTTCAGGGCTTGAATAATTTGCTGCCCGTGGTCGAGTTTGGGGGCGGGAACCGGGCTTGCGGCCGTGAAAAACAAGGCTAGACCCGCAACGGCGGCAACAAGGGTGGGGCGGGCACGCATACGGGCAAGTTCCTCGTCTAAATTAACCCTCGCCGGCAGAAAAAGTTGTGAACCTGTCGTTACCAGGCACGGGCCCGCCCGGTTGCCGCCGGGCGTCCGCATACGCGCACCACCAGCGTGGGAGCCCCATTGCCATTAATTAATGGTGCCATGCTCCCGTAGGATACGGTCGAGCCTGCGAACAAGTGCGCCAGCTCCCGACCCGCAAGAGAGTAGCAATGGCAAGAATGGGATCGCACGGCTGTCCCTATGGGTGATGGCAGCGGTCAAATACATCGTCGGCCGGTGGCCGCACCCAACACGCTTAATCGGCTTGGGTGCTCGATGCCGCCCGCGTGCCCATTTCAATTACGACGGACGCCGCTCCTGCCCTTGGCATCGGCTGCACCGCATTCCTGGGCGGGGCAAGCGGCGCGCCACCTCCAACCCCGCGCCGATCGACATGACTGCGTTATGTCGCCGCCCGCCCCGGCCCGCGCCCCCGGCCTGTAGGCAGTTTGCCAGGCCCGCCCGCCGCCCCCCAAGGGGCTCCCCGACGCGAACCCGAACGGAGCCGCACAACCCGGTACAATGGGCACGCGCAACATTGTTCCCTGCATTGTGAAAGCGACTCGAATTCGGGGCTGGATTAATGGGCTAAGTTTTGGTAAAATAAGGGTTTATGGCGGACGACGACAAGCAACTTCCCCTCAACGGTTCCAATAGCCCGACCAATCCGGAGGGGGCCAAGCCGTATCAGCCGGTCAATATCGAAGACGAGATGCGGCGGTCGTATCTCGACTACGCGATGTCGGTCATCGTGGGGCGCGCCCTGCCCGACGTGCGCGATGGGTTGAAGCCGGTGCATCGGCGCATTTTGTACGCCATGCACAGCGAAGGTCTGCTCTCGAACAAAAAATATTCGAAGTGCGCGGGCGTCGTGGGCGAAGTGTTGAAGAAGTACCATCCCCACGGGGACGCGCCGGTGTACGACGCGTTGGTGCGCATGGCGCAGGATTTCAATCTGCGGTACCTGCTGGTCGACGGCCAAGGCAATTTCGGCTCCGTCGACGGCGACCCGCCGGCCGCCTACCGGTACACCGAAGCGCGGCTGACCAAGATCGCCGAGGAGATGCTGCAGGACATCGCCATGGACACCGTGGACATGGTGCCGAACTTTGACGAATCCACCGAAGAGCCGACGGTACTGCCGACGCGGATACCGAACCTGCTGATCAATGGGTCGGACGGAATCGCGGTGGGGATGGCAACCAAGATTCCGCCGCACAATTTAACCGAGATTCTGGATGCGGCGCTGGAACTGCTGCGCAATCCCAAGGCAACGCTGGCCGAGTTGATGGCGCACGTGCAGGGGCCGGATTTCCCCACCGGGGGTATCTTGTACGGCAAGTCGGGGATCGCCCAGGCGTACGCGACCGGACGGGGATCGTTCATGATGCGGGCGCGGGCCGCCGTCGAACCGCTGGGCAAGGACCGCAAGGCGATTATTGTCACCGAGATTCCCTACCAGGTGAACAAGGCGCGGCTAATCGAGCGGGTGGCGGAGCTGGTGCAGGAAAAACGGATCGAAGGCATCAGCGACCTGCGCGACGAAAGCGACCGCGACGGCATGCGCATCGTGTTCGAATTGAAGCGGGGCGAGCAGCCGGAGCTGATTCTCAACCAGCTTTACAAGAATACGAATTTGCAGACAAGCTTTGGCATGATCCTGCTGGCGGTGGTGAACGGACAGCCGCGCGAGCTGGGATTGTCGCAGGCGATACAGCTCTTTCTTGATCATCGCGTGGATGTGGTGCGGCGGCGCACGACCTTCGAATTGCGCAAGGCTCGGGAGCGGGAGCACGTCTTGGAGGGCTACAAGATTGCCCTCGACCATTTGGACGCGGTGATCACGCTCATCCGGGCGTCGAGCAGCCCGAAGGAAGCGCGCGAGGGCTTGGTGGCGAAGTTCAAATTGAGCGAACGCCAGGCGCAGGCGATTCTGGATTTGCAACTGCACCGGCTGACCGGACTGGAGCGACAGAAGATTTTGGCCGAGCTCGAGGAGATACGGCTGCGCATTGCGGAGTTGGAGTCAATTCTGGGCAGCGACAAGAAGCTGCGCGGCGTGATCGCCGACGAATTGAAGGAGATTCGCAAGGATTACGGCGGCGAGAAGGATCCGCGACGAACCGAGATTCAGGCGGAAGTGGCCGAAATCGCGATCGAGGATTTGATTAAGGAGGAGACGGTTGCGATCACGGTGACGCACTCGGGTTACCTGAAACGCACGCCGATTTCGACCTATCGCCTGCAACGGCGCGGCGGTGGCGGGCGCAAGGGCGCCGGCACGCGCGACGAGGATTTTGTCGAGCACCTGTTTGTCTCCTCGACGCACAGCTATATTCTCGTTTTCACCAACACCGGCCGGGTGTACTGGCTGAAGGTTTACGAAATTCCCGACGCTGCCGCCGCCGGCAAGGGCAAGGCGGTCCAGAGCCTGGTGGCGCTGCAGGCGGGCGAGGAAGTCAAGGCCATGATGCCGATTAAGGATCTGGAGAGCACCAACGAATTCATCGTGATGGTGACGCGCCAGGGAACGATTAAGAAGACGCCGGTCAAGGATTTCTCGAACCCGATGGCGCGCGGCATCATCGCCATGGGCGTGGAGAAGGGCGACGAACTGGTCAAGGCCAAGCTCTCGGACGGGAAGAGCGAGATTTTCCTCGCGACCCACGAGGGGCAGAGCATTCGGTTCAAGGAGAAGGATGTGCGCGGCATGGGGCGGGTCGCGACCGGCGTGCGCGGCATGAAGCTCGACGAAGGCGATTTCATCGTGGGCATGGAGGTTTCGAACAACCCCAGCCAGTTGATTTTGAGCGTGACCGAGGGCGGCTACGGCAAACGGACCCCGCTCGACGAGTACCGGCTGCAATCGCGCGGCGGCTCGGGCGTCATCAACGTCAAGACCACGGCAAGGAACGGCAAAGTGGTGGCGGTGATGGCGATCAACGAGACGCCGGAGGTAATGATCATTTCGCAGCAGGGCAAAATCATCCGCTGCGGATCGAGCTCGATTCGTGAGGTCGGGCGCGCCAGCCAGGGGGTACGCATTTTGCGGCTGGAGGAGGGCGACCAGGTCGCCGCCGCCAGCGTGCTGCCGCCCGAGGAAGCCGAAGCGGCGCCTGATCCGGAATTACCTCTGCAGTAAAAGCATCACGCGATGAACTGGGCGGCCGTTCCATCAATTGGGGTTCGGCGGCGTGGCGCGATCCAGAATGAACATTTTGACCGAGGCCTTGCCCGGCGTCAGTTTTAAACCAAGCTGCTGGCGGAGCACGGTGAAAATCGAAGCATGGTCGGTGTCGGCGCTTAAGTCGGTTGCGGCGAAGTCAATGTCGAAATCAAAGTTGCCGGCCTGCTTGCTTCGGTTGAACACTGGGCGGTGGACAATGTCGGCCAGACTCGACGCAATGTCGTCCATGCTGGCGTTGCTCACCGTGAATCGATTACGGCTTGAGCTGATGCGCGGGTAGGATGAACTCGTTGGCCCGGCCGGCCGCAATCCAGGGCCCGCGCCGTCTTGGCTTAGGAAATAGACAGCGATGGATTTCGACTCATAGTGAAAGTGAAGGTCGAACCTCTCGATGAGCAGCGACCGGAGCAGAACGCGCATTTCAGCGGTTGAAACGGGCGCGGACGTGGTCGCGTCAATATCGTAAAAATCACTGCTGACCCAGCCCGGAACATGCAATTGGTAAGGCTTCAGTTCAAATGCCCGTCGCAAATAATCGCTGAGGTGATTGGCATGCAGCGCAATGCGCTGCGGATCTTCCTGCCAGGAACGCGTGATGGAGAGTCCCAACTGGGTGTCGCGCTTGACCGAGGCAGCTTCGAAGTTGTGCACCGTTTGCGCGGCAAATGCGCATCCCAGCAGTGCAAACGCTATCAGTGATGTTCGTGTGGGGCGATGCGGCATTGGTCTCCCTGCTCGCAGGCGGCGTTTTCAAACTGGAGAGTGGCGTGGCGGATTTGGTAGCGCTGGGCAAGCATGGCACAGCAGCGCCGCCGGATCTGCTCGCTTTGCGAGGGCGGGATGTCGGCGATTTGAATGTGTGCGCTGAGGGCGTGGGCGTGCGAGCCGAGGCTCCAGATGTGCAGGTCGTGCACAGCGGCCACGCCTTCGAGGGCGATGAGCTGGGAACGGACCTCGTCGGGACGCATGCCGCGCGGCGCGCCTTCGAGAAGAATGTTCAAGGTGTCGCGCAGCACGCTCCATCCCGAGACCACGATCAACGAGGCGATCACCAGCGATAGGATCGGGTCAATCGCGAACATGCCAGTACGGCGGATGGCGACCGCGCCGATCAGCACCAGGGCGGTGGCAAGCGCGTCGCCGGCCATGTGCAGGAAGGCGGCGCCAATATTGACATCGCTGCGCCCGGATTCGAGGAGCAGGGCGATCGCGGTATTCATTACGAGGCCGACCGCGGCGACCCAGATCATGGGTCCCGTGGCGACGGGCTGGGGCGAGGCCAGGCGATGAACGGCATCCACAACAATGAGGATGGTGATGACGAAAAGGCTGACAACGTTGGCGAGCGCGGCGAGCACTCCGGCGCGATGAAAGCCGAATGTTTTTTGCGCGGTTGGCGGCTTCGACTGGAAGTAGACGCCGGTGAAGGTGAGCAGCAGCGCCAGGAAGTCGGTGAGGTTATGACCGGCCTCAGAAACCAGGGCGAGCGAGTGCGCGCGCAGACCCATGAACAGCGCCAGCGCCACATAGGCAAGCGTGGCGACAGCGCTGGCGCTCAGGATGAGCTGGGCGCGGCGTCCATGGCCATGGGTGTGGGCGTGCATAACCATAGTTTATAGGCGCTCGGCAAGTACCTGATAAAATTGGTACTTCCCTCTTCATGACATTAGGCTTCGTGCGCGAGTTTTTTTTGGAGCTGGCGCGGCAAATTCCGCTGGCGCGGCGGCTTAGTGGGCTGACGCCGTCGGCGCAGTTGCTGGTGGCGGCGCAGTTGGGCCGAAGGCTGAAGCGCCCGGTTATGCTTGTCGTCGGCGACAACCGCGCGGCTGAGGAACGGTGGGCGACGCTGGCTACGTTCGCCGATTTGACGGGGGCCGACGCGGAGCGCCCGCTGGTGTTGCCGAGCTTCGAGATTGATCCCTACGAAGGCATGGCGCCGCATGCCGCGATTCTTGAGCAGCGGGCGCTGGCACTGTGGCGGTCGAGTGAAGGTCTTCCCTTCCTCATTGTTCCAGCGGTCGCGGCGGCTACCCGGCTTCCTCCGCCGGCAAGCTACCGGAAGTTGGCGCGCAAGCTCCGGCGCGGTGACTTTCTAGATCTCGAAGGCCTGGCCGAGCATCTTGCCATTGTCGGCTATGTGCGCGCCGAACCGGTCGAGATGCCGGGGCAGTTTTCGATCCGCGGCGGCTTGCTCGATGTGTTTAGCCCGGAGTCGGAGCGCCCGGTGCGGGTCGAGTTGTTCGGCGATGAGATCGAAACCCTCCGCGAGTTCGATGCCGCGACGCAGCGTTCGGTCGAAGCCGTCGAACAGACGCTTCTACTGCCGCTGAGCACCGAGTTCCTTACGCCGGGCGCAAACGGGTTCCAGCATTCGACATTCGACCTGGCGGAGGAGCCGCTGGTATTGATCGCGGAACCGGAGGCGGTGCATGCCGAGCTCGAGGCGTGGTGGCTGCGCATGCAAACCCGGCGGGCGGAGGCGTCGGAGAAGGGGCCGGAGCCGGAGACGCTCTTTTTTCGTCCGGAGGAATTTCGCGATCTTCTGGAAAAACGGGAAGCGATCGAAATGCGGGAGTTGACGATCGAGGACGCCGCGCGGCAACAGGTTACGATTCCATCGCGGCCGACCACACGCTATCAAGGGGCGGTGGCGCGCATGATCGCCGAAGCGCGCGACCAGCTGGCGGCGGGGCAGCGGCTGTTTTTTCTCGGCGCCAACGCCGGCGAGGTCGAGCGGCTGGGGGATTTGTTCACCGAGTACAGCCTGACGTTTCAGTTCGGCGCGCGTCCGGAACGCTCGGGCGCCGATTACCTGTCGGAGAAAGCGTATTTTTCGACCAATGCGCCGGCGGCGGTCATCGCGCAGGGACCGCTGCTGCGCGGGTTTTCGCTGCCCGAGTACAAGGTAACAATTTACAGCTCGAACGATCTGTTTCAAACCGAGGGCGCGGGATACGGCGCGCCCGCGCGGCGGACCAAGGTTTCGAGCTTCCTCAGCGATTTCCGCGATCTCACGCCGGGGGATTTCGTGGTCCATGTCGAGCACGGCATCGGCCGGTACGTGGGATTGACCAGCTTCGAGCGGCCGAGCGGGAGCGGAGGGACGGAGCGCTCGGGCGAGTTCATGATCCTCGAGTACGCCGAGGGCGCCAAGCTTTACGTGCCGCTAACCCGCATGGACCTGGTGCAGAAGTACCGCTCGGCCGAGGGCGCCGCGCCGGCGCTCGACCGCATGGGCGGCACGCAGTGGGCGGCGCGCAAGACCCGGGTCAAGAAGGCCATGAAGGACATGGCCGACGAGCTGCTCAAGCTTTACGCCGCGCGCCAGGCGGTCGAAATCGCGGCCTGCGCTCCCGATGGCAATTTCCAGCGCGAGTTCGAGGATGCCTTTCCGTACAACGAAACCGAAGACCAGCAGAAGGCGATCGACGACGTGCGGAAGGATCTCGAGAGCACGCGCCCCATGGATCGTCTGGTGGTGGGTGACGTCGGGTATGGGAAGACGGAAGTGGCGATGCGGGCGGCGTTCAAGATTGTCAGCGAGGGGCGGCAGGTTGCGGTGCTGGCGCCGACCACAGTGCTGGCGTTCCAGCACGAACAGACATTCCGGCAGCGTTTTCGCGCTTTTCCGGTAACAGTGGGCATGTTGAGCCGCTTCCGAACCAAGGCGCAGCAGAAAGAAACGTTGGAGCAGTTGGCGCAGGGAAAACTCGACATCGTGGTCGGAACCCACCGGCTTCTATCGAAAGACGTGAAATTCCAGGATCTGGGATTGCTGGTGGTGGACGAGGAACAGCGCTTTGGCGTGCGCCACAAAGAGCGCATGAAACAGCTCAAGAAAGAAGTGCATGTGCTGGCGCTATCGGCGACGCCGATTCCGCGCACGCTAAACATGTCGCTCGCGGGACTGCGCGACATGTCGGTGATCGAGACGCCGCCGCGCGACCGCCTGGCGATTCAAACCGTGGTCGCGGCCTGGGATGAGCACCTGATCGCGGTGGCGATCCAGCAGGAGCTGGCGCGGGGCGGTCAGGTTTATTTCGTCCACAACCGGGTGGACACGATCTGGGAAATTGCGGCGTTGATTCAGCGGCTGGTGCCAGAGGTTCGCATCGCGGTCGGCCATGGGCAGATGGACGAAGGCGAGCTGGAGAAGGTAATGCTGCGGTTTGTGGAGCACGGGGCGGATGTGTTGCTGTCCACCACCATCATCGAGAATGGATTGGACATTCCGCTGGCGAACACGATGATTATCAATCGCGCCGACCGGCTTGGTTTGAGCGAACTGTACCAACTGCGGGGACGGGTGGGGCGGTCGAATCGCCGGGCCTACGCCTATCTACTCGTGCCGGCCGAGGCGGAGCTGCAGCCGATCGCGCGCAAGCGGCTGGCGGCGATGCGCGAGTTTAGCGAACTCGGCGCCGGTTTCAAAATCGCGGCACTCGATCTGGAACTGCGCGGCGCCGGCAATTTGCTGGGCGGCGAACAGAGCGGAAATCTGGACGCGGTTGGATTCGACTTGTATGTGCAAATGCTGGAGCAGACCGTGCGCGAGCTCAAAGGCGAAGCCGAGGAGCCGACGGCGGACCTGCAGTTGCACATGGGGCTCGATATACGCATTCCGGCGGAGTACGTGCCGGAGGAGAATCAGCGGCTGCGAATGTACAAGCGGCTGGCCGAGGCGGAAACCGCGGAGCAGCGTGAGGATGTGCTGCGGGAGTTGCGCGACCGCTATGGCGCGCCGCCGGCTTCGGTGCAGAACTTGCTGTCCTATGCCGGGCTCAAGCCGGTTTGTCGGGCGTTGGGCTTGCAGTCGCTGGAGCGGCGGCGGGATCAGCTCTGGCTGAAGTTCACGCCGCAGTCGCGGGTGGACCCGGACCGGATTGCGGCGCTGCTGAAACGGGCGCGGGGGGCGCAGTTTACACCCGAGGGCGTGCTTAAGCTTCCGTTCGCCGTTAACGGTGCGGCGGCGGTGCTGGCGGAAACGGAACGGGTGTTGGCATCACTGACAAGCTAGCGTAGCCGCCCTCGATGTCGGTGGCGTCGAATCCCCAGGATTGCAGCAGGCTGACGGCGATACTGGAGCGGTATCCGCTCTGACAGAAGGCGACGATGCGCCGGTCCGAGGGCAGCTCGGCGCGGCGCGCGGGTAGCTGCGCCAAGGGGATTGACGCGCTTCCGGCGAACGCTCCGTGGGCGCGTTCGTTGTCCGTGCGAACGTCGAGCAGCCAGGCATCGGAGGGGACCAGCGCCGCGGGTAGGCGGGGATGGCTGACTACATCTCGCGCCGAGGCCATGCCGCCATCGAGATAGCCGGAGATGGCGTCCCATCCGATGCGGCCAAGTCGAAGGGCGGATTCGCGCTCGCGGCCGGGATTGGCGATGATCGCCAGGCTGCGGCGTCCTCCCGCGTCGTTCTGCAGCACGGTGCCACACCAGGTGGCGAAGGCGCCATCGAGCGGGATATTTATGGCGCCGGGCCAATGGGCGGCGGCGAATTCAGACGCGGGCCGGGTGTCGAGCACCATTGTTCCCTGCCCTTGCAATTGCCCCAGCTCAGTGGCGCTGAGCGCGCGCAGCGATTGCTCGAGCGCGGTCGCCAGGCTGGGATGCTCCTGTGAGTTCAGAACCGCGTCATAAGTGAAGTACGCGGGCGCCTCGGGCTGATCGGCGAGCACGATTTTTAGGAACTGGTCCTCGGTCATGGGTTGCAGAGCGTAGTTGAACTGGCGCTGGGCGCCGATCGTGGTCACGCGTTCGGTACTGATGTTCTTGCCGCAGAGCGAGCCGGCGCCGTGGGCGGGATAGACCAGCGTCTGGTCAGGCAAAGGCAGGATTTTCGTCTGGATGGATTGATAGAGCAGGCGCCCAAGGTCGAGCGCCGACCAGCCCAGGGCGGCGCGCAAATCGGGCCGGCCGACATCGCCGGCGAACAGTGTGTCGCCGGTGAGCGCGGCGTGTGGATTGGACGCGCCGGATTCGTAGACGAGAAGCGTGATGGACTCAGGCGTGTGGCCGGGGGTGTGGAGCGTGCGCAGCCTTATATCGCCGAGCGCCAATTCTTCCTCGTCTCCAAAGGCGCGGAACGGGTATCCCGCGCGAGCGCGGGAGCCGAGACAAACTTCCGCGCCGGTGCGCTCACGAAGTTCGAGGTGGCCGGCGATGAAGTCGGCGTGGAAGTGGGTGAGGAAGACGTGGGTGATGTCCACACCCAACGATTGCGCGGCCTCGACGTAGATCTCAATATCGCGCTGCGGATCCACCACGGCTGCCACGCCATGGCTCGGATCGGCTATTAAATACGAGGCGTGAGCGAGGCAGCCGAGATAAAACTGGCGCAGGATCATTTTTTGAGAGCGGTCCACTGGGCAAGGACGGAGTTGGCCTCGGCGCGGGCGTGTTCGCACGCCGCGATTTCGTTGGCGTCGGGCGCGTAATCGGCCGATTGCATGGCCATGGCGGCGGCCAGCGCGGCGGAGCTTGCCGCGCTCAGACTGGGCGGCCCGGCCGGAGAGGGGGCGCCGAAGCCGCCGCGTCCTCCGCGTCCGCCGCCGCCGCGCGCGGGCGGGGCGGGGGCCAGCGCCTCGAGCTTCGCCTTGAGCGCCGGGTCGGAAGCAGCCGCGATTTGCGCGCGTGCCTCTTCGTAGGCGGCGTGGGTCGAGGCGGCAAGGGCATACATCTCATTCGACAGCGTATAAAGCTGGTTGAGGCCCGCCAGCGGGGTGTGCACGCGGGGATCCATTTTCAGGGTCAGCGGCTGGCTGTAGGTCTTGCCATCCACTGTGAGGCGGACGGTGTAGGCGCCGGGTGTGGCCCAGGGCGCGTTGACGCTGGGATAGGTGCGATGCGGAACGGCGCCTTGCGCGCCACCACCGCCGCCGCGTCCTCCGCCGCTTGGGGCGATGGGATCGTAATGCATGTCCCACCAAATGCGATGCATGCCGGTGGTGGTCTCAATACGCATCGGCGGAGCCGGCCAGTAAAGCGGCAGCCCGCAGTCGGTGAGCGTCGGGTCCTGCTTGCAGAGCTCGTTGTAAGCGGCTTGATCCTCAGCCGGGTTCGGGCCGCTTGGGTTGTCGGCGCTCGAATAGTGGCGCACGACCTTGCCGGCGGCGTTGAGGATCTCGACTTTGACGTCACCGTTCGCAGGCGCGGCCAGGTAGTAGTCGAGGATGGCGCCGGGTGGCGGGTTCTCGCCGGCTGGCAACTCGGGCGGCCATGGAGTGGGATCGTTGGTGGCAAAGCGCACGCGGACGGCAGTCTCGGGGCGGAACAGATAGGCGGACGAAGCGGCGACGGCTGCGGCGTGCTGACGGAGCGGGGTCACGTCGTCGAGGATGTAGAAACCGCGGCCGTGGGTTCCGGCAACCAGGTCGGAACAGAGGCAGGAATCGTCGTCCTTCACTTCAATGTCGCGAACCGAGATCGAGGGCATATCGAGCTTCAGCGATTGCCAATCGTCGCCATCGTTGAACGACACCCAGACCTGGGTATCGGTCGAGGCGTAGAGCAGTCCTTTTTGACGGGGGTCTTCGCGGATGGAGTTGGCCACGGCGCCGGCGGCGATGCCGCGGTCAATTTCCGTCCACGTCTTGCCGCCATCGTGGGTGCGCCAGAAGTGGGGATTCATGTCGTCGAGACGCAAGGTGTTGGCGGCGGCATAGGCGGTCTGCGTGTCGAAGTGGCCGGCATCCATATTGAAGATGCGGGCCCAGGCGGGGATGCCGCTGGGAGTGACGTTGCTCCAGTGCGCGCCGCCGTCGCGGGTGACCTGAATGTTGCCATCGCCGGTGCCGGCCCAGATAACGTTGGCATCGACGGGCGAGGGAGCCAGGGCGGTGACAGTACCGAGCGCGGTGGGCTGCACATCGGCGCCGTACTTGCCGGCATTGGCGGGCACCGTCCAGTTGGCGCCGCGGCTGAGGTCGCTGCTGATGCGGGTCCAGCTGTGGGCGTCATCGGTGGTCTTCCAGACTACGTCGGTGGCGTAATAGAGAGTGTGGGTGCCGGGCACCGAGGACCAGATGAGTGGCTGGGTGCGGACGGTGCGGGCGGGGGGCAGTCCCGGAACCGGAGCGGCGCCACGGCCACCGCCTGGCGGTCCGACCTGCGAGGTCTGGGCGGTCTTGCGGTTGTAAAGCGTCACTTTGCCGCCGTAGACGAGGTCGGGATCGCGCGGATCGGGCGCGGCAACACCGTACTCCTCGATGTTGACGGGATGCCAGTCGTGGAAGGTGATTTCGCCATCCATGGAGCGCGAGGCGACGCAGGCGGAGCCGCTATCCTGCTGGCCGCCGCAGAGACGGTATGGGAAGGCGTTGTCCGCGGTGACGTGGTACATGGCGGCGGTGGGCTGGGTATACCAGTTGCTCCAGGATTGGCCGCGGTTGGCGGAAACGACACCGCCCTGGTCACTGACCAGGAGGATGATATTGGGATTGTCGGGATTGACCCAGCTTTTCTGGTAGTCGTCGCCGCCAGGGGCGCCGCGCACCGCGCTCCAGGTGGCGCCGCCATCCATGGTGCGCCAGAAGACGGTGGAGCAGTCGTAGACCACGTTTTCGTCCTTGGGATCTACGAAAATGGTTGGCAGATCGCCGCCGCCGATGCGCCCCATGGGGCGCGGATCGTGGCCGGAAATGGCCCAGCTCTCGCCGCCGTCGGTGGATTTGTAAAAGCCGATGGCCCCGCCGCCCCGGCCGCCGCGTCCGGCGGCGGCGGCACCGGTCGAGCCGGCAGCGACGGTGGCGTAGATAACCTTGGGGTTGGAGTGGGAAATGGCCAGATTGGCTTCAATCACCGGGGGCAGGCCCTGGGTCAATTGCGTCCAGTTGGTGCCGCCGTCGGTGGACTTGAAGATACCGCCGCCGGTGCCGCCGAATTCGCCGTTCTCATAGAAGCCCTGCTGCTGCTGCCAGAGCGAGGCGTAGACGATGGAAGGATTCGACGAATCGATGTGGACGTCGTTGGCGCTGGTGTAGTCATCCTTGAAGAGAACTTTTTCGAACGTTGCGCCGCCATCGGTGGAGCGGAAGATGCCGCGGTCGGGGTTGGGTCCGTAGGGATGGCCGAGGGCGGCGACAAAAAAGCGATTGGGATCGCGCGGATCCACGTCAATCATGGCGATCATTTGAGTGCCGCGCAGGGCATCGAGATGCGTCCAGGTGCGACCGGCGTCGGTGGACTTGTAAACGCCGTCGCCGACCGAGAGGTCCGGGCGGATGATGCCGGCGCCCGAGCCAACATAGATCACGTTGGGATCGGATGGCGCGACGGCGATGGCGCCGATGGAGCCGGTGGGCTCGTGATCGAATAACGGATGCCAGGTGGAACCGTAATCGGTGGAACGCCAGACGCCGCCGTTGTCGAAGCCGATATAGAAAACGTTGGGCTGAGAGGGAACGCCGGCGAGGGCGCGGGCGCGTCCGGCGCGGGTCGGGCCGATTTCGCGCCAGTGCATGGCGCCAAAAGTGGAAGGCGATTGGGCGGCGGCGGCGAGCAGTAAGGCACTACCGACGACCGAAATGGCCAAGGGCTTAAACATTTTGGAAATCTGCACTGTGGTTCCCTCCAGTGGATGAGGCTGTGAACCCAATGAGTGTAGCCGAAAACCGGAAAAAGCAGAATCAATTAGCTCGAACGAGGATAGAATGCGAGCATGAAGCTGCACATCCGTACCGTACTAGGCACGTTGTTTTTGGCTGGATTAACGGCAGGCGCCTGGGCGCAGACGCCACCCGTCGGCGCGCGCGACATCACGAACCTTCCCGCGAGCGGAGTGGCAACGACCGGTTCGACTACCACGCCAACACAGCCGAGCGCACAAATTGCGGCGCCGGCGAGCGTGGTCCGGATTTATGTTGATAACATTTCCGGCACCGACGCCAGCGCGCTGACCGGTTTAATTAATCAGGCGCTTTTCCAGTCAGGCCAGGTGGTGGTGACGGAAAATCAAAACAACGCGAGCGTGATTTTGAAGGGGACAGTAACGCGGGAGGCGCTGGCGCGCGCGCGCGGGACCTCGCGCGACACAACCACCCGCAAGCCGGCGGCCACGCCCGATAACGGGAGCGACTCGACCTTGACGCCGCTGCCGACGTTCGGCGCAGACAACAGTGATGTGGACTTGAGCCGCTACCGTTACCGCTTGAACCTACGGCTGGTGAATCCGGATGGCGACCTGGTTTGGATGAGTGGCCAAGGGCCCGAGGCGCTGCCCTACGCGGCCGCGGATTCGGCTGTAGGGCAGACCCTGGCGCCCATGTTCAAGGCCCTGACGGCACTGGAACATGAGCCCGGCCATTAAGCGGCTTGGAAGTCGGCGCGCTCCGGATGCGAGCCCGGGGCGAGGGCGTCATAGGCGCTTGCCGGCCCACCGGCGTTCGACGTCAGACTCAGGCTGCGGACCACGTTGAGGATGGCGAGCGGCAGTGAACGCGAGCTGCTGATGCCCATTTTGCGGTAGGCACTCTCCAGGTGGCGTTTGACGGTAGAGATGCCGATGTGCAGATCATGCGCAATTTGGCGGTTCTTCTTGCCCCGCATACACTCACCGACAATGTCAATCTCCCGCGCCGAGAGGTGAAAGCGATGGGCCAGGGCATGGCGCGCGTGGAGATCCACCAGGTGTACGGCATCAAGCGGCGGCAGGTCGGTTTTCCGCTCGGAGGCGACCAGAAGGACCGCCGTCGGCGGCGCCACAGGGGCCTCGACTCCGTCTGAGGCTGGGGTGCCGGCGAGCAGCGGCAGCAAGATGCAATTCACGAAGAAGGACGCGCCGTCGGGCGGGCCGAAGCGCACGGCGTCGAGATGGACCGGCATGCCGGTCGAGAAGCAGCGGCGGAAGGCGTCGCGCAACCCGGAGAGTTCGAGCTCGGGGAGGCAATCATCGAGCGCGGTGCCGAGCGTTTTCTTGGTGCGGTAGCGGCTGGGGAGCAGGTCAAGAAACGCGCCGTTGGCGTCTTTGAGGCGACCGCTCGCGGCTTCGCAGACGGCGAGTGCGACCAGGGAACTTTTCCATAGGGTGTCGAGCACCGCCGTTGCCAGTTTTGAATTTTCACGCATGGTGGACTCCTTTTCGTAGGCTGAGGTGCCTGCGCGATAGGAGTGGCGGGGGAGGGCGAAAGGGAGTAAGAGGGGAGCGCGGAAAATGGTGTGGAACGGACCGAAAGGGGCAGACGGGGCGATGGAGAAGAAGTACAAAAACGGGAGCGGGCTATTTGGCCGTGGCGCGAGCCAGCATTTGCTCGAGCTGTTCCGGCGATTGGGCCTCCACTCCATCTACGAGCACGGTGGGCGTGTGCTGGACGTTGTCGCGCTTGCCTCGTTGCTGGTCAGCCTGAACCAGCGCGAATAAATCACCGCGGGAGAAGACGGTCTCAAGTTGGGCCCGGGTAATGCCGTACGGGGCGGCCCAAGCGGCTGCCTTGTCGAGCAGATTGTCGGGAGTGAAGTCGGTTTGATGGACGAAACAGTAGTCGCGCCAAGCCAAACCGACGCGGGCCGCTTTGGTGTCGAAGAACCGAGCCAAAACGGCGGCGTTGAACGACCACAAGTGCTGAGGCAGCGGGAAATCGCGAAACTCAAAGGCAACCTGGCTGCTGAAGCGCGGGATCGTCTGGCTCTGGAGAACTCCATGCCACCGGGCACAGTCGGGGCATTCGAGGTCTTGATAGATAATGACCCGCACCGCCGCCTTGGGATTGCCCACCACAGGGTCTTGCACCGGCGCGGGGGCGGCCGCAACGCCAATGGTGACCAACGCCAGGAGGGAGGCAAACAGGAGCTTCATACCCAATAGGATAGCTTGTATGCTGAAGCGATGCAGAATTTGACTCCTCCGCCCTCCGACCGGACTCAGGTGCGGCGTCTGCCGGCGCGTGGTGCCTACGACCGTGAGACGGTGCATGCGATTTTGGACGCGGCCTTTCTGTGCCATGTTGGTTTTGCCGGCGCCGACGGCTGCCCGGTCGTGATTCCTACCGCATACGGACGAAACGACGAAACCCTTTATCTGCATGGCTCGGCAGCCAGCCACATGCTGCGGACGTTAGCGGGCGCGACGGTCGAGGCGTGCGTCACTGTAACTTTGCTTGACGGGCTGGTGCTGGCGCGTTCAATGTTCCACCACTCGATGAATTACCGCTCAGTGATGATTTTCGGACGGGCGCGGGTGCTGGAAACGGAAGGCGCAAAAATGGACGCGCTGGAGACGATCAGCGACCAGATTCTTAAAGGACGGTGGCAGGCGGCGCGACTACCGACGGCGCAGGAGCTCAAGGCGACGAAAGTCCTGGCGCTGCCCCTGGCTGAAGCCAGCGCCAAAATTCGTACCGGGCCGCCAAAAGATGAAGCGGACGATTACACGCTGCCGATCTGGGCTGGGGTGGTACCGGTCACAACCGTCTATGGCGCGCCCGTGGTCGACCCGGCACTGCCTTCGGGTATCCCGCTCCCCACCCACGTTAAAAATTTGGGGGCGCGGGTGGCCAGGTAAATAGGATCAGGTCGCGTTTAAAGTACTGGCGCTCGGTGCCGCAGGCGTCACAAATGACCCAGGCAGGCTGATCGAGGCGGTCGCTGCGGGCGCGGGCCGGGTCGCCACGCACCTCTTCGAAGACGAGATAGGCCCCGCAAGGGCAGCGTACGCCGAAATAATGAGGCCTGGTGGCACCCGGGGCATGACGCACCATTTTCGTTATTTTGTCATAGGGAGCCGCCGGCGGGGACACTCAGCGCGGGCGGCGCATGCCATTGCGGCGCAACATGAATGGCGGCGAGACGCCGATTCAGGTCGATGACGGCGGTGCGAGCTTGCTGTCGCAGGGTTGCGAGTTGGTCGCTTTGTTGGGCTGTAGGCAAGCCTTCGTAGCCGTCGATAGCTCGCACCAGGCCCGCGGCTTGAGCGCTCAGGCGCGCAAGTTCGCCGGCGATGGGCGTGAGCTGGTCCACCGCGGCGGCGGCTTCTGGAGCATAGGGGCGCAGCGTATTGAGTTGTTCAATGGCCCGATTGGCCGCGTCTCGGGCTGGGGCGAGGTCGAGCGACAGGTGGTAGGCGGCCATCAGCTCGGTCTGGCGGCGGGCGGCATCGCCGGCCCTGACAGTTGAGGCCGGGTCGGGGATGATTTCGAGTGACCCGGTGAGCGCCGGCTGGGCGCCCACCTGCAGCTTCACCGTATAGCGGCCGGGAGCGGCGGTGGGGCCGGCCTGGTTGTAATGCAGATCCCAAACGACGTGGTTAAGTCCGGGCTTGGCGGTGACAGTGATCTCGCGGACCAGTTGACCGGCAGAGTCATCGATCGAGACCGTCGCCGCGCCACTCGCGGAGGGCGGGAGCACGAAGCTAATAGCGGCGCCGGGGGTCGGGTTCGGAGCAAAAAATTCGCCTGCGCCATACCAGGCCTGGGGTGTGTAAATCGTTTCGCGGTGGGCGGGAGGCGTGGGCAGGAGTTGTGCCGGACCTGCCAGCATGGCCGGGGTAAGCGCGGCCTGGGCGCCAAAGTGATCGAATACCCAAATGCCGCGGCCGTGGGTGCCAAGCACCAAATCATGAGTCGCAGCCTGATAGACGAGATCGTAGACCGGCACGGGGGGCATGTCGGGATCGAGGGCTTCCCAATGCTGGCCGCGATCGCGGGAGCAGTAAACGCCATCCTCAAGACCGGCAACCAGGAAATCCTCATGGTCGGGGTTTTCACGCAGGCGGTGAACTGAACTCTCAGGCAGCCCGGCCGCCATGGCATGCCAGGTCGCGCCGTAGTCGTCGCTCGCGTAGATATAAGGATGGTAGTCGTCGTTGAAATGCGCGTCGAAGGTGGCGTATACACGTCCGGCCGCGTACTGCGAAGCGACAATGCTGCTGACGTTGGACATGGGCGGAAGACCCGGCAGGTTATGGGTGAGGTTGGTCCAGTGCGCGCCACCGTCGCGGGTAACCTGGAGCGTACCGTCGTCGGCGCCGGTGTAGAGCAGCTTGGCGTCCAGCGGCGACTCGGCGAGGGCGGTGATGGCGCTGAAGTTGTCCTGCCCGTCGTTTTTGGAGAGGGCGCGGGCGGGAATGGGTGCGCCCATCATACTCAACTGGTCGCGATTGATGTGGGCAGTGAGATCGGGGCTGATGGGCTGCCAGGTGCGGCCTTGATCGGCGGAGCGGAAGACCCGGTTGGCGGCGGTGTAGATGACTTGGGGAGAGAAGTGGGAGACGATCAGCGGCGCCGTCCAGTACCAACGCAGGGCCGGCTCGCCCGGCGTCCCGGTGGGGACGGTAGCCGGGTTGCTGACGGTGATGCTTTGACGCTGGAACGAGGGGAGAGTCAAGCGGTTGGTACTGCCATTCTGCGAGCTGACCAGAAGCGTCTTGTCGTCGCCATCGAAGACGGCGTACATGCCGTCGCCGCCGCCAATGTTGAAGCTGTCGCCGTTGGAGAGGCCGAGGCTGAGATGGCTGGCGGAGGGGGTGCACCAGTTGCCGTTGTCCTGCAGTCCGCCGCAGATGAGATAAGGCGCGGGCCCGAAACCGGTTGAGATCTCGTAGAACTGGCCGATGGGCATGCCGTTGCGGAAGAGCCAGGTTTCACCGCGATCGTACGAGATGGATACGCCGCCGTCACCACCGATGAGGAGATGGTTCGGATCGCTGGGATCAATCCAGAGGACGTGATCCTCGCCGTGCACGTGGCTGAAGACGTCCCGGAAATTGCGGCCGCCATCGTCGGAGATGTAGAAGCCGCGCTCGGAGCCCATGATGTACACGCGCTGCGAGTCGCGTGGATCGACGTAGATGCGGCTGTAGTAGCTGGGCCGTGGATCGAGCGGCGATAGGTGCTCCCAGGTTTCGCCCTGATCGAAGCTGCGGAAGACGCCGCCGCGGGCGGGGGGCGGAGCGGCGCCGGCGCCGGCGCGGCCGCCGCGGCCGCCTCGACCGCCAGGAGTCGGTCCGGCGCCCGGAGCGCCACCACGGCCGGCGGGCGGGTCGGCTTCGACAATGGCATAGACGAGAGATGGATTTTGCGGAGATGTGGCGAGGCCGATCCGTCCCTTGTCGCCGGAGGGAAGGCCGACGGTAAGCTGTTTCCAAGTGGCGCCACCGTCATTGGTTCGATAAATGCCACTGCCAGGCCCGCCGCCGTTGTATCCCCATCCTTTGCGTTGGCGCTGGTAGAGTGCGGCATAGATGACATTGGGGTCGGTCGGGCTCATGGCCAGGTCGGTGGCGCCGGTATTGTCGTCGTGGAAAAGCACGAGCTTCCAGGTCAGGCCGCCATCGGTGGTCTTGTAGACGCCGCGCTCGGGGTTCGATCCCCAAAGATGGCCCAGCGCCGCCACATAGACAATGTTGGCGTTGTTGGGGTCAACGATGATTTTGGCAATGTGGCGCGTCGGCTCCAGACCCATGCGGTGCCACGTGGCGCCGCCGTCGAGAGACTTATAGATGCCATCCCCCCAGGATGAACTTTGGCGGTTGTCCACCTCGCCGGTGCCGACCCATACTTCATTCGGATTGGAAGGAGCGACGGCGACGGCGCCAATCGACATCATGGCGCCTGCATGGTCGAAAATCGGCGACCAGGAAACACCTGCATTATCGCTCTTGAAGACGCCGCCCGAGGCGGTCCCTACATACATGATTTCGGCTTTACCGGGCGGGGTGGCGACAGCGAAGTCGGCAATGCGCCCGCCGGTCGAGGCAGGCCCAATGGAACGCGGGGCTTGGGCAACGAGGCAACCACTGGCGATCAACAACAAGCTTGCGGCGAGGCGCGCGGATGAGAAGTTCATAGGATTTGATTGATCAGGCGGGCCAAACGCTGGCCGGCTAGTACGAGCTGGCGGTCAATAACCGGACGCGATGCATCGACATAGGCCGGACTGAGTTCGACCGGTGCCGGGTCGCATCCGGATGATAAATGGAGCGGGCCGTAGGCGTATTGCTCCGCCAGTATATGCGACTCCCAGGCCCAGTCGTCCGGTGAGGGGGAGCCCAGGGCCAAATGGCGGCCGTAGGTACGGTCGAGCGATCGGGCGAGAGCCGGGGTATTGCCGGAAGGGACCAGCGCAGTATCCCAATCGGCATGGAGACTGATCCTGCGGCGGGAGTGGGGGAGTCGCGTCTCCACACAGTTAGCGCCGCGATCATTGTCATCGAAGGCGTGCAGGGGTTGGTGAACGTCGCCGACCAAATGGATGATGTAGGCGAGCGCGACGGCTGCATCTTCACGATTGCGCAACTCGCGGGTATATTTCGCGATCGCATCGGTGACGCAATCTCCGTGGCAGTAATCGGTGGTGCGTTTGGCAACGGGTGGAATATTTATGTAGTGCTCGTGGCTGTTTTGGCGCTGCCCATCGGGCCAGGACGCCACAGCGGCGATGAGCGGCAGCCCGTCCTTGGGGCAGCCGCGGATGGCGGCGAAGGAACCCGAGGCCAAAATCCGGTCTACTTGCCGGGCCGCTGAAGGGGTCAGATGCCGCCAGGCAATGAGGGCAACGATCTGGTGGCCTCGGCATCCCCAGGCGCGCGCCGGGGCGGGCGCGAACGTAGCGGCTATGACGACGAGGAGGCAGGCGAAACTTTTCACGGCGTGCGCTCGCTGAGGCTTGCGTTCACGCTGTCATAGCTGGGTGCCGCGGCGAGACCAGTATAGGAACCGGTACCGCGGAGTTCCTGGGCAACATTGCGGAGCGCGCCGAGAGCGGCGCGGTAAGGGCCGGAGCCGAGGCTGATACGGCGCACACCGAGTGCTTGTAATGTCGCGACGGAGGGCGCGGAGGGTGTCCCCAGGATATTGAGTGCGCCCGGACTGGCTGCGAGCAGCGAACGAATGCCCTCGGGATCGGAGAGGCCGGGCACAAAGATGCAGTCGGCGCCGGCGGCGCGGTAAGCCCGGGCGCGTTTTACAGCTTCGGCAAAGGCGCCGGGCAGTGCCGGCTTGAGAAAGAGGGCGTCGGTGCGGGCGTTGATGACCAGCGGCACGCCGGCGGCCGACGCGGCATCTCGGAGTTGTGTGATTTTCGCGGCTTGCGCGGCCAGACCGATGAGACTTGCGCCGTCGTCGGCGACATCTTCCATGTTCAGGCCGACCGCGCCGACGGTGATTAACTCGACCGCAATTGCGGCGCCCTCGAGGTGGTAGCCGCCTTCGAAGTCGGCGGTGACCGGCACATCAACCGCGTTGGTAATGCGTGCGATGGCGGCCAACATTTCGATCGCGGGAATACGTTGGCCGTCGGGATAGCCAAGCGAGAAGGCGATGCCGGCGCTGGTGGTGGCGATGGCGGGAAAGCCGGCGTCCTCGAGCAAGCGGGCGCTGGCGACATCCCATGCGTTGGGCAGGAGTAGTACGTCGGGCCCTTGGTGCAGCCGGCGCAGCGTCTGGGCTTTATCGCAGAGGGTCATTCTGACCCATCTTACTGGTGTATTCTTGCGCGATGAGAAAGATTTCCATTTTAATTTCGCTGCTACTGGCGGTGGCCGCTGTCGCCGCCGGGCAGCAAGCGCCGCGCCAGACCGAAGCCGATGCGTATACGCGCTATGAGTTGCTGGCGCCGGATTCGGCAAGCTTCAAAATTTATTACGAGATCACCGCCACCACGGCGGGCGCGAAGTACTACTACAACCCGATTCGGGCGGGGAGCACGGCGAGCGATGAAGCCGTGTATGACGCCATGACCGGAGAGCCGCTTACGTTTGCCGTAGTGACGGCGGCGGAGGCGCGGCAGGATCCTATGATGGCGCGCGCGAACGATTCGATGGACTACATCAGGGTGACGCTGGCGCGGCCGATGCCGCAGGACGGCCAGGGGCGGATTCGGATTATCAAGACTTATAAGGACGTGAAGAGCTATTTCCGGCAGGGAGACGAGATTGTGTTCAACCGCCCGCTGGGCATTCAGCGGAATCAGGTGGTGCTACCGCCCGGGTATCAGCTCACCTCGTGCAACGTGCCGTCGCAAGTGCTGATTCAACCGGATGGGCGCATCGCAATCAGCTTCATGCACGCGGGTTCGGGCGAGGCGCCGCTGATTCTGCACGCGCGGCTGGGCGCTGCGGCCACGCCCCCGCGGGCACTGACCGCGCAGCGAAGCTGGGAGGCGCCGCCCAGCCAAGGGCCGACCGAACGCGCGCGATTGAGCCAGCGGGCGCAGCAGGACCGGGACATCGTTTATTTTCTCGAATCTCCCGAGACGCACGCGTTCAATCTCTATCACGACTACACGGAAAGCGATCCGGCGGCGCATGCTTACTACAATGTTGTGCGCGAGGGCAGCACGGTGTCGCAGCCATCGGCTTATATCCTGGACACCGGCGAGAAGCTCGACGCCAGGGTCATGACCGGCAATGCGATGAAGGCGGCACACATCAACCCCGGCGAACCGGTGGGCGATGACACGCAGGTGGTGGTGATTCCGTTCACGCCGGTCAAGGCCGGCGCATCGGTGCGGCTACGCATTTCAGAGACCTACACGGCGCCGGCCAGTTATCGGCTGGAGGGAGACGAATTGGTGTTTGACCGGAGTTTTGGGCGCCCGAGGAACGCGGTGGTGCTGCCGGCAGGCTGGTATGTGACCGACAGCGCGGCGCCGGCGACGGTGCGGCAGCTTCCGGATGGACGCATCCGGCTGGATTTCTGGAATGACCGCAATGACACTCTCGGGGTACTGATCAAGGCCCGGCATGTCAAATGATCCGAATTGAGTTAAATTAGGTGGATGCGTAACACCTACCTCATCGCTGCCGCGGTCATTGCCCTCGGGGCGGCCGCCGTTTGCCAGTCGAATCCCGCGGAGAAGACAGCCGAGCAGGAATTCAAAAACATTCAAGTGTTTCAGGGCAAGCCGGCGAACGAGCTGATTCCCACCATGAATTTCATGGCGAGTTCGCTCGGGGTCGAGTGTACCTTCTGTCATGCGGCGCCGTTCTCAGCCGACACCAAGCCGCAGAAGGCCACCGCGCGGAAAATGATCCAGATGGTGTTTGCCATCAACAAGGACAATTTCGGCGGCCGCAACCAAATCAACTGCTTCACCTGCCATCAGGGACATTCGCGCCCGACCAGCACGCTGAGCATCGCCGCCGATGCCGGTGCGGCACCCGCGGCGCCCGCTCCGCCGGCGGCTCCTGGCGGGGCCAAGCCGGAACTGCCCACGGCGCAGCAGATTCTTGACAAGTACCAAGCCGCGCTGGGCGGGGCTGCGGCGCTGGCCGGAATCAAAAGCGAAACTGTCACCGCGACCCGGGTGGCGGGGGATAACAGCGCGCCCGAGTCGGTGGTCCGCGCCGACGGCAAGCTGCTGATTACCGACGAGCGGGGCGGGAACAAAATCAAGTCGGGCTTCGACGGAAGCTCCTACTGGAACGGCACGGCCGGCCCAGCTCGCAGCGACGCTCAGGCGACATTGGCGGCCGATGTGCCGTTGTATCCAGGCGCCGACCTCAAGGCCGAAGGCGCGCGCGTGTTCGGCGAGGCGCCCATCGATGGAAAACCCGCCTACCTGTTGGCCGTGCGCGGCCCCGGCGGGGCGGCGCGCTACTATTTCGACAAGGACAGCGGCCTGCTGGTGCGGGAAGTCACCGGCGCTCCGACCTATCTGGGTGCGCTGCCGTTGCAGGTGGATTTTTCCGATTACCAGACCGTCGATGGGGTGAAGCTGCCGTTCGACACCAAGTGGAGCGATCACACCCGGACCTGGGAACGAAAGGTGTCGGCCATCAAGTTGAATGCTCCGGTTGACGCTGCCGAGTTCGTGCCGCCTCCCGCGAAGCAATAGCGTTTGAAAACCCGAATCGAACTTCTACTGCCGATTGTCTGTTCGCTGGCTTTCGTTGGCTCGGTCACCCTGCGCCGTCCGGACGGCCCGTGCGACATTTACGCCCGCGCCGGCGACCCCTGCGTAGCGGCCCATAGCACCACCCGCGCGCTCTATTCCGCCTATAACGGCCCGCTCTACCGGCTGCTGCGCCAATCCGATGGCAAGGCGCTCGATGTCGGCGTGGTGCCGCCCAGCGCCATGGACGCCGGCGGCTATGCCAATGCCGCCGCGCAGGACGCGTTTTGCGCTCACACATTCTGCTGGATCACAACCATTTACGACCAGTCGGGAAATCACAATGACCTCACGCAGCCGCCGCGCGGGGGATTCAGCGGACCCGCCATGGGCGGATTCGATAACATCCCACTGGCTGGCGTGGCGCCGGTTACCGTGATGGGGCATAAGGTTTACGGCGTCCTGATCGAGCCCGGCATGGGCATGCGCAACGACCATCCGCGAGGGACGGCGGTGGACGACCAGGCGGAGGGCCAGTACTGGGTCATCAACGGACAGCATTTTAATTCCGGCTGCTGCTTCGATTATGGCAACGCCGAAATTGACAGCCGCGACGACGATAACGGCACCATGGAGACGCTTTATTTCGGCAATGCGGACGCGTGGTACCACGGCGTCGGGCCCGGTCCCTGGGTGATGACCGATCAGGAAAACAATCTGGTGGGATGTGTCAATCCGGAAGGCGACAAATCCAAGCTTTGCCCGAATCTACCCACCATTACATGGCGCTTCGTGACAGCCATGGCCAAGGGCGAAGCGCACCACTGGACTTCGCTTGGCGGCGACGCCCAGCAGGGACGGCTTTCCGTCATGTTCGATGGACCACGCGTAAACAGCACGTACGATCCGATGCGCAAGCAGGGCGCAATTTTGCTCGGCAACGGTGGTGACAACAGCGACAGCTCGCAGGGGACCTTCTATGAAGGAGCCATGACCGCAGCCGGCACCTTCCCCACCAATGCCACCGATCAACTGGTGCAAGCGAACATCGTCGCCGCCGGGTATGCTGTTGCGCCGCCGCCCGCTTCGCCTGCGATGTCCGTGGCGCGCGGCCACGGCGACATCAAGATCAATGAGTTCAGCGCCAGCCCAACGCAACCGTTCATCGAACTCTACAACGCCGGCGCCCGCGCGGTTGATCTTTCGAACTGGACGTTGACCGAACACGCGGCGCAGCAGGCGATCTTCTCAAGCGTCCACATTCCGTCTGGCACGAAGCTGGCGGCGCGTGGGTTCTACCTGCTGGCTCTGTCAAACTCTGGCCTGGCGGTGGATGCGCGCGCCGGCGACACCACGATTTATGTCAGGAGCACGGTGGGGATGAAGAGCGGCGATGAGATTGCGATTGGCGACGGCGTTCAAGCCGAACACCGCAAGATTGCAAGCCTGGGAACAGCCGCCGCGAGCCCCACCACGTTATGGCAGCCGCTGCCGGATGGTCCGGTCATTACAGTCCCGGCGGGCGCCACCAATTTGCCCGTCACAAATATCTCGGGAATTGAACCTGGCGAGAAGATCGCACTCGGCTACGGCGCGCATTACCCAGTGGTCGCACCGGAGCCGGAAAAGTACGAAGTGGTCACGGTCACCGCGGTCGGCAAGCAGGGCACCCAGGCGCGCCTCAAAGCCGCCGCGGCCGCGGGCTCGACCACGCTGCAGGTGACGAACGGCGCCAACATCTCGCCGGGCGACACGATTCGCCTGGACATCGCCAGTGCGGGGCACGGCACCGAAACGGTGACCGTCGCCCAAACCGGCTCCGAAATTACTTTGGCGGCGCCGTTGCGCTTCAATCACTCCGCCAATCTTCCGTTTAGCGATCGCGGAACCGGCATCAGCTTCGAGCCGGCGGCCGCATTTGCGCACCGCAGCAATGAGCCAGTCGAGGCGCTTGGCACTGGCATCACGCTGGATGCGGCCTTGAGCCGCGATCACGCCCTCAACAGTGTGGTTCACGACACGGCCGATACCGAAGCCGGCTATCAGGGTACGCCGGCGCCGAACCAGTGGTTTGGCGGCCCCGCGCTTTCGCCAGCGGCGGGAGCCATCGTGTTGCGCGATGCCTCGGGCCAGGTGGTTGACAGCGTCAATTACGGGCTGCTGGTGGACCCATGGGCGGCACAGGGCGGCTGTGCCGCGCCGGCTTTGCAAGTTGCGGGTGCGACCAACCGTAGCGCGGGCCGCTACCCTGATGGCGCCGACAGCCGCAGCAGTTGCGGCGACTTCCACGCGCCAGCGGTCGCCACGCTGGCGGCCGAAGCGCCGGCGGGAGTCACCAACATTAAAGTGTCGGATGTCACTGGATTCCAAACCGGTCAGACGATCTTCATTGATAACGAGCAGGCGACCGTAGCGGAGGTTGGCACTCCCGGCGGCACAGCAATTGCCACCGACGTCCCCGCTGGCACAAGCGTGATTCCAGTAACGGCGCCGTTTCGCTTCCGCTCCGGACAAGCAATTGTCGTCGGAAACGGGCCCAGCGCGGAGTCAGCGGTCGTGAGCGCAGTCGCCCGCGGGCGCTCGCGCGCCATCACCGTTTCATCCCCGCTCAAATTCGCGCACCAGGCCGAAGAGCCGCTGACCGGCACCGGTATCACCCTCGCCGCGGCGATGACGCGAGCGCATCCATTAGGCGCGCCCGTCGCCAGTCAGTTGGCAACACCGGGCGCCCCCAATAAGCCGAACAATTAATTTAAGGCTCGATGGCGAGGGTTAGGCCTTTCGCCTTGAGGGCTGCGTTGAAAGCCGCGACTTCGTGGGTGTTGAAGGCCGCAAGCGCCGCCTGCGAAGTGGCGATCCAAGCCTTGAAAGTTTCGTTCACGGCGACGGCCTGAGCGGTGGGGCCGAGGTCGGCTTCGTCCTTGTCGTAAAGCGCGGTCAGCTTTTGGTACAACTCGCTGGGATGACGGTTGAGATCCTCATTGCCATCGGTTAAGTACACATCAATGAGCTTGCCCTCGACCGCGGTCGCCTGCTCGGCGAGTTGATTGGCCGAGCTATCGGGATAGCGCGCCGCCACATCGGCGGCTTGTTTGCGCACCCATTCCAGATGCTCAATAATGTCGGAGACGGTGTTGATCTCATTTTCCAGAGTGAGCTTGAAGTCGAGTTGGGCGCGCAGCGTCGCCGGTGTTCCAAGCGAGCCGGGGTCAGCCAGCACTTCCAGCGGCGCGGTTTGAGTTGCGCCGCCGGCCGCGAGTTCGACCGTGTACTTTCCGGGAATGACGAGCGGGCCGGTGACAGTGTTTGGGATCATGATGCCGGTCAAAATGTGATAGCCACCCGGGCCGTTCTGGACCCAGGGCGCACCGGGCGGCGGGACCAGCATGTGCGGCATTTTACCGTTCTCATAACGAAGATCCCACCAGGCACGGTTGAGGCCGGCGTTGCCGCGAACACTTAGCTTGCGAACGGGTTTGCCATCGGTCGAAGTAATGGTAATTGTCGCCGGTCCGGCCTGCGGGAGAAAGAAGTTGATATCGGCGCCATAGGGCGGGTTCTGACCCTGCACGCGGGCGCCAGGTTCGGCGAGGCGTCCATCCCCGACGGTGCGAAAACGGTAGGCGGCCCGCGGCGGATAAAGGGTCACCGCGCTGGTTTCGGGGCGGTAGGCGCGAAGGGCGGTGATGTCGTCGAGAATCCAGTCGCCGCGTCCGTAGGTCGCGATGACGAGATCGTTGAAGCGCGGCTGTACGGTGATCCAGTAGACGGGAGTCGAGGGCAGGTTGTTGTTGAGCTGGGTCCAGTGACCGCCATCGTCCCAGGTGACGTAGATGGCGCTGTCGGTGCCGAGGTAAAGCATGCCCTTGCGAACCGGATCTTCCATAATGCAGTGGGCCGAGCTGTTGTAGCCTTGGGGAACGCCGGCGCTGATCAGGTGCCAGGTGGCTCCGTAATCGGCGGTCTTGTAGACGTAGGCGTTGTAATCGCCCATCTGTTCGAGATTGACGGTGATGTAGGCGGTCGCGGCATCGTATCGGGACGGGTCTATGTTCCAGATGGTGCCCATCGGCGGCAGGCCGGGGATATTGGCGGTGACATTTTTCCAGTGAGCGCCGCCATCCTGGGTGAGGCTGACCTGGCCATCGTTGGTGCCGGCCCAGATCACGCCTTGTTTCACCGGCGATTCCTCGACCGCATAAATGATGGCCGCGTCGTACGTGTACAAATTGTCGTGGGTGATGCCGCCGGAATCGCCTTCATGGGATTTGTCATTGAGGGTGAGATCGGGGCTAATCGTCTTCCAGCTTTGGCCGCCGTCGGTGGTCTCATGCACATACTGGCTGCCGACGTAGACGCGGTTGTGGTCGAAGGGTGAAATGGAGAGCGGGATAGTCCAGTCCCAGCGGTACTTGACGTCGCGCGGGGTCCAGCCGTCGTCCACATCGGGCCAGACGCTGACGTCGCGGACCTGGCCGTCCTTAAGGTTCATGCGCGTGATCACACCCTCGTAGCAGCCCGACCAGATGATATTGGCGTCGGTCGGGTCGGGGGTGGCGAAGCCGCTTTCGCAGCCGCCGACGGATTGGAAGTCGCCGGCGCCAATGCTGCCGCCGCGTCCGCCGCCGGCGAGGTTGTTGCTGGGGCCATAGAAGGACGAGGCATCTTGCAGATTGCCGTAGATGTGGTACGGGATGGCGTCGTCGGTCGACACGTGGTAGACCTGCGCAATGGGCAGGCGCATGTGGGCAAAGCTGCGGCTGCCGTCGAGGGAGACGGAAAGGCCGGCGTCGTTGGCCACGAGAATGCGATGTGGATTGAGTGGGTCGAGCCAGACGTCGTGGTTGTCGCCGCCCGCCGAAGCAAAGCCGTTGGCGGCGCCGGGGCGGACGAACGTGCGCCCGCCGTCGAGCGACATGGTGTAGTTGGGACTCATGAAATAGAGGCGGTTCTCGTCGTCGGGAGCGATGCCGAAGCGGCCGTAGTAGGAATCGCGCTGCATCATCATGTGGTCGTGACTCATAAGCGTCCAGTTGACGCCGCCGTCGGTAGAGCTGTAGAGCGACGGCTGCGTGTCCTGCACGAGCGCGTAGACGTGGCGCGGATTGGAGGGTGCGACTTCCACATCCACATGGCCGACCGCGTGGGGCGCCGGGGGCAGGCCGTGGCCACTGGCCTGATGCCAGGTGTCGCCGCCGTCGCGGCTGATGTAAATACCGCCCGAGGTGCCCCCGCTATCGATTTTCCACGGGTAAATGCGCAGTTGCCAGAGGCCGGCGTAGAGCGTGTTAGGGTCGCTCGGGTCCATGGCCAGGCCGGAGCAGCCGGTGTCGGAGTTGGGGCCGAGCACCAGCTTCCAGGTGGCGCCGCCGTCCTCGCTCCGGTAAACACCGCGTTCGGGCTGGGCCTTGAAGAGCTGCCCCAGGGCGCAAACGTACACCCGCTGCGGGTTGCGCGGATCAATCACGATGCGACCAATATGCCCGGTGGCGTCCAGGCCCATGTGCCGCCAGTGCGCGCCCGAATCCATGGATTTGTAGACGCCGTCGCCCAGGGGATAGAAGGCGCGGATGAGCCACGTTTCACCGGTGCCCGCCCAGACGACATTCGGCGAGGACTGCGAGACGGCGAGGGCGCCGATGGCGGAGACTTTTTGATCGTCGAAAACCGGCTTCCAATCCACCCCGCCGTTCTCGGTCTTCCACACGCCGCCCGACGCGGCGCCGACGTACATGGTGGCCGGGTCGCCGGGAACGCCCACCGCCGCCGCGGCGCGGTTGCCGTAGGGACCGACCATGCGCCAGCGCAGGGCGGCGAGTGGATTTTGAGCGGCGGCGAGTGAGGAAAGCGCGGCAAGAACAGCGGCAACGAGCGTGGCGAGGAGGGCGAGTTTATTTTTTCGCATTGGCTTGATTCGTGAGTGAGCGGATGAGATCAATTTCGCGTTGGCGGTAGGGCCGGCCATCGCTGTAAAAAATGTCGTGAAACCAGATTGCGGGTTGATCGGTGACGTAGGGTCTTTGCCAGGAATCCCAAGGCAGGTTGGTTTGTGTTTTGCCGTTGACCAGGCCCCAGTTTATCGCCGCCACGTGATACCGCAATGCCAGCGGGAGAATGGTGTCGAACGTACTGCCATGGCTGCGCGCCATGTACTCGGTGCAAAGGATCGGGCGGTGGTAGGGCTGCAGCTCCTTGACATGTTTTTCGAAGCTCTCGGGCCAACCGTAATTGTGGAACGTGAGCACATCGGATTGGTCGAGCTGGATGCGCTCGGTCGGGGTGCGGTGGTCGTTGGGGGACCAGTCGTCGTGGAAGAGACCGCTGGTGAGCGGCTGAGAGGGGTGTTGCGAGCGCGCCCAGGCGAACACCTGGGGCAGGAGAATTTCGACGTAATGGTTCTTGTCTTTGAGCTTAGCGTCGGGGCCATTATCGGGTTCGTTCCACAAGTCCCAAGCCAGCACACGAGGATCGTTGGCGAAAGCGCCGACCACTCCTTTGACATAAGCCTCGAGGCGCGGGTACTGCGCCACGTCGGCAAGCGCGGCGAGGCCGGGCGACTGAACCCATCCGGAATTGTGCACTCCGGGAATGGGCGGGTGCTGCGGGCCGAGCTTGGGAAAGGGTTCCCAACAGGAATCGAAAAGGACAAACAGCGGCCGGATGTGATGGCGGGCCGCGATGGTCAGGAACGTGTCAAGGCGGCGCTGGAAGCCGGGCGCGTCCTGTTGCCAAAGCAGATCATGGAGGAACACGCGCATGGTGTTCATGCCGATGGCTTGCGCCCACCCCAGTTCCTGGTCAATTTCGGTGGGGTTAAAGGTGGCGGCTTGCCACATTTCGAGCTGGTTGATGGCGTCGCGCGGGATGTAGTTGGCCCCCACCAGCCAGGGCTGCGCGGCATACCAGGCGTTGGCGCGGGCCTCGCTCCAGCGCACGGCCGGCGCCTGGGCCGAAGCGATTGCGGTGAGGAATGCAATTAGACAAAGAAGGCCGAGGGTTCGCCGTCGCCGCATGCGGCCATTCTAGCTCAGTGCGTCACGGGCTGAGGTATTTAAACTGGCGACAAAAACAAGAAGTTCGCTGGCGGAAATGTCACGAGCGCGGACTGGCCGCCGACCTTGTGCGCCCGTTGATGCGAGCACACGCTTAGCTCGGTAAGTTTGAAGACGCTGTTATTATCCCTACATGTCGGTAGGCGCGGACGGCGCTGCAAGTGCAGCACGAGTTGGCGAGCCACACACGCGTAAGGGGCTGGTAGAGCGGGCCCTTCAATCCTGGGCTCGAAAGCTCACCGATTTTTCCCGTAGAAACAATCTGCTCTCTTTTCAAGGTTTATAAGAATACAACCCTCGATCTCTCATGTGCGTCGCTGCTATTCAGTGCCGCCAAGGCGGCCATCCCATCGGCGTCTATCTTGCCCGCTCCACCCTGGTCTCCAGCTACGGCCGCGCCGGCTCGCTGGTAGTGCTGCTGGTGTGGATTTATTGTGCGGTCCAATTCCTGCTCTTTGGCGCCAGCGTCGCCGACGCCAGCGCCACCCGCCCCGCCTGACGCCGCAATCACTCAGTTGGATGATCTGTTGTTCTGAATTGAACAGCGCTGCGGTTGCTCCCGGCGTAACCTCGGATTTGTATCTGGAGGCGCTGCGTCATGCGGACACTACTCGGAACATTGCTGGCTGTGCTCTTGTTTTCTTTTCCCTTGGCATCACAAGAGGCCAACGGCCGCAAGGCAACGCCGCCGGCCCACGGCGCCGCCGCTGCCCGTAAAGCCCCGCCCGTTCCCAAGAAAGGACCGCCCGCCACCAAGGGCCGGGGCAAGCCGCCGGCGGCAGGGGTCCAGCGCGATTTTAGCGACCAGCCCGGACATCCCGACCTCCCCCACGTCGACACCACCGCCCGCGGCAGCGTCTGGGTCGGCCACGACACCGGACGCAACGACGCCTCCTATCGTCTGGATCATCCCTGGCAACATGGCCACTTTACGGGCGGCTTCGGCCCCAGCCACGTCTGGGCACTCTCTGGCGGCGGCCCCAGCCGCTTCGGCTTCAGCGGCCTTTTCTTCGATGTCGCCCCCGTCGATGTGGTTTATTGCTCTGATTGGGACTGGAACACCGACCACGTCGTCATCTACGAGGACCCAGATCACGCCGGCTGGTATCTCGCATATAACGTGCGTCTGGGCGCGTACGTTCACGTCGAATATTTGGGCAAGTCCGGCGGGCGGCGTGTGCCGGTAATCAGGAGATAACTCTATGCTCTGGACGATCGTTGCTATACTCATCATTCTTTGGCTGTTGGGTTTCAGCCTTAACATTGCAGGAAGTCTGATCCATCTGCTGCTGGTCGTGGCCCTCGTCGTTGTCATCTATCGACTCATGACCAATCGGCGCGGCGCCCTCTAGTGACCCCCATCAGCGCCTGGTACTGGAGGCATTCCCCGCCGGTGGTCGAGAAGCCGCCGCGCGACCAGCTCCTCGGGATCGAGGGGCTGGAGGAGCGCGCCTTGGCGCTGGCCGCGAGCTTGAGCGTCGATCCCCACGCGCGCCAGCGCTCGCGCAGCGCCTTGCCGCGCTTTGAGGACAACGCCCGCCGTCTCCGCGAGGCCTATGGCGTGCTGGCCGGCGACGGGCGGGCCGGGCGCTTCGCCACCGCCGCCGCCGATGAACTGGTCGACAACTTCCACGTTGTCAGCCGCGGAATTCAGTGCGGATGGCTGCAAGACAAATTCGGGCTGTCGTGGCAGGTGGTGCCGGCCGGCCTGCCGGAACTGCTCCGCCATCCTGCCGCCATGCGGGCCATGCTGGGTATGGTCAAGCTCAACCTCGCTGCGCTCCAGAACGGCGCCACGGCGTGAACGGTGGCGAGGCACCACCTGTATCATCTTGAACAGTAATGCGGCCGGAATTGGGTGAGCATCAGAGGCGGTGACAAACTGCGGCAAAATCTGCGTACTGGTGTTTGTCGTACAACTGCTGGCTGTTTCCGCGTTCGGTTATTCGGTGCTCACGCACGAGCAACTCGTGGACATGATGTGGAATGCCGAACTCATTCCCTTAATGCGCGCGCGTTTCCCCGATATCAGCGAGGCCCAACTCCTCGAAGCCCACGCTTATGCCTATGGCGGTGCCGTGGTTCCCGACATGGGATATTATCCGCTCGGCAACCCATTCTTCAGCAATCTGGTGCACTATGCGCGCACCGGCGATTTCATCACGGAAATGATACGCCAGAGCGAGACGCCGGACGAGTACGCCTTTGCGCTCGGCGTGTTGTCACACTATATGGGCGATACGGTGGGGCATCCCGGTTCGGTGAACCAGGCGGTGCCGATCGAGTATCCGAAGTTGCGCGCCAAATACGGCAAATACGTCACCTACGACGAGAACACGGTCGACCACCTGAAAATCGAGTTCGGCTTCGACATGGAAGAGGTAGCGCTGCATCGCTACGCCCCTCAGCAGTACCACGACTATATCGGCTTTCAAGTATCGAAGTCGTTGTTGGAGCGGGTGTTCCCGGTGGTCTATGGCCTGCCGCTGCAGCAGGTGTTGCCTAACGAAGACTTGGCGATTGGAACGTTTCGGTGGAGCGTCAGCCGGGCGATTCCGGAGATGACGCAGGTGGCGCTCGAAATTCACAAGAAAGATATGATCCGCGAGGATCCTACCTTCTCGCGGCGAACGTTTCTCTACCGGCTTTCGAAATCCGACTATAAAAAGGATTGGGGCCATGACTATAGGCGGCCGGGATTGGGTGCCCGGATGCTCGCCTGGATCCTGCGCCTGATGCCTAAAGTCGGCCCCTTCCGGGCCTTGGCCTTCAACAACCCCACGAGCCAGACCGAAAATCTTTACATTCAAAGCATCAACGCGAGCTTCGACCAATATCGCGCGTTTCTCGAAGCGATGCGGACTGATAAGCTCCAATTGCCCAACGATGACCTCGACGATGGCAAGCCCACGCACGTGGGCGAGTATGCGCTCGCCGACAGCATCTATGCGCTCTGGCTGGCGAAGCTGGACGCGGGACGCTTCAGTTCCACTGACATCGCGCTGCGCAACAATATCGAGGGCTTCTACGCCGGCGCTGCCGTGGTGCCGGCGCCAGCGGTGCAAGCAGATTTGGCGCAGCTTCGGGCGGCGACGGTGTTCTCCTACTGAGCGGGATCGCCGCTTTGCTCAGTTCTGGCGGGTCAGGCCGGTTAGGTAGGGCTTCATCTGCGGCGAGGTCCAGTCGGCGGTGCTCACCAGCTTGCGCGCCACGGTGCCATCGGGGGCCGGGGCCGCGGCGAGACCACCTCGCGTGACGCCGGCTGGGGCGTGGGCTTCTTCGGGGGCACGACAGCCCTTCGGCGGCATTCCATGCTACATTTTTCGACTTATGGGATCTCTGCGCGTCGCAGCGCTGTACGGCAGGCACAGAATGGATTCTGTTCACTCCGCCCGCAGCGCTGTTGCCGGATCCACCCGCGTCGCGCGGCGCGCCGGGCCCAGACTGGCCAGCAGTGCGACCGTCAACAGCAGAGCCGGCGCCGCGATCATGGTCACCGGATCCCACGGACTCAGTCCCGCCAGGCGCGTTGCCAGGGCCTGGGCTGCCAACGCGCCCCCGGCCAGGCCGAATGCAATGCCGAGCAGCGTCCAGCGCGCGCTGCCGGCAGTGACCAGGCGCAGCACTTGGCCGCGAGTCGCGCCCAGCGCCAGCCGCACGCCAAATTCCCGCGTCCGCAGCCCGACGGAGTAGCTTGTCACCCCAAGGATCCCGATGGCGGCCAGCAGCAGCGCCAGCCCGGCCAGCATGCCCGCCAGCCATCCCTGCAAGCGCGGCTCGGCTAGCGCCTGCCACATGCCTGCCCGCAGCGTCTCAAATTCCAACATGTAAGGAGCCTGCGCCCCCGTCGACGGCATTCCAGCCACCACCGCGCGCGCCGCTGCTTCGACACTCGCTACGTCGCCGCGGGCCACCAAAACGAACCGAGCCGCCAGCCCGGGATCTTGCGCCATGTCGAAATACATCGTTGGCGGCGCCGGCTTTGCCAGCTCGTAGCGGAGGTCGCGCGCCACGCCAATGACCACGCACGACGCCGGTGCCGCCGCTTTTGGCGTCGGGATTGACTGCACATTGATTCCGCAGCGTGGCAGCGCGACGTGCAATCCCACGGGGTTCTGCCCCGGGAATAGCAGCGCCGCCAGCCTCTGGTTCAAAATGACCGCCTTCGCGCCCCGCGCAAGATCGCCACCGGACGGAAAGTCCGAGCCCGAAACGATGGGTGCACCCATGGCGGCGAAATAGCCCGGCGTCACATGGGCCATGGTCAACTCCGGCAGAGTTTTGCCGCTGCGTTCGATGATCCAACCTCCGGAAGGGTCCAATACCGGAAAGTCGTTTGCCGCCCCGGCGGCGCTCACGCCCGGCGCCGCTTGCAATCGTTGCTCGAGCAACTGCCACCACGCCGCCTTCTGCCCGCCGTCGGCGGCGCTGCCGACCGTCATCGGAAATGGCAGCTGGATCAGGAAACTCAGTCGTTGCGACCGCGCGAACCCAGGATTCACGTTGGCCAGTCGCAGCCAGCCATGCAGCAGCAGGCCGGCGCCCACCATCAGCATCATGGTCAAGGCCACCTCGGCCGCCACCAGCCCGTTCGCCCAACTCTTCCGCGTCGCGCCGGGGCACACCATGGCAGCCTCGCTGCGCAGCGGCGCCCCCAGCGCCTGCAACGCCGGCGCCAATCCGCACAGCAACACCACCGCGGCCGCGCTGCCGGCCGTGTAGGCCACCACCCAGGGCGCCAGCACCGTGGCATGCAATCCCACCATGTCGCGCAGCACCGCCGCGGGCAGTAGCCATCCGCCCCACACCCGCAACAACTGCAGCGCCGCCGCGGCCCCCGCCCATCCCAGGACCGCGCCGCCTGCGGCCAGCAGCGCGCTTTCCGTCAGGAGTTGCGCCACAATGTGCCCCCGCGACGCGCCCAGCGCCATATGCATTGCCATCTCGCCCTGGCGTGCCTGGCCGCGCGCCAACAACAGATGCGCCACATTCACGCAGCCAATCAGCAGCAAGCACCCCGCGGCCGCACACAGCCAAACCAGCCCTGGCGCGCCGCCGCCATGTTCGTGTTGGTCCAGCGTCTTCAGTTCCATGCGCCAGCCCGCATCCGTGCTGGGGTGCGCCGCGGCCTCGGCTTGGGCAAGCCCATCCACGCCCGCTTGCGCCGCTGCCAGGCTGGTTCCGGTCCGCAGCCTTCCCACAACGTAGAAGGGCCGGGAAGTGCGCAACCGGGCAACGAAGGTGGCCAGGGGCTGCTCGGGAACCCAGATATCGGCCGTGCTTTCCCACGCAAACGACGGCGGTAGCACTCCCACGATGGTGTAAGCCGGATAGTCGCCCTCCTGCTCGCTCATGGTGCGGCCCAGCACCGCCAGGTTGCCGCCGAATTGGCGCTCCCAAAAATCGTAGCTCAGCACCACCACCGCGCCCTGGCCGGCCGCCGCGTCGCTGGGCAGGAGCAGCCGTCCCGCCTGGGCGCGCACACCCAATAGCGCGAAAAAGTTTCCGCTTACCCTTCTCCGGCTCGCTTCCCAGGACATGTCGCCCATCCGCCATGTGCTCTCGCCCTGGCCCCGCAAAATCGCGTGGCCCTCAAACATTGCATCCAGCCGCGGCTGCCAATCCTGCAAATCCGGCCCCGAGATTCCCGCCGCTGGAATTCCGCGCGCTGTCGAGTCCATCCATACCAGCCGTTGCGCCTGCGGAAACGCCAGCGGGCGCATCGTTGCCGCATAAATCCAGGCAAACGCCAGGCAGTTGCCGCCGACGCCCATAGCCAACGTCAAGACGATCACCAGCGAGGCCGCCGGATTGCGCCGCAGGCTCCGCCACCCGTGGCGCAAGTCGCGCGCGGCTTGCTCCAGCCGGTGCTCCCAGCCTGCGGCCAGCATGCGCTCGCGCATCGCGTCGGGGCTGCCGAACGCGGCCTGCGCCGCCCGCCGCGCTGTCACGCGGTCCATCCCGCTCTCTTCTTTTTGCTCCGTCGCGCAAGCGAGGTAGCTGTCCCACTCCTCTTCCCACTCGCGGACGTGGCGCTTGCGTCGCACCAGCGCCGGCAGGCCCAGCAACAGCCGACGCACCCAAGCGATCATGGCGGCGATCATGATTTGGCCTCCAGGATGCGCGCCACCGCGGCCACCTGCTGTTCCCAGCCGCTGGCTTCCTCGGCCAACCGCCTGCGCCCGGCCCTGGTCAGCAGATAGTATTTCGCCCGGCGATGGCTGGCGGTTTCCCGCCATTCACTCGTCACCCAGCCCGAACGTTCCAAACGTGCCAGCGCCGGCAACAGCGAGCCCGCATTCACCGCGAACACGCCGCCGCTGATCTGCTCAATCCGCTGTCCAATGCCGAACCCGTGCAGCGGCTGCAGTGCAACCACTTTCAGGATGAGCATCTCGAGCGTGCCCGGAACCAGCGTCATTTCCGCCATGGCCTTACCCTGCGCCTTCTCCTCTAGTTTGTCAAGAGGAAAGAGAAGCCGTCAATCCAGCTCGAAAACGTGCTGATGCCGGCGAAGATTCACCCGTTTTCCCGCAAAGGTCACGCCTTCCATACGCAGCCGCAGGCGCTGCTCGACCGCCCCGCTTCCCTGCACCTTGATCTCGCCTCCCGCGCCGACGACGCGATGCCACGGATACTCGTCCGGAGCCATGGTTCGCAGCAGGCTGGCAACCGCACGGTGATGGCGCGGAAAGCCCGCCGCCGCCGCCACTTGTCCATACGTGGCGACCTTGCCGCGCGGAATCAAGTCCAGCGTGGCCGAGATGGCTCGGGCACGAATGCCAGCGCCGGCGTGGGGCAAGCGATGGGACGCAAACCCCAGGTCAAGATCATGAAGCCGGAGCCGCATCGCGGCAGTTCGTTTGGCGTCTTGGCGGCGCATCCCTGTTCCCAGCCATTCTATAATCGCGCCAATCTTGGCGATGGCGAGTGCCCAGCGTCGTTCGACCGACGGAAAGCGCCCCCGGTGCGCAGGTCTAGGCGGCCAGAAAACGCACAGTTGCTTACTATTGAGGGGAAGGAACGTAGCGGAAGTGCGACTCAACTCATCCAGGGGAGCACAGGGCCTTGGACTCCGAAGAGCGATCGCGACTGCGTTTCGACCGAGGCTGGAGGTTGAGGCCGCCGCCAGGGTTCGGCGCGGCCCTTCGCCCCCAGGTACTTGTCTATGTATACTTTGACAAGTTATACTTTGACAAGTTAGATTTTGACAAGTTGGGGGATGCAACCAGGGAAGAGGGTGCGGTGACAATGGCGAGCGGTACAATCAAGCCGGATCCTTTTTTCAATCGCACGCGCGAACTGGCCGCCTTGGACCGTGCCTGGAGGCGGCGCGCCGCTGGGGGCCAGATGGCGCTGGTTTTGGGCCGCCGACGACTCGGCAAGACTTATCTCTTGCAACGATATTTCACCGCCGGTGGAGGCGGGGAGGAACCGGAAAAGCCGCACTGCTATTTTTTGGCGGAGCAGTCGACGGCGGCAGCGCAACGCGCCAGTTTGGCGCGGCAGCTGCTGGCGGCGCTTCCGGCGGCGGGGGTGACCGCCGACGAATTGGCCGTCTCCTGGAACGCGCTCTTGCGGTATGCGTCGGACCAAGCGCAGGCGCGGCGGCGGAGCGCGGGACGTTTCGCGCTCATTCTCGATGAATTCCCCTACCTGGTGTCGCGCACGCCCGAGTTGCCCTCGATTCTGCAAGCCTGGTGGGATCGCGAAGGGGCGCATGCGCCGCTATTCGTCGTTCTGTGCGGATCGCAGCTTTCCCTGATGGCTCAGCTCGGCGAACCGACGCAGCCTCTGTACGGTCGCTTCAACGCCGGGCATCTTCGCATTGAGCCGCTCCACTATGAGGACGTGGCCTGCTTTTACGAGGGCTGCCGCCATTACGGTGTAAGGGAAAAGCTATTAATGTATGGCGTTCTGGGTGGAACGGCGCGCTATCACGCCTTGGTGGACACGACGCGGCCCCCGGCGGAGGAGATTGTCACCGTACTGATGCAACCGCTCGCCTGTCTTGAGAACGAGGTGCGCTACCTGTTGAACAGCGAACAGATTCGCGATCCCGGCCCCTACAATGCGATCCTGGCGGCGGTCGCCGGCGGGAAAACAAAATTCAACGACATTCAGCAGGCGACCGGGGTGGAGCGCGGCGCGCTGTCGTTTCTGCTGCGAACGCTGCTCGAGCTGCGCTGGATTCGGCGCGAGCACCCGCACGGAGACGACTCGGAACGGCGGGCCCTCTACCGCGTCGCCGACCCTTTTCTCACCTTCTGGTACCGGTTCGTGGCGCCGTTGGCGAGCGATCTGCAATTTTCCGATCCGGCGGCCGTGTATGCCACTCACGTCGCGCCGCACCTTTCCGATTACATGGGCGGGGCGGTGTTCGAGGAAATCTGTGGCCAATGGCTGCAGCGGAACGCGAGACGGCGTCTGGGCTTGAAAGTGCGGAGCCGCGCGCGGTATTGGAGCCGGGACGGCCAGACCGAGATTGACTTGGTGGCGGAGTTGGAGAACGGCACCTTGCTGTTCGGCGAGTGCAAATGGCGCGGAGGGCGCTTGATGCGTCTGAGCGATCTGGCGGCGCTGAAAGCCAAGGTCGCAAGCCTGCCCGAGGCGCGCTGGCGCGTCAGGCCGAGTTACATTCTTTTCGCTCTAAGCGGCTTCGCGCCCGAGTTGCAGCGGCTGGCGGCGGAGCCGGGCGAACGACTCTATCTGGTCCGCGACACCGATCTGCTTACGCGGCGCGCGTGAGGCGACACTGCGCGCTGGGTACCGGTGGCGCCGTTGCTTAAGTTGGAACCGATGTTGCACTAGTTCGGCTTCCGCAACTTCGAAAACTACCGCCTGCGTACTATGCGGTTGAATCATCTATTGGCGTCCCCGACGGGATTCGAACCCGTGTTATCGCCGTGAAAGGGCCGCCGTCGCACGCCTCGGCGATCACCCAAAACCGGCCACCGATGGTCAGTTCAAAACCGGCCACTGGGAGGGTGATGTCAGGACATTGACGGACGGGGAAGCGGGTACGCTTCCTCGCTATGGGCAATGTCTTG